>WBZM01000152.1_pt1 | contig 112506 bp, 95 predicted proteins | sample 5204271 | NCBI WGS metagenome assembly WBZM01 (sample SAMN12344346, study PRJNA552823) | activated sludge metagenome | biome: Activated sludge suspended growth; feature: Nitrification reactor; material: Wastewater; isolation source: activated sludge from nitrification reactor of wastewater...
CCACAACTTGGCCGGTAGGACAGCCTGTCAGGCTGTCGTCGCCGGCCACAGCCTGACAGGCTGTGCTACGGGCTGGACAGGCCACAGCCTGACAGGCTGTGCTACGGGCTGGACAGGCCACACTTTGACAGGCTGTGCTACGGGCTGGACAGGCGGCGCGGGCTGGCTTATGATCGCGCCATGACCACCCACCATCGCCGCCTCGGTCCGCGCCGCCTCCTTCTCGCCCTAATTGCCCTTGTCCTCATCGCTCTGGCCTGGTGGGGTATCCTGGCCGAAGGGCGCGGGCTGACCAGCCGCGCCCTGACCGGCGCGGGTGGCGTGCCGCTGACTTTCATCGCCCCGGAAGGCGCGGCCGCCGCGCCCGGCGTTGTCGTGGCCCACGGCTTTGCCGGCTCCAGTCGGCTCATGCTCGGCTTCGGCCGCGCCCTGGCCCACGGCGGCTATGGCGTGATGCTGCTCGACTTCGACGGCCACGGCGCGGCCCGCGGCCCGCTTGACAGCAGCGCCCTACAGCGCAACCTGCTGGCCGCGGCCGAGGCGTTGGCTGCCCAGCCAGAGATCGACCCATCGCGCCTGGCCCTGCTCGGCCACAGCATGGGTAGCGGCGCTGTCATGACCGCGAGCATCACTGCCGCCGACCGCTACCGAGCGACGGTGGCCATCTCGCCCACCGGCGCGGACGTCTCGCCCGCCGCGCCGCGCAACCTGCTGCTGATGGCCGGCTCGCTGGAGCCGAATTTTGTGGACAACGCCCGCGACCTGTTGGCCCGCGCCGGCGGCGAGAACGATGATCTGATTGGCGGCCGCGGCCGGGCCTTGCTGGTCGTCCCCAACGTCGAACACATCACCATCCTCTTCAGCCGCACCGCGCAGGCCGGCGCGCTCGATTGGCTGAACCGGGCCTTTGGGCTGCCGGCGGCGACCGCCGGCCCCGATCGCCGCCTGTTGTGGTACGCGACTCACCTGATCGGCTGGCTGCTGTTGCTGCTGGCGGTAGCGCCGCTCATTCCCCCGGCGGCCGTCCCCGCTGTCCGCCGGCGGCCGTGGTATTGGCTGGGTCTGCCGCTGGGGGCGCTGGCGGCTGCTCTGGCGCTGTTCGCCCTGGGGCGCGGGGGCGGCGATTTCATGCAACTGGGTGGGCTGCTGGTCGGTGGGGCGCTGGCGCTATGGTTCGCCGTCCTGGGGCTGGTGTGGCTGCTCAGTGGCTTTCGCCCGCCGCGGCCGACCGGGCGGGATGTGCTCTGGGGCCTGCTCCTTTTTGCGGCGCTGACGGTTGCTTTTGGCCTTATGGCCGACCGGGTGTGGATTCATTGGTGGCTCGTGCCCGCGCGGCTGGCGCGGTGGCCGTTCCTCGCGGCGGCGGCGTTGCCGTGGTTGTTGGCGGCCGGGTTGGCCCAACAAGGCGCGTCGCCGCTACGGCGGGCGGGCTGGTGGCTTTTACAGACGGTCGTCGTCGTCGCCGGGCTGGTGTTGGCCATCCTTCTCGCGCCCGGCCTGGGCTTCGTCAGCCTGCTGATGCCCATCATTCCCATCATCCTGGTCATCCTGAGCGTCGCCGCGGCGGCTTTCGACCGGCCGTGGAGTTACGCCCTGGGTGGGGCGCTCTTCTTTGGCTGGCTTCTGGTCGCCGTCTTCCCCCTGGCGTGATAGCATATGGCCATGCGCTACGTCGACAATAGCGACATCCACGATCCCCGGCTGAACCTGGCCTTCGAAGAATATCTGCTGCGCCATGTGGCTGACAACGAGCCGCTGCTGTTGTTTTATGTCAACGAGCCGTCGGTCATCATCGGCCGCAACCAGAATACGCTGGAGGAGATCGACCCCGACTATGTCAACGCGCGCGGCATCCACGTCGTGCGGCGGCTGTCGGGTGGCGGCGCGGTCTACCACGATCTTGGCAACCTCAACTTCAGTATCGTCACCAACGGCAAGGAGCATCTCAACGACTTCGCCCGTTTCACCGAGCCGGTTGTGGCCGTGCTGCGGTCGCTGGGTGTGCCGGCCGAGTTGCGCGGCCGCAGCGATATCTTCGTCGAAGGGCGCAAGATCTCCGGCAACGCGCAGTACGCGACGCCAACGCGCATGTTCAGCCACGGCACGCTGCTGTTCGACACTGACCTGGGTGAGATGCTGCGCGCCATCAACCCGCGGCGGATGCAGATCGAGTCGAAGGCCGTCCATTCGGTACGCAGCGCCGTAGCCAACATCCGTGAATTGCTGCCGCGCGATATGACGCTGGCCAACTTGCGGTCGGCGCTGCTGCGCGGCATCTTCGGCGGCGACGATATCCCCACCCTCAACCTGACCGGCGCGGACTGGTTGCGCATCGAGAGCATTGCCGAAGCGCGCTATCGTCTGTGGAGCTGGAACTATGGTCGCTCGCCGCAGTTCAACGTCCAGAAGAGCGCCCGCTTCCCGGCCGGCAAAGTGGACGCGCGCATCGAGGTTGAAGACGGGCGCGTGCAGGCCATCCGGCTGTTCGGCGACTTCAGCGGCCGGCGCGACGTAGCTGAGCTGGAGGCCCACCTCATCGGCGTGCCCTATGACCGCGAGCGCCTGGGCGTGGCGCTGGCCGGCGTGGACCTCGACGGCTACTTCGGCCGCATGGACGTGGCGACCTTTATCGACCTACTGTACTGATGAAACCCCGTTGGCCTCTTCTGGTTGGCATCCTTGTGGCCGCCGTTTTGATGATTGGCGCGGGTTATGCGCTGGCCAATTTGCGCGGCGTGGCGCAGCCGGCCGGCATTGAGATTATGCCGCCGCCGGCCACGGCCACGCCCCCGCCGCCATCGTCACCCGCGCCCACGGCCACGCCCGGCCCCCTGCGCGTCTACGTCAGCGGTGCGGTCGTGCATCCGGCCGTCTATGCCCTGCCGCCGGGCAGCATCATCGATGACGCCGTGCGTGCCGCGGGTGGGTTTAGCGCTGGCGCCGACGCCGTGGCCATCAATCTGGCCGCGCCGCTGGCCGAGGGAATGCAGATCTACGTGCCGACGCTGGCCGAGGCAGCGCCCACGCCGCCGGCCGTCCGCGCGCCGGCAGCGACCACGAGCGCCGAGAGCGCCAGCCGGCTGGGCGGGATCACGACCGCCGGGCTGATCGACATCAACCGGGCGACGGCGACCGAGCTGGAGATACTGCCCGGGATCGGCCCGACGATGGCGGCCAATATCATTGCCCACCGCGAGGCCAACGGCCCCTTCGCCACCATCGAGGCGATTATGGACGTGCCCGGCATCGGTGAGGGCCGGTTTGCGGCGATCAAGGACCTGATCACCGTCGGCCCGTAGGCGCTCGACGCCCGTGTTGCGCGCTCCGCGGCCACAATTCCACCTCGTTTCCCGCGGAAGCCATGTATAATCCGGCCCTATGATGGCAGAGAGAGCGAACGGACAGAGGGGCGAGAGTAGATGAACGGACAAGTGCTGCTGTGGTCGCTGTTGGCGGCGGCCGTGCCGGTGGTGTTCTACGTCTGGCTCATCTACTGGGTTGACCGCTACGAGAAGGAGCCGTGGTGGCTGTTGGCGGCCGCATTTCTGTGGGGAGCCATTCCCGCGGCGCTGCTGGCGCTGGTGCTCAACACGGCCTTCAGCCTGCCTCTGTACATGCTGTTCAATCCCGGCCCGGCCGAGCTTCTCTCCAGTAGCCTCTTTGCCCCGATCATCGAAGAGATGGCCAAGGGCCTCATCCTGTTGCTCATTTTCGTTCTCTGGCGAGACGAGTTGGATAGTCCGCTGGATGGCCTCATCTACGGCGCGGTGGTGGGCATGGGCTTTGCCATGATCGAGAACGTGCTCTATTACCATTCGGCCTTTATCGAGGGTGGCCAGGCCGCCTGGAACAGCACGGTCATTATCCGCGGCATCGTCTTTGGCCTCAGCCACGCCTTCTACACCTCGCTGACCGGTCTGGGCATTGCCCTGGCCCGGCTCAGCCCCAGCCGCGCCGCGCGTATTCTGGCCCCGGTGCTGGGGCTGGGCGCGGCCATCTTCTTCCACAGCCTGCACAATGTGACCATGTTCGGCGGCACAGCCTTGACCCTCCTGGCCGGCCTGACGTTTGACTGGGGCGGGGTGCTGCTGACGGCCGTCATCATCGTCCTGGTGTTGGCCCGCGAACGGCGGTGGATGCAGCACTACCTGGCCGATGAGGTCGAGCGGGGAACGCTGACGGCCGACGAGTACACCCTGGTGCGCTCGGCCGCGGCGCGCAATCGGCGGCGGCTGGGCTTACTGCTGCGCGAAGGCCCCGACGCCTACCGGCGCAGCGGCCGGCGCTATCGCGAGTGCAGTGAGCTGGCTTACCTGAAGCGCCAGCACGCCGTCCTCGGCGACGAACGCAGTCGCCTGGCGGCCGATCGGCTGCGCGAGAACCTGCGCGCCGGTGCCTGACGCCCGCCGCTCATTCCGCCGCGCTGTTGTCCCTCAACAAGTCGATCTGCTGGCCGTGGACCCGGTCGTGCTGCACCGCCAGGTAGACCAACTCGTGCAGCGAGGTCGGGCCAAAGAACGTGTGCTGTCCCCGCGTTTCCCAGACTTCGGGCGGCAAGGGCGCTAACCGGGCGATCGTTTCGCCACGGGCGGCGATGAACGCGGCCGCGGCGGCGCGGCCGTCCTGGGCGCGATAGTTGCGCGTGACGGCCCACTTGTCGGCATCGACGCCGGGCAGAAAAGCAACACCATCCGTCAACAGCGCCCAGAAGCGCGCCTGGTGCACTTCGCGCTCCACGTCGCGCAAGTGGCAGGCGATCTCCGTGAGCGACCATTCCGTCTCGGCCGGGCGGCGCGACCAGTCGGCCGTTTCGTCGGCCAGCAACTGGACGATGCGTTCGCGGAAGACGGCCAGCTCAGCCACCAGGTCATCGACGGGTGGCGGGTTGAGGAAGGTTCGCGCGGGCAGCATAGAGGGTTCAGGCGGGGCGGCTGAGACGCTCTAGCCAGCCACCGGCGACCAGAGCGGCCAGATCATCGAGCGACCCCTGACCATTGAGCAACTTCGGGGCGGGCGGCTCAACGTCGGTGGGCGCGACCCAGTAAGTATACAGGCCCAGCGCCGCCGCCGGGGCAATGTCGTTCTTCCAGTCGTCGCCGACCATGAGGGCGCGGCCGGGCGGGCAGTCGATGGTAGCCAGGATTTCGCGGTAATAGGCCGGCTGTGGCTTGGCGGCGTGCATGTTCTCGTAAGTGGTCACAAGAGCGTAGGGATGCGCATCGACGGGCACGCCGGCCCAGACCAGCCGCTGCTCGATGGCCGTGGCCGGGAAGAGCGGGTTGGTGGCGATGACGACGGCCAGCCCGCGCTCAAAGGCGGCCCGCACCAGGTGGGCGGCCGCCGGCCGCATGAGGGTTGACGGTTGCAGGCGGACGAATTCGCTCTCGTAGAAGCGGCTGAAGAACGGCTCCAGTTCGCTGCGCCGGCCGCCGGTCAACGCCTCAAAGTTGTCCCAGAAGACCTCGGCGTTGGTCATGGAGGGGTCGGTGTTGCGGATGGTGGCCTCAGTCGCCTGGATGAGGTGGGGCAGGAAGGTGGCGTTGTCCATGATCGGGCGCGCGTACTCGCCCAGCAGGGCGAAGTAGCGCTTCATGAACTCGGCTGTGTTGTTGCCGAGCAGCGTATCGTCGAGGTCGAGAAGGATGGCCTGAATGGGTGCGTTCATACCGGCGTCTACTTGAGATCGTTGAACAGCTCGCTCAACCCCGGCCGCTCGGCGGCACACTGCGGGCAACCGGCCTCCGGCCGATCGACATCGATCAGGTGGCGGCTGCAGAAAGCCTTGACGGCGACATGGCGGCCGATGCCCAGCACACCCTTCTTCACCGTGGCCTCCAGGACCAGGTGGGGATTACTGTTGGCCATCAGGATTTCGGGCACGGGGCAGACTGAGCAATCGGACGGCTTCCATTGGGGCGAGCGGGGATTGGCCTTAATGAGCCGGCACTCCTGATCGGAGCGGCCGCGGAAGAAATCCTGATAGTAGAAGCGGCACTCTTTGCCCGCGGGGGTCTTCATGTGGCTAAGAACTCCCTACAGCCCACGTTGCCCGGCGATGATGTCCGCCGGCGACATAAAGAAAAGCCCCATATCGGTCGATATAGGGCTGCGCGGATATTCAGTACGCCCTGAGGGATTCGAACCCCCGGCCTCATGGTTCGTAGCCATGCGCTCTAATCCACTGAGCTAAGGGCGCGTCTGTCAACGATCCTAAGCATAGCCGAAACGCGCTCGCTTGGCAAGCACCCAGGCGACTTGCTCATCGTCTTCACGCCGGAACGTTGGAGCGGGGAGGATGGGATTCGAACCCATGACCGAGTTTTAGCCCGGTAACCGCTTAGCAGGCGGCCCCAATCGACCTCTCTGGCACCTCCCCATGCGAAGGCGTAAACGCACTCGGTTGTCAATCCCAGGCGGAGGGAGAGGGATTCGAACCCCCGGTGAACTTGCGTCCACTGCGGTTTTCAAGACCGCTGCAATCGTCCGCTCTGCCATCCCTCCGCAATTTTCCAGCGAGGGAACATCCATAAAGTATAGCATGGCGCGCCAGGGTGGGCAACCATCGAGAAAGAAGACGCGCAGGACACGGATTCGGCAGATCGACACCGGCGCAGATCGGATTTGCGTTTATCCGCGTTCTTTCTTCGCTACATATAGTAAACCAGCGTTGACTTGATTGCCTGGCGCAGATTCTCATCGTTGCTACGGTTGGGCTTGCGGTCGCCATACTTCAGCATCAGCGAGCGCGGCTGATCGCGCACCTGATCGGCGGGCACAACCGGATCGAGGATGAGGTAATCGTCGCCGGACGGCGTGCGCTTGACCAGGATGACCCAATGCTGCTCGATGTTGGAGTTGTACAGGCCGTCGTTGGGCCGCGTATCCACCTGCGCCAGGACGATGACCCCGGCGGCCAGGTTGCGGTCGATGCGCGCCAGCGGGTCCTCGCCCGTCCAGGTCGTTGCGTCGAGGACCGGGCTTTCATAGGAGCGCAGATTGATCCCCTGCCGCAGTCCGCTCAGCACGTAGGTCGGGCCGATGAACTGCGCGTTGGAGCCATGGAAGCCATTGTCGCCCTGCGCCCGCAGCTTGTCGTTCAGCTCCGATGGGCTGAGCCGCAGGCCATAGGCGTTCAGGGCCATAGTCATGCAGGTCATCAGGCAGCCCCATGACTCGATGCGCTGCTGGCCGTTGCCGACGGCCAGCCTGGCCCAGCGCGGGTCGAGCTGTGAGTACCAGGCCGATGGGTCGTTCAGCAGCCGGCTCAGCGCCGTGCCGCCCGACACCTGCCCATCTACGGCGGCGACGCCGGCCGTGGAGGTAATTTTGGCCCAGATAGGATCGCCGAAGAACGCGCCCCGGTCGTCCTGCAAGCGCCAGAGGCTGCTATAGGCCGTCGGTCCGCCGTTGACGGCCGCCGGCGCAGTCATGGGCACGGACAAGATGACCTCGTCGCCCGGTTGCGCATCGGGCACGACATAGGCAGTCACGCCATGGGCCATCTGCGCATCCCCCTGGGCAAACACCAGCCGGAAGCCGTTGCCCCAGTTGCGGTCGCCGCTGTTGCGCACGGCCCACTGCTTGTGGAAGTCCGTGCCGGCAACGTAGGGCGAGCCATCGGGCACGGTCTGATCGCGCAGGAAGGTCATGCCCGTGCGACGGGCGTTAGACGATGGGGGCGCGGCGACGACGGTGATCTCGGCGTAGAGGTGGCCGAAGGCGACGCCATCAGCGTCGCGGAGTTGCCAGCGGCTGCGATAGACCCGGCCGAACTGCGTCGGCGCGGTCAGGTTCAGACTGATCTCCGTCTCGCCGCCCGGCGGCACGGGGAAGGGCGAGGCTACGGCGGCCAGATCGACATCGGTCTGGGGTGTCATCGGATCGCTGTTGGCCCCATCGGGCGTATAGACCAGCCGGAAACCGTCGCCCCAGGTCGTCGCGCCGCTGTTGCGGAAGCGCCAGCGGTTGGTGAAGGCCGTCCCGGCGGGCACGGCGACGTGGTTGGCCAACGTCGTGGCGAAGGACTGGAAATCCGCTTTGGACTCGTTGAGCGATTCCAGCCCGGAGACGGCCAGCGATTCTAGCGCTTCGGGGATCTCCTTGCCGCGGGCGATCATGTACTGGAAGGCGTCGAAGATGTCGGCTTTGGGCCGGCCGTCGGCCGTCAGAATGCCGGAGTTGCGCATCCGGTCCGTCCAGGCAAACCAGATAAGCACCGGCACAACGTCGGCGTACTTGTCGCTCAGCTCATCGACGAACTCGCGCATGTAGCCGGCGATCTCGCGGTAGTGCTCCGGGCCGATCACGCTGTCGCTGGCCGCGCCGACTTCGGTGATCCAGATGGGCTTGTTGGGGAAGGCCTTGTGGAAGCGGTCGAGCGAGTCGCTAAGCTTGCCAATGGAGCCGTAGTTGAAAATGATCTTGTGAACGTAGCGGCCGTAGGGATGGATGGCCAGCGCGTCGACCGGCAGCCGGCCGCCCAGCCGGGCCTGCACGGCGCGCGTGTAGGCGATGGCCTTGTCTGGCCCGGTATTCAGCCCGCCGAAGATGACGACCGCGCCGGGATGGTTGCGGCGGATGGCGTCCTGTGCCCGGTCGAGAATGAGAGCGTAGTACTCGGCGGGGATGCCGATGGCCGACTTGTTGTCGGGGCCACTATCCTGCTCATTGAAAATCTGGTAGGCCACGCAGTCGCCGAACTCGACGCAGGCCGCGGCAACCCGGCCGCACGCCTTGGCAAACGTCTCGGCGTACTGCTCCCAGCCACCATTCTGCCACGGCGCGTTGCCCCACTCCGTGTCCTGGTGCAGGATGACGAGCGAGCGGATGCCGGCGGCGGCATAGGTCTGAATCCAGGCCCGATAGCGGCGCTGGTAGGCCTCCTCCGGGCTGAGGTTGAGGCGTGAGGCGAAAAAGACGAACCGCACCCAGCTCAGACCGCTCAGTCGCTCCACGTCCAGACCGTGGACATCCGGGTTGATGTTCATGCCGAACTGCACCCGGCCGGTGACGGGCGCCGGCTTGGGCCGCTGTGTGTCGCCGGGCGCGGCGACCACGCCGACGCGCAGCCAGCGCACGCCGCCGAAAGCCTCCCCCGTGGCGCTCTCCAGCTGCCAGTGGAAGCTGTAGGCCCCCGGCGCGGCCGGCGCAACCAGGTCGAAGCGGATGGCGACGCTCTCGCCCGGGGCAACCCGTTCCCGGCCGCTGACCTGGCGCAGGGTGGCGATAGGCTTGGCCCCCATCGGGTCGCGGACGGTGTTGGCCGTGTCGTTCACGGCGCTGTCGAGGTAGGTCACGCGGAAGTCGCCGTCCCAGGCGCGGTCGCCGGTGTTGCGCAGCGTCCATGTGCCGCTGAACTCCTGCCTCGGCTGGAGGTTGTTGAAGTCGCCGGAGGTATTGCTGAAGCTGACGACCTCGTAGCGCAACGTCCCCGCCTCAGCGACGGCGACGACGACCGCCCGCAGCCAGCGGATAGGGCCGAAGTGCTGGCCATCGGGCGCGGCCATCTGCCAGTTGGTGGCGTAGATTCCCGGCGCGGCCGGCGCGTGGAAGGTCAACGTCAGGGGAACCGTCTCGCCCGGCCCCACCGGCGGCGCGCCCAGCTCGGCCAGAGTGTAGCCGGCGGCCGCGCCCAGCGTCGAACGGGCGTTGTTGGCCGTCTCGGGGTGGGGCGTGTCGGCGTAGACCAGACGGTAGTCACCGCCCCAGGTGTTCTGGCCACTGTTGCGGAATGTCCACGTGGCCCGGAACGGCGCGCCGGCCGGGACGCGGTTCATGTCTGTGTCGGACGCGAAACCAGCGACCTCGGCCGCGTTCATCGGGGTCGATTTGATTGGGCTGACGGGTTGGGGGGCCTCGGTCACAGATTCATCCTCCTTGTTCTGCTCGGCGCTGATGTAGCGCCAGATACGCTCTTCGACGCCCGTGCCGGCAATGTCCCACTTGGCCCAGATGCCGACCGAGCCGACGGTGAAGATCATCGCTCCGCGCACGAACGGGTCCTGACGGATACGCTGGTCGTACCAGATGAGCATGCCGGCGTAGGTCGCCTCCGGGTCGTGGCCGCCCTGGCTCCAGAAGGCGCGGTGCTCCTGCCACGTGCCGATGCTGCCGCCGGCCGGCGTGACCGTCTCGACGCTGTCGCAGCCCAATTCGGTGATCAGCAGTGGCGTGCCGGCCAGGCCGGCCGGGCGCAAATAGGTGTCATAGACCAACCGGTAGCGTAGGGCGGCGTAGCCATAGGGATAGCTCTCGTCCGGTTGTCCGGCGGCGTCGCGGCGGCCGTGCCAGCGGTGCAGCGGTTGGCGTTGGCCGTCGATCTGCTTCCAACCCACGCCGAGGTCGGCCGCGTAGCCCATGTACTCGTGCAGGGCCAGGTAGTGGCCGTGGTCGCGGGCGTGGCGGATGGCGGGCAGCAGGTGGGGCCAGACGTCGGCCGGGTCGCCGGGGCGGACATCGGGCGTGCCCACGGCGAAGCAGAAGTTGGCCCGGCGACGGCCGATGGACTCGTACAGGCGCATCATTTCGATGCAGTAGTCGCTATACCAGCGCGCTTGATCGGGGTGGTCGGGCACAACTTCGTTGTCGTCTTCCCAGACGTCAATACGCGGGTTGACCAGGTAGCGATCGACGCGCGGCTTGTTGTTGCCGGCGAAGATGGCCCGCTGAACGTTGAAGCGGTGGGCGGCGACGGCTGCCGGCGTGCCGCCGCCGTTCATATACGCCTTCCAGTCGGTCAGGTCGAGGCGGTCTTCGCGCTGGTCGAGCTTGCCGACCACCAACGCGCCGGGCGGTATCTGGTTGCTCGCGCCGAGACTGGAAGGATCGAACTTGAACACGCGCGCGCCGGCTTCCAGCCAGCGCGGCAGTCCAGGCGTCCCAATGAAGTGAGGCCCAAGTTTACTCGGCATGACCACACCTCCAGTTACTGCTAGATCGGCGGCACGTTCGCCAGGTCACAGAGACAGTGCGAGAATTCTAAAGGAAAAGCCGGGCACGTGTCAATCAGGCTGGCGCTTTGCGAGCGGCCGGATGGCCAGATCGTCTACCTCCAGCCACTGCTCCCGCGCCAGGGGCAACGTGCCGGCCCGGAAGCGGCCACGGGGTGTTAAGACCAGATATTGATTGTCGATCCAGCACACGAAGCCGAGCGGCCCACGGGGACTGTTGGCCGTCGCCAGCACGGGCGCGCCGTCAACCAGAAAGCGACAGCCCTCGTGCCGCCATTCGAGGTGGTAATCGTGCCAGGCGTCCGGCGCAGCGGCGAGCGGGGCGGCGCTGATGCCCAACCGGCGACGGACAGATGGCCACAGGCGACGACGCAGCGGGCCGATTTGGTTCAGCAACAGGACCACCGGCGCGAGCGGCAGCAGCGTCAGGGCGCGTGGCCGGCCGCTGTCGAGCGTGGCCGCAAACCAGCCGCGGCCCGGCTCCGGCGCGAAGGGCAGGTCGTTGGGGGCTGAGGCATAGAAGAACCAGGCCGCTGCGGGGAGGGCCAGGCGGCGCGTGGCCGGGTCGCCATAGGGCGCGTTCCAGAAGCCAAAGCCGGCCGTGCCGCTTAGCTCGGCCGAGAAGCGCGCCCGTAGCGTCAGGGCCAGGCCCGGCCGATGGCGAAAACGAGGCGCGCCCGACGGCCGCGGACCGCCGTAGTCGTCGATTTGGGCATCGGTATAGCCCGTTGCGCCCGCGGGCAAGCCCAGGCGCAGGACGGTGCCGTCGTTGCGCCGGCCGCCGCCGACGAGCAGGGTATGCCACGCGGCTTGGTTTTGAGTCATGGGTTGCCTCAGCTATAATACTCTCTGATCAACTGAGGAGCATCACCCGAATGGAAATCACCTGGTATGGCCTAAGCTGTTTCCGCATCACCGAGCGCAAGCTGGCCACAATCGTCACTGACCCGTTTGCGCCGGCCGTAGGGCTGGGCGAACTGAAGCTGCGGGCCGATATCGTCACTATCAGCCATGACGCCCCGGGGCACAACTACACCGGCGGCGTCACCGTCACGGAGCACAGCCTGACCGGCCCCGGCGAATACGAGATCGGCGGCGTCTTTGTCACCGGCATCGCCACGCCCAGCAAGACGGGCAAGTTCAACAATATCGTCTACCTGTATGACTACAACGGCCTGACCATCGCCCACCTGGGTGACCTGGGCGACGTACCCTCGCAGAAGCAGATCGAAGACCTGGAGATGGTGAATATTCTGCTTGTGCCGGTGGGCGGGGGCAGTAGTCTCAACGCGGCCGGCGCGGCCGAGTTGGTCTCCATGTTGGAGCCGAACATCGTCGTGCCGATGCACTATCAGGTTCCCGGGCTGGCGACATCATTAGACCCGCTGGAGAAGTTCCTGAAAGAGATGGGCGTCACCGAGGCCAAGCACGAGACCAGTCTAAAGATCGGCAGCGCCGACAACCTGCCCCAGGAAACCCAAGTGATTACCCTGGCCCACAAGGAGCAAACCCCGGCGGGGTAGTTCCATCGCCGGCAGGGAGAACATCATGACTGCAAAACTGATTATGCGCTGGAACGTGCGTCATGAGATGGAGTCGGAGTACTTCGAGTTCCTTGTACACGAACTGATTCCGGCCATGAACACGTTGGGCATCGGTGACATTCAGGTGTGGTACACAGCCTACGGCACGTGCGAGCAGAAGATGGCCGAGGGAGTTATGGACTCCACCGACGACATGCTACGCATCATGCGCACGGAAGAGTGGGGGCAGCTAACGGAGAAGTTGCAGGGCTTCGTCCACAACTACAGCCAGAAGATTATCGCTGGCACGCGCGGCTTCCAGATCTAACTCTAAATCAGAGGCGGCATTTACTCGGAGGGAGTAGAGGACTCGCTCGGCTTTGCGGCGCTGCCAGACGAAGACTCGGACGCACCGCTTTCCTTCGCATCCTTCGCATCCTTGCTCTTCGACTTGCTGCTCTTGCCGTTGGCGCTGCTGGTGCGGTTGTCGGTCACATAGAAGCCGCTGCCCTTAAAGACAACGCCCACCGAACTGACCACGCGATGCACCGGGCCACCGCACACGGGACACTCGGTCAGCGGGTCATCAACCATCCGTTGCCGCACCTGGAACTCGTGGTTGTTGTCGTTGCATTTATACGTGTACAATGGCATCTATCATAACCTCAGTCGCGCTTGGGCGCTGCTTATCAGCCGATGATTCTAGCTGCTGTCGGCTATCCTGACAAACCACATTATATTGTAGCCGCCACGCGTTAATTTCCAGTTAGCGCCGCGCCGGTGTTGGCCGCCGTTTCCCCCGCTCGCGGCAGCAGAAAACTGACCCGCGCGCCGCCCTCGCTGCGGTTCTCGGCCCAAATATGGCCGCCGTGCGCCTGGACGATGCCGCGGGCGATGGCCAGCCCCAGCCCCGCGCCGCCCGTCGCTCGCGTGCGGGCCTCCTCGCCGCGATAGAACTGCTCGAAGCCATAGGCCAGGTCGGCGGCGCTGAAGCCGGGGCCGGTGTCTTCGACGCGAAAGAGGACGCCTTCGGCCGTTTCCTCCGCCGCAATCGTCACCTGCCCGTCGGGCGGCGTGTGGCGCAGCGCGTTGCCGATGAGGTTGCCCAACACGCGCTCGATTTTGCCCGGCTGGGCGGCAATGGCCGCGTCGACCGTTGCCGCGCCCCACAGCCGGATGCCGCGCCCTTCGGCCAGCGGCCCGAAGCGCTCCAGACTGTCGGCCACCAGGTCGGCCGGCGCTTGCAACGTCCGCGCTGCCGGCGGCCCGCCCGCGTCCAGCTGGGCCAGCTCGAACAGGTCGTCCAGTAGCCCGTCCAGGGCGACGACATCGGCGCGCATGGCGGCGACGTAGCGCCGCACGTCGTCGGGATCGACCACAACGCCGTCGTGGAGCGCCTCGACACGGACGCGGATGGCCGTCAGCGGCGTGCGCAGGTCATGGGATGTCCAGGCGATGAGGTTGCGGCGCAGTGTCTCCACCTCCTCGCGCCGGTCGGCGGCCGCTTGCAGCTGGGTGGCCATGGCGTTGAATGACGCGCCCAGGCGGGCCACCTCATCGCGGCCGGTGATGGGCACGCGCGCCGCCGGGTCGCCCGCGGCCAGCCGATTGGCCGCGGCGGCCATCTGCCGCAGACCGTCGGCAACGCTGGCGGCGATGAACAGCCCATAGGTGGTGGCGACGATGGCCGCGAAGAGTAGCAGCACGCCACTGAGGGCGAGATCGTGTTCGCTGAAGAACATCTGCCGCTGGAGCAGCCAGACTGGCAGCAGTGTCACCAGCGCTGCCCACAAGTAAGTCATCACCAGCGTGACCATCAGCGACGACGACCGCGCCCAGCCCCGCCGGTAGAACAGGTAGCCCAGGGCGACGGCTAGAATGCTGGCCACCGCCAGCGTGGCCACCAGCTGCACCAGGTCGGCCGGCCCCGGCGCCATCAGCACGGTGAACAGCGCCGTAGCCACCGCCAGCGCCAGCAACATGCCCGCGGCCAGAATGCGCCACGGCGCGCCGCTGAACCAGCCAGCCCATGCCCGGCCGCCACGCGTCCGCGTCAGGTCGCTCATTCAACCCCCGGCTCGAACTTGTAGCCGACACCCCAGACCGTTTGCAGCCAGGCCGGTTTGGCCGGGTCGCGCTCGATCTTCTCGCGCAGGCGGCGGATGTGGACGGTGACCGTGCCCGGATCGAGGTAGGCGGCGTAGCCCCAGACTTCCTCCAGCAACTTGTCACGGCGAAACACTTGTCGTGGATGGGCCGATAGAAACCACAGCAGGTTGAACTCCGTCGCCGTTAGCTCCACCGGACGGCCGCGAACGACTACCTCGCGCGTCAACGGGTCGAGACGCAGTTCGCCGTGGTCGATGGGCGCGTCACCGCCTTCGGCCGGCCGGGCGGCGCGCCGCAGAACAGCCTTCACGCGCGATACCAGCTCGCCGGGCGAAAACGGCTTGGTCACGTAGTCGTCCGCTCCCAGATCGAGGCCGGCGATGCGGTCCGCTTCCTGCCCGCGGGCCGTCAGCAGAATGACGGGCACATTGGACGCGGGGTTCTGCCGCAGCCGGCGCATCAGGCTCAGCCCGTCAATGTGGGGCAGCATGATGTCGAGGATGACCAGCGCCGGGCGCTCGGCCCCGATGGCCAGCAGCGCTTCGGCCCCGTCGCGCGCCGTGCGCACGCGAAAGCCTTCGCGCCGCAAGTAGAGTGACACCACCTCGACGACCGAGGCTTCATCGTCAACGATGAGGATGTCGCCTTCGGCCGGGCTGGGCGGAAGCGTGGGGCTGGTGGTCATGGGGTCGTGTCCGAATCTTCGGCGCTATGGATGAACATGGCGTCGCCGAAGGAGTAGAAACGGTAACCCTCGGCCACAGCGGCGCGGTAGGCCGCCAGCACCGCCTCGCGCCCGGCAAAGGCCGAGACCATCATCAGCAGGCTGGAGCGCGGCAAATGGAAGTTGGTCAGCAGCGCGTCCACGGCGCGGAAGCGGTAGCCGGGGTAGATGTAGAGATCGGTCGCGCCCTCGAAGGCGGCCACCGGCCGCCAGGGGCACATCGCGCTCGTCTCGCCGGCGGCGTCGCGGGCGCTGATGGTTTGCAAAGTGCCGGTGATGCCCGCCGAGCGTAGGGCGGCCGTCTCCAGCACGCGGGCCGTCGTCGTGCCCACGGCGATGATGCGCCCGCCGGCCAGATGGGCCTCGTTGATGCGCTGGGCCGTCTCCGGCGACAGACGCGCCCACTCACTGTGGATGATGTGTTCGCCAACGGCCTCGACGCTGAGCGGCTTGAACGTGTCCAGCCCGACGTGGAGGGTGACTGTCTCGAACAGGACGCCGCGCGCGCGCAGGGCCAACAGCATGTCGGGCGTGAAGTGCAGACCGGCCGTGGGCGCGGCGGCCGAGCCGGGCGGGCGGGCGTAGATGGTCTGATAGCGCTCCGGGTCGTCGAGCGGCGCGTGGATGTAGGGCGGTAAGGGCGTGTAGCCAAGCGCCTCGATCCACGCCTCCACCGGGGCGCTGAAGCGCAACAGTCGTTGTGCCTCCGGGCCGCGGCCGACGACCTCAGCGGTGACGGCCGCCGGTTGCCCGGCATGGTCGAGCAGCGTCAGCGTCAGCCCTTCGCCCACGCCCCGGCCGCCGGCAAGCACGGCCCAGGCGTCGCCGCGCCGTTCCAGCAGCAACAGTTCCACCCGGCCGCCGGTTGGCTTGCGGGCGAAGAGACGGGCGGGCAGAACGCGCGTGTCGTTGGCGACGAGGATGTCGCCGGGGCGAAGGTATTCGGCCAGGTCGCGAAAGCGGCGGTGGGCGATCGCGCCACTGACGCGGTCGAGAGCCAGCAGGCGGCCGGCGTCGCGCGGCTCGATGGGCTGCTGGGCGATCAGCGCTTCGGGCAGGTCGTAGTCGTAGTCAGCGACGCGGTGGCCAGCGCTAGTGGGCATGGGGCGCGGACGCGGCCAGGTGCAGCCGCATCTTGTCCAGGTAGGCCTGTTCCAGGTCGATGCCGGTATCGTTGGCCAGCTTCAGCAAATGGGCCAGCAGGTCGGCCAGCTCCTCGCGCAGCGCGGCCCGGTGGGCGTCGATGGCCTCGGCGAGCGCTTCCGCGGGGCCACCGAGTGTGGACGCGCGGTGACTGTCGGCGGCCACGCGCCGCAACGCCGAGGCCAACTGGCCGACCTCTTCAACCAGTAGCAAGTAGTGGATCAGCGGATCGACGGCCGTGCCGTTGGTGGACTCGCGCTCGCGGTGGAATTGCTGGAAGGTGGCCACACGCCCCTGTTGCAGCGTCCGCAGCTGTGCCTCTGGCGCATCCGCCGGCGCGGCGCGCTCCAACTCGGCGGCGATCATCGCCGCCACCCGGTCGAGGTCGCCGGCCCGTGAGAGGTAGTCGAGGTTATCGGTCTCGATGGTCAGCACGGGGATGTCGGTCAGGCGCGACAGCCAGGCGTCATAGGCCCCGGCCAGTTCGCGGATGTAGTCGGGGTCCATGTCGCGCTCGAATGGCCGGTCGCGCAGGGCAATGCGGCGCATGAGCACGTCGTGGTCGGCGCGCAGGAAGACGATCAGGTCGGGCCGGGGGATTTTCTCGCCCAACGCCGCGTGGACGCGGCCGTACATGGCCAGCTCATCGTCCTTCAGGTTCAGCCAGGCGAACAGCTCGTCCTTGGCGAAGGTATAGTCGGAAATGAGCGCGCCCTTTTGCAGGGCGGTGGGGATGGCCTGGTACTGCTGGTGATAGCGGCTGAGCAGGAAGAAGATCTGCGTCTGGAAGGCGTAGCGCTCCCGGTCACCGTAGAACTTGGGCAGAAACGGGTTATCCTCGACGACCTCCAGCAGGATGCCGGCGTTGTAGCGCGGTTGTAGCAGGCGGGCCAGCGTCGTCTTGCCGACGCCGATGACGCCTTCGATGGCGATATACTTGTTATTCATAGTCTTTAGGGCGCTAAGACGGCGCGCAGCATGTCAACCTGGTAGGGTTTGTCGGCGTCCATGGCCATCTCGGCCGGGCTGCCCAGCACGATCTTGGCCGGTGCGCCGATGATGCGCCCGGCGGTGGCCTCGATGTCAGCAAAAGTGACCCGGCGAAAGAGGAATTTCAGCAGGAAAGGCAACCCGACGATCCGCGCGATGCGCCACGGCTGTTTGCGCGCCTCTGTCACCATGTCGATCAGGGCGCGGTTGCGCTCGATCACCTCGGGTTGGGCAATAACCATGTCGCCGCCGGCGACCTCCATGCCGTTGATCTTCGAGTAGGTGCGGTGGGAGTTGGGGAAGCGGCTCTCCAGCGTCTCGCGGGTGACGAAGTTGTAGTACACGGCGTTGTCCCACGGCCGGCACGCCTCGATGAAGGCATCGACCATCGCCGGAGTGATGGCCGGGATGTCGGCCGAGCAGCCCAGGATCGCCCGCGCGTCCGGCCGGTGTTGCCGGAACCAGCTGCAACCGGCCAGCATGTTGCCGACCATGCTGCCCTGGTCGGGCAATGACTCGACCGGCCGGGCAAAGCGCTGGCCGGCGGCGGTCGGGTCCAGCCCGACGATGAGGATGTCCTCCACATGGCGCGAGGCTTGCAGCGCGCCGACGACGCGTTCCAGCATCGTCTGGCCGCCCATGTCGATGAGCGCTTTGGGTTGGCCGTGGCTATAGGTGTAGAGCGGATCTTCGGGGCGGACTTGCCCACCGGCGATGATCAGACAGTGCATGGTGTTCTGACCTCTGGCGATATGGGCATAATTGTAGCGACTTTGGGGCGACAGTAAAGGCATGGGCCAGCGTCGCCCAGGCCGGCGCTGCCCGTTGCCCGCTCGATCCTATGGCGCGCGCAGCGCCGGCAGGAACGCGCTGTGCGTCCACTGATGCGGCGGCAGCGCTGCGTAGGCCGCCAGGGCGTCGATGCGGCCCCAGCCGTAGACGTTGTTGGGCACGCTGTGGATGATGTTGCCGCAGTCCTGCGCCGCCGTCAGGTGGACGCTGTTGGCGGTGATGAGCGCCTCCAGTTCGTCCACCTGTCCGGCCAGCGCCGGATCGGCCGAGATCAGCAGCGCCGCCAGCCCGGCCACGTGCGGCGCGGCCATGCTCGTGCCGGTCAGGGTGGCATAGTGGTCATCCGGCCAGCTGGAGCGCACACCGATGCCCGGGGCGACGACATCGGGCTTGAGCCGGCCGCTGCCGTCGACCATTACCGGGCCGCGGCTGCTGAGCGCGGCGATCGTGCCGTCTTGCTCTGTCGCCCCCACGGTGAAGGAGGCGTCGTAGATGGCTGCGGGCGTGTCGATCGTCTCGCAGCCGGAGCCGCTGTTGCCGGCCGAATGGACCGACAGGATGCCCGCGGCGCGGACGGCCTCGACCGCGGCCAGCAGCACGTTGCTGGCGGCGCAGCCCTCGACCGGTGGGCACGACCACGAGTTGTTGATCACGTCCGGCGCTTTTGACGGATCGCCGTCGGTGAGCGGATCGCCGCCGAAGGGGTAGGGGGCGATGAACCACTCGTAACACTCGGCGTAGGTGGCCGGCGTGCCCACACCCTCCTCCATATTGCGGCAGCCGATCCACTGCGCGCCGGGGGCCATGCCGATGCCCACCTCCGGGTCTGGTTGTGTGCCGACCATTGTGCCCATCGTGTGCGTGCCGTGGCCCTGGTCGTCGCAGGGCACGGGCGACTCGAAGCCGCAGGGGTTGCCGGAGGTGGTGTTGGGGTTGTTGGCGTGAATGGCGTCGTGCCAGTTGTAGTCATGGTCGGCTGTGCGGCCGTTCCAGCCGCGGTACTGGCTTTTGAGCGCCGGGTGGTCCCACTGGTAGCCGGTGTCCTGCCCGCCGATGACGGCACCCTGGCCGGTGACGCCGGCGGCCCAGACCTGGGGCGCGTTGACCTGGGCAATGTTCCACTCAACCGCGGCTTGCGCCTGACGGGCTGTGACCTGGGGTGTGGGCAGAGCGACGCGCTGGGCAGTGTTCGCATAGACGTAGGCCACATCCGGCCGCGCGGCCAACACCTGCACCAGCCCGCGGTCGCCGCGCACCCATAGCATGTTGTGGATCCAGTAGGCGCGGTAGGGCACGCCGCGCGCATCCAGCAGGGCGCGCAGGGGAGCCTGCGTCCGCGCGGCGACGGCCGTCAGGGCTGCGTACACGGCTTGGCCGCGAGCTGTCTTGTCGCCCAGCCGCGCCGCGCCGCCGGTGTCGCCCTGTGCCGCCAGGACGACGAGGAATTCGGCCGGCGCGCCGCCGGCCGTGGTCGCCAGCAGCGCCGGGTCGGTCTTGGCCGTCCAGGCGGCCGCAGCGCCGGCCCGTGCCGCGCCGGCGATGAGGAGCGCGGGCAAGAGAAGCAGGAGAAACAGACCGTAACTCTTCATGCTATCACTCTCCACAGGGCTGGCCGCGGCGCGGGCCTGTCGGTTCCGGCGAGCCTAGTATAGAAGTGCTACTTCTGCCGATCGAACTGATCGGCCGTCGGCTCTGCTCAGCAGAACCAGTCTTCGGTCAGGCGTGGCGGGTCGGGGTCGAGGGTGGCGCGGGGCGTGGCGGCCGGCTGGCGGCGGCCGGCCAGACCATAGGCCAGCCGTTCGATGGCGGCAAAGGCCGCGTGGGCGTCGTCGCCGGCCTCGGCCACGGCGGCGACGCGCCGCTGCAACTCGTCGACGCACGGGTCAGGGTTGCGCCAGGTGTAGGTGAAGTTGGCCGCGTCGAGTGGGCCAAGCCAGGCGGCCGCGTCCGGGTCATCGAGCAGGGCGCTGCTGGGCGGAATCAGCAGCCTAATCGACAGCTGCACGGCGGGCACGTGGGCGATGATGCCGCGGGCGCGAATCCAGGCCAACAGGTCGATGTAGCTGTCGAGCGTCGTCCAGGGCGTGAACGGCAGCCACGTCGGCTGCACGGCCAGGCCCGCGCCGGCCAATACGTCCAGGGCGTCATCGAGATCGGCCGCGGTGTGGCCCTTGTCCAGCCGCGCCAGCATCTCGTCCGACACACTTTCGAAGGCGGAGACGACGAAGCTGGCCCCCAGCGCCCGCAACTCCGGGAAGAGGGCGCGGTGTTGGCGGATGTGCTCTACCTTGGTGGTGAAGTCGAAAGTCAGGCGCGGGAATTCGGCGTGCAGGGCGCGGGCGATCTTCATGACGTGGCCGGGGCCGTTGAGGAAGTCGGGATCGCCGAAGGTGATGTGTTCCGCGCCGGCGGCGACTTGCTGGCGGATGTCGGCCAGCACCGTCTCGGCCGGGACGACGAAGAAACGGCCGCCGTAGACGGGCACGATCGGGCAGTGGCGACAAGTGTGGAGGCAGCCGCGGCTGGCCTCGACATACCCGGACAGCCGGGCCACGCCCCCATCGACATAGCGCGCATAGCTGCTGAGCGGCGGCAGCCCGGACCGGTCGGGCGCGGGCAGCGCCAGGCGGGTCATGCGCCGCGCGGCGCGGTCGTCCCCGGCTGGCTCCGCGCCGAGCACGCGCCGCACCTGCGCCACCAGTTCTTCTTCCAACTCCCCGGCCAGCACGGCGTCGGCGGCCGTGGCCAGCAGGTAATCGGCGTTGAGCCAGGCGTAGAGACCGTAGAAGCAGATGTGGGCCGTGGGATTGAGGGCGCGCACCTCGGCCGCGGCGCGGACGCCGAGGCGTAGGGCGGTGTGCATGGGCACGCTGATGCCCACGAATCGGGCGCGAGCGGCGGCCTCGCGCGGCAGGGCGTCCACGGCCAGATCGGCCACCGTCACGGGCAAGCCCGCCCGCCGCAGGACGGCCGCCGGCCAGGCCAGGCTCAGCGGCTGGTGGCCCAGCTCGTAGCAGGCCAGAAGCAGGACATCGCCGGGCGCAGCGCTCATGGGGCTTATTTGCGGGCCGGGCCGCCCTTGCCGCCGGCCACCGGCGCTTCGCTGACCGCTGGCCCCTCTTCGAAGAGGAAGGCCTCCATCTGCTCGAACAGGAACTCCTGCGAGCGCGGGTCGGCCATATTCAGGCCATAGTGGTTGATGATCAGCCGCGCCTGGTCTTGCCACAGACTGTAGGCATACTTGGAAATCTCGTCGTAGATGCGCTGGCCGAGCTTGCCGGGGAAGGGCGGCCGGTCGAGCGCCGGCAACTCCGCCTCCATTTTGGCGCACTGGACCACAGTTATCGTCTTCGTCTCACGTGTCATATAGTTCCCTTGCCGTCAGTGGCGCGATAGGTCGCACCCTGGCCGCAGCGCCTATAATAGGCCCTTCGGCCGCTCGCCGCAAACCCTGCCCTTCCAGCGGCGACAGGCTTATAATGCCTCTCATGCGCCTCCTCTTTTTCGGACTGCCCGCCGGGGTGTCGGCCGTGCTCTTGCATGGGCTGCTCGCCGATGGGCGAGATGTGGCCGGTGTGGTTGTGCCCGCCGCGGCCGTGCCCCATCTGCTGCCCGATCCGTCGCTGCCCGTCGCCCGCCTTGCGCCCGGTCCCTCCGCGTCGCTGACCCTCGCCCTGGGCGACGCGCCGGGCGATCTGCTCGGCTGTGCCTGGGCCGCGGGGTTGCCCGTCCTGGCCGTCCGCGCGCTGGGCCACGCCGAGACGCTGGCCGCGTTGGCCGCGCTGCGCGCCGACGTGGCCTGTGTGGCCTGCTTCACGCGCCGCATCCCCCCGGCCCTGCTGGCCCTGCCCCCGCGCGGCTTTCTTAATTTGCACCCGTCGCTGCTGCCCGCTTATCGCGGCCCGCAACCGCTGTTCTGGCAGCTGCGCGACGGTGCGCCGATGGGGACGACTGTCCACTATCTCGACGAGGGGCTGGACACGGGCGACATTGCCGCGCAGACGGCCGTGCCTCTGCCCGACGGCATCACTGGCCCGGAGGCGGAGCGGCAACTGGCCCTGGCCGGGCTGGCGCTGCTGCGCGGCGTGCTCGACGATCTGGCCGTGGGCATCATTCATCGGCGGCCGCAGGGGCCGGGCAGTTATCAGCCCGCGCCGGCGGATGAGCACTTCGCCCTGTCCACGACTTGGCCGGCGCGGCGGGCGTTCAACTTCATGCGCGGCACGGCCGATTGGGCCAGGCCCTATTGCATCGAGGTGAATGGGCGGACGGAGTGGTTGGCGGCGGCCGACGACTTCAGCGAGGCCGAACTCGACCGGCCGAGCGTGCGCCACGGCCAACTCATCGTCATTCGCTGCTCGCCGGGTGTCCTTTATGCCCGCCTGTCGCGCCCATAAGACATTGGCAGCGTGCCCGGGGAGCGCCTTTCACTCCACTAACGGTAAGCTCATGGCTCGCTTTCACCGTTCACTTTCGCTCTTGCTCGTCCTCGTTCCCACGGCGTTGGCGGCGGCTCAGTGGGGCCACGCCGCGGTCGCTCCCGCCGCGCCGCCGGCCATTCTCATCGACAGTGTGCTCTTCGACGGCTACGCTCTGGACGATGCCGACGAGGCCGTGCGCCTGGTCAACGCCGGGCCGTCGCCAGTCGATCTGAGCGGCTGGCGGCTGGGCGACGGCGCGGCCGAGGCGGTCATGCCCGGCGGCACGTCGCTGGCGGCCGGGGCGACGCTGTGGCTGGCGCGCGACGCAGCCGCTTTCCGGGCGCAGTTTGGCCGCGAGGCCGATCTGCAACTGAGTCCCTGGCCCGGCTATAGCAACAGCGGCGATGAAGTTGTCCTGGCCGACGCTGCCGGGGCGACGGTCGATGTGTTGGTCTACCTGGGCGGCGACGTGGGGCGCGGCGGCTGGGTTGGCCCGTCGCTGTCGCCCTACCGCGTGGCCAGCCTTTTCGCTGCCGAGGGGCAGATCCTTTTCCGGCGGCGCGACGAAGCCACCGGCCGGCCCGTCGCCGACACCGACACGGCCGCCGACTGGGGCCAGCACACCGGCGACCCTATTGCCGGGCGCAAGGTGCGCTATCCTGGCTGGGCGACCGAGCGCTTTGCCGCGCCGGTTGTCATCACCGCCACCGGCGCGCTGACCGTGGCCGTAGCCCCCGACAGTGCCTACACCACCCTGGCACGGCTCATCGACGGGGCGGCGACTTCCATTCGTCTATCCTCGCTGACGCTGGAGCATGTCGGGCTGGGCGCGGCGCTGGCGCGGGCGGCTGGGCGGGGCGTGGTCGTTACGGCCCTGCTGGACGGCGGGCCGCCGGGCGGGCTGAGTGACCAGGAGCGCTATGTCTGCGCGCAGTTGGCGGCCGCCGGCGGGACGTGTTGGTTCATGACTGGCGACGACGCCCGCCACATTCACAGCCGCTACCGCTACCTGCATGCCAAGTACCTGGTCATCGACGACCACATTGCCGTCGTCAGCAGCGAGAACTTCAGCCGCGACAGCCTGCCCGATGACGACAAGGCCGACGGCACGTGGGGGCGGCGCGGCGTGATGCTCCTGACCGATGCCCGGGCTGTGGCCGCGTACCTGGCCGATCTCTTTGCCGCCGACCTGGACACCGCCCACGCCGATTTGCGCCGCTGGTCGGCGGCCGATCCCGTCTACGGCGCGCCGCCGGCCGGCTTCGTACCCATCACTGCCAGCGGCGGCATCAGCTACACCGTGCGCTTTCCGGAACCAGCTGTGTTCTACGGCACGCACCGCTTCGAGATCATTCAGTCGCCGGAGAACAGTCTGCGCGCCACCGATGGCCTGCTGGCGCTCATGGGCCGGGCCGGGCCGGGGGACACGCTGCTTCTGGAGCAGCTGGCCGAGCGGCCGCACTGGGGCACAAGCGGCAGCACCGCCGCGGCCGACCCCAACCCGCGCCTGGAGGCCGCCCTCGTCGCCGCCCGACGCGGCGCGGACGTGGCCCTGCTGCTGGACAGCTTCTTCGACGATGCCGGCAGCGTCGTGAGCAACGTGGCCACCTGCGCCGCCGTCAACGACGCGGCCGCGCAGGAGGGGCTGCGGCTGCGCTGCGAGACGGGCAACCCCACCGGCCTGGGCATTCACAACAAGATGGTTCTGGCACAGATCGACGGCCGAGGCGTCGTCCACGTCGGCAGCATCAACGGCACGGAGTTATCACACAAGGCCAACCGCGAGGTTGCCCTGCAAGTGCAGTCCGATGGGGCCTACGCCTACCTGGCCCGCGTCTTTGCCGCCGACATGCCCACCCGCCTGTACCTGCCGCTGGCGCTGGCCGGTTTCCACGGCGCGGCCGACCATTTGCTCATCAGCGAGATCGTCTACGACCCGCCGGGACCGGACGAGGCCGAGTTTGTCGAGCTGGTCAACCCCACCGGCGCGCCCATCGACCTGACCGGCTACGCGCTGGGGGACGCTGTCTCGGCGCTGGACTTTGAGGACATGCGCCACTTTCCGCCCGGCGTCGTGTTGCCGCCCGGCGGCGTGGTCGTCGTGGCCCTTAGCGCGGCCGCGTTCCGCGCCGAGTTCGGCGGTGCGCCGCAGTTCGAGATTCTCGACAGCGACCCCGCCGTGCCGGACCTGCTCGATGACCCGGCCTGGGGCGACCCGGCGGCGCTGTTCCAGCTGGGCAACACTGGCGACGAGGTACTGCTCATTCGCTGGGATGGGTTGGTGGATGTCGTGACCTATGGCGCTGGTTACCACTCCGGCGTCGTCGGCTGTGGGCTGGTGGTCGCGCCGGCGCGCACGTTGGAGCGGCGGCCCTATTGGCGCGACACGGATAGTTGCCCGGCCGACTTTCGGGCGTGGCCGTTTCCAAGTCCGGGGGTTGTGGCCCCCTGAGTGCCCTTTGTGGGGCAGGCGGCCGGCACACAGAAGCCCTGCGAGGGGGCAGGGCTTCCGGTAGGGATAGAGACACGGCGTGGGCCGCGTTGCGACTCGCATCGCGCCACGGCATCAGCCGCAGTCAGCTTAAGGGCCGCGAGGCCCGCACTGATTCACTAGTGTTGCTCGGTCAACAACCGATCGATCTCGCCGCGGATCGAGGTCAGGTCGTCCAGGCGCAGGTAGACGATGGCATAGCGCACATAGGCGACCAAGTCCAGCTCCTTCAACTTGCTGATGACCATATCGCCGACGATGCGGCTCTTGACCTCTTCCTGGCCCATCCGTTGTAACCCGGCCTCGATTTCGCCGGCCATGCGCTCAATGTCAGCGGCCGAGATTGGCCGCTTGGCACAGGCCACGCGGATGCCGCCCAATAGCTTTTCGCGCGAGAACTCCTCGCGTGAGCCGTCTTTCTTGATGAGCAACGGCGTGGCCAGAATCGGCCGCTCATAGGACGTGAAGCGCTGGTCACACGACTCGCACACTCGCCGGCGACGCGTGCCGCCGCGCCGGTCATGACTGGTGTCGATGACGTGTGTCTTTTCGTAGCCACAATAAGGACACCGCATTGTCTTGCCCTCCGTGGGGATCAATTGTTCGGATAGACGGCATATATCGGGTTTCCAGGCGTCATCCTGGGGCTAGACCCCAATATATGCCATCGACCGAATTCTACCACGGAGCCGCTGCACGGCAACGGCCCGACGCGGGCCATAGCGATTACTGCCGCTTGCGCAGGAAAGCCGGCACTTCCAGATCGTTGAAGCGATAGGCCTCCTGGTTCTGGCGCGACGGTTGTTGCGGCTGCGGCCGGGCCGTCGCCTGGTTGGTAGACGCGCTGACAGGCGCGGACTCACGCGCCGGCGGCCGGTTGGGCATCAGGCGCTGCGTCTGGGCCGCCGTGGCCGCCGTCATCTGGCGCATGGGCATCGTGTGCTCAAAGCCGGTGGCGATGACCGTGATGCGGATCTTGTTGGTCATCTTCTCGTCGATGACCGCGCCGAAGATGAGGTTGACGTCCGGGTGGGCCGTCTCGCGGATGATAGCTGCGGCCTGGTTGATCTCGTACAGGGTCATGTCTGGACCGCCGGTGACGTTGAACAGGATGCCCCGCGCGCCATCGATGGTCACGTCCAGCAGGCGGCTGGACAGAGCCTGTGTCGCCGCGTCGCGGGCGCGCTCGTCGCCGTTGCCTTCGCCCACGGCCATCAGCGCCGCCCCGCCCATCGACATGATCGTCTTCACGTCGGCGAAGTCAAGGTTGATGAGGCCGGGCACGGTGATGAGTTCGCTGATGCCCTGGATGCCCTGGCGCAGGATGTCGTCGGCCATGCGGAACGAGTCGATGAGCGAGACGCGCTTGTCGGCCGTCTCCAGCAGGCGGTCGTTGGGGATGACGATCAGCGTATCGACATGCTCCTTCAACTGCTCGATGCCCGTCTCGGCCGAACGCGCCCGCTGCGACCCCTCGAAGGTGAACGGCCGCGTGACGACGCCGATGGTCAACGCCCCGGCCTCGCGCGCCGCGCGGGCGACGATGGGCGTGGCCCCCGTGCCCGTGCCGCCGCCCATGCCGGCGGTTACGAAGACCATATCGGAGCCGGACAGCGACTGGCGCAGTTCTTCCAGCGACTCCTCGGCCGCCCGCGCGCCCGTCTCCGGGTCGCCGCCGGAACCGAGTCCGCGCGTGGTGCGCTCGCCGATGGCGATGCGCATCGGCGCCTGGCTGCCCAGCAGCGCCTGTTGGTCCGTGTTGACGGCCACGAACTCCACGCCGGCGATGTTCTCGTTGATCATCCGGTTGACGGCATTGCTGCCGCCGCCGCCGACACCCACCACTCGAATGAGGGCCGAGCCTTCGGTGGCCGGCATGCGTTGTGCGTCTCTTCCTCTGTAATCCACGTTCATGTCTCTATACCCCTCTAACTGTAATCTGAAAAACAACGCTGCGTTGTGGCGCCGGACTCCCTTAATCCGGCAGCAGTGTCCTGATAAGATTGCCCACCCGCCGGCTCCATTCGCTGGGCATTTGGGTGCGCGCCTGGTAACGATGGTGGTCCGTGCTGGCCCACCGCAGCAGGCCGACGCTGGTGGCGTAGGCCGGGCTGTGCAAGGTATCGACAAGGCCAACCAGGTTCTTGGGCGCGGCCACGCGGGCGGGCACGTTGAGCACGCGCTCGGCCACAGTGGTGATGCCCCGCAGCTGCGCCGTGCCACCGGTCAGGACAATGCCCGCTGGTAGCAGTTCGTCGTAGCCCGATTGCTGGATGTCCTTGAGGATCAGGTTGAAGATCTCCTCGATGCGTGCTTCGATGACCTGGGCCAGGTCTTGCCGGCCCACCTGTATCTTTTCGCCCCCGAACGGTTCAACGGTGAAGACCAGGTCGGGGTCGATGTCCGCCGGGCGGCAATCGCCATACTGAATCTTCACCTTCTCGGCCGCCTCATAGGGAGCGCGTAGACCGATGGCGATGTCGTTGGTGATGTGGTAGCCACCGATAGGGATGACGTGCGTGTGCCAGACCGTGCCCTGCTTGTAGAGCGCCAGGTCGGTCGTGCCGCCGCCGATGTCGGCGATGAGGACGCCCATCTCGCGCTCGGCCGGCTCCAGCACCGCCTCGGCCGACGCCAGCGCGTTGAGCACCGTCTCCGCGGCGCTAATGCCCACGCCGCCGACGCAGTGTTGCAGATTCTGCAACGCCGACGTCGCCGCAGTGACGATGTGGGCCTCGACCTCCAGCCGGTAGCCATGCATCCCCAGCGGCTGGCGCACGCCGGCGTGGTCGTCAATGGTGTAGTGCCGCGGGATCAGGTGGATGATCTGGCGATTGTGCGGGATGGGGATGGCCTGAGCCGTCTCCAGAGCGCGGTCGATGTCGGCGGCCGTCACGCCGGGGTCGTTGCCGGCCCGGCCGCTGCCAATGGCCACCATCCCGGTGTTGTTGGTCGAACCGATGTGCTCGCCGGCGATGCTGACCACGGCTTGCGACAGCCGGTAGCCCGAAGTCTCTTCGGCCTCTTGCACGGCGCGCGCCAGGGCCACCGTGGCCGAGGGCACATCGACGATCATCCCCTTGCGCATCCCGCTGGACGGCTGGACACCCAGACCGATAATCTGTAGCTCGCGGTTACGCACCGCGCCCACCAGGGCACAGATCTTCGTCGTGCCAATGTCGATTCCGAAAACGATGTCCTCCATGTGTCTCTTCCCCCGGTCTACGGCAAGGCCCGATAGTAGGGCTTATACTGGTTGCTGACGCTGATGTACTCGGGCCGGATGCCCTGCTCCAGCAGCTTGGCGACCACTGTCTCGTAGACCGCTAGTTTCTGATTCATGTCACGGCCGACGCCGAAGTAGGCTCGCCAGCCGCGCCCATCCTGATAGCTCAATCCACCCGACGGCCGGTAGTAGAGCTGTTCGATGTTGGGCCGTAAGGCGCGCAATTGCAGCGCGCCCTCCAGCACATCCTGGGGCACGAAGGCGATTTGGGCGCTCGTGCCGGCCTCGTCGCTAGCCACGGCTTCCTCGGCCGTCCTGTCCGCGGCTGTTTTCTTGTCGCCGGTCGTCGCCGCCTTGGCGGTCGTGTCGGTTGTGGCGACGGGTATCTCGGAGACGATGCTGAGCAGGCCAATTGTCTGTGCCCGCGCCGGCGACAGGCCGCCGTCGGCGTCAACCCAATAGGCCTGATCGCCTTCCTGCCACGTGGCCAGCGGCGGTTGTTCGCGCAGGGTGATGAGCACATTATTGGGCCAGTGCAGAGTCACCGTCGCCGTGACAACGCCACCCATTTCGCCCAGACGGTCGGCGGCTTCCTGTGGGTCGGCGGCGAAGATGTGTTGGCCAGCCAGCCCGCTCTCGGCAACGACATGGTTGATGTCCAGCGAGGACGCGCCCTCGACCGGGATGACGTTCAGGTAGAAGCGGTCGTCGCTGCCGATGATGTAGAGGGTGTAGATGCACAGTGCCAGCACGGCCAGGCTGATCCAGCGGGCGTTGACGATGAAACCGACAACGCCGGAGAGCGGCCGGCGGATGCGCTCCTGGCTGTTGCGCCGCTTGCGCTTCTGGGCCGTCTTCTGGGCGGTGCGCGCCTCCGGCGTCAGGGCCGGCAGGGGGGCGACCGAGGCGGTATTCAGGCGACGCATACGGGGTTGCTTGCGCAGATGTTGTTTTGGTTGTTCCTGGCGCTGTTTCATTCCGTCGCTCCTTCGCCCGCGCTCAGGGCGGTGGGGTCGATGGACGTTGCCAACGCGGCCTTCTCCGCGTGGCGCTGCACGGCCAAGTCGATGAGCTGGTCGAGTAACGTGCTGTAGCTCAGCCCGCTGGCTGCCCACAGCTTGGCGTACATGGAGATATCGGTGAAGCCCGGGATGGTGTTCAGCTCGTTCAGGTAGATAGCGCCGCTGTCGTCGTCGAGCAACAGATCGACGCGGCCGAGGCCGGCGCAATCGATGGCCTGGTAGGCGCGCACAGCCAGGGCGCGGACGACCTCGGCCAGAGCCGGTTCCAGCGGCGCGGGGATATGCAGCTCCGACTCGTCCTCAGAACCAGGGGCGAGCAGATACTTGGCGACATAGTCATAGAACTCGCGGCGCGGCCGCACCTCGCCCACGACGCTGGCGCGCGGCTCGTCATTGCCCAACACGGCCACTTCCAGCTCGCGGGCGCGGTGAATGCCCTGCTCGACGATGAGACGGCGGTCAAAGCGGGCCGCCTCGACCAGCCCCGCGCGCAACTCGGCGCGGTCGCGGCACTTGCTGATGCCGACGCTGGAGCCGAGATTGGCCGGCTTGGTGAAGATGGGATAGGGCAGGGCGTTTTCGATGGCGTCGAGAACGGCCTCCGGGTTGCGCCGCCATTGGCTGCCGGTGAAGAGCCGCCAGGGCAGTACGGGCAGGCCGTTGGCTGCCATGACGTGCTTGAAGATGGCCTTGTCCATGCCCACGGCCGAGCCGACAACGCCCGCGCCGACATAGGGCAGCCCGGCCAACTCCAGCAGGCCCTGCACCGTGCCGTCCTCGCCATAGGGGCCGTGGAGCACCGGGAAAACGACATCCAACTCGGCCACGACCGACAGGCTGGGCGCGGCGTCATCGCGCCGGTCGAGGGCCAGCAGCGCCGAGGTCGCGCCGGTCGGTTCGGGCAGCAGCGTGGCCGGATGCGCCGCGGCCCCTTCGCTGAGGGCGGCCATGGCGTCGCCGGCCAGCCAGCGGCCGTCTTTGGTGATGCCGATGGGCACGACCTCATAGCGGTCGGGGTCGAGCGCGGCCATCACCGAGCGCGCCGAACGCAGCGAGACTTCGTGCTCGCCGGAGCGGCCGCCAAAGAGGACGCCGATGCGGAGCTTGCGCGTGCCGGTCATGCCCTTATTCGAACCCCCAATCGCCCACCAGCTCGACTTCGAGTTCCATCTCGATGCCAAACTGCTCGCGGACGCTGTTCCAGGCCTCGGCGACGAGAGCGCGAATGTCCTCGGCCGTCGCCTGGCCCTCGTTGACAAAGAAATTGGCGTGCTTGTCCGAGATGACTGCGTCGCCGACGCGGAGGCCCTTCAGCCCGGCGGTATCGATCAGATAGCCGGCGTAAAAGTTCTCCGGGTTCTTAAACATCGAGCCGGTGGTGGCCCCGCCTGGCTGGCGTTCCTTGCGGTGGGCGGTGAAGCCGTCGGCGCGGGCGGTCAGTATATCGACTGGCTCCGGCGTCAGACGCAGCTCGGCCGACAAGACGACGCGCCGCGCCCGGTCGGAGGCCATATCGCGCTTCAGGATGCTGGTGCGATAGCCATAGGCCATATCTTCGCGGTTGTAGACGCGGAGGCCATAGCCCGGCTCCAGAACGGTGGCCGCCAGCAGCGTCGCGTCCATGTCCGAGCCGTGGGCGCCGGCGTTGCCGACCACCGCGCCGCCGACCGTGCCCGGTATGCCGATAGCCCACTCCAGTCCGCCCAGGCCCCGGCTGATGCACTGGCGAGCCAGGGCCGAGAGGTTGGCGCCCGACTCGGCTATGCAGACCACGCCCGCGCCGTTGTGCCGGAAGTTGACCTTGCGCGCCCGGTTGAGGATGATCAGGCCGCTGATGCCGGCATCGGCGATGAGGATGTTGGAGCCGCCGCCCAAAATGAAGTAGGGCAGGCCGGCGGCGTAGGCCACCTCAACCGCGGCCAGCAGCTCGTCGGCCGACGACACCGACAGAAACAACTCCGCCGGGCCGCCGACGCGCGCGGTCGTGTGCCGCGCCAGTGGCTCGCTGATGGCCAGGCGGTCGCCGAAAAGGGCGCGCAGTCTCTCTACTGTGTGGAGCGTGGTCATAAGTTTCATAGGCCCGGTTGGCCGGCGGCCCGGCTCGGCACTCCTCTTTGCCGTTGCAGATCTTCCAATAGCCAGCGGCCGACCATGTTGCCGTCGCCCGCGCCCAGGGTCAGGATCACGTCGCCGGGGCTGACGCGCTCCAGCAGGTAATCGGCCGCCGCGCGCCGGTCGGGGATGTGGATCGCCTGCGGGTGGGACATGCGGCCGATGACGTTGGCCGTGCTGATGGCCGGATCGTCGGCCTCGCGGCTGCGATAGATGTCCAGGGCGATGACGCGATCGGCGGCGTCGAAGCTGCCGGCAAAGCCCTCGGCCAACAGCCGCGTGCGGCTGAACGTGTGCGGCTGCCAGACCGCCCACAGCCGCCGGCCGGGGTAGCGCTGGCGAGCGGCGGCCAATGTAGCCCGTATCTCTGTGGGATGGTGGGCGTAGTCATCGATGATGATCACGTCGCCCACTTCGCCGACGACCTGAAAGCGGCGTTGCACTCCGCCGAAGCTGGCCAATGACCGGCAAATGCGGGCGAAGTCGAGTTGCAGCCCCAACCCGACAATGATGGCCGCCAGGCTATTGCGGACATTGTGTAGACCGGGCACGCGTGACCGGGCCAGGCCGATCGTCCGGCCGTCGGATTCGACGATGAAGTCATAGCCACCGATGCGGTTGGGACGGGGATCGAGGGCGCGCACGGTGGGCGTCTCCGCGCGTGGCAGGTCGCCCAGGCCATAGGTGATCACGTCGATGCTGGCCGTGGTTAGTTCGTCCAGCAGCTCCACCGCGCCGGGGTCGTCGACGCAGACGATGAGGCGGCCTGTCTCCGGCAAGCCCTCGGCGAATTGCCGGAAGGCGGCGCGGTAGGCTTCGGCTGTGGGGAACAGGTCGGGGTGGTCGTGTTCGACGTTGGTGATGACGGCGATCTCCGGGCGCAGGCCGAGGAACATGTAGTCGTATTCATCGGCCTCGATGACAAAGTGCGGCCCGACGCCATAGCGGCCGTTGCCGCCCAGTTCCTCCAGCGTGCCCCCCAGGATGACGGTCGGGTCAAGGCCCGCCTCCAGCAGCAAGTGGGCAATCATGCCGGTCGTGGTCGTCTTGCCGTGGGTGCCGGCCACGGCGATGCCGATGGCCCCACGCATCAACTGGCCGAGCAGGCCGGCGCGCTTCAGGACGGGCAGCCCGCGCTCCTGGGCGGCGCGCCATTCGACATTCGACTCGGGCACGGCCGACGAGACGAGCAGCAAGTCCGCGCCGTCGATGTTGGCGGCGCTGTGGCCGATGAAAATGCCAATGCCCTCGTCGGCCAGCGCGGCCGTCTGGCTGTTGGCCTGCTGGTCGGAGCCGCTGACCCGGTAGCCACGGCCGAGCAGCACGCGGGCGATGGCTGACATGCCGGCCCCGCCGATGCCGACGACGTGAATGTGCATTCCGGGTCTGAGTTCTGTGGTCGTCATCGTCATTTCTCGCTTATAGCAGGACCACCAGGATGAACAGGAACACCAGCACCAATAGCAACGGCAGAATGTAGGGCGACGAGGTCAGCACCGGGATGGGCAGGTTGTCAATAAACGGCGCTACTTCCGGCAGCGGGCGCAGGATGTTGACTGTGTTGAAGGGATAGGGAACATCGGGCGTGAAGCGCACCCAATTGCTGGCGGAGACAATCCGGTACTCCAGGAAGGCCCAGATCGAGCCGACGATGAGCCAGCCGTTGAGCGCCCCGACCAGGAAGCCCAGGAGCTTGTCTTGCAGGTTGTCGCGCCTGGCCAGACGATCGGCGCGGCCGCGGGCCAGCGACGGCCCCTGATAGCCAAAGAAGCTGATAATCAGCAGGAACGACGATAGTACGAAGAATTGCCAGCGCCTCTGTTCGGGCGGAAGCACAAGGTTGTTGTCCCAGCCGATGAAGGCGAAGACGGTGCTGAAGAACTGATTGAGCGTAAACAACGCCAGGATGATCGACGATGTCACGACGATCTCCTTTGTCCAGCCGCGCATTGCGCCGACCAGGGCGAAGAGCAGGACCATGATCCAGAAAGCGGCATTAAGACTAAGCACGGTAGGCCATCTCCTGGGCGACAGGCGTCCCTTGGGCCATGATGAGCCGGGCCAGGTCGGCCGCGGCAGCAGGGCGATCGAGCGCGGCGGCCGCGGCGGACATGCCGGCCAGCCGGTCGGGCGAGAATAGCAGCGCGCGCACTGCCGGCAGAAGCTCCTGCGGCAGCGTCTCATCGGTCAATTGCACGGCCGCGCCCCGCTCGGTCAGGTAGTCGGCGTTGACCTTCTGGTAGCGCCAGGCAAAGGTCAAGGGCACGAGCACCGACGGTAGGCCAAAGGCCGGGCACTCACCGAGCATACTGGCCCCGGCGCGGGCCACGACGAGGTCGGCGGCGCGGAAGGCCGGCCCCATCTCCTCGTGCAGATAGGCGTAGGGCCGGTAGTGGGCGCGCAGTTCGGCCGGCAGTGTCGCCGCGTTGGCTTCGACTTCGGGCCAGGTGAGCGTGCCGCTGACGTGGATGACTTGCGCCTCAGTCAGCAGCTGGGGCAAGATGCTCATGAGCGCCCGGTTGATGGCCCGCGCGCCGCGGCTGCCGCCGAAGACGAACAGCGTTGGCCGCCCCGGCCGCAGGTCGAAGCGGGCCAGCGCCTCTTCACAACTCAGCGCCCGCGCGGCGCGGATGTCTGGCCGGACGGGGTAGCCGGTGACGACCATCTTCTCGGCGGGCACGAAGGCGCGTGAGCCGTCGGTGGTGCAGGCAACGCGCCGGGCCAGCGGCACGACCAGGCGGATGGTGCTGCCCGGTTCCACATCGGGCAGGTAGACGACGATGGGCACGCGGCGCGCACGGGCGGCCAGGGCCGCCGGCGCGGCGACGTAGCCGCCGGTGACGAACAGCACCGCCGGCCGGAAGCGGCCGATATGGCCCAGCGCCGCGCCAAAGCCGCGCGCCATCTTGACGGCGCTGCGCGCCCGCGTCATCAGCGGCACGCCGACCATCGGCCCGGCGGGAATCGCCGCCAGTTTTAGCCCCGCGCGTGGTACCAGTGTCTCTTCCATCTCACCCTTTGCGCCAATCCACAGAATGTCAGTCTCCGCCACGCCCTGCTGTCGCAACTCGGCGACCGCCGCCAGGGCTGGGTAGATGCCGCCGCCTGTTCCACCGGCGCAAACCATGAATCTCATCTCAATCCGGTTGCTGACGGCGCGGCCGGCGGCCGTCGAGGGCCGCATCGCGCGAGACGTTCAGCAAAATGCCGATGCCGATCAGTGTGATCAGCATCGATGAGCCGCCATAGCTCAGAAACGGCAGCGGCATCCCCGTGAAGGGGATGGTCGATGTGATGACCGCCAGGTTAATGAGCGCCTGATAGGCGATCCAGACTGTGACGCCGACCGCCAGCAAAAAGCCATAGGTGTCGCGGGCGCGCGTCGCCACCCGGAAGCCGCGAAAGGCCAAAAAGCCGAACAGGGCGATTAGGCCCAGCGCGCCGACCAACCCCAACTCCTCGCCGACGATGGCGAAGACGCCGTCGGTATGGGCCAGCGGCAGCGGGCCGAATTTCTGCACGCCCTCGCCCAGGCCAACGCCGAACAGACCGCCCTGGGCCAGAGCGGCCAGCGCCTGCCGCACCTGGTAGCTGGCTTTAAAGGGGTCTTCCAGCGCCGCGCGGAAGTCGCTGACGCGCTGGGCGGCGTGGGGCAGGATGGTCATCAGCAGCAGGACGACGCCGCCGGCCACCAGCCCGACCACCAATACCTGTTTCAGGTCGGCCCCGGCGACGAAGAACAGCGTGAAGCTGATCAGGCCGACGAGGATGGCTGTGCTTAGCGCTGGCTGTAAGACGATCAGGGCGAACATAACGCCGGTAATGATCGAAAATGGCAGCAGGCCGTAGTTGACCTGTTTGATGCGGTCGCCCTTGGAGTGGAGCCAGTGGGCAATGTAGAGAATGGTGGCCAGCTTGGCCAACTCCGAGGGCTGATAGGAGCCTTGCGACAGCGCCCGCGCCGCGCCGTAGTTCACCTGGCCGAAGAAGAGCAGGAAGACGAGCAAGACGATGGTCAGCAGGATGAGTGGCACAGACAGGACACGCAGGGCATGGTAGTCGAACTGCATGATGATGACGATGAGGCCGATGCCCAGAGCCATTGCGCCAACCTGGCGGGTCATGTAGTAGACGGGGTTGTCCTTGAAGCGAAAGCCCAGGTCGAAGGTGGTGCTATAGACCATCAGGAAGCCGAAGACGAGCAGGGCAGCCGTGCCCAGCAGCAGCCAGTAATCGACATTATACTTGTTGCGGCCCGCCAACAGCGGTTCGCTGCGCTTCTTGACGACGTTAATCGGTGCCATCATCTCTCCCGTGGTGGGGCGATTTGCCAAATCGCTCTACAGTTCTCCTACCAGTAGCCGGAAATGCTCGCCGCGCTCGGCGAAATCGGAATAGCTGTCAAAGCTGGTGCCGCCGGGCGACAGTAGCACGATGTCGCCCGCGGCCGCCTCGGACTGGGCTACGTAGACGGCCTCGGCCAACGTCTCTACGCGGGTCATGTTGACGCCATCCAGGCGCTCGGCCAGCGGCTCGGCCAACTCGCCGAAAAGGATGACCCGCTTGACGCGTTGGGCCACCTGTCGTGCCCACTCGTCCCAGACCATGTCCTTGTCCCGGCCGCCGGCCAGCAGAATGATCGGTTCGTCGTAGGCGGCCAGGGCGGCCATGGCGCGTTCGGGCGCGGTGGCGATGGAGTCGTTGATGTACTTGACGCCGTCCAGCTCGCGCACGGTTTCCAGGCGATGGGGCACGCCGGCAAAGGTGCGGATGCCCTCGACGATGGCGTCGTCGGGCACGCCGACGGCCTCGGCCAGCGCCGTGGCGGCCAGGACGTTGAGCACGTTGTGCTCGCCGCGTAGGCGGATCTCGCTCACGGCGCACAGGGCGCGGCGGCCGTCCGGCCCACAGAGCCAGATATGGTCGCCATCGACAAAGGCCCCGTCATCGACCGGCCCGCGCCGGCTGAACAGCCGCAACCGGCCGCGCACCTGCTCGCGCAGGCCCAGCGCGCCGGCATCATCGGCCGACAACACCGCGACGCCTTCCGGCCCCTGATGGCGCAGGATGTTGGCCTTGGCCGCCGTGTAGCGGTCCATCGACTTATGGCGGTCCAGATGGTTAGGCGTGATGTTGAGCACGGCGGCGATGGCCGGGCTGAGGCCTTGCCAGACCTCCAGCTGAAAGCTGGACAGTTCCATGACGATCAGGTCGTCGGACGACATTTCGGCCAGATCGCCGATCAGCGGGCGGCCGATGTTGCCGCCGACCCAGGTGCGTTGGCCGGACACCTGGCCCATCCGGCCGACGAGCGCGGTCGTGGTCGTTTTGCCGGCCGAGCCGGTGATGCCGACCAGAGGCGCGGGCGCGCGCAGGGCGAACTCGATGGAATCGTTGGTCAACGGGATGTCGCGCCGCTGTGCCTCGACGACCAGCGGCGCGTCGATGGACACGCCGCCACTGATGGCCAGCAGGTCGCAATCGTCCAGCAGCGAAAGCGGGTGCTCGCCCAGCACAAAGCGCAGCCGGTCGGCGGGCAGGCCGGCGGCCCAGGCGGGTATGCCGTTCGCGCCAGCGCCCAGCAGCACTTCGGGCGGGCGCAGATCGGAGAGGGTGACGTGCGCCCCGACGCCCACGGCAAAGCGCGCCAGGGCCGTTCCCTGTCGGGCCATGCCGAGAATCACCAGTCGTTTGCCGTAGAGCGCATCCATAATCACACCAATGCCAGAGCGATGCCGACCATGGCGGTCAGCATGGCGATCAACCACCATCGCTGGACGATCTGTGTCTCGCTCCAGCCGATCAATTCGAAGTGATGGTGCAACGGGGCCATCTTGAACAGCCGTTTGCCGCCCGTGGCCTTGAAATAGAGTACTTGCAGTGTTGTCGATAGTTCCGTCGCCACCGGGATAGCGATGATGACGGGAAAGATGAGCCACTGGTTGGTCATCAGGGCCAGCACTCCCAGTGCTCCACCGAGCGCCTGCGCGCCCACATCGCCCATGAACATCTGCGCCGGTTTGGCGTTGTACCACAGGAAGCCGAAGGTCGCGCCGATCACGATGAAGCTGAACACGACCAGGAACTGCTGATCCTGCAGGAAGGCGATGATGCCATAGGCGATGAAGGCGGTGGCGGCGATCAGGCCGGCCAATCCATCGAGGCCGTCCGTCAGATTCACGGCGTTGGCGGACCCCGTGATGACGATGACGGCCGCCGGGATATAGAGTAGGCCGATATCGACCAGGACGGGAACGGTGGGCACGGCTACCCAGCCGTGCCCGTTGTTCACCATCCAGTAGAGCAGGACGGCGGCGAGCAGCGCGATGGCCAGTTGGAAGCCCAGCTTGATGCGCGCGCGCATGCCTTCGCCTGGTCGTAGGCGGAACCCCTGGTAATCATCGATGCCACCGAGGATAGAGTAGGCTACCAAGACGCCCAGGGGGATGACCACGCTTTCGGCAATTTCCAGCGCTTGCACAAACTGAACTACATTGACCACCAGACTGACGACGACCGTCCAGGCGACGATTAGAACGCCGCCCATAGCCGGCGTGCCCATTTTGGCGGCATGGGTCGCTGGCCCGTCGATGCGGATATTTTTGCCCAGTTGCAGCCGCCGCATCAGCTCAATCAGCGGCGCGCCCCAGATGACGGCCATCAGGAACGTGGCCGCGGCGAGTGTCAGCGCCAGACCCATCAGCCCATCCTCCCCAGGGCGGCGACGATGCGATCCATGCGCATGCCCAACGAACCCTTGATGAGGATGACATCGCCCGCCTGGACAGTCTCTTCCAGAATGGGCACGGCTGCCAGCGCGTCTTCGACGATGTAGACGTGGTCGGTCGGCATGCCCAGCGCCAGCGCCTCCGCGCCGATGACGCGCGCCCGCGGGCCGACGGCGATGACCAGGTCGGCCACGCCGGCGGCGCGCCGGCCGACGACGCGGTGGGCCTGTTTCTCGGCGCGGCCCAGTTCCAGCATATCGCCCAGCACGGCGATGCGCCGCCCCGGCAGGTCGGCCAGCAGATTGAGCGCCGCCAGGGCCGAGTCGGGACTAGAGTTGTAGGTATCATCGATGAGCACCGAACCGTGCGGGCCGTGGCTGGCGACCAGACGTAACTGGGCGCTGCTATCGTTCAGCCCGGTGATGATCTCCTCCCAGCTCAAGCCTTCCAGCAGGCCGACGGCCGTGGCTCGCAATGCCGTGTGGACACTGTGGCGGCCCAGCAGGGGCACACCCACGTTGAGCGTCTCGTCGCCATAGTGGAGCACAAAGCGCACGCCGTCCAGGCCCATCGAGTCGATGTCATCAGCCCACAGATTAGCGCCGGGGCCAAGGCCATAGGTGAAGACGCGGGCGCGCGTGTGTTCGGCCATGCTCATCACCCGTGGGTCGTCGTAGTTCAGCACGGCCGCGCCCTCCGGGGGCAGGGCGGCGACCAACTCGCGCTTGGCGGCGACGATGGCCTCCATCGAGCCGAGCCGCTCCATGTGTACCGGGCCGATCATCGTCACTACGCCGATCACGGGCCGGGCCAGGTCGCACAGCAGGTCGATTTCGCCCTGGGCGTACATGCCCATCTCGATGACGGCGCGCTCGTGCTCCGGCCGCAGGTTGAGCAGCGTCAGGGGCACGCCGATCTCGTTATTCTGGTTGCCCGACGACTTGAGCGTCCGGTAGCGGCGCGATAGCACGGCGGCGGTCAGCTCCTTGGTCGAGGTCTTGCCGACGCTGCCGGTGATGCCGATGACGCGCGTGTCCAGTTGCGCGCGCCAGGCGCGGGCTATGGTCTGAAGCGCGTGCAGGGTGTCGCTGACATGGAAGAGCACCGGCGGGGTCAGCAACGTCTCCGGCGTGGGCGGAACAGCCCCGGCGCGGGCGTCGATAACCGGCCAGTCGCCGCCGGGCAAACGCTCCACCAGCGCGGCAATGGCCCCGCGCTCGAACGCGTCGGCCACGAAGGCGTGGCCGTCGGCTCGCTCGCCGGCGAAGGCCACGAAGACCGACCCGGGCCCCGCCTCGCGGCTGTCGACCACGAACGAGGTTACCGCCGGTTCGTTGCCGGTGGGTTGGTAGTCGGCCAGTGCCGCCAGAATGTGACCCAGGTGAAGCATTTCAGTGTCCAATCGTTCGTCGTTATGCCCTCTCCCTAACCCTCTCCCGGAGGGCGAGGGAAGAGGCCCTCTCCCTAACCCTCTCCCGGAGGGCGAGGGAAGAGGCCCTCTCCCTAACCCTCTCCCAGAGGGCGAGGGAACGGGCCTTTAGCCGCCGTTGCCGGCCACCGAGGCCTGCGCGTCAAAACGCACGGCATCCGGCGGAATGTCGAGCAAAACCACAAGTTCCTTAGCCAACTTCGAGAACGCCGGCGCGGCGGTCATGCTGCCCCAGGGGGCGCTCTGCGGCCGGTCGAGTTTCACAAAGACGATGATGCGCGGGTCGTCGGCTGGCAGCCAACCGACGAACGAAGCGATGGTGTCGGTCGGATGATAGCCGAACGGCTCGGCGATCTGGGCCGTGCCGGTCTTGCCGGCAACGGTGTAGCCATCGATGAGCGCTTCCTGAACCTCCTGTTGCACGGCGGTAATGGCCATCGTTGTCACGGCCGCGGCCGTTTCCGGCTTCACGGCCTGGCTGAGCACCGTCGGCTGGTGGACGTGGACGCCGTTCTCGTCGTGCATCTCGGCCACGACGTAGGGCTGCATCTCGTAGCCGTTATTGGCCAGGGCCGAGATGGACGAGATCATCTGTAGCGGTGTGACGGCCAGCGCCTGGCCGTAGGCATTGGTGGCGATGAACGATTCCTGCCACTCGCCGCTGCCCGGCAGAGGCATCAGGCCCGCCTCCTCGCCGAAGAGGTCGATGCCGGTGCGGCGGCCGAAGCCGAAGCGCTGGAAATAGTCGTAGAAGGTCGTCGGCCCCATCCACGTGGCGATGGTCGCCGCGCCGACGTTGAGCGAATGGGCCAGCAGGCCGGTCATGTCCATTGTGCCGTAAGCGCCGCGGTCCCAGTTGTAGCTGGTGTGGCCGCCGACGGTGATGGCCCCGGTGTCGTTGTAGGTCGTGGTCGGCGTGACCGTGCCCGAATCGATCGCCGCGGCCATGGTCACCAGCTTCATGACCGAGCCGGGTTCGTAGACGGCGCTGACCAGCGGGTTGTAGAACAGCGACTTGTCGGTGTCGAAGAAGTCGTTGGCCGAATAGCACGGCTCGGCGGCCATCGCCAGGATCGCGCCTGTGCGGGGGTCCATGACGATGATCGAGCCGCTGACAGCGCCGTACTCGGTCAAGGCGTCCTTCAGGTGGCGCTCGACGGTGTACTGCACGCTGCGGTCGATGGTCAGCACCAGGTCACTGCCCTCGCGGGCCATGACGGTTGTCTGCTGGCGCAGGGGCGAAAGGGGCACAGTGGCGCTGGCGGGCACGCCGGCCAACTCGCTCTGATAGTAGCCCTCGACGCCCGCGCCGCCCTGGCCGTCAAAATCGACGAAGCCGAGGACGTGGCACATCAGTTGGCCCTGCGGATAGAAGCGGCGGGGCAGGGCGTCGAGTTGCACTTCGTCGCCGTACTGCACGGCGCGGATCGCCTCGGCCGTCTCGGAGGGCACGCGCGGCGCGAGGACGACGTAGAGGTTGGTCGATTCCAGTTTGGCCAGCAGTTGACCGCGGGGGATTTGCAGGACGGGAGCCAGCTCGTTGGCCAGTTCCTCCGGGTCGGTCAGGACGCTGGGCGAAATGCCGACGCGATAGTCCCACTCGTCAACGGCCAGCACCGCGCCGTTGCGGTCATAGATGACGCCGCGCTCCGGCGTGTCGGTCACGGCCCAGTCTTCGATGACGACTTCGCGCCACTCGTCGCCGTGCAGCACCTGGAACGCGAACAGACGCAAAACGATGATGCCCAGGGCCACGCCCATGCCCATGGCGACCGTCCACATGCGACGCACTTGGCTATTGTTCACGGGTCTCTCCTCGCGTCAGGTCGATGCCGAGGTCGCGAAAAGCCAGGGCGATGGCCTGCCACAGCGTTTCCGGTGGCGCGGGCGGTTCTTCCGGTTTGGTTATGCTGGGCGGGATGAGCGTCGCGGCATCGACCGGCTCAGTCGGGTATTGCGGGATGACGATGTAGTCGATGTCGGCCGGTGTCGAGGGCACGAAACCCAACCGCCGCGCTTCGTCGTCGAGGCGGGTCAGCGATTGCGCCTCGGCGATCTGGCGCTCCAGCTCGGCGTTGGCCCGCTTGACCTCGTCCAGATCGTTCTGCTCCATCTGGACACGACGGCCGATGGTGGCGATGCGGCTGGCCTGGTTCAGGTAGATGGCCCCCAGCAGGGCCGCCAGCACGACAATGACGCCCCAGCCGGCGGCGGCCTGGGCTTCGGTCAGCATCCCCAGGCGACGAGCCAGTTCCCGCGCCTGGCGGGGCTGGCGGCGCTGTTGCGTCCTCTCGCGCGGCTTCTCTTCCGGACTAGTCATTACGTCAGTAGTCATCGGTCGTTGGCGGTCGAGCGCTGGTTATGCCCGGCGGTCAACTGCCCCTGTCTCTTGTATTCTTAACTCTCCGTCGCTCTTCTCCGCTACCCGCAAGCGCGCGCTGCGGCTGCGCGGGTTGGCGGCGATCTCGTCGTCGGTCGCCTTGATGGCCTTGCGGCTAACCAGCCGCAGGGCCGGCCGCGCCCCGCACGTGCACACGGGCTGCTGTGGTGGGCAGATGCACGCACGGCTGTTCTCGCGCATGAACTCCTTCACCAGCCGATCCTCCAGCGAGTGGAAGCTAATCACCGCCAGCCGGCCGCCGGCCGCCAGTCGCTCGACTGCCCCGCGCAGCCCGCGGGCGATCTCTTCCAGTTCGCCGTTGACGGCGATGCGCAGCGCCTGGAACACCTTCGTGGCCGGGTGGCGGCCCGGCCGGCCGCTGCGTCGCGCCTCGCGGGCGATCAGCGTCGCCAGCTCGGCCGTGGTGTGCAGCGGGCGATGCGTGACAATGAGCCGGGCAATGCGCCGGCTCTGCTGCTCCTCGCCATATCGGAAGAAGATGTCGGCCAGTTCTTCCGCGTCCAGGTTGTTAATCAAATCGGCGGCCGTCGCCCCGCTACGGGCATCGAACCGCATGTCCAGCGGGCCGTCCTGCTGGAAGGAAAAGCCGCGCGCGGCGTCGTCGAGTTGCCGCGACGACAGGCCCAGGTCGAAGACGATGCCATCGGCGGCGTCGAAGCCGTGGGCCGCGGCCACATCAGCCAGGTCACCGAAGCTGGCCACGACCAGCGTGGCCCGCGCGCCGAACGGCGCCAATCGCTGCGCGGCGTAGGCGATGGCCGCCGGGTCGCGGTCGAGGCCGAGCAGCCGTCCGTCGGGCGCCGACGCGGCCAGGAGACCGGCGGCGTGGCCGCCCGCGCCGAGCGTGCCGTCGATGTAGCGGCCGCCGGGCGTGGGGCGCAGCGCGTCCATGACCTCCTGAAAGAGGACAGGGACGTGGCCGCCGTGGGACTCAGGATGCTGCTCGACCATTCCATCATTCCGGCTCGTCGGGCTAGATGCCCAGGGTCTCCCAACGTTGATCGTCGCCTTCGCTGGCTTCGCGCACCGGCTCCCAGCTGTCGGCGTTCCAGATTTCCAGATGGTTATAGACGCCGGCGATGACGACCTCGGAGTCGATGCCGGCGAATTCGCGCAGGTAGTTGGGTAGCAAGACGCGCCCCTGGCGGTCGGGGACGAGGTCGATGGCTCCGGAGAAGACGCGCCGGCGGAACTCGCGGGCGCTGGGGTCGCTCATGGGCAGGGCGGCGATGCGCTCGGCCAGCGCCTGCCACCCTTCAAGCGAGTAGGCCATGAGGTTGCGGTCGAAACCACGGGTGATGACCATGCCCGCGGCCACCAGACCGCGGAACTTGGCCGGAATGGTCAGCCGCCCCTTCTCATCGATTGTGTGCCGGAATTCGCCCAGAAACATCCCGCCCTGCCATTAGAACATCTGTTCGCATTGTCCCATTTGAGATGAGAAAAAGCAGGCTGGCCATCGATTTCGTCCCACTGTGCCCCACTTTTTCCCACAATTGCCCAAAGTATAGCGCATCGACCCATTTGTGTATAGGACGAAGGCGATATTTTAAGGATGAGATTCCACTCAGGGGCCAAAAGCAGGCAAGCAGTGGGAGAAATGGCACGGATCGCCGGCCGCGAGGGCAAGCGGGTGGGAAGAAAAGGCAGCGCCAACGCCGCCTGGCGGCTGCCAGTGGGTGCTGCGAGGGGTTGACGAAGGAGGGCGGCCGCCTAGGCGGCCGGCGCGCCGGCCGCGGGTTCTTCGCGTAGCAACGTCAGCAGCTCATCCACGCGGTTGCGCCGGTAGAGGTAGTTGAGCAGGCCGCGCGCCTTGTCTTTCTTGGTGCCCGCGTCCAGCTGCTCCCAGTCGATGCCCAGCCGGGCGGCCGTCGCCTGCAACTGCTCGACGGTGTAGTGGGCCAGCAGGTAGTGGCGGATGACCGTGCGCGGCGATTCGACGCTGAGCTTCTCCGGCCGGGGCAGGTACTCCGGCGGCGGCGGGGTCAGGATGCGCTCGACGGCCAGAGCGACCGCGCCGGTCTGGCCGTTGTCCTCGGCCGCGTCCATGATACGGACGATCAGCTCGTCGTTGGTCTGGCCGGGGATCACGACATCCAGCTCATTCACGTCCAGGTCGAACATCAGGTCTTGCAGGTCGTCGCGGCTGAAGCGGCGGCGAATTTCCTCATAGAGCATTTGCCGGTCGTAGCCGGCGGTGGCGTAGCCATCCTCGTGGCCGGGCGGGCGCGGCGGGGGCGGCGCGGGCGCGGAAGCAGGGGCGCGGAACGGCACGGGGGCGGCGGCGACCGTTCCCTCGCCCTGCGGGAGAGGGCTAGGGAGAGGGGCTGGATACGCGGCCAGAGTTGCCGCTCCTCTGCTGCCCGACTCCTGTCGGGCCACGGCATTCCCCGCGCTATCGGGCAGCAGCGGCCGCAGCACGCCCCAGACCCACGCCGCCGCCCCGGCCAGCAAGGCCCCGGCGATGACGTAGAAGAAGAAGCCTAACTCGGCCAGCAGCGCGTCGCGGTCGAACGTGCCCAGCAGCGTGTCCAGCAGCACGGCCGTCGTCACCGTCAGCAGACCGATGCCCCAGACCACCGACGGCCGGCGCAGGAACCGCACCAGAAAGAGCAGCACCACAAGTAGTTTGAGAACCACAAAGACGATTTGCATTGCGGGGGGATTGTAACAAGGTAGTGCCCGGCGGCAACTAAACAAAAGTGGAGGGATAATGATAGTCATATTGCACGCGGGAACGGACGTAAGTGAGTGCAATGGACTGGTCGCTTAAAATGTCATACGACCGTACTTGCGGCAGAGTATTACTCACTAAAATCCCTCGATCTATTGACTTTCGCCTATATCAAGAGTATACTCCAGACAAGAGGGAGCCTTTCTTTGCCAGTCCGTCTCTCCAGTCGCCAGTCACTACTGAGTCAACGATCGTTGCTCCCTCAGGGTTTCACATAACCGTTTGTGAAGTAAGGAGCCACAATCGTGAATACCAAGCGTATGAGTAAATGGGTAATTGTGCTGTTCCTGCTGGCCGCGCTGCCGGTGATGACGGCGGTGATGGCGCAGGGACAGGAGCCGGCGGGCAAAGCGCCGCTGCCGGCGGTGACGGAGTTGAGTGAATCAGTTACGCCCTTGGTGGCGAATCTGAATGAGTCTGAGCCAAACAACAACACGGGCGCGGCCGACGTCATGGCTCTTAATGACGTGATGGCCGGCGCCATTGGCGCGGTCGGCGATGTTGACTACTTCAAGTTCCAGGTCGAGGATGTCGGCGGGCCGACCTTCCCGTCTGGCGCACAGGAAGTGTTGATCAACCTCGACGCCACCAGCATCGGTTCGCCGCTCGACACGGTGGTAACCCTCTTCAACAGCAGCGGCAACGTGATCGGCGGCAACGACGACACCGACACGTCCGACTCGTTGTACTACTTCAAACTCCTCCCTGGATGGTATTACGTCAAGGTTGAGGATTACGGCAACAACAATGGTGGCGCGAACTACGTCTATAACCTGATCGTGTCGCGGATGATCCTGGTCAGCGCCCATCCGGCTGGCCTGGGCACCAAGACCATTCAGGGGATTCCCTTCCAAGCCGGAGACATCCTGGCTCAGACGACGGCTGGGGCCGGCTCGGTCACGCGCTGGGTGATGTTCCTGGATGTTTCCGACCTGGGCACTACCAAGAACATCGACAAGATCGCCACGATGGGCAACAGCGCGGACTTGCTCATCGGCTTCTCGGTCGACGTGACGCTGCCGGGCACGACCATCGTCGCCAAGCCCCAGGACATCATCCGCTTCCAGCCGGGCGTGTCTGGCAGGTACGGTGGGAGCACAGCAGGCACGATGACTCGCTACCTGATCGGGGCGAACAACTGGCTGACGACCGCCGGCGAGAAGCTAGACGCCATCGGCGACTGGACCGCTGGTGATGACAACGGCGTGGTCTGCGGCGGCTATCCGGTCAGTACGGTCGGCGCGGCTACGGTCAATAAGGTCGGTGGTGGAACCTTAAAGATGGCTGATGAGGACATCTTCTGCAACCAAACGCAATATCGCCAGTGGCTGCCCTTCTACGACAACTCGGGCGTCGCTGGCCTGGCGGCAGAAGACGTCATCGCCTTCGATTACAACGATCACTTGAATGCGGGTTACTACGTGATTCAAGGAACCGGTGTCATCGCAGGTCATGCGGTGAACCAGACGCAGATCTTCTCGCTCTTGCCGGGCAACCCGCCGGTGTGGCAGAGGCTCTCCTGGAACGGGCCGGATTACGGCTGGATGTGGAACCTCGACGCGATCGACGTCACGGGCTGGTAAGCGGGCCTTTGTTGACTGTGCTTGAGTAGAACAACTCCCCCGGCGAATCACCCCCGCCGGGGGAGTACTGTAGCGCAGCCTGTCAGGCTGCAACCCCGCAGCCTAACAGGCTGCGCTACGTCTAGATCCACGTTGGCTCTACGCACGTCCCGAACACCGCCTAGAACAACTCCCCCGGCGAATCATTCCGTACTGTAGCGCAGCCTGTTAGGCTGCAATCCCGCAGCCTAACAGGCTGCGCTACGTCTAAATCCACGTTGGCTCTACGCACGTCCCAAACACCGCCTAGAACAACTCCCCCGGCGAATCATTCCGTACTGTAGCGCAGCCTGTCAGGCTGCAATCCCGCAGCCTAACAGGCTGCACTACGTCTAAATCCACGTTGGCTCTTCGTATGTCCCGAATACCTCGCGGAACACGTCGGTGATCTCGCCCAGCGTGGCGTAGGCGCGCACGGCGTCGAGGAGGAAGGGCATGGTGTTGGCCCGGCTGCCGGCCGTGCTCTGGGCGGCCTGGCGCAGGGCCGCCAGCGCCGCGCCAACCTGCTCGTTGTCGCGCTCGCGGCGGAGGGCGCTCAGCCGGGCGATCTGCCGCTCGTAGCCCTGCGGGTCCATTTGCAGGATGGGGATGCGCAACTGCTCGTCGGGGTCGGTGAAGGCGTTGACGCCGACGATGTTGCGGCGGCCGGCGTCGATCTCGCGCTGGTAGCGGTAGGCGGCCAGCGAAATCTCCGTCTGGTAGAAGCCGCTGTCGATGGCCGGCAAGACGCCGCCGATCTCGTCCACTTGCTGCCAGTAGTCGTAGACCTCCGCCTCGATCTTGTTCGTCTCGTGTTCGACGAAGAAAGAGCCGGCCAGCGGATCGACCGTGTTGACGACGCCGCTCTCCTCGGCGATGATCTGCTGGGTGCGCAGGGCGACGGTGACGGCTTCCTCGCTAGGCAGGGCCAGGGCCTCGTCCATGCTGTTGGTGTGCAGACTCTGCGTGCCGCCCAGCACGGCCGCCAGGGCCTGGATGGCCACGCGGACGATGTTGTTCTCCGGCTGCTGCGCGGTCAGGCTGACGCCGGCCGTCTGCGTGTGGAAGCGACACAGCCAGGAGCGCGGGTTCTTCGCGCCGAAGGTGTCGCGCATCTCCCGCGCCCAGATGCGGCGAGCGGCGCGGAACTTGGCGATCTCCTCGAAGAAGTCGTTGTGGCAATTGAAGAAGAAGCTCAGGCGCGGGGCGAACTCGTCCACATCCAGGCCGCGGTCGATGGCCCAGCGGACGTACTCGATGCCGTTGCCCAGCGTGAAGGCCAGCTCCTGCGCCGCCGTCGAACCGGCCTCGCGGATGTGGTAGCCGCTGATGGAGATGGTGTTCCACAGGGGCATGGCGCGCGTGCCGAATTCGATGGTATCGATGACCAGACGCATCGACGGCTCCGGCGGGAAGATGTACTCCTTCTGGGCCTGATACTCCTTCAGGATGTCGTTTTGCAGCGTGCCGCCCAGTTTGGCCATCGGCACGCCCTGCTTCTCGGCCGCGGCGATGTACATGGCCCAGATGATGGCCGCCGGGCTGTTAATGGTCATGCTCGTCGTCACCTGGTCGAGGGGGATGCCGTCGAAGAGGATCTCCATGTCGCGCAGGCTGCTGATGGCCACGCCGCATTTGCCGAACTCGCCCAGCGCCTGGGGCGCGTCGGTGTCATAGCCCATCAGCGTGGGCAGGTCAAAGGCGACCGACAGGCCCATGTTGCCCTGGCTGAGGAGGTACTTGTAGCGGGCGTTGGTCTCCTCGGCGCTGCCGAAGCCGGCGAACAGGCGCATCGTCCACGGGCGGCCGCGGTAGAGCGTGGCGTGCACGCCGCGGGTGAACGGGTATTCGCCGGGGTGGCCCAGGTCGTCGAGGTAGTCGAGGTCGGCCACGTCCAGCGGGGTATAGAGACGGCGGATGGGTTCACCGGAGGTAGTCATGAAGTCGTCGCGGCGTTCCGGGGCGCGGGCGAGCGACTGGTGGAGGGTTGTCTCCTCCCAGCGGTCGCGGGCTTCGGCCAGTTGGGCGAGCTTGTCTTTGTCGTACATGATGACCATTATAGAGAAGAGAGCGGCGGATTGCACACCGCGCAGGGCTATTCCAAAGTCGTCTAGCGCGCATTGACCTGTCAGGTCGGCGCGTCTTTGCGCCGACTGAGAATGATCCCGCGGCCACTTGCGCGCGCGGCCGTATTCATGCGATAGTTGCCCCAATGATGACCCACTCGCTCATCAACCAGCCGACCATCGCCGGCCGTGACAGCGCCGACTACGCTGTGCTGCGGCCCACACAGGTGGAGGTCGATCTCGGCCGCCTGACGGCCAACTACCGCGCCATCCAGGCCCACGTCGCTCCGGCGGCGGTCATGCCCATCCTCAAGGCCAACGCCTACGGCCACGGCCTGGCTGAAGTGGCCCGGCATATGCAGGCGCTGGGCGCGCCCTATCTCGGCGTGGCCTTCCTGGAGGAGGGTATCCTGCTGCGCGAGGCGGGCGTGACGACGCCCATCCTCGTCCTCGGCGGCATCATCGGCAACCAGGTGCCGCTCTTCCTGGAGTATGACCTGACGCTGACGGCTTCCTCGGTGGAGAAGCTGGGCCAGATCGAGGCCGCGGCGCGGGCAATGGGCGTGCGGGCCAAAGTACACCTGAAGATCGACACGGGCATGGAGCGCATCGGCATCCACTACTACAGTGCCGAGACGCTGCTGGAGGCGTCGTTGGCCTGCACCCACTTCGAGGTCGAGGGCATCTTCTCCCACTTCGCCAACGCCGACATGCCCGACCCGGCCTATTCTCACCTGCAACTGGCGCGCTTCGAGGGCGTGCTCGACTTCTATGCCCGGCGCGGCCTGCCCCCGCCGCCGCTGCGCCACATGGCCAACTCGGCCGCCCTGGCGCGCTTCCCGCAGGCGCACTTCGACATGGTGCGGGCGGGTCTGTTGCTCTACGGCGTCTACCCGTCGGCCGACGTGCCGCGGACGGTGGCCGTGCGGCCGGCGCTCAGCTGGAAGTCGCGGGTCGTTTACTTCAAGGTGGTGCGCTCCGATCACCCGGTCAGCTATGGCTCCACATGGCAGAGCGACCACGATGTTCGTATCGTGACTGTGCCCGTGGGCTATGGCGACGGCTACTTCCGCGCCCTATCGAACCGGGCCGAGGTGATCATCCGCGGGCGGCGTTACCCCGTGGTTGGCCGCGTCTGCATGGACCAGCTGATGGTCAACATCGAGTGGGACACGGCCTATAATGGCGACGAGGTCATCCTGTTGGGCGAGGATGCCGGCGGCGCGGCCGTGCGCGTCGAGGAACTGGCCGAGTGGGCCGGCACCGTGCCGTGGGAAATTCTGACCAACGTCAACACGCGCGTGCCGCGCGTCTACCGCCACTCTGCTGGCCCGGTCGGTGGGCTTGACGGGTCAGACGAATAGGCGTAAATTCGACCCAACACATCACCTTTCGGGAGCTTCTTTGTCATGGACGCGATCATTACCCTACAAGAAGAGATGCACTTCACTGGCCTGCCGACCAGCGGGCAGGTGGTTCACCTGGATACAAAGCCGACCGAAACGGGCCTGCGGCAGGGGGCCAGCCCGATGGAGCTATTGCTGATCGCCCTGGGCGGCTGCACAGCGTTGGATGTCATCTCCATCCTGCGCAAGAAGCGTCAGGAAGTGACCGGCTTTGAGGTGCGCGTGCACGGCGACCGGGCCGAGGATCACCCCAAGAGCTTTACCGACATCACCATCGAGTACGTCGTCCGTGGCGTCAACATCGACCCCGCGGCCGTGGCCCGCAGCATCAACCTTTCCACCGAAACCTATTGCTCCGTCCACGCCATGCTCCATCAGGCCGCCAATATCACCACCACTTACACCATCATTCAGGAATAGACGGCATGGACCTCCTAGAACTGCTGCAACGCGACGGCGACCAAATCGTCACCGAGGCCGGCGAGGCGCTGGCCCGTTCCCGTCTGGCGCACTATGCCGAGGCCGGGCAGGCCATCGGCCAGGAGCGACTGGCGCGGCTATATGAGCTGACTGTGCAGGGCATCGCCGACCGCAACCTGGTGCCGGTGATGGACTACATGGCGGCCGTGGCCGACGACCGCTTCCATGCTGGCTACGCCATTCGTGAGGTGCAAATCGCCATTAATGTGTTGGAAGAGGCCATCTGGAACGACATCGTCGCCAACATGCCGCCGGACGAACTGGCCCAGGCGCTGGGCCTGGCGGCGACGGTGCTGGGCGCGGCCAAGGATTCGCTGGCCCGCGCCTATGTTTCCCTGGCCAGTCGCCAGAAAGCGCCCTCGCTCGACTTGTCGGCTCTGTTCGAAGGCTCGACGAGCGGCTAAACCAAGTGTTACGCTTCGTACGCAACACGATGCACCCGGCGCGTTATCACGGCCGGCTGCGTGGCCAACGGCCGCCCTTCTTCGAGGGCTGGTACTTTCGGATTGTCGACGCCAGCGAGCAGCACCGCTTTGCCATCATCCCCGGCATCTTCTGGAGCGGCCGGCCCCACGCCTTTGTCCAGGTACTCGACGCCGGCGGCGGTGCTCTTTACCATGAGTATCCTGTCGATGCCTTCTGGAGTCCCGCCGACCACTTCGAGGTCCACGTCGGCCCCAGCCGTTTCACCCACAACGAGATGACGTTGCTTATCGATCGGCCGGAGCAGTCGGTCGCCGGCACCGTGCGCTTCGGCGGCCTGACGCCCTGGCCGGTCACCTGGGCCGCGCCGGGCATTATGGGCTGGTACGCCTGGGTGCCGTTCATGGAGTGTTACCACGGCGTCGTCAGTCTCGATCATGCCATCTACGGCGCACTGACGGTCAATGGCCAGGAGATCGACTTCACCGGCGGGCGCGGCTACATCGAGAAGGACTGGGGCCGCGCCTTCCCCGAAGCGTGGATCTGGTTCCAGACCAACCTGTTCGAACAGCCGGGCACGTGCCTGACGGCCTCCATCGCCATCATCCCCTGGTTGCTAACCGCCTTCCCCGGCTTCATCATCGGCCTGTGGCATGACGGCCACCTCTATCGCTTCGCCACCTACACCGGCGCGAAGACAGAACACCTGCACGTCACCCAACATACCATCGAGTGGGCCGTGGGTGACAGGGACCACCGGCTGGAGATGTTTGTCACCCAGGGACCTGGCAGCACCTTTGGCCTGTTGAAAGGGCCGGATCGGGCGGAGATGGGCAAGCGCGTGGCCGAGACGCTGTCGGCCACCGTCCACGTGCGCCTGACCGAGCGCATCGGCGGCCGGGTCGTCTATGAGGGCGACGGCCGCCACGCCGGCCTGGAAGTCCACGAGGTCGAGGCGCGGCTACTGAAGATGGTGCGATGACGCTCGTCTGGCAACTGCTCTGGGCGGCGTTGGCCTTCTGGCTGGGGGCGTTGCCGTTCGCCGTCTGGGTCGGCCGGCGCGCCGGCCGCCGCGACATCCGCGAAGTGGGCGACCACAACCCCGGCGCAACCAACGTACTGCGGACGAGCGGCTTCGGGCCGTTTGTCCTGGCCATGAGCCTGGACATTTCCAAGGCCGCCGCGCCGGTCGGATTGGCCTATCACATCTTCGGCTGGCGCGGTTGGCCGATGTGGCTCATCGCCATCGCCCCGCCGCTGGGCCATGCCTTCTCGCCCTTCCTGCGGGGGCAGGGCGGCAAGGCCGTCGCCGCCGTGTTTGGGGTGTGGATTGGGCTGACGATCTGGGAGTTGCCCGTCGTGGCTCTGGCCGGGATCGCCTTCTGGTTTGCGCTGCTGACCGTATCCGGCTGGGTCGTGGTGCTATCGCTATTGGGGATGCTGGCGTATCTGCTGCTATGGCGGCCCGATCCCCTGCTCATCGCTGTGGTCGTCGCCCAGCTGCCGCTCCTGATCTATACCCACCGGGCCGACCTGGCCCGACGCCCCGGCTTCCGCCCGGCGTCGCGCTTCCGTCGCCCGCCCACGTCTAGATCGTGATGATCGCCAGCGTATACGCGCCAACCAGCATAAGAAACAGCCCCAGGATGACATAGCCCGCCGGCGAGGGAAAGCCGGGGCCGCGGGCGATGTAGAGCAGCCGCGGCGGCAGGAAAAGCACCAGCAGCAGCGCGAACACGAGCGGCAGCCACAGCGCCGCTTCGCCGACCATGTTGTGCGCCTGGGCGGCGGCCAGGAGGAGCATGACGTTGGTGGCCAGCAAGCCGAGTGTGGCCACGGCCGCCCACCGGCCGCCGGCCGGATCGACGCTTGGCGTCACCGTGAAGCCCAGCACGAGGATGTAGAGCGCCGAAAAGACCAGCCACGCGCCGGGGCCGAAGACGAAGTATGCCGCCGAGCCGCCTTCGCCCAGCGTGCGCGTGTCCACCTCTAGCCCGGAGCGAAAGAAACCCAACTGCCAGGCGATGGCCAAGCTCATGGCCACGGCAAAGACGGCCGCCAACCCGATGCGCCAGCCGCGCGTCGCCCATTCGCCGCCGCCCGCCACCGGCCGCAGACGGCGCAGCCAGAACACGCCGGCGCAGAACAGCAGGAAGCCGCCGGCGAACAGCAGCGCGTTCCTGCCACCGGGCGCGCTGAGACGATCGCTGAGGCCGGGAAACAGGAGGAACATGGCCGCCAGCCCGGTGGCGTCGGCTACCAGCGCGGGCATGACAACCGGAAATAGCGCCGATTGGGTCTTCATTCGGATGATTATAGCAGAGTGTGGGGCTGCTCGTGAAATCCATCACGAGCGATGCATTACTGGTTGACAGCCGTCGCTCAGGCCTTATAATTTAGCTTACCGCCTGGGGTCGCACCGAAAGGTCTGTGGGCTTCGCTGTTGACCCGTTGGCGATGTTGTCCGTCAGTGACTCGCGGCGTTGGGAAGCGGCCGTGGGCGCTTTACAGGGATGTAATGGTTGGGTAGTATGAGTCAGGAGCAAGCAAGGAACCCGCAGGCCGGCCCACAAGTAGATGATGGTTACTGGACGGCCTTGTTTCGAATGGAAGAGTCGTTCGACGACAACGCGCCGGTGCAAGCCGACGCCGCCGAAGCGATGGCGCTGGAACCGGCAGCGGATGCCGCCGAAGCTGGGCCGCCGCATGAGCTTATCTTCCCGGCCCCGCCGCCCGGTGACCCGTGGCAGATGGCCCAGGAAATGATGGACGCCGACCGCACGCTCCACCTGCCTGTCGTCGGCTATAACAAGGGCGGTCTGCTGGTCTTCTGGAACGGCATTCAGGGTTTTGTGCCCGCCTCGCAACTGATCGACTTTCCCCAGTTCCATGTGCCGCGCGAGCGGCTACAGGCGCTGGAGGCGTGGCAAAACCGTCAACTCACCCTCAAGATCATTGAGGTCAACCGGAGTAACAGCCGGCTCATCTTTTCCGAGCGGGCTACACTGGTCGCTGCGGAGCAGCGCGAGGTGCTGCTGCTGGGCGTCCAGCCGGAGGAGAGGCGCCACGGCATCGTCACCAACCTGACCGATTTCGGCGCCTTTGTCGATCTTGGCGGCCTGGAGGGCCTCATTCATATCTCCGAGATCTCCTGGAGCCGTGTGACCCACCCCAGCGCGCTCTTGCGGCCGGGGCAGGAGGTCGAGGTGCTGGTGCTCAGCGTGGATAAGACCGCCGAACGTGTCGCCCTGAGCATGAAGCGCCTGCACGCCGACCCGTGGCAGGACGTCGAGAGCCGCTATCGCTCTGGTCAACTGGTGACCGGCGTCGTCGGCAATGTGACCACCTACGGCGCGTTCGTCATTCTGGAGGAGGAGCTGGAAGGGCTGATCCACATCTCCGAGTTGGCCGAGGGGCGCTTTCTGCACCCGCGCGACGTGGTGCGTTCGGGCGAGACGGTGACGGCGCGCGTCCTCAGCGTCGACGGCCGCCACAAACGGCTGGCTCTGTCGTTGCGCGGCATCGACGCCGCCGCGCCACAGCCGTAGCCGAAGCCACCCATGACCCGCGCGGAACCCCCAGCCGATAAGCCGGCCAAGCCCCGCGCCGACGAGACCCCCCCGCCCGATCCCCGCTCGTGGGATGAACGGCTGATCGACGGCCTGGCCGTCCGCCGCCGCGAGGTCGGCGGCGTCCTTCTCTTCCTGCTGGCGATCATCACTCTTCTGGCCCTGGCCGGCCTGACGCAGGCTGGCTGGCTGGACTGGTGGACGCGGCTGCTGCGGCAGATTTTCGGCTGGGGAGCCTATGGCGTGGCCGTGTTGCTGGCCGTGCTGGGAACCTACATCACCCTTGGCCGGCAACGCCTGCCCCCCCTGCCGGCCGCCGGGCGCGTCGCCGGGCTGATTGTCCTCATCGTCACGCTCATGGCCGCCAGCCACCTCATCGGCCGCTACAGCCTGACTGATGCCTTCGCCGGGCGCGGCGGCGGCCTGATCGGCTGGGCGCTATCTGAACCGCTGATCGACTTCCTCGGCGGCTTCCTTTCGGCGTTGATCTATCTGGCGCTGCTTTTCTGGGCGGCCATGTTGCTGGCCGGGCGCACGGGCGACGACCTGCAGCGCTGGCTGGAGCGCGGCGCGGTGGCGCTGGCCGCGTGGGCTGACCGTGTGGACCCCGAGAGCGTCGATGTCGTTGGCCATGCCGAAGTGGTGCAGTGGGGCACAGCGCCGGCCGAACCGGCGGCAACCCCCGCCGCGCCCGCCCGCGGGCCGCTGATCGTCGAGCCGGTGGACGAGACCGGCCCGCGCCGCCGCGACCCGCGACTGCCCGCGCTGACTCTGCTGGAGCGCGGCGCGGCGGCGGCCCAGTCCAGCGAAGAGATCGCCTGGAAGAGCCATCGCATCGAGGAGACGCTGCAAGACTTCGGCCTGCCGGCGCGGGTGGTCGAGGTGCGGCGTGGCCCGGCCGTGACCCAGTTTGGCGTCGAGCCGGGCTATGTGGAGCGGCCGGGGCCGGAGGGCGAGCCGAAGCAGCAGAAGGTGCGCGTCGGTCAGATCGCCGCCCTGCAGCGCGACCTGACGTTGGCCCTGGCCGTGTCACGGCTGCGCATCGAAGCGCCCGTGCCCGGCCGCAGCGTCGTCGGCATCGAGGTGCCCAACAGCGAGACCAGCCTCGTCCGCCTGCGCAACATCCTCGAATCGCGCGACTTCGCCCGGCTCAATTCGTCACTGGGCGTGGCCCTGGGCCGCGACGTGGCCGGCGCGCCGGTGGCGACCGACCTGGCCAAGCTGCCCCACCTGCTCATCGCCGGCACGACCGGCTCCGGCAAGTCGGTGTGCATCAACGCCTTTATCGCCTGCCTGGTGTTCAACAACACGCCGGAACAGTTGAAGCTGGTGATGATCGACCCCAAGAAGGTTGAACTGGTGCGCTTCAACGGCTTGCCGCATCTCATCGGCCGCGTCGAAGTGGATGCCGACCGCGCCGTTGGCGTCCTGCGCTGGCTGACGGCGGAGATGGACCGCCGCTACGAGCTGTTCGAGACGATCAGCGCGCGCAACATCGGCGGCTACAATCGCAAGGCCGGTCGTGGCAAGCAGCTGCCCTATGTGGCCGTCTTTATCGATGAGCTGGCCGACCTGATGCACATGTACCCCGGCGATGTCGAGCGCAACCTTTGTCGCCTGGCGCAGATGGCGCGGGCGACGGGCATCCACCTGGTCGTGGCCACGCAGCGGCCCTCGACCGACGTCATCACCGGCCTGATCAAGGCCAACTTCCCCGCCCGGCTGTCGTTTACCGTCGCCTCGGGCACGGATTCGCGTGTCATCCTCGACACCGTCGGCGCGGAGAACTTGCTCGGCCGCGGCGACATGCTCTATCAAGCGCCCGACGCCGGCGCGCCGGCCCGCGTCCAGGGCGTCCTGGTCACCGATACGGAGATCGAGCGGTTGGTGGCGCATTGGCGGGCGGCTATGCCCGACCATCAGCCGGCGGACCCGCCTTGGGAGCCGCTGATCGCTCGCTATGCCCTGCTGGACGAGACCGACAGCCTGTTGGAGGCGGCCGTGGAGCTGGCCAAAAAGCACGACCAGTTATCGGTGTCGTTCTTGCAGCGCCGCCTGCGGTTGGGCTATCCCCGCGCGGCGCGGTTGATGGAGCACCTTTACGAGATGGGCCTGGTCGATGACCCACAGAGCGGCGGCAAGACCCGGCGCAGCTTCGTGGGTGAAGAGGACGAAGACCCCATCGGCAAGTATCTGGCCGACCAGGACGAATAGCCACCCTGACGGGTGGGCGCGACGAATTGAGCGCAACGGCGCGCCGGGCTATAATTGCATCTATGGGTACTTTCTTCCGCAATCAACGCAACTTCACCCGTTTCGCCTGGTTTACGCTGGCGTTCCTGATTCTCGTCGTCTTGTGGGGCGCGTTCGTGCGCGCCACCGGTTCCGGCGCGGGCTGCGGCAGCCACTGGCCCCTGTGCAACGGCGTGGTTATCCCGCGCGGCGTGGCTGTGGAGACGATCATCGAGTTCGCCCACCGCATCAGCAGTGGCCTGTCGGGCCTGTTTGTCCTGGCCATGTGGCTGTGGGCCTTCCGGCTCTACCCGAAGGGTCACATCGTTCGCAAGGGAGCGACGTTGTCGCTGGTGTTCATCATCACTGAGAGCCTGTTGGGCGCGGGACTGGTGCTGTTCGAGTGGGTGGCCTACAACGCCTCTGTGGGGCGGGCCATCTCAATGTCCTTACACCTGATCAACACCTATTTACTGCTGGGCGCGGTGACGCTGACGGCCTGGTGGGCCAGCCAGACGCTGGCCGCCGGCCAGACGCCTGCCGGCCACAGCCATGCCCTGCGCCTGCGTGGCCAGGGCAAGGTCGGCTGGCTGGTGGGCGGCGGCCTGCTGTTGTTGCTCTTCCTGGGCGTCAGCGGCGCGGTCACGGCCCTGGGCGACACGCTCTTCCCGGCCGGCACGCTGACGGAGGGCATCAGCCAGGACTTCGCGCCGACGGCTCACTTTCTGGTGCGTCTGCGGGTCTATCATCCCCTCGTCGCCATCGTCACCGGCATCTACCTGGTCCTCGCCAGCCGGGCTATTGCCGCCGAACGACCGGGAGAAGCGACGCGCCGGCTGGCGCGCGTGCTGCTGCTCGTCGTTGCCGCCCAACTGGTAGCCGGCTTCGTCAACGTCATCCTGCTGGCTCCGGTGTGGATGCAGATCATCCACCTGCTATTGGCCGACGTGATGTGGATCGCCGCTATCCTGCTGGGAGCGACGGCCCTGAGCCAGGAAGCGGCCGTGGAGCCGCAGTGGCTACCGCAAGCGGGTGACTGATGGGCGGGGCACAGCCCGTGCGGCCGCGCACCGCAGTGAGGAGCACATGACCGACTGGTACATCGGCACGATGGGCTTTGGCTATCGTGACTGGCAGGGCGCTTTCTACCCGGACAAGCTGCCCAAGGGCCAGCAGCTGGCCTACTACGCCTCGCGTTTCAACGCGCTGGAGATGGACTCGACTTTCTACGGCACGCCCCGCGTCGAGACAGTGGCCCGCTGGCGGGCGACGGTGCCAGAGGGCTTCATCTTCTGCCCCAAGGCTCCGCGCGACATTACCCACGATCTGCGACTGGCGGGCGCGGCCAGCGACGTGCTGGCCGTCTTTGTGGAGACGATGCAGACGTTGGGTGACCGCCTTGGCCCCATCCTGCTGCAATTCCCGCCCGACTTCCACGCGGAGGAGCGCGCCGCTCTGGTCGCCTTTCTGCCCCAATTGCCGGCCGGGGCGCGCTATGCCGTCGAGTTTCGCCACCGTTCGTGGTGGAGCGACGAGACGGCCGAGCTGCTGCGCGCCCACGCGGTGTGCTGGGCGGCGGCCAACTACATCTACCTGCCCAAGGAAATCCGCCGCACAGCCGACTTTCTCTACATCCGCTTCCTGGGTCGTCACGGCCAGTTCGACGTGAAGTCGCGCGAGCAGGTCGATAAGACCGAGGATCTGCGCGCCTGGCGGAGCAAGGTGGAGGCGGAGCTGGAGAGCGGGCCGGACGTGGCTGCGGTCTATGCCTTCTTCAACGACGACTACGCCGGCCACGCCCCGGGCACAGCCAACCGGCTGCGCGCGCTGCTGGGCATGGAAGTCGAAGCGGGGCCGCCGCAGCAGGGTCGCCTGTTCTAGGTCTACACGCGGAGCGTTTGCCCAATGAGAAGCGCCCCTGGCCGGCCGGCCAGGGGCGCTGTTGAATGACGTGTGGGACGTTGGCGCTAGGCCAGCGGCGGATAGTAGCCGCCCGCCTTGTTGCCCATCACCTTGGCCGCGATCTGGCCATAGAGGTGGCCGCCCAGGAAGGAAACGTACGGCCCGGCGGCCAGGCCGATGGCGGCCGCGGCGATCCAGCCCAGGCAGGGGACGATCCCCAGCACGCCGCCGATCAGGGAAACGACGAAGAGCGCCGCCAGGGTCACCAGGAAGGCGATGAGGATGTCGGCCATGTGGTTGCGGATGATGTCGAAGACCTCGCTGAAGCGGAACAGCGCCCCGAAGTCGTCCTTGATGGCATACTGAATCAGCAGCGCTGGCGTCAGGAACAGAGCCACGACGACCATCAGCAAGACCAGACAGAGCAACAACAGCCCACCGCCCGTCGCCGCCACCGCGGCAGCGTCGTCGCTGAGGCTGCCCACTCCGGTGGTGGCCAGTGTAACGATAATTACCAGCAGGATAAGGGGCAACATCCACACCAGTTCACCCACGGTGACGAAGAAGCCATCTCGCAGCAGCTTGCCCCAGTCGGTCCACTCCGGCAGCTCGTCGCGGTTGCCGTTCATCACCTGGCGAACGAGCTTAACCACGTAGCCTTGCAGGATGAGGCCGGGAACGATAAAGAATACGAGCAGAGACATGAGTACAGCGATCAGCAGCTTGCTGATCCACTGCTTGTCATCGAACACGAAACGAACTGCTTTATTGACGTCCATGGGATTGATTCTCCTTTGTGCGAACAACCTACAATGATGACTACGCAACGCGCTTGTGAGAGTTGCAACCCTACATAGCTGCACTGTGCCCAAACGACTCGAAGCGGAATGATGACTACGCAACGCGCTTGTGAGACTTACAACTCGGCACAGTGTAATGGCCGCTTGAGCCGGCGTCAACTGGCCAACTGCACGAAGTGGCGGCCGCGCGGCCCAACAGTATCGCCTGCCGATCGGACTGATGCTAAAATGATGCCCGTGGCCCGAGTGATCTTCATGGGCACGCCGGACTTCGCCGTGCCCTGCCTCCAGACCCTGATGACGACGCAGACCGTTGTCGGCGTTGTCACCCAGCCGGACAAACCCGCCGGGCGCGGCCACCAGTTGCGCCCGCCGCCGGTGGCCGTGGCCGCCGCGGCCGCGGGCATCCCCGTCTACCAACCCAAATCGTTGCGCCGCGAAGAGGCCGCCGCGCCGCTGCGCGAATGGCAGCCGGATGTCATCGTCGTCGCCGCCTTCGGCCAGATTCTGCGCCCGCATGTCCTCTATCTGCCACCCCACGGTAGCGTCAACGTCCACGCCTCGCTGCTACCGCGCTGGCGGGGCGCGTCGCCCATCCAGCACGCCCTGCTGGCCGGCGACACGGCCACCGGCGTCACGCTGATGCGCATGGATGAGGGCATGGACACTGGGCCGATGCTGGTTCAGGAAGCGCTCGCCATTCTCCCGGAGGACACAGCGACGACGCTGCACGACCGGTTGGCGGCGCTGGGGGCGGACATGCTGCGTCGCCACCTGGACGACATTCTCGCCGGGCGCATTGCGCCGCAGCCGCAGCCAGCGGAGGGTGTCACCTACGCGCCGCTCATTGGCAAGGAGGCCGGCCGCATCGACTGGACGGCCGACAGCGCCGCGCTCGACCGGCTGGTGAGGGCCATGACCCCCTGGCCGGGAGCCTTCACCGAATGGGCCGGCGCGCCGTTGAAGGTGCTGCGCGCCCGCCCGATCGCCGCGCGCCCCGACGGCCCGCCGGGTCGGGTCGTCGCAACGCCGGCGGGGCTGGTTGTCCTGGCCGGCAGTGGCGCTCTGTTGCTGGACGAGGTGCAGCCGGCTGGCAAACGGGCCATGACCGCGACCGCGTTTGCTCGCGGCCGGCCGGAGTTCGTGGGCAGCGTGCTGGGCGGTCTGGGCGACTAGCTCGCCAATGCCGGGTGGAAGAGGGTGCGATGAAGGTCGTGGTCTACGGGGCGGGGGCAATCGGCGGCTATCTGGGTGGGCAACTGGCGCTGGCGGGCCACGACGTGACGCTGGTGACGCGCCCGGCCACGGCCGCGGCCATCGCCGCCGGCGGGCTGCTCATCACCCAGGCGGGTGCTACCCGCGTCGCGCCCGTCCGCGCCGTGGCCCGGCTAGAGGAAGCCCTCGCCAGCGCCCCCCCGGACTTAATCGTGTTAGGCATGAAGTCCTATGACCTGGCCCCAGCCGTGGCCACGCTGGCCGACCTCTGCCCCCGGCCCCGCCAACTCCTGACAACGCAGAACGGCATCGGCGTGGAAGACCTGGTCGCCGCGCGCTTTGACCCGGCGGCTATTCTGGCGGGTACGGTGACGATTCCCGTCAGCCGTGTGGGAGCCAACGGCCTGGTTGTCGAACGTGCCGGGCGCGGGCTGGGCCTTGCGCCGGTACGGGCGGGGCAGGCGGTTGGTGAGTGGGTAGACATGTTCGCGGGCGCGGGCGTTCGCGCCGGGGCCGTGGCCGACTACCGGGCCATGAAGTGGTCGAAGGCGTTTCTCAACATCATGGGCAATGCCGTCTCGGCCATCCTCAACCGGCCGCCGGCCGAACTTTACCGGCGCGCCGACATCTTCGACCTGGAGATGGCCATGTTGCGCGAGATGCTGGCCGTTATGCAGGCGCTGGGGCTGCGCATCGTCAACCTGCCCACGGCGTCGGTTCGGCCGCTGGCGGCCGTGGCGGCCTACGCGCCGCGCTTTCTGCAGCGGCTGGTCTTCACGCAAGTCATCGTCCACGGTCGGGGCGACAAGATGCCCTCCTTCCACATCGACCTGGCCGCCGGCAAGGGGCGCAGCGAGGTCGGCTTCCACAACGGCGCCATCGCCGCCGCCGGGCAAACACACCACATCCCCACGCCGGTCAACGCCGCGCTGAACGACGTGTTGCAGCGACTGACCCGTGCCCCGGCCGGCCGCGTCGAATTCGACGGCCGGCCGGAGCGCCTGCTGACCGAAGTGGCCCACCGCCGGGCCACAACCAGTTAGGGCCTTAGCCCACCCAGCGAGTTGGCGGCATCCAGCTTTGACTGGTTCATCATATCGCTGGCTTCTTCCTCGCTCAGGCCGGCGTCCTGCGCGCCCTGCTGTGTCTGGCTCAGCGTCGTGTTGCTGGCGCCGCAGACCGCTTGCAGCGCTGCCCCGGCCCCGGCGGCATCCAGCTGGCCGCCGGTCCAGCGGGTGATGATGTCGCTCATGGCCGCCTGGTCGGCCTGCAAGCTACCCAGCAGCGGCCCCATGCCCATGCCTGTCAGGCCCATCAGCCCGGTCAACTGCTGTTGCGCCGATTGCAGCACTGGGCCTGCACCCAACAGACCCGCGCTGGCGGCCAGCGCGCCCAGCCCGCCTTGCTGCCCGGACTGAGCCAGCCCTTGCAGCGTCGTGCACAGGGCCTGATTCAGCGCGGCGACGTTCATCAGACTTTGCCATGACGCCGTCATGCCCGCGGCTGCGGCGGTTGTGGCGGCCATGCCGGGGTCTGGCTGGCCCTGGCCGGTTGCGCCGGCCTGCTCAGTGGCGAGCGGCGTGGCGGTGGAGGTCTCAGTTGGCGGTATCGCGGTGGCCGTGGGCAATGGCAGAGGCGTGCTTGTGAGCGGAGGTTCGGCCGTGTCAGTGGCGGCCAGCACCGGCGTCGCCGCCGGTGTGGCTGTGGCCAGCGTGGCTTCATCATCGTTGCCGCAGGCGGCCAGGACGACAGCCAGTAGCAAGAACAGCGTGAGCAGATGTAAACGACGGTTCATACCTTTTCCATTTCCTCCTTACTCATGGACGCCAAAACACCCAGCGCCAGCCAAAACACAAGACCCGGCTTGGAGCCGAGGACCAGCGCATCGGCCAGCCCGAAGACATGTAGCCCCACCAGTCCGGCCAATAGGCCCAGACTGACGGGGCGAAAGCCGCGGTCGCGGCGGGCGACACGCCACGCGACAGCCGCGGCGATGAAGAGAATAGCGATGTAGATGATCAGGCCCGGCAAGCCGGTGTCGAGCGCCGTTTGCAGGAAGATGTTGTGAGCGTGGCCCAGGTCGTAGTCGGGCCACATGGGCAGCGGATAGAGACGAAAGACCACTTGCCGGAAGGCGCCCAGACCGACGCCGGTGAAGGGAAAGTCGCCGATGGCCGTAACAGCCCAGGGCCAAAGCTCCCGGCGCATGCCCAGAGTGCTCAGCGTGCCCAGGGCGGTGTCCTGTGGCGGGTTTAGCCATAGCTCCCAGAGCGTCTGCGGGCCGATCCACAAGATGCCGGCCACGACCACCAACACGCCCATCAGGACGCCCAGTCGCAAGACGCGCCGCGCCGGCGAGGGCGGCAGCACCGCTGCCCAGAGCGCCAGCAGCGCAAACAGCCCGGCCGCGGCCCCGATCCAGCCGCCGCGCGACTGTGTCAGCAAGAGAATGCCGGCGACCAGCAGGGCCACCAGGCCCAGCCCAACACGCGACCAGCGCCAGTTCGGCCGCGGCGCGACCAGCAGCGAGACGACCAGTGGCAGAAAGAGGGTGATCAGCGCGGCCAGTTGGTTGGGATGCGTGCTCAGCCGGTCGAGGCCGGGCAGCGCCAGGCCTCGAAATGGGTTGGCGGCGGTTAGAACGGGGATCTTGGGCAACTCTCTGAGGTTCATGACGCCGGTAAGGCTGAAGCCGAGGCAAATGAGCAGCAGCAGGCCGACGGCGAGCGCCACGCCGCGCCGGCTGACAACGGCTATGACGGTGTAGCGCCAGACGGCCAACCCCAGCAGCAATCCGGTGGCCTTGGGGAGCGTCTCCGACGGATCGGCCGAGACGAGGATGCCGACGGCCAGGGCCAGGCTCCACAACAGGAAGGCAAGATTGAAGGGTGTGCGCGGCAGCCGGTCGCGGTCGAGCATCAGGGCCAGCAACCACATCAGCGCCAGCGCCGCCAGCGCCGCGGCCGTGGCCAGGGGCGAGATGTCGGGGAAGAGCAGCCAGGGCACGGCCAACAGCAGGACGATCCCCTCCAGGAGCACCAGGGGGCTGGCGGCTTGCCGCGCGCCTCGTTTGCTGTTTGCCTGCTCGGCCAGTGTGGTCACATAGCCTCAGCCGGGAAGCGGCCGCCTGTCAGTAAGCGCCCTTGCCGCGCACGACCACCCAGGGCGTCTTCAGCAAGATGTAGATATCCATCCACAGCGAATAGTTCTGCACGTAGTAGAGGTCGTCCTCGGTGTGGAGGTGTAGCGGCTTGTCGGCCCGGCCGTTGATCTGCCACCAACCGGTCATGCCCTGTGGCACGGCCAGCCGCTTGTGTTGCCACGGCTCATACTGCCCCACCAGCCAGGGCAACTCCGGGCGCGGCCCGACAAGACTCATGTCCCCTTTCCAAACGTTGAACAGTTGCGGCAGCTCATCGAGGCTAGTGTGGCGCAGGAAGCGGCCGATGTGCGTGACGCGGGGGTCATCGATCTTCTTGAATAGCACTTTGCCGTCCTCGTTGACCTCGTTCACGACATCCTGCATGCTCTCCGCGCCGACGACCATAGAACGGAACTTGTACATCGAGAAGAGCCGCCCGTTTTCACCCACGCGCTGCTGGCGGAAGATGATCGGCCCCTTAGAGTCTAGGCGAATGAGAAGAGTGATGATCGCCATCGGCACCATGACGATACCCAGCAGGATGCTGGAAAGCGCCAGGTCGAACATGCGCTTAACCAGCCGCTGCACGTCGTTGAGCGCCGGATCGCGCAGGTTGATCATGGGCAGGCCACCGAAGTCTTCGACGGACGCACGGTAGAGGGCCAGACTGAAGTAGTCGGGCACGACACGCACATGAACGGGCAGGTCGTGGAGGGCCAGGACCAGATGGTTGATCTGGGCGTAATCCCGTTGCGGCAGGGCAATGACGACGTCATCGATGTGGCCGGTCTGAACGACCTCGCGCACGTCCTCGACCGGGCCAAGCACATGGACGACCATTCCGTCATGCGTGGCGGTGGTCTGGGGTGCCTCGTCGAGGTAGCCGGACAGATTGAGGCCCATCGAGCGGTACTCCTCGATCATCTGGCCGACGCGCTGGCCAACCTCACCCGTGCCGACAATGAGGACGTGCCGTTCGCCGGCGGGCATCCGGCCGATGCGGAAAGCGATGCGGGCGATGATGCGCCAACCGAGCAGGAGGATCAGATCGAGGCTCACGAATAGGATGAAGACCCAGCGCGAGAAATCGCGCTGACCCAGATAGAGCAGGCCGGCGAAGAGCAAAGCCGATGACAACGTGGCCACGGTGACGATCTGCATTTCGTCGATGGCCTTATAGATGCGCTTCGGGTCGTAGACGGACAGGACGAGAAAGGTGACGCCCCAGATGAGCGGGACAGCGAGAAGGATGTAGGGGGCAATGAACGCGGGGCCGCGCAAATTCGTCATCGATTGAGGGACGTAGCCCACGAGGAAGGTAGCCCCCATGAGCGCCAAGAGTGTTAGCGCGACATCGATAACGATGGAAAAAATGGCGTAGTTAACTCCGAACCGCCTCAGCATTATTGTCCCCTTTTTGCAAACCCACTACACCATGCGGACGCATCCGAACACAGAATCCTGAACGTCTGTCTCGCGGCCTGAGCAACGAGCAACGATGATCTGTCGGTGATTCTCACAAACTATCCGTAATGTCTTGGCCAGTGCGGTTGTGAAAACGGGTGCAATCGCTTGTAATTATAACGGCTGCCTTGGAGTGGGCCAAGTCGCAAGGCCAGCAAATTGGCATTTCCTCTCATTACCATCCAAGGTGGGTGCAATTTTACGAGGACAGGTGTGCCGATTTGCGCTGACGGCCGAACCGGCGACGTAAGACACGCCCCAGAAACAGGGGATTACCAACCAGGTAGCGCCGCCATAGGCGTCCCGGTTCGACCAGCAAGCGGCCGAGCCATTCCAGCCCGTGGTCGTTCATCCACGCCGGCGCACGCTTCAGCTCACCGGAAGCAAAGTCGAAAATCGCCCCGGCGGAGATGGCGATGTGGGTGTCGAGATGCAGCCAGTTGTCATGCAGCCACTGCTCCTGAATGGGCATGCCGAAGCCGACGATGACGATATCGGGCTGGCGCTGGCGAATCAGCTCAAGCACGGCCTGGTTCTCAGCGCTGCCCGGCGTCTTGTCGAAATAGCCGTGGTGGGTGCCGGCGATATGCAGATTGGCGAAGCGGTCACACAGGCGCTCGGCCGCCTTGGCTGCCACGCCTTCCCGCGCGCCCAGAAGGAAGAGTGAGTAGCCCCGTTGGGCAGCAAACTCAGCCAGCGTCCATAACCAGTCGGCCAACGTCAGGCGTCCGGGTAGGTGTTGCCCCAACAACTGTGCGCCCTTGACGATGCCCTCGCCGTCACAGTAGACAAGGTCGGCCTCGTTTAGGATGTCAACCAGCCACGGCCGCGTGTAGGCCAGGTTCATGCCGTGGACGTTGACATGCAACACCAACGCGCGCTGGTCGCTGTCGATGGTGTCACCACAGAGGCGCAGCAGATCGTCTACAGTCACGGCGTGGATACGGACGCCAAGCACGTTCACGGTGGGGACATCGACAAAGCGTGTGGCGGCAGCGAGGTCACTCATGTGTCTTTTCTCTCTGCAGAACCCGGCCAGCCGTCATGGTCAGGCCCCACATCAACCAGGCGGTAAAGAGGAGCAATTGGTCCCACCACCACGTATCGGCCACTTCGCGCACATTGAAGGACAAAAAGGTCGCCGCCATGGCGCACCAGAACCAGGCGAGATGGCGAGACAGCCCTGGCTGACGAAGGCCCCGCCACACGTAGAGCCATATCGACAACCATAGCGCCAAGTATGCGAGAAGGCCGATTATACCGTGCTGGAACAGCATGCCCAGATAACTGCTGTGGGTTCCGGCTGAATACTCGCTGGCCACGTTGGGCAGACGCACGGACATACCCCATCCGGCAATGGGATGTTGCGGCAGCAGGGCCAGCGTCTGGGCATACACATAGACGCGCACCAGCCAACTGCCCGGCCGCAGATCGACAAAGGTCGTCTGAAACCACTGCAAGATAACATTAAGGAGCAACACGGCGCCCATAAGGAGGAGGCCGCTGCCGGCCAGGGCCAACGCCACGGTCAGCGGCCGGTTGGGCGGTCGAAACGAGTGCAATCGCAGCGACACATAAAACACCACCCCGACCAGGAATGCCAGGTAGGCGATACGCGACTCGGTGAAGACCAGGCTAATGAACACTCCGCCGATGAGGGCCAGATAGTACAGGCGAGCCGGTCCGCGAGCGATCTGCATCCGCCAGTAGAGCAGTGGCAGCAGTAACAGGCACAACATGCTGAGCGCGCTGAAGGACAGCGTTATCGCGTCGAGCCGCAAGGTGAACAGCCCCACATCTCCGGGCAGGGCCAGCGCGCCGAACCGTCGATAGGCGATGGAAGTGAAAAAGCTCGACGCATCAACCATCGACTGCGGCAATACTCGCCCAATGACCGAGACGAACTCGCCGCGCCACACTCCGGAGAGGTAAATGGCCGACGCGGTGACGGTGTAAAAGGCGATCAAGGTCAGTGCGTCTACAATTTTGAACCAGTCAGCTTTGGTGTGAATGCAGGTCCAAAACAGCACGAGAATAAAGAACTGCGCCCAGATGCTGGCCGCTTCCTTCAGGAAGATGTCCAGGAACTGCGTATCGACCCAAAAAATGGGCACGACCCACCAGAGGGCTAGCGCCAGGGCGATGAGCGCAGTCATGTTGACCCGCACCTGCCAGCGATTAGCGATGAGGCTGCGGACGAATTCATAAAACACAAAGAAGGGCAACAGAACCTGCTCGATGCCGAGCGCCCACCACAATGGCCACAGCAGAGCATACAACCAGACATTGGTCGCGAAGGACGTGCTGATGAACGGCAGGCGCACGCGCAGGCTTCGACCCGGCTGCTCTGCGACTGGCGTGCTCAGAGGTGTGTCCATTGGGTGTTGTGGCGTCCTATTTGCCAAAAGGCCGTGTGTGGTTGACTGCGTTGGCCGTCGCGTGGGCCGGATCATAGACGGCCAGGTAGGCAGCGGTGACAGCTTCCTCGGTATAGGCCCGCGCGACAGCCAGACACGCCGGCCGCATGCCGCGCAGGACGGCGTTGTGATCCGCGGCCCATACCAGCTTCTTGGCCAAGCGATCAACATCGCCCGGCTCGACAAGGAATCCAGTCTTGCCCTCGCGCACGATCTCCGGTATGCCTCCAGTGGTTGAGGCCAGCACGGGCGTGCCGTGGGCATAGGCCTCGACGATGACAATCCCGAACACTTCCTGACTGATAGTCGGCACTACCAACGCGTCAGCTGCGCCCAGCAAGTCGCTTTTGCGCATCTTCTGAACCTGACCGTGGAAGACGATCTGGGGCACGTGGTGATATTGTCGGCGCAATGATTCCAGTAGCATGCCTGTACCGGCCACATCGAGACGCAGAGCCGGCCGCAATGCTACAGCGTGCTCGAATGCGGCACAGAGCACCTCAATCCCCTTAACGTGATCGAGACGCCCGAGGTAAAGTAGGCGAACGACAGCCGGGTCGCCATGCGACTTGCAGCTCGCTTCAGTGGCCAGGGTTTCTAGCTCCGTTCGGGAGAGGCCGTGGGAGTTAGGCACAACGGCAGTCTGCGCCTGCGGGAAAAAGCCCAATGCCGTATGGCGCGCCAGCGTCAGACGGCTCGGCGCAGTGACGATGGCCACCCGACGCGATTGCACACGGCGCAGCGCTTGGTAAGGCCACAGCCAGCGCGAGCCGCTCAGCGCCATCTGGCCCAGGCGACCGGCCAGCGTGCCCTCCGGACTGATGAGTTCGTGGTCGTGGCATGTGTGCACCAAGCGTAAGCCAGCGATGCCGGCGTGGTCGGCCGCGGCCCAGACCGATGGCGACAGTCCGCGTAGCTTCTGGGTGTGGACGACATCCGGCCGCTCGCGCGCGATGATCGCCCGCATAACGCGGTAGACGTGTGGGTTCCAGAGATCGACGCCCTGAAAGAGCGCTCGCTGGTAGGCCGGCTTGGTGTCTTTGTCGCCAATCCAGTACAAGTTAAGCGGGCGGAAGCTATAGTGGCGGATTCCGTCCCACTCGACCATCCTCAGCCCTCCCTGCCGGTGCGTGCCCACCAGCACGACGTCTACTCCCAAGCGCTTCAAACCCAGAGCTAGCTGTCGTGTGGCCGCCGCCGCTCCGCCGCCCTCGTCGTCTGTCTGCGTGGCCGCCAACAGCACTTTCACGCCGACTCACCCTTGAGAGGGTAGTGATAGCGGCGTAACAAGGGCCAGGTCAGTGCTGTCGTTAGGGCGCGCGGGGCAGCGGGCATGGCCCGTTGCCATTCGGTGTCCAGACGCAGGCGCATCGAGCGCTGGAACCGGATCGGGTTGCCGCCGATGGTGTGCGCCTGGTGCATCGTGACCGTGCCGTTGTCGATAACGTCCGACGGTCGCGCTTCCAGTCCGCCCAAGGCGATGATGTCGGCCAGCGTCTCCTCCGGTCGTTGGATGAAGGCTTCATAGTGGAGACGGTGGTAGCGTCCGGCCGGCAGCGTGCGCCCCAGTAACTCCGCTCCCAGGTTCCATGCGTCCCAGATCAGCGCGCTCCGCGTCGAACTGATGCGGCCGAACAGCGCGTCGGAGTCAGGATTGTACTTCTTGCGCTGCCACGAAAAGCCCACGGCACGGGCGTCGCGGATCAGGTGGATGACGGATACATTTAGGTTCGGAACAGTGGTCAGCAGGAAGCCGTAGGTGGGAAACTTGGAGGCGTCGATAATGTAGTCGCAGCCCGTCTCGTCGCGGATAGCCGCGTACAGGTGCTGCAAGACGTGGAGGAAGGGCTGTGATTGGGCGACGAAGTTCCGACGGCCGGCCTCAGTCCGCATTTTGAGCAGATGGCGCGTGCGCGCTCCAGCCACGCCCGCACGCAACACGACGCCAATGTCATCGACGCCAGCAGATTGGCTTGCGCGCGCCAGAACGCGGCCCCAGAACTCGCATTCGCGCACCGGCGTGCCACAGCCGCACAGGCTGTTGTCTTCCAGGCCGCGCTCCCACAGATAGTACAACTCGCCGACGCTGACGGCGCCGGGCAGTTGGCCGAGGATGTTGGACAGCAGCGTGCTGCCGCTGCGGCCGGCCCCAGCAATGTAGAGAACGTGAACGGGCGCGGCCGCGCGCGACGCTTCGAACGATGAGTCAACGGACGTTGTTGTTGGCGCGTAGTACATTGTCAACCCGGATGGTTGGTCGGACGGGGGCGACGCAGAAGGCCGGCAATCTGCTCGATCTCCTCCACCCGCAGCAGCCGCGCGGCAATGCCGGCCGAGGCCAGGCAAGCGACGCCGCCCGCGGCCAGAGTGAGCCATGTGTTTAGGTTGTTGCTCGCCAGCAGGCCGGCGAGACTGCGGACAGCAAACGTCCCCACCGTGGCCGTGGCCGCAATAATGAATAGCTGCGAGGTATCGATGCGTGTCCAGAGAGTGTGTTCTTTGGCGGCCATGCGTGTAAGCCATAGCAGGCCCACAAAGACGGCGATGGAATTCGCCAGCCCGAAACTCCACAGGCCGACGCCAAGGCGGATAAGTATGTATTCAGACACGATCAGCGCCACGGTGTTGAACACAAAGAAAAGCATGACGACGCGCGGTAGGTTGCGGGCATAGGCCAGGCCCAGGGGAATGCTGACGAGCGCCAGACCGAGGATGGCGGGCGCATACACTTGCAAGATCTGGGCCACTGTGACGGCATTGTCTCCGCTAAACCGGCCGCGCGCGAAGACCGCATTTACCAGTTGTGGAGCCAATAGCGCAAGGCCGACTGACATTGGCACGGCCAGCAAGGCGACGACACGCAGGCGCGCATTGTAGTTCTGTTTGGCTCCGGCAACATAGTTCTGAATGGTCGCCAGCTGGAAGCCGCGGAAGACGAAGCGTTCCACTATGGCTACGAGCCGCGCCGCGAACGTCACCGCCGTTAGAACGCCCGGTCCCAACAATGACGCCAGCGCTCGCTCGCCGACAGAGCCGATCACTCGCACACCCTGGCCCGTCAGCGGCATGCCGACGCTGCTCACCATTTTGACCAGCACGATACGCTCCGGCCAGCTAGGTCGCAAGCGAAAGCCCGGCAACCACGCCAGCCCCACCAGCCCGATCAACGTCTCCACCAGGGCGCCGCCCATCAGGCCCCAGGCGACGAGTCGCAGGTCTTGCCGTCCGCCGGCCAACAAGGCGACGACGATCGTTGCCGCCGTGCCGACAATGCGCCCGGCCGTGGGCACGACCAGGCGTTCGGAACGATAGTAGATTGCCCGCAAGGTTTCGGCCAGCGCCAGCAGGAAGATGAGCCACGCCAGAATGGTCGCGAGTGGCTGGCCAGCAAGCTTCGTCGCCGCCGTGGCTCCGGGCACGCTGAGCGGATACCACCAGCGCGCCGACAGCGACAACAGCGCCGCGGCGACGAAAGCGACGACGCCGATTACCGTGATGGCCTGATTATAGGCTTTCGTCTGGTCGGGGGCTTCGGCAAATAGACCCATGAAAGAGTTGGTTAGGCTTTGGAACATGCCCCGGCCAATCGTCATAGGTAGGCTCCAGGCCGCGTAGAGAATGTCCGACTGCGCACTTAGGCCCAGCGCGGCCGCCAGGGCGATGTCAAGGGCGAACATCGTCGCGCCCTCAGCCAGAAAGAGGCCGTTGAGCAACACGGAGCGCCGCATAAAGCGTGATGTCGATGTACTCGTAGACATGGCCTATGGCTCTCTCAGCCGGGACGCGGCCGTTGGGTCTTGGGCATCCAGATGCAGGACAATGCGATAGAGAGCCTGGGCCTCCGCGCGTCTGTCCGTGGCCCAGTAGACCTCCGCGAGAGCCAAATAGGCCCACTTATTGCCGTCATTGGCGTCCAGGGCCGCGCGCAGGTAGCGTTCGGCCGCGGCCGCGTCGCCCTCCAGCTCCCATGATAACTGACCGAGATGTACCAGCGGCCAGTAGGAGCCGGGCAGTTGATCGGCTACGTGCAGAAACTCCTTGAACGCTTCCGGCTTTCGCCCCAGACGCTCCAGCGCCACACCGCGTAAGTAGTGGCTCTGCACGCGGCTCCACTCGTGTTCGAAGCGATCGAGCTGGATCGCCTGGTCGGCCGCGGCCAGAACCGCGGCATCATCGACGGGCGGGGGCCGGTTCGCGTAGACTCGAGCCAGTCGATAGTAGAGGTCACTGTTGGCTGAGGAGGCGGCTGTCTGGGCGGCAATACCGGCTTGATAGGTCTGCTCTGCGGCCGCCCAATTGTCCTTGTCTTCGTAGACCTGGCCCAGGGCCAGCCAGCCAGCCGGGTCTTGCGGGGCGACGGCCGTGGCCCGCCAATACCAATCGGAGGCCTCTTCGGCACGGCCGGCGGCGGTGGCTCGCCCGCCGTTGACGATAAGTTCAGCGACCATATTGGGCGAATGCTGCCAGGCGGCGATGGCTGTCTCGGCCTCGCCAGCGGTCAAGAGCGCGTAACCCAGCGCCCGCCACGGCGATGTCGGCTGAGGGTCAAGCCGAACGGCCTGATCCAGCAGCGTCGCCGCGCGTTGGGCCATGTCCGGCCGGACACGACTGCTGGCCACGCTTGTCTCATTCAGCGCCAAAAAGCCGCGGTTGCGCGACCAGGCTCCCTGCCAACGGCTGCTACCCAACGCCAGCCACACCCCGGCCAGCATCAACAGTACCAGTAGCCAGCCCGCTGTAACCTTTGACCCCACAACGCCACTCATGATTGCGAGCAAGTTCCTTGTCGGGCCTAATCGCGGGCCTGTCGCCACCAGGTTTGGGCGATAATGGCAGCCAGAGCCAGCAGAAGGGCGACCCCGACAGCCAGCCCGAAGAGAACGATGGGGTTGGGGCGTTTGGGCGCTTCCGGCTCAGCCGCCCGGCTGGCCAGGCGGGCGACGGTCTCGCGCGTGGCCACGCGTTCCTCATCCACCTTGCGCGCCAGCGTGGAGTACGTTTCCATCGCAATGGTACGCCGGTTGATGAGCCGCTCGCCCTCGTTAAAGAGCTGTTGTTTCTCCGATTGCAGGGCAAAAATAGGCGGCTGCAGCTCCGTCAGCGGCTGTTGACGCGCCGCCAAGGCGGCCTGGAAGGCGATGCGCAGGGCGTCGAGGCGCTGCAACTGCTCGGCGCGCTGGGTCGTGGTCAGCTCGCTATCGGCGCTGATGTTGAGCTGGAACACCGGCGCTTCGGCTGTCGTGTTCGCACTCTGATAGGGCTGGAGCTGCAGGCTCAGCGCCGCCAACTGGTCGGCTAGGGACACGCCATCACTGGTGTTGTTCTCCAGCTGCGTGCGCAGCGTTTCAATGTCGTTGAGCGCCCGTTGGTAACTGTTTTGCTGGTTCAGGTAGGTGGCTTGCAAGGCCATCAGCGCCAGAAGTTCGTTATCGACGATTCCCTGTCGGTTGGTGGTCTGAAACTGGACCAGGGCTGTCTCCGCAGCTGCAAGCTCCGCGCTCGCGGCCTCCATCTGATCCACGTAGAAGCTCAGCCCTCCGCGGCCGTAGACGGCTTCCACAGAAAGAATGAACTCATCAGCCCATGTGTTGGCCAAGGTAGTAGCGATCTGGGGGTCGCTTGCGCGAACTGTAAGGCGGACGATTCGGCCGTCTGGGGTCACAATAACGTTTAGCGCATCGCGCAACTGCATGAGCGAGGAAAACGCCACTGGGTCCAGGTCTTTGGCTGTGGGCAGCAGTCGCGTTAGTACATCGTCGCTCATGGCCAATTGCGGGTACGCTGTCAGCAGTTGCGTGGCGCGAGTATTGCTGACGATGCGCGGGTCGAATTCAAGCTGTTGGGTAGGCTCAGGTACAGTGACAAGGGCACTGGCTTCGTAGTTATTCCCGGCTAAGTAGATCGCCGCGCCGACCAGGATCGCTAACAGAACAGCCCCGACGATGAGCCACCAAAGGCTTACCACGGCCTTTACATATGGCCGCAGGTCAATCGTTTCATCCATGTTGCCTCCGAAGGGACATCAATACCCCAATCCGTGATCCTACATGACCTCCCTGGAGTAAGCAAGTTCAGCTATCGGCCGGCCGCATCACCAACCCGGCGATCAGCCCGGCCAGCAACGCGCTGCGGAGCTCGTAGTAGGGTTGTGGCGCGGGTTGCAGCAGCCCCAGCAACCAGAAACCCAACCACAGCCCCGTCAGCGGGGCAAACCGGCCGAACGCGCCGCGCCGCGCCACCGGGATCAGCACCAGCCACAGCCAGATCAACGCGCCGGCCACGCCCAATTCGGCCGCCAGCCACAAGGGGACATTGTGAACGGTCTCGGCCCAGGCGTCGTAGCGACGCGCCGCCGGCAAGTACTGGCCCAGCCCCACGCCGCGGACAGGATTCTCCGCCACCAGCCGCAGCGCCAGGCGCACATCCCGATCCCGCTCCCAGAGCGAGCGGCTCTCGACTGGCGTCTCCAGGGCCATGGCCCGGCCGAGCGCGGCATCGCCATAGATGGTCAGGAACAGGCCGCCGCTTAGAAGCAGCGCCAGCCACGTGGCGCGGCTGATGGCGGCCGCAGCGGCAGGCTGTCGCCGCAGTGCCGCCCGCAACGACGGCCAGGCATTGACGGCCAGGCCCAGAGCAAAGCAGGCCAGCGCCGAGCGGGACAGTGTGGCCAACAGCGCGGCCCCACCCAGGGCGAAAGCGAAGGGGACGATGGCCCGGCGGAGAGCCGTCGGCTGGCGGCCGAGCGCCGGCAGCGCCAGCAGCAGCGACACCAGCGAGCCGGCCAAAACGTTCGGGTGCGCGGTTAGCCCGTAGGCGCGCAGCCAACGCTCACCGTCGCGCATCACCACGCTGATGCCGGCGACGGCCGGGTCGAGCGGCGGCTCGCCCAGAAAGCGCAGCCCCAGGTCGCGCTGGGCGACGAATTGGCCCAGGGCGACGGTCGATTGCAGCGCGATGGCGGCGATGAGGATGCTGAAGAGCGGCGGCCGCTCGTTGACGATGTAGAGGTAGACCCACGTCAGGTGGCCCAGCAACAGCGCTAGACGCAACCCGTCGCCGACAGGGCACCCGCCCGCACACTGCCGCGCCAGGCTGAGCGTCGCGAGTGCCGCCAGGCACAGCAGCGGCCAGATGACGCGATTGGGTCGCCAGTCCAGAGTGCGTATCTGGCCGGCCAGCCCGCGCGCCGCCAGCCAGGCCGTCGCGGACAGCAGGGGGATGAGACTGACGACGCCCACCGCGGCCCACTCGCCGTCCGAAGCCGGCAACGGCCAAAATGGCCACCAGGCCAGCGGCCCACCGGAAGCGGCCTGGCTGTTGGCGCCCAGGAGCAGGACAAGGTATAGGGCGAAGGTCATGCGCGCCAGCCGCGCCAGCGCGCCCGCCAGGCGCATGGAACCGGCCGGCGCGGCCGCCGCTCGCGTCTCGCTCAGGCCCGTACCGTCTCTGGGCATGTGACGGGCAGCGCGTGCTGTTGCAACACGGCCGGGTAGAGAGCCTGCGCGTGGTGAAAGATGTCGGCCAGCGCCAACGTCTTCCACACCGGCCCTTTCATGTCCAGCTGATTGCTGCCCACCGCTTTCCTCAGCCGCAGCGCCCCCAACAACAGACAGTGCAGCGTGTCGGCTGTCAGCCCAATCTCAATGGTCGGCCGCACAGTGTTTGGCCCGTAGAGCACGTTGACCGGCGCGCGGCGGGCATCGATGGTGATGGCCGCCGCGGGCGCAGTGCAATCGAAGCGGATGGCCAACGCCGCTTTCAGGAGGGCGTTGACCGCCTTCGAATCATGACGCTCGATGATGGCGAACAGCTGCTCAAAGCAGCTATAGAGTTGGGTATCGCTGGCGTAGATGGCCATCCTGGGCTAGGTCTGTGATTCGTCCGCGTGGCTGAGCCGCTGCTTCAACTGCTCGGCCTGGAACTGGAGCGAGTAGTTGATCATATAGAAGACGCCCTTCCACGTGTCGGGGTCGAGCAGGTCTTCGCGTGACGCCCCCTGGAACGTGCTCAGGATCTGCTTGGCAAAGTCCGGCGTTAGGCGATCCAGGCCGGACTTGCCCATCTGCCACAGGCGGCCGGGTTGGATCGGCTCAGGCACGACCTGATTGATGGCCCCGCTGACCTTGTCGCGCATCTGCCCGGCCTGGAAACGGGCGGAGTAGGTCATCATGTAGGCCACACCCTTCCAGGTGTCCAGATCGAGCATGTCCTCGGCCGTCATGCCCTGAAAGTTACGCAACACGTCGAGTTGCATATCCGGCGTCAGCTTGTGGAGGTTGTCGCGCACGGTTGTCAACAAGCGTAGGGGCGAGTAGGCCGCGCCGTCGCTGCCGGTTTGGCTGCCGACCATGCCCTCTAGCTCGGCTACGCGCGCGTTTAGCTCAGCCACCAGCCGGCGCAGCTGCTCCGCCTCGTCCTCGGCCGTGCCCGTGGTCGCGTCGGAGGCGGCCGCGCCGGCATCCTCGAACGCTTCCAACCCCTGCTCGCGGAACTTGCGTACGATGTAGCTGACCTGGCCCTCGGTCAGATCATTGGCCGCGGCCGCCTCGGCCTGGGTTTGCCCGTCGGCCACAGCCAACAATGCTCCCGCCCGCCGGCTATCGATGTCCTGCCCGCCTGCCAGTTGTTGCAGAGCCGCTCGCGTCTCGTCACTCAGGAGCGCTTGGATGTCTGTCATGGTGTCTCCTTGTCGCCCGTCATCGGGAATATATGACCCCATTATATCGGAACTCTGTATCTAACGTACTGGTTTGTCACTGCGATTGGCGGCATCCTTGTGAGCGTGCGGCCGCGTTTTCGGCACGGTTGACAGTCCGCAAAGGCATATGCTATAGTGATCAAATAATGCGCTGCGTCATACGGTAGCTGTTGGGTGGCCTGAAGCAGCGACATCGATAGCCGAAGTCGGCAGGAGCACGTATATCATGGAACAGACAGAGATCGAAGAAGGGATGGTTGAATCGAGCAATGCCTTGCTCAATGGGCTACGACGAGTGCTCATGGCCGGCGTCGGAGCCGTTGCATTGACGCAGGAGCAGATCGAGGACTTTGTCGGCAAGCTTGTCGAACGCGGCGAGATTGCTGATGGCGACGCGCGCAAGCTGGTCACCGAGGTGATTGACCGGCGACGCAAGACACTGGTCGACAGCACGCGACGCGCCGAGGAAGAATTCGACAAGCGCATAGAGGGGCTACTGATGCGTATGAACATCCCCTCAAAGGGTGAGATCGACACCCTCAGCGACAAGATCGGCGACCTGAGCCGCAAAGTCGATGAATTGATGCGTAGCCGTCAGTAAACCATGGGTGGGGGGGCGGAGGCGCTGCCGTAGCCACAACCCGTGCCGCCTGACCTGCCGCCGCGGCTGGCCCGCAGTCGTTGGCGTCACTGCCCTTCGCGCATATAATCCATTGTCTTAGGCATTCATCCAGGACGACAACATGCCCGTTATCAAACGTTACCCCAATCGCAAGCTCTACGACACCGAAGCCAAGCGATACATTACTCTGAATGAGATTGCTGCCCTGATCCGTGCCGGCGAAGAGGTCGTTGTGACCGATCATGCCACCGACGAGGACCTGACGGCCGTCGTTCTGACCCAGATCATCTTCGAGCAAGAGAAGGCCCAACGCGGCTTTCTGCCCAAATCGGTGCTGACCACCCTCGTGCGCGCCGGCGGCGACACCCTGAGCACACTGCGTCGCGGGCTGACATTGCCGCTGGACCTGTGGCGACACGTCGATGAGGAGATCGACCGGCGGGTGCAGATGCTCATCAGCAAGGGCGAGTTGGCCAAGGAGGAAGGGCAGAAGCTGCGCGAGAAACTTCTGTCGCCCATGTTCGCCGCGCCCGAAATGCCGGGCAGCCCGGAGCTAGAGCAACTGTTCAGCCGGCACGGCGTGCCGACGCGGGAGGAACTGGCCCGGCTCCACGCTCAGCTTGAGGCCCTCTCAAATAAACTCGACAATTTTGACCAGGAGAGACTTGGCGAACCGGAGAATCAGTGAGCGCCCGCCACCCTGAGGAGCCAGCCGATTCCCGCCTGAAGCTAACCGCGCGATGATTACGCTCAACGGTCGTATCCAGCGCCAGTTCTACTTCCCGGCCGATCCGCTAACGACGCTGATCTATTTCAGTGAGTTAAGTCGCGTGGCGCTGCATTTGCCCCATATCAGTGTCGTCGATAAGTACACCGATAACCAGGTTCGCATTCGCTTCCAGACCGTTGAGTTGGGTGCTTACACGATCAACATCTACTGCGATCTGGAATTGACGGTCGATGTAGACAACTACGCGATCTACGTCGCCCCGATGAACGGCTGCGAGCCGGTGGAAGGCCAATCGACGTTGAACGCCACGTCGGGCTATGGCTTCTACAACAGTACGGCCCTCCTGACGCCGGCCGAGGATAATGGCACCGCCATTGACTACCGCTTCCAGTTTGAGTCGAAGCTGGAGCGGCCGCGCGGCTTGCGCATGATGCCCAGGCGCATCGTCGATCGCATCGCCCATAGTATTTCCATGGGGCGCGTCGGGGAGATCGCCGACGGCTTTATGGACAACGCCGCCGAGGCATTCGCCGACTGGTTGGCGGCACAGGAGCGCACCCTGACCGAGGATTGGTTGGCGGCACGCAACAGCATTGTTCCGGCGGTCGAACCGCGCGAAGGGAGCTAGGGAGGCTGCCGGCATGAGAGTAGAAGGCCGTCACACCGTGGCCGCCAATCGAGAGACCGTCTGGAGTGTCCTCTATGATCCGGCCACATTGCAGAGCATCCTGCCCGGCTGCGAGTCATTTGAGGCCATCTCCTCGCGCGAATTCCGTATCACTCTCCGGTTGCGCGTCGGGCAGATTGTGGATCGATTCACCGGCACGCTCTGGCTGGACGCGGTCGTGCCCCTGACCGGGTTTGACTTCCAGGCCGACGGCGAGAGCGGCAGCGGGCTGATCCACGGCCACGGCCGCGTCTATCTGGAAGGTCCCGACGCGGCTGACGGCGCTACAACCCTGGGCTACGAAGCTGACTTCGATGTTGACGGCCCGCTCCGGAATGCCACCGACCGCCTGCTGACAACGACGGCCCGCGCCTTCACCCGCCGTACCCTGGAAGCGCTGGAGCATCAACTCGATCTGCGCACGCGCGTCTACACCACTACCGTTCCATCGCGCGCACTCGACGCTGCCGCCCACACGACGGCCGAGCGGCTGGGCGCGGCGCGGCGGCTGGCGGCGATGCTGGGCATCCTGCTCGTTGCGCTCTTTCTGCGGCGCATGCTGGCGCGACGCTGCGCCGAGCCGGGCATCGAATCGTTGGCTGTCCCGTTGCCCGCGGGGGGCGACGCTCTCGACCGGCCGTGAGCCAGGGCCGGCCAGCCGCCACTTCCGGCGCACTTCGCAGCGGACCGATCGGCGTTGTCGATTCGGGCGTCGGCGGTCTGTCGGTCTTGCGTCATCTGCGAGCGGAGTTGCCCGCCGAGCGCTTCCTCTACTTCGCCGACCAGGCCCACATTCCCTATGGCCCGCGCCCGGCCGCGGAAATCCTCGGCTTCACGGCCGCCATCACTCGCTTCCTGTTGGCCCGCCGCGCCAAACTCGTCGTCATCGCCTGCAACACGGCCACAACCGCGGCCCTCGACAGCCTGCGCCAGATGTTTCCCGCTGTACCCTTTGTGGGCATGGAACCGGCCGTCAAGCCGGCCGCGGCGCAGACGCGCAGTGGCGTCGTTGGCGTGTTGGCCACGCCGGGCACGTTCAATAGCCAGCGCTATGCCAGCCTCATGGCCCGTTTTGCCGCCGGCATCCAGGTCTACGAAGACCCCTGCGTCGGCCTGGTGCAGCTCATCGAGGCCGGCGACGTGTCCGGCGAGGCCCCGCGGGCTTTGCTGCAGCGCGTCGTGACGCCGATGCTGGCCGCCGGGGCCGATACGCTGGTGCTGGGCTGCACGCACTACCCCTTTGTGCGTCCGCTGCTGGACGAGATCGCCGGCAGCGGCGTCGCCATCATCGACCCGGCCCCGGCAGTTGCCCGCCAGACACACAATGTGCTACAACAACGCGACCTGCCGGCGGCGCGCTCCGGCCGGCTGCATTGCTACACGACCGGCGACCCGGCGCATATGACCGCCCTGGCAACCAGGTTGCTGGGCCGGCGTTGTTGGGCACGGGCCGCCCGCTGGGAAGGCGGCGAGGTCGTTGCCGACCTGTAGGCGCGCGGATAGCCAGACTCAACCCACCATGAGACAACGCAATCCCGCCCGCTGGCGGGCCATCGAAGCCCGGTTGAGCCGCGAGAGCACCATCTGGCTATCTACGGTTCGGCAAGACGGCCGCCCCCACCTTGTGCCCCTGTGGTACGTCTGGCTCGATGAGCGCGTCTATGTCTGTACGGGCAGCGGCACGCAGAAATACGCCAACTTGCGCCACAACCAGAACGTGGCCCTGGCCCTGCCCGACGCGGCCAACGTCATCGTCATCGAGGGCGAGGCCCACACCGCCGCCCGTGGTCAGATCGATGCCCTGGCCGAGCACTTCCACCACAAGTACGAGTGGGACTTTCGCTACGATGACACGGCCGATTGGCGGCTGATTGAGATCACGCCGTTCAAGATCATCGCCTGGGGCGACGGCTACGACGGCGACGAGGGGATTCGGGTGCTATAGTGAGGGGCCTTGTCTTACGTGAATCCAACCATGGCCGGCTATACTGGGCAATTGGTGGCAGAGCCACAATAAAGGATAACAATAATGATGCGATTCGATCGTTTTACTGAACGCGCCCAGGATGCCGCCGCGCGCGCCTATGAGATCGTCCAACGGTACGGCCATTCGCAGGTCGACACCGAGCACGTCTTTCTGGCGCTGCTAGAGCAGCAAGACGGCGCTGTTCCCCAAATTCTGACCGCCCTGAACGCCGACACGGCCGTGCTGCAAGAGCGGCTTGACCGCGAACTGCGGGCCAGCCCGCGGGTTTCGGTCTATGGCGGCGGCGTGGGGCAAGTGTACTATACGCCGCGCATCCGCACCGTCCTGGAGCTTTCTCAGGGCGAAGCGACGCGGTTGAAGGATGAGTTCATCTCTACCGAGCACATCTTCCTGGCCATCCTCAGCGAGCGCAACACGCCCTCGGCGCGCATCGTCAGCGAACTGGGCATCAGCCGTGAGGCGGTGCTCAACGCCATCATGGAGCTGCGCGGCGGGCAGCGCGTCACCTCGCGCCAGGCCGAGAGCCGCTATCGCACGCTGGAGAAGTACAGCCGCGACCTGACCCAAATGGCCCGCGACGGCCGCCTCGACCCGGTTATCGGCCGCGACGCCGAAATCCTGCGCGTCATCCAGGTCCTCAGCCGGCGCACCAAGAACAACCCGGTGCTCATCGGCGAGGCCGGCGTCGGCAAGACGGCCATCGTCGAAGGATTGGCGCAGAAGATCATTATCAGCGACGTACCGGAGAATCTGCTCAACAAGCGCGTCGTGTCCCTCGACCTGGGCGCGATGATCGCCGGCAGCCGCTTCCGGGGCGAATTTGAGGAGCGCCTGAAGGCGTCGATGGAGGAAATCCAGCGCGCCCAGGGGGAGATCATTCTCTTCATTGACGAGCTGCATACCGTCGTCGGCGCGGGTTCGGCCCAGGGGGCCATGGACGCCAGCAACATGATGAAGCCGGCGCTGGCCCGCGGCGAACTGCAATGTGTGGGTGCGACGACGCTGGACGAGTATCGCCAGTATATCGAGCGCGATTCCGCCCTGGAGCGGCGCTTCGCGCCCGTGTTCGTCGATGAGCCGACCGTAGACGAGACCATCGAGATGTTGCGCGGCCTGCGCGACCGCTACGAGGCCCACCATAGCGTCCAGTTCTCCGACGCGGCCATCGTCGCCGCCGTGAAGCTGTCGGCGCGCTATGTTACCGATCGGCGGCTGCCGGACAAGGCCATCGACCTGATGGACGAGGCCGCGGCCAAGTTGCGCGTGGCGCTGCACACGCTGCCGCCCGACCTGAAGGCCAAGAAGACGGCCATCGATCAGCTGTTGACCAGCGAGGAAGAGGCCAGCGCCGCCCGCGATTACGAGCGCGCCCAGGTCAGCAAGGCCGAGCGGCTCCGCCTGGAAACGGAGTTCACCGTCCTGCGTGACGCCTGGCGCAGCGAGCAACGGCTGGACGAGATCGTCGATGAGCGCGACGTGACCGAGGTCATTGCGTCATGGACGGGCATCCCCGTCTCGCAGATGATGGAGACCGAGGCCCAGAAGCTGCTGCACATGGAAGGGCGGCTCCACGAGCGTATCGTCGGCCAGGAACGGGCCATCTCCGCGCTGTCCGACGCCATCCGCCGCAGCCGCTCCGGCCTGAGCGACCCGCGCCGGCCGATTGGCTCGTTCATCTTCCTGGGCAGTTCTGGCGTCGGCAAGACAGAGCTGGCCAAGGCGTTGGCTGAGTTTCTGTTTGACGACGAAGAGGCGCTGATCCGTGTGGACATGAGCGAATACCGCGAGCAGCATACGGTCAGCCGGCTCTTCGGCGCTCCGCCCGGCTATGTTGGCTATGAACAGGGCGGGCAACTGACCGAGCAAATCCGCCGCCGGCCCTACTCGGTGGTGCTGTTTGACGAAATCGAGAAGGCCCACCCCGACATCTGGAACGCGCTGCTGCAACTGCTGGACGACGGCCGCCTGACCGACGGCCAGGGCCGCGTGGTCAACTTCCGCAACGCCGTCATTGTCATGACCAGCAACGTGGGCACGTCGTTCGTCAAGCGCTCCGGCGCGTTGGGTTTCGCCGGCATGGCCGCGGCCGAGCGCGAGGATCACAAGCGCATCGAGGAGGCCCTGAAGCAGACCTTCCGGCCGGAGTTCATCAATCGCATTGACGAGATCATCATCTTCGAGCCGCTGTCCGAGGCGGATGTGGTTGAGATCGTTGCGCTCCAGTTGAAGGACGTGCAGATGCGGCTGGCCGAGCATGGCAACCTGAGCATTGAGTTGACGGAGGGCGCGCAGCATTGGCTGGCCCAACAGGGTTTCGACAAGGACTTCGGTGCGCGTCCGCTGAAGCGGGCCATCCAGCGCTATGTCGAAAGCCCGCTGTCCGTACGCCTGCTGCGTGGCGAGTTCAAGAGCGGCGACCGGGTGCGCATCGATGTGGTTGACGACCAGTTGGACTTCATCCTGCTGGAGAGCGGCCCGGTGCCCCAGAAGGCCGTCGAGGAATTGGCCGAGCACACCTAAGATAACGCCCTCAGCCGGCGCAACATGATCATCGCGGCCCCCGCTGACCTTGAACCAGTCGGCGGGGGCCGTATTCGTTGGTGGTCAATCCTCCCAGCGTTGTTGTCGCTGGCGCTTGACGGCACTGTGGCGCTGCTTGGCGTCGAGGCGCTTCTGATGGGCGCGCCGGCTGGGGCGGGTGGGGCGGCGCTCGGCGCGCTCCTCCAGCGCTCCGGCCAACAGCGCTTGCAGCCGGCTGATGGCCAACGAGCGGTTCTGCCACTGGCTGCGCGAGTCATGCACGTCGATGTGGAGCACGCCGCGGCGATCCAGACGCGTGGCCAACTGGTCCAGCAGCCGCGCGCGCGTGGGCTCGTCGAGGCTGGGGGAGCGGGCGACGTCGAAGAGCAGCGTCACGCGCGTGGCCGTCTTGTTGACGTGCTGCCCGCCAGGGCCACCGCCGGTCGTGAAGCGAAAGACCATCTCGGCCAGGGGCAGCGACAGCGCGTCGTTGATTGGGAGCGGATCGGTTTCCATAATTGCCGGGGCCGCGGCGTTTAGGATGATCGCGACCCTTATGTTACGATTATCGGACATGTCCAGCCGAGTGACAACGCCCGACCGTGTCCACGTCCACATCTTCTTCATGGACGGCGTTGGCCTGGGCACGCCCGACCCGACCACAAACCCTTTCGCCGCCGCACATTTGCCGAACCTGACGGCGCTGCTGGGCGTGGAGTGGTTCGTGGCTGGCCGCGGCCCTATCGGCGCGCCGCGAGCGACACTCGTGCCCACAGACGCCACGCTGGGTTTGCCCGGCCGGCCGCAGAGCGCTACTGGCCAGGCGACTATCCTGACCGGGCGCAATGTGCCCGCGCTGGTGGGCGAGCACTATGGCCCCAAGCCCAACGCCGCCGTGGCCGCCATCATCCGCCAGGGCACGCTGTTCGGCGAGGTCGCGGCCGCCGGCGGCCGGGCCGCGCTGATGACGCCCTATCCGGAGCGCTACTTCGAGGCCATCGAGAGCGGCCGGCGGTTGCTGTCGGCCGTGCCTTTGGCCGCAACGAGCGCCGGGCTGCCGCTGCTGGCCGTCGATGACCTGCGCGCCGGACGAGCGGTCAGTCCCGATTTCACCGGCGCGGGCTGGCGCGACTTCCTGGGCTATGCCGATGTGGCCGTCCTGTCTTTGGAGGACGCCGGCCGGCGCATCGCCGCTCTCGCCGCGGCCCACGACTTCACCTTTTTCGAGCACTGGCCGACGGACCAGGTCGGCCATCGCGGCTCGTTGGCCGAGGCCGTCGCCCATCTGGAGGGGCTTGACGCCGCCCTCGGTGGCCTACTGAGCGCTTGGGACGATGCCCAAGGGCTGCTCATCCTGACCAGTGACCACGGCAACCTGGAAGAGAAGGGCCACCGCCAGCACACCCGCAACGCTGTGCCGACCATCCTGGTCGGCCGCGATCACGCCGCCCACGCCGCAACCATCCACGACCTGACCGACATCGCCGCCGTCGTCCGGCGCGCTCTCGGTTTGCCTACGCCCGGCTACTAACCGCCACAGGAGCACCTCATGCCTATTTCGTCCGAGAGCTTCCGCGATGTCTTGCGTCACTTTCCGTCGGGAGTGACCATCGTGACCATCCAATCGTCGGCATCGCCTGTCGCGCATGGCCTGACCGTGTCGGCGTTTGCCTCGGTTTCACCGGAGCCGCCGCTGATCCTGGTGGCCATCGACCACCGGGCGACGGCCCACACGCTCCTGGAGGCGGCTGGGGCCAGCTTCGCCGTCAACATCCTGGCCTACGACCAGATGGAACTGTCCAACCGCTTCGCCTGGCTCAAGGATGAGGATCGCTTCCAGATGGGCGACTGGACGACGGCGGCGACGGGCGCGCCCGTCCTGCGCGACGCGCTGGCCTGGCTCGACTGCACCGTCTACTCGCGTTTCTCTGCCGGCTCGCACACGATCTACATCGGCGAGGTGCAAGCCAGCGAGGTCCCGCGCCCGGATGTAAAGCCGCTGCTCTACTGGAACCGCGGCTACCGGCAACTGAACAAGTAGAGGGCCGGCGATTACGCCTCGGCGTCGCTCTCGCCCGTCTCGAGCTCCTCCATGCCCACGGCCATCAGATAGCCACGCGCGCGCTCGGTCAGGGGATAACGGTTGACGAGCTTCCAGAAGCGCTGGCTGTGGTTACTCTCCACCAGGTGGGCCATCTCGTGGACGAGAACGTAGTCATGCACCCATTGGGGCATCGCCGCCAGGCGATGGCTGAGGCGAATGGCCCCATCTTCGGGCGTGCAACTGCCGAAGCGGCTGTTCTGGTTGGTGACGTAGCGGAGGGAACGCCATTGCAGACGGCCGTCGAAGTACTTGCGGTTCAACTCCTGCGCTCGCTTCTCCAGTCCTTCGTCCGATAGAGGCGCTGACCGTCCGCGACGGCGCATGCGTTGGCGCAGGCCGTCGATGATGGGGGCCAGGTCGGCGTCGTTCAGCCCTTCCGGGGCACGGATGACCAGCACACCGTCTTCCAACCGCGCACTGACGGTTTTGCGGCGCTGGGTGCTGCGGATGATCTTGAGCGGCCAGTTCGCTTCGTCGTCGTCGCTCATAAGTTCCTTTGGCGCCGGGCTGTCGTTGCCGGCAAAGCCATTGTAGCACCCGCGGAGGGGGGCACAACTCGCGGTCAGGTCGGGCGGCGACGCTCGTACTCCTCCGGCCGGTCGAGGTCGAATAGGACGGCTTCCTCATCGACGGCCACAGCCAGCAGGTCCTCAGTGTGGCGGGCCAGCAGCCGCCGCGGCGCGGCATCGGCCGGCAGGGCGAGCAGTTCGGCGAAGTAACGCCGGTCGATGAGGACGGGGTTGCCGCGGCGGCCGTCATAATAGGGGGCGACGAGGCCGGCGGGTGCGGCGGCGTAGGCCTGGAGCAAGCGGTCGATGGTGGCCGTCGTAACCATGGGCTGATCGCCCAGCACGACGAGGAGCGCGTCGGCGTTGGGCGGCAGAGCGCGAACGGCCGCCTGGACAGAGGCCAGCATCCCCTTCGCGTAGTCAGTGTTGTGGACTAATCGGAGTGGTGCGCGCCGATCGGGGGCATGATCAAATACCTCCGCCGGTGACTGTCTACCCATCGAGGCGCTCTCCTGTGTCGCCGCGCAACGCTCCGCGCCGTCGAGGGCGATAGCGCCCCACTCGCGCGCCGCCAGCGCCTCCACCCGCTCGCGCTCGTGTCCCGTCACCAGCAGCAGATCGTGGGCGGCCGACGCGCGCACGTTAGCCAGCGTTTGGCCCAGCACCGTCGTGTTGCCCCAGGGCAGCAGCAGTTTGTTCGTGCCCATGCGCCGCGACTGGCCCGCGGCCAGGACGACGGCGGTCACGCGTCGCGCCACCTCGCAAACCGGCATGCCGGCGCGCGCCTGGCCCAGCACCACCCGGCTCACGCGCGGCGAGCGCAGGATCAGCCGCGCCGCCGCCCGCCCCTGGGCCAGCCGGCTCTCATCCTCGATCTTGTTCAGCCAGATCACAGTCCGCGCCCCATCTGGGATGTCTTTTAGTCCTCCCTGGGCGTGGGTCAGCAGCCGCGCCAGTCCTGCCGGCGTCAGCGTGCCGCCGGCGGCCAGGCTCGCGTCGCCCGGCTGCGCGGCCAGAACGGCCCGCACGCGTTCCGGCCGGTGGGCAACGTCGTCCAGCGTTCCTTCCAGCGCGTCCAGCCCGGCGACGAGAATGACCAGCGTCGTTTCTGGCGGAATGACCGGCTCATGGCCGGCCGGGGCCTTGACCGGCCGCATGCGCGAGCCGTCGGCCTCGACAAGAACGAAATCGACATCGGGCCGAGACAGCAGGCGACCGGGCAGATCGGGGGCGACGCCGCGGGCCTTGTCGCCGTCCACCCGGCCGACGACGAGGCAGCGGCCGTGCGCCGCCAGCAACGCGCCCAGCGGGGCGAGATCAGCGGCATAGACGACGGCCGGAGCGAGGCCCATCTGCGCGGCGAAGATGCGCGTGGTCGTCGTGATGACCACGCGACCAGGCAGCGCCGTGGCCAGGGCGAACATCAGGCTGGTCTTGCCGCCGCCGCCGACAAAGGCGACCAACTCCGCCCGGCCGATGCCCAGGGCACTTGGTAACGCCCAGCGCTCGCTCACGGCGCGACCGGCAGCCCGAAGTCGGGGACGTACTCGGCCAGGAAGTCCTCGAACAGCGCCTGATAGCGCTCGAAGTCGGTGTCGATGTCGGCCGCGTGCTTCGATCCCCAGTCGTTGATGTGCAGGACGGTGCGGCTCTGGTCGCTGTTGGCGTAGATGGCCTCGGAGTGGGTGTAGGGCGTGAAGTTGTCGGTGCGCGAGTGGATGAGCAGGACGGGCATCTGTGCCCCGGCGACGGCCTTTTCGGGCGCGGCATCGGCCGGATTGAAACCGGCCCGCAGCCCGGCGACCCACAGCGCCCCCGGCGTCAGCCAGCCGGCCAGGGTCGGGCCGAGTAGCGCGTCAGCCCGCACACGGATAATGGCCGGCAGCGAGCGATAGGACGAATCGGCCAGGATGAACGGCGCTTCGGGGATCTGCGGCGCAAGTTGCAAGGCCGTGGCCGCGCCATAGGACACGCCGCCGACGGCGATGCGCGATGGGTCGAGACCGGCCCGCTCGGCAAACCAGTTCCGCGCCACCAGAGCGTCCTCCTTTTCCTTGACGCCGTAGGTCAGGAGGGCGGGCGAGCTTGCGCCGTGACCGCGGTGGTCGTAGGCCAGCAGGTCACAGCCGTGGGGCCAGAACAGCGGAGCCCAGTAGAGCGCCTCATAGCGTGTCCCGGAGAAGCCGTGCATGAACATGACGCCGCAGTTACCCTCGGCCGGGTTGTCAAAGTACCAGCCGCTGAGCGTCACCTCGCCCGTATCGATGGCGATCTCCTCCGGCTGGGGCAGGCCGAAGTCGGCCGGGACGCCGACATCGGCCTGGGCCTCGGCCAGCGACCGGGCCGGTGGAGCGATGGCGATGCTGGCGAAGTACCAGCTGGCGGCGAAATAGGCCGCGAGCAACAACAATATAAGAATGCCGACAATCGTCCAGACACGTCTACTGCGCATGGGGTGGTACCTCCTGGGCTAGCCAACTCAGAATTGCCTCCAGCACGCCGCCGCCAATGGCCAGGGCCTTCTCCGAGATGGTGAAGCAGGCGCTGGCGTCGTCGCGCGGGTCAACGTCGCCGATCTTCAGCGCCGTGGGCACGGCCGTCCCCGGCGCAATCAGACCGCGGACGACGCCGTCGAACGGCGCGGCGATGACCTGCCCGGCCACGTCGCCCAGCGGCTCGCCGGCGCGCACGCGGTCGCCGATCTCCTTTTGCCAGGCAACGACGCCGGCGACGGGCGCGCGCAGCACTCGCTCCCGGCCCTTGCCGCCGACGATGCCGGGCGTGCCCGTGTTCGGCTCGGCCGCGCCGCGCCAGATGACGCGGCCGAGGCGGTGGCCGCGGTTGGTCTCGATGACGGCGTGGCAATCGACGCCGGCGACGAAGCCCGGCCCCAGAGCGATGACCAGCGGGGCCTGGTCGATGGCCGTGTCGATGTTGCGCTTGGCCATGCGGGCGTCGATGAGGACCGCCGGGCGGCGGGCGTCGCCCGATGGCGGCCATTCGGGCGACGCCAGGACGGGGATGGCCCCCGTCATGGCCAGCCTCCAGGCATCCGCGGCCGATTCGACGCGCACGCCGCGCAGATCCTCGACGGTCACTCGGCCCTCCAGTACGGCCGTGGCCAGCGACACCCGCCGCCGGACAACCAGCGGCCGGGGCAGTTCGGTGACGATGACTGGGAAGCCGCTCTTATGTAGCCGGTACGCCACGCCGGTGGCCAGGTCGCCGCCGCCGCGCAGGAGGATGGGGTGATTGCCGAAGAGCATGGGCGAGTATGGTAGCCAGAAGCACGGAATGCGGCAACTACGGTGCTGAGAGACAGGGCAACCGCAGACTCGTAATGTCTGCTTTGCGCCGACGGGTTTCAACCCGCGTCGCGGCTATATGCGATTGCCCTGCGCTGAGAGCGCGGCGGTGGGCCTGTTCGCCGGCGGCCGTGCTGTGGACTACTACCAGAGCGGGCGACTGGGTCAAGCCACGCACGAAAAACCGGGTTTCTTTGTCAGAAACCCGGTTTTCACATCATCCCAACTTCTCGATCACCCGCCACGGCAACAACGGAATCTCATCGATCCACACGCCCGTCGCGTCGTGGAGCGCGGCGACAATGGCCGGTGCCAGGGGCATGAAGGGCATCTCGGCCATGCCGCGCGCGCCCCACGGGCCGAGCGGGTCGGGCACTTCCACCAGCACCGACTCGACCTTTTCCGGGATGTCCTTGATGCCGGGGATGAGGTACTGGCTGAGGAACGGGTTGAGGATGCAGCCGTCGCGCAGCTGCAAGTTCTCCATCAGCGCATAGCCGAAAGCCTGCACCACCGCGCCCTCGATCTGCCCTTCGACGTTGGTGCGGTTGATCACCTTGCCCACGTCGTCGACGCAGACGACACGCTCGACGTGGATGTAACCCGTCTCGATATCGACGGTCAGGTCAACCACCTCGGCCACGTAGCCGTAGGTGAAGTTGGGCATCGAGTAGCCCGTTTCCGGGTCATAGGGCTGGGTCGGCGGTGGCCTGTAGGTGACGTGGGCGATGGCCGGGCGGTCCTCGTCGGTCCACATGGCCAGCGCCGCCTCGGCCGCCTGGCGGATGGAGTTGCCGGCCATGAAGGTCATGCGCGAGGCGGAGACGGAGCCGGAGTCGCCGCTGGTGGCCGTGTCGGACAGATCCAGTTCGACCATCGCCACGGGCACGCCCACGGCCGCGGCGGCCATCTGCTTGAAGGCGGTGTGGGAACCCTGGCCGACCTCGGCCCCGGCGTGGCGCAGGACGACGCGCTCGATCTCGCGGTTGCCGTGCAGCTCGATGATCGCCTCGCACTTCTCCGGCGCGCCGAAGGAGAAGCCGACGTTCTTGAAGGAGCAGGCGAAGCCACGGCCGCGCCGGATGGCGCTCGGTTGCGTGGGCAGCGACTGGAAGGCCGACCGCTGCGCATAGACATCGACCATCGGCCGGCCCATATCGCGGCTCGTGCGCCAGCCGGCGGTCTGGGCCGCGACTTCGACGACCTCGGCGATACTGACGCCGGGCGGGATGGGCGTCTGCGTGGTCAGCAGACTGCCCTCGCGGAGGACGTTCTTCAGGCGCAGTTCGACCGGGTCCATGCTCAGGGCTTCAGCCAGTTTGTTCATCTGGCACTCGGCGGCAAAAGCACCCTGTGGCCCGCCAAAGCCGCGGAACGCGCCGCCGGGCACGTTGTTGGTGGTGACGGCATAGCTATCGACGCGGGCATTGGGGATGTCGTAGGGGCCGGCAACCATGAGGTTGGCGTTGCCGAGAACCTTAGGACTGGTGTAGGTGTAAGCGCCGCTGTCGAGGATCAACTCGGCCTCCACGGCCGTCAGGCGGCCGTCCTTCGTCGCCCCCCACTTCGTCTTCACCCAGGCCGGGTGGCGCTTGTGGTGGCCGATGATGCTTTCCTCGCGCGACCAGATGACCCGCACCGGCCGGTCGATGCCCCGCTCGTGCAGGCGCATGGCTGCCAGGCCGAGGACGATCTGCAGCGACATGTCCTCGCGGCCGCCGAACGCCCCGCCGATGGCCGGGTACTTCACGCGCACGCGGTCGATGGGCAGGTTGAGCGAGTGGGCGATCTGCATCTGGTCTTCGTGCGCCCACTGGCCGGCAACTTCGACCGTCACCCGCCCCTCGTCGTCGATGTAGCCGACGCCCGCTTCGGGCTGCAAGAAGGCGTGCTCCTGATAGGGCAGGTGGTAGTTACTCTCGATGATCACGTCGGCCGCGGCCCAACCCGCGGCCATATCCCCCTTGCGAATCTTGTAGTGCTTGAGGATGTTGCTGCCGTGCCAGGGGTGCAGGACGATTTCGTCCTTCATGGCCTCATGCACGTCGGTGACGATGGGCAACTGCTCCCATTCGATGCGAATCAGCGCGGCGGCGCGGGCGGCCGCGGCCTCGGTCTCGGCGACGACAAGGGCCACGTGGTCGCCCTCCCACAGGCTGATGTCGGCATAGGGCTTGCCGCTGTTCAGGCCGACGAAGACGGGCTGGTCGGGCGTGCCCAGGCCGTAGCCGTTCACGGGCACGTCTTTGGCCATGAAGATGGCGACGACGCCCGGCGTGGCCTCGGCGGCGCTGATGTCCATCGACAGCATGCGGGCGTGGGGCTGGCCGCTGAAGAGAACGCGGCCGAAGAGCAGGTTCGGCGGCGTGATGTCGCCGGGGTAGTGGGCGTCGCCGGTTACTTTGTCGCGCGCGTCCACGCGCTCGGTGACGCGGGCACGGAGGATAGTGTCATCGGTCATAGCTTTCCTACTTCGTTACCAGATCAGGCGCTTCCTGACTTAGTTTCTCTAGAAGCCACCGTTGGACAAGAGCTTGATAAGGCAAGCCCTGTCGTTCAGCCAGTTCCTCGATGGCCTCTAGGTATTCAGTGCGTAGACGAACGTCCAAGGGTTTGGTGCTGAATCTGGTTCGCACTACCTCGAATTCGTCAGTTATCTCTTCCAGGACATCCATGAGTTCCGAAGTGTCGTGCGACGCCACCCAGGCAGCCAGTTCCTCTTCGTTATTGAAATCGGGCATATCGTTTGGTTGTGTCATGTCACTACCTTCTCATACGGAACCTACTCTTCTCAGCCTGGGTCATATCTCTGGCGGTAATAACCCGGATGCGCAGCTCATCCTTAAGCACGTAGCAACGATTAAGTAGCGCCCAGAGTCTGTCTGGCCGTAGGCAATGTACTTGCCCTCCGCAGCACGCATAGTAAGCGGCCGATTGTCCACAACCTCTTCGGCTTCAAATGGTTCAACCCCGTACTCGGCGATGTGGTCAACGTTGAGATCGTCCCACCAAAAGTGACGTTGGGGCAAGGCTCGTCTCCTACTCTAGCACAGTATTGGTCCGGCTCTCATTCATCTCGGCCGCCTGATGAACGGCCTCAATGATCTTGTAATACCCGGTGCAGCGACAGAGGTTGCCGGCGAAGGCCTGGCCGATCTGGATGGGATCGGGCGCGGCCTTCTCGTCGAGCAGCTTGGCCCCGGACATCAGAAAGCCGGGAATGCAATAGCCGCATTGCACCGCGCCAGTCTGGATGAAGGCCTGTTGCAACGGGTGCAGCCCCTCCGGCGTCGCCAGGCCCTCGATGGTGACAACCTCGGCGTGGTGGGCGCGCGCGGCGGGCACAAGGCAGGCCATGACGGCCATGCCGTCCAGATAGACCGTGCATGCGCCACACTCGCCCTCGGCGCAGCCCTCTTTTGTGCCCGTCAGCTGTCCCTCTTCGCGCAGCCAGCGCAACAAGGTTTTGGACATGCCCGGCGCGACGAGCGGCCGGCCGTTGACCGTCGTCTCGATAGGCGTGTCGGGGCCGAAGGAGGCGGCGTAGTCGGGGCCGGTGGGGAACAGGCCATCGGTGCTGCCCCACAGCATGGCCGGGTCGGCTGGCCAATTGTCGCGTTCGCGGGCGTCGCGCAGCGCCAACAGCGCCCGACGGGTCATCACTTCGACCATCTCGGCGCGATAGGCCGCCGGGCCGCGCACGTCGTCGATGGGCGTGGCCGCGGCGGCGGCTAGCCCGGCGGCAACGGTGATCTCGTCATCGCTCAGCGCCTTGCCGGACAGGTAGTCCTGGGCCGCAGTGGCGTTGATGATTGTCGGAGCGACGCTGCCCAGGGTAATGCGGGCTTCGGTAACGGTTTCGCTGCCCACCGCGAAGTCCAGCACGACGGCCAGATGGACGACGGAGATGGCCTGCGCCCGGCGCAGCCCCAGCTTGACGAACATGCCGCGAGCCGTCTGTGGCAGTGGCGCAAAGACGATCTCGACCAGCAACTCGTCCGGCTGCATCACCGTGCGGCGGACGCCGGTGTAGAAATCGGCCAGCCGCACCATGCGCCAGCCGCGGGTCGAGGCCAGGATGACCTGGGCATCGAGGGCGCGCAGGGCCGAGATGGTGTCGTTGGCCGGGCTGGCCGTGATGAGGTTGCCGGCGACGGTGGCCCGGTTGCGCAGTTGCGGCGAGGCGATCTCCCAGCAGGCCTGGGCCAGCGGCAGGGCGTGGGCGACGATGTCGGCCGAGGCGACGACCTGATTGTGGGTGACGAGCGCGCCGACGTGGATCAGGCCGTCGGCGTCGCGGCTGATGGTGTTCAGTTCGGGGACGTGGGTGATGTCGATGATCGTCTTGAGGTCCGGCCGGAGGCCGCGCTCCATCTCCAGCAGCAGGTCCGTGCCGCCAGCGACAACGCGGGCGGCGCGGCCGTGGCGAGCCAATAGCTCGAGGGTGGTGGCCAGATCGGCGGGCATCTCGTAACGATCGAGAGTAGAGGGGATATTGTGGGTGAACATAGCGATTAACTTAGTCGGAACTGGCGGCCGCTTCCGGCACGGCCATAGGCCGGCCGTCGCCGCCACGTTGGGCCATGATGATCTGGGCGACAATGCTGACGGCGATCTCGGCCGGCGATTCAGCGTTGATTTCCAGGCCGATGGGCGCAATCACGCGGGTTAACCAGTCGGCGGGCACGCCGTCGGCCAGCAGCTGCTTGCGGGTTTCCTGCCAGCGACGGCGGCTACCCATGACACCGATGAAGGCAGCGGGCGTCTCCACCAGCTGCGGCAATAGCTGCCGGTCGAGGCCGACGTTGCGGGTGACGACGGCCACGTAGGTGCGGGCGTCGATAGGCTGGGCGGCCAGGGCATCGGCCAGCGGGCCACTCAGACGCACGTCGGCGTCGGGCACGTTGTCGGCCGTGGCCAGCTCCGGGCGGTCGTCCCAGGCGACGACGCGGTAGCCCAGCCAGTGCCCCAGCGACACGAGGGCGCGGCCGACGTGGCCGCAGCCGAGCACGAAGAGTGTCGGCAGGCCGACGGTGGGTTCGATGTAGATTTCCACCTGGCCGCCGCAAACGCCGGGATCGCCGCGCTGGGGATCGACGAGGGAGTAGGGCACGAGCCGGGTGCGGCCGTCGCGCAGCGCCTCGGCCGCGGCAGCCACGACGCGGGCTTCCATCTCGCCGCCGCCGATGGTGCCCAGGGTGCGGCCGTCGCCGTAGACAAGCATCTTCGTGCCCGCGTGGCGCGGCACGGAGCCGTGGTCACGGATGATGACCGCCAGGGCCACCGGCTCGCGCTGGGCCTGGGCAGCCAGAAGTTCTTCAAGAACGTGGCGGTCTTCGCCGGTCATAGTCTGCCTTTGGGAACAATCTCTGGAATTAGGGCCGCGCCACACACCACTCCGACACCCAGGCGTTCTTGCCCTCGCCCTCCAAGCGGTAAAAAATATGCGAGAATGGCGTGGCCTCGGTAAGGGGAACCTGGTCGAGCGAGGCGACTAGCTGTCGTTGGCTCACTTCGCGGACGGTCACCAGACTCTCGTCGAGGAAAAAGCGGTTATGTGCCCAGACGGCCGGCCGGCCTTCGTTGGCCAGCACGACGCGGCGGTCATCCACCAGCCGGCCGCATTGCCCGTGGGCGATGCAGTCGTTGCTACAGACGACCTTGGCCGCTTCATCTACGGCCAGGGGCGGTTCGTCGCCACCGCATGCGGCCAGCAGACAGCCAAGAACCAGCAGGAGGAACAGGTAGGGTGTGGGGCGCAGTCGGGACATGCCAACAGTAGTGTAGCAGAACTTGGCCCAGGTGTTCAACGATTGGCGACGGACTTCTCATCCTCGCGCGCCCTTCGCTGGAGTAACAAAAGGGGCGAGACATCTTTCCAAATGTCTCGCCCCCGTCGTGTGAAGCGGTGGGCGCGGGGGATGAGGCCCGCGCCCACATAGCCTACTCTGTGATGGTGAAGATGGAACCTTCGGAGCGGCCGAAGACCTCCGGGAAGAACTGCTCGCGTGCCGTGGCCGGCATCGCCTGATAGACACCGGGGATGTGCGGCTGCAAGTAGTACGTGTATTGGTAGGTCCCTGCGGGCAGGAACTGGCTCAGGAAGACAACCTTCTCGTCACGATACTGGATGTGGTCGAAGTACCACCAGCCCCAGAAGCCGCGGGCGAAGTCGCCCTCCGCGGGCACGATGCCGCCGGCGCGCCCCGACTGGCTGGTCAGCAAGTTGGGGTCGATGGCGTCTGTACCGGCGGGGATGGGGTCTTCGACCGTGACGTAGACGCGGTCGTTGGGCACGATGATGGTCAGTTCGACGCGCACCTGGCCGTCGCTAGCGATCGCGTCGATCGGCTCGCACGTCTCCGTAGCTGGGTCACAGGCGGCGTCAAAGTAGCGACGCTCGACGGTGAAGCCACGACTGATGGGGTCGAGGGCGTCAACGGCAATGGCGCTGTTGAGACGCAGGGTATAGTACATCCGGCCGCTGCCCGCGCCGCGCCGGAAGTCGAAGAAGTTGCTCTCGCCGCTGACCAGTTCGTTGAGCGGCACGCGGACGATATCGGACGCGGTGACGTTGTCGGTCGTAAAGTTGCCCGACGTCCGTGGTTGCAGGTTAACTTGCAGCTCATAGGCGTAGTCCGGCTCCAGTTCGCCGGAGACGGCCATCCAGTCGCTCAGAGCGCTGACGCTCCAGGCGGTCTGGTGTAGCGTGCCCCACGTCTCGGCATCGCGGGCGACCATCAGCCAGCGCACGGCCGGCGGCAGCAGCGGGCTGTCCGGCTGCAAGCGCGCCAGCGCAGCGACGATCATGGCCGTGCCGCGGATGTTGCTGTCGAGGTTGAGAAAGTCCTGCTCGGCGCTCTCCCAATGGGCGCCGGTGGCGCTCATGATAGCGGTGTCGTTCAGGTCGGTCAGCAGCGCCGTTGGGTTCTCGCCGGTCGCGCCGCTCAACTCATAGGCCATGACCAGCAGCGCCTTGGCATACGGATCGAGCAGGCCGCGGTGTTCGCCCACCAGCGTGTCGGCGTCATCGGCGACGTTTTCGCCGGCCTCGGCCAGGGCGTAGAGGAAGAACGCCTGCCGGTTGACCTCGGCGGCGTTGCCCAGTTTGGTGACGGGCTGCAAGCGTCCGCGCAGGTAGGCGACGCCCTTGTCGATGACGGCGGCGTCCACCTCGTGGCCCAGGCCGGCCGCGCGCGAGAGGGCCAGCAGCGCCTGACCGCTGATCCACGGGTCAGGTTCGTCGCTGAAGCACCAGCCCCAGCCGCCGTTGTCAAACTGCGCGGCCTGCAGGGCGGTGACATCGTTGCCGATCCGGCTTGTCAGCCGGGTTTGCATGTCGGCCATGTCGAGATCAAGCTCGCGGATGGCCGCCTCAACCGATGTGTTGTAGAGGAGGCGATCGGCGTAGGTGCCGGCGCACTCCAGCCAGGTGACGTTATCAGCCTCAATCACGTCAAATGACTCGATGATGGCCGCGGCCAGCGACGGCTGGAGACGCACCAGGACCTCGCCCTGGCGCTGATCCACGCCCTGCGGTAGAACGACCGCTTCGACGCGGCGGCCTTCCTCGTCCAGCTCGCCGGCGGTGGCCACGAAGTCGCGGCCGTCGTAGCGGTAGACGGGCAGCAGCGCGTCTGGGCCAACGCCCAGGGTGGGCTTGCTGGCATCGCTGAAACCGCCGCCTTCGACGCGGAAGACCAGGTCGGCCGTCTCCACGTCATCAACGGTGACATTCCAGCGCACCAGTTGCCGGCCGCCCGCCGGAACCATGACCGTCTGCGTCGTCTCGCCGTCGGTCGTCACCCCAGTCGCTTCCAGCGTCACCGTGGCCTCGATGTCGGCGTCGGTGTTGTTGTTGACGTTCGCGCCCAGCGACACCTGGTCGCCGGCGGTGAAGAAGCGCGGCGTGACCGGCCGGATGATGAGCGGCAGGCGGGCCAGGATATCGACGCTGGCCTGCCCGACGCGGGTGTCGGTGGTGGCCGCCTTGCTGTGCAGCCGCCAGGTGGTGACGTTGTCGGGCAGGGGAATCTCGACCGAGGCGCGGCCGTCGGCGTTGGTCATCAGCCGGGCTTCCCAGTAGGCTGTGTCCTTGAAGTCCTGGCGCACGTCGTCGTCTTCGTTATTGAGTCGGAACGACGCCGCCATCTCATCTGCCCCGCCGCCGCCGCCGAAGCCGCCGGCCGAGAGCGGTTCTTCGATGGCCAACCCTTCGCCCGTGATCAGCAGGCCGGAGCCGAGCGTGCTACGTAGCGGCTGGCGGAAGTAGAACGCATCCAGGATGTTGGGGGCGTTGTCTTCCTTCAGCAGCAGCACGGCCAGATCGACCAGGGCCACGGAGACCTCGGACTGGACGCCGTTGCCGGCCTGGTCAGTCACAGCGATGTCGAACGTCGCCGTGTCGCCGGGGGCGTATTCCTCGGCCCCGGGCGTCAGCGTTACCGTCAGATCAAACTGGTCGGGCGGGACGACGATCTCCACGAAGCCGACGCGGATGTCGGCGTAGGGGAAGCTGGCGTCGGCCGTATCGACCGGCTTGACGGCCACAACGGTCACGTAGACGTTGGGCGCGTAGTCGGCGGTGATGGGCAGCGAGATGATCTGGCTGCCGTTGACGGTGACGACCTGCTGGTCGATGATGTTGCCGCGCTCAACCACCAACCAGGCCTGTACCGGCTGGGCGAAGGGCGACTGGACGAGGATTTCGGCCGTCTCGCCGGGGCGATACTCGCGCTTATCCGTCGTCACGTCCATCGTCCGCTGGTTGGGGTCGGTGCGCCAGCCGGCGAACTGGGCATCCACCGACCAGATGGCGGCGCTGCTCATCTGCTCGCGGCCGCCGGCGTCGGTCAGGGTGGCCACGACGATGTACGTGCCGCCTGATGCGGGCGTAAAGCGCACAGTGGCCTTGCCGTTGGCGTCGGTGGTCGCGGTCTGGCGGCCGACCTCGGTGTCTTCGGGCGTCCACTGGGTGACGCGCGTGCCGAACTCGACGACACGCTCGCTCTTCCAGTCGCGCTGGTAAAAGACAACTTCGACCGGGCGGTTGCCCAGCGCTTCGCCGGCCCAGTCAACGGTCAGCAGATCGACCGATGCCTCGTCGCCGGCATTGACGATATTGTTCTGGGGCCGCAGACCGACGTAGGCGTCGGCGCTGTGGAAGATGACTTCCGTCCGGCCGCTGATGGGGAACTCGCCCAGGCCGCCGACGGTGGCTTCGACGCGCACCGTGCGGCTGCCGGCGTCAACCTCGGCCAGCAGGTCGGCCGGCAGGGGGATGGTGACACGGCCGGCGGCGTCGGTCTCGCCGTTGCCGCTGGCAACGGTGGTTTCGCTGCCGCCGAAGCGGAAGGGATCGAATTCGTAGTTGAACTGCGCCGCGTCGCCGAAGACGTAGCCCGGTGCTGTCTCAAACGAGGGCACATATTCGGACTCAATGGCGTTCCAGGCGACGGGCAGCCCGGCGGCCGAGCCGCCAAAGAGATAGGCCGCATCCACGTTGACGTTGGTCGCCTGGCCGCGCAGCAGTTCCGCCTGCTCCGGCGTCACGGTCACCTGGAACTCCGGCGCGCGGTACTCGGCCACGGTGAAGGGCCGGCTGGAGAGCCAGTAGTTGCCGGTCAGATTGAAGGAGTAGCTGCCTAGAGGCATGTCTTCCGGCAAGACCAACTCGCCGGTGAAGACGCCGTCCTTGTCCACGGTGACCGTCAACGTCTGGCTGAACGTATCGGCTTTCTCGCCATAGAAGAAGTTGGGGTTGACCGAGATCTCCAGTTCCTCAATGTCGGGCAGCAGGTAGCGGCCGAAGTTGGGCGTGCGGACGATGCCCTTGTAGTAGACCGTGTCGCCCGGCCGGAAGATGGGCCGGTCGGTGTAGATGTAGGCGTAGAGCGATTGCTCCGGGCCGCTGTCCATGGTCAGGCCCAGTTGCCAGGGCTGCACCGACGCCGTCCACAGCGTCGAGGCCAGACCGAACCCGTCCGCGCCTGGCTCGTTGCTGACGACGACCACGCCGTCGAGATACTGCTCATCGGGCGTATAGTCGAAGCGGGCGAAGCCATTGGCGTCGCTGGTGGCCGTGCCGGCAACCTCGCCGCTACGCTTGTAGAGCGTCAGCGCGCGGCCGGCGACGGGCTGGCCGCTGGCCAGATCCGTCGCCCAGACGTTGACTTCGCCGAACATCTCCTTGACGACCAGATTCGTGTCGGCGACCACCAGCAGGACGTTGCGCACCTGCCAATAGCTGCTGTCCGCGTCCACTTCGGGCGCGTTGACGCGCAACTCGTAGACGCCGGTGGGCAACACGCCGCCGTCGGCCAGCGGCACATCGATCACGTCCAGCGCGTCGGGCACGTTTTCCACCGGGATGGTCGCCTGGAAGATCGGCTCGTCGCCCGGCACATGCTCGTTGACCTGGTAGGAGTTGAACAGCAGATCGGTATTGACGCCGGCCTCGTAGAGAGCCACCGACACCTCGCTGACATTGCGGTGCAGCACCTGCACAGTCGTCGGGAAGCTGGTGCTCAGCTGGGCCACATCGCGCGGCAGGTTGAGCGATGCCAGCGGGGCGAAGGGCGGGGCGTTGAAGGTGAAGGTGTAGGCCTCGCCCAGGGTGTTGCCATAGGGGTCGGCCGCCGTGGCCGGAATGGTCACGGTGTAGGTGGTGTTAGGTACCAGCTCGAAGTCCAGCGAGACGGAGTAGTTACCTTCCCACTGGTTGATGAAGTAATCGACATCGCCGGGGTCCGGCTCGATGACGAACTGGTCGATGATCGTCTCGTCATTCATGGGCGAGGCGAAATCGACGTTGAAGCCGCGCTGCCAGACATCGGCCGTGCCGCCGTCGGTCGGATAGGTCGCGGCGACGGCCGGCAGGGGCACGGTGGTGAAGGTGCTGACGTGGTCGCCCTCCAGCGTCGCGCCGCCGTTGGCCGACGGCGCGGACGCGCCGACGGTCAGCGTGATCGTTGACGCCAGCGGCAACAGGTCGTCGGGAGTCAGCACAACGGCGCGGTTGCCTTCCTGCCACTCGGCCGCGTAGGCCACGGCCTCGTCGCCGGCGCTCAGGCTAAGCGCGCCCTCCACGCCGGTCGGGTCCATGGGCATGTTGAACGTGACGGTGATGGGCGTCGTCGGCACGATGCGTTCGGCGTCGTTCTCTGGCTCGACAGTGACGACCTCGGGGCCAAGCGTCGTGAACTGCCACGTGGGCGGGTTCTCGATGACGCTGCCGGTCAGGTCGGTCAGAGCCGGATCGACGCTGACGGTGTAGCGTGTGGCGCCGCCCAGGGCCGGGTCGGCCACAAAACGGTAGATGCTGGTGGAGGTCCACTCGCCTGTGCCCGCGACAGGCGGATCGAACGTCAGCGGCTGGGGCAGGCCGGCCTGCTCGCCGCTGCTGACCAGGGGCACAACGGGCTTGTTAAAGACGACGGTGATGGCGGCGTCGGTGCCGATGGCCGTCGCGCCGTCCTTGGGGCTGAGTTGGGCCACGGTCAGCGGGCCGGTCGTCTGCAAGGCGAACTCGACCGGCTCCAGGAGCGTCTGGCCATTGACGGAGGCGGCCGAGTCGGCCACGCGCACGCGGTAGGTTTGGCCCTCGGCCAGCGTCTCGGCCGGCGTGAAGACCGCCACAGCCGGTTCCGGCCAGCTCAGCGCGCCCTTGACGGCCGGCTCGATGGCGAAGGCCGCGGCGACGGACTGCTGGTCCATCGGCTGGTCGAAGCGCACGGTGATGGGCGCGTTGGCGGCGATTTCGCCGCCGGGCAGCGGATCACTGGCGATGACCTGGGGCGCCCAGTCGATGGCCTCGACGGGCACGGGCTGGGCGACAATGGGTTGCGTCGCCGGCTCAGCCGTCGCTACGGCGGCCGGTTCGGTTGGTTGGGCGGTGCCCTCCGGTTCCTCGACGGCGGCCGTGGCCGCGATCGTGGGGATCGCTTCCGTCTGGCTGCGCCGGCAGGCGGCCAGAGCCACAACAAGGGCCATCAGGATCAGGAGCAACCGCATGGACTTCTGGGAACTCATATGACTCACCTCCGCAAGGGCGGGCAATGGGCCGTGGCACGATACAGACGCGCGCCATCGGCAGAAATGTACTGCACAACTAGAAGACGTGATTGCAAGCGTAGCAGTTCCATCGACTGCAAAATGGCGATCAAGGCGGTTCCGGGTGAGCGATGATGTCGAGGGCTGTGAATGAGTCGACTTACCAACATTTTACCACAGACAGCGCGCCCTGCCGCAATGGGCCGGCCAATGACGCGAATGCTATAATCCTTCGGGAGAGCGACGATGATAAACGACGAAAGCTGGATGCGGATGGCGTTGGGGCAGGCGGTGGCGGCTCTGGCCCTGGGCGAGGTGCCGGTGGGGGCTGTGGCCGTGCTGGGCGACACGGTCATCGGCGCGGGTTTCAACTGCAAGGAGAGCGACCAGGACCCCACGGCCCACGCGGAGATGATCGTTCTGCGCGCGGCCGCCGCCTACCTGGGCAATTGGCGGCTCATCGGCGTGACGCTCTACTGCACGCTGGAGCCATGCCCCATGTGCGCCGGAGCCATGATCCAGGGACGGCTGACGCGGCTGGTCTATGGGGCCAAGGACACGCGCTTCGGCGCGGATGGCACGATCATCGACGTGCTGGGGCAGCCGGCGTTTAACCACCGGGTCGAGGTCGTCTCTGGGGTGTTGGCCGAGGAGGCGGGCGAGTTGTTGCAGCGCTTCTTTCGTCAATTGCGTGGCGTGGATGGCGCGTAACTGTGCGCCTGGCTCTTTTGCCGCCGGCCAATTGCTGCTATACTTAGGTCTGCTGGAGAGGTGCCAGAGTGGTTGATCGGGGCGCTCTCGAAAAGCGTTGTGGCTGTGAGGTCACCGTGGGTTCGAATCCCACCCTCTCCGCTGTAAGCCCCAGGCTCTTACCTGGGGTTTTTGTTTGCGTGCTCCGCATTGGCTCTCCCACGGGCCGGCGCGATGTCTATAGCTTGTCCCGTTCATGCGATATAGTCGCCCGATGAGCGACTATCGGGCCACGGTTCGTGAAGGGTATGACCGGATCGCGGCGGCTTACCTGGCCGATCGGACGCAGGCGCCGGTCGATATCCTGGCTTTTTACAACCTGTTGAGCCGTTTGTCGCCGGGTTCTCTGGTGCTCGACGCCGGTTGTGGGGCGGGCGTGCCCGTCGGGGCCACGCTGGCAGCGGCCGGCCGCGTCGTTGGCGTCTATTTCTCGACGGCGCAACTGGCGCTGGCGCGCAAACCGGCGTAAGCAGTCGCTCCTAAATTGCGATCTGTCCTCGACCGGCTACAATTCAGACCCCATGACCAAGCGCTTCATCCTCGTGGCCGGCAACATCGGCGTGGGCAAGACCTCGCTGACCGAGCGACTGGGCACGCGCCTGGGCTGGATCACCGGCTTCGAGTCGGTGGCCGATAACCCCTATCTCGCCGACTTTTATGCCGACATGCGCCAGTGGTCGTTCCACTTGCAGGTCTTCTTCCTCGGCCATCGCGCCCAACAGCACCTGCTATTGGCCCAAAGCTCCCAGTCGGCCATCGTCGACCGCAGCATCTACGAGGATGCCTACATCTTCGCCCGTGTGCTGCACCACATGAACAACCTCAACGAGCGCGACTATCAGGCCTATCGCGCCGTCTTTGAGCTGATCGTGGCCAATCTGCCGCGGCCGGACCTGCTCATCTATCTGACCGCGCCCGTGCCCGTGCTCATGGAGCGCATCCGCCAGCGCGCGCGGCCGATGGAGGCCAGCATCACCGCCGACTACCTGGCCCTGCTCGATTCCTTCTATCAGGAGTGGCTGGCCGCCTTTGACCTCTGCCCGGTGCTGACCCTGCGCACCCAGCAACTCGACTTCGTCCACCACACCCGTCACCTCGATATCGTCATCGACCACATCGAGGCGACGCTGGCCGGGCGCGAAGAACTCATCCTCGAGTGATAGACATCGCCAGGCGAATAGCCATGTTCTACCAGGCGGTCTTGTGCTAGAATTCACAATGATGAGACTGGCGACTGAGGCCACCGATCGACGTGAGTAATGGGGGCAAGATGGCGCACCTGGCAATGCCGTTGTTGCTGCTGCTGGCCATTGGCGGCTGGTACTGGCTTTCACAGTCCGTTGCGCCGGCCGCTGGAACGCCGGTCGCGCCCACGTCGTCTGGGGCGATTGCCGGTGTCGTGCCAACGGCCGCATCCACAGCCTTGCCGCAGGGTTTGATCGGACAGGCCACACCGTGGGGCGCGGCCGGGCTGGAGCCGACGGCCACGGCGACCGCGGTGGTCGCTGCGCCGGGAACTATTGCCCTGTATGGGCCACCGGCGGGCAGCCGCTTCGGCGCGGGCGATACCGTGTCGTTCTACTGGAGTTGGCCGGGCGAGTTGGCCGACGGACAGCGTTTTGTCCTATATCTGGTGCGTGCCAACGAGCGCCAGCCGCTGGGCCAGGTGGACGAGGCCAATCTGGGGCGCGTCTACCAATTGCGCGTTGCCGTGGAGGAAACGGGTGACTTCCGGTGGGAAGTCGTGCTGGAGGATGGGCTAACCGGGGCAATAATTGGGGCAAGCGAGAATCGGCTGATCAGTGTGATCGGCAGTTGATGGTCGCCGGCGCGGCCGTTGGTCGAGGATGGTGGAGCTGCAAGCGATTGTCGTTCGGAACCATTGCATTTTGTTGTGTAAAATAGTACGCTAGAGCGAATGCTGGGCCATCGAGGGTGCCATTCCTGGCCCGCCGACTGACCCGCAAAATGGCCTGAGAGGGCGTGCACAAGTAAGCTGAGCATGGTGGCAAGGGATAAGGAAGACCTGTCTGGGCAGCAGATAGGTAACTACGAGATCGAGTCTCATCTCGCGGCGCGTAAAGCCAGCGATCTCTTCCTCGCGCGTGATGTCAAGTTGGAGCGCCTCGTTTTTCTGGAGGTGCTGCGTACGACGGCCGACGAGGACGAGAATCTGGCCGCGCGTTTCCGTCGCCGCATGGAAACGGTTTCGCAGCTCAAAGATCCGTCCATTGCGGTCGTCAGCGATCTCGACATCACCGACGACGGCTTCCCCTATGCGGTCATCGACTACTTCCCCGGCATCACGCTGGCCGACAAGTTGGCCGAGCTGGGCCGCAGCCAGGACACACTGCCGGTCATCGCCGCCCTGGAGCTGGCCAAGCAACTGGCCCAGGCCCTGGGCGTCGCCCACAACGCCGGCCTCATCCACCACGATCTGCGGCCGGAGAACATCATGCTGCGCGAGGACGGCGCGCCCGTCCTCATCGACCTGGGCCTGCCCATTGTCCTCGATCCCGCTGCCCCTGGTGTCAATGGCCCCGTGAGTGAGATGCTCGACTACGCCTCACCGGAGGAGCTAGAGGGCAAAGACATCACCCGGCGCAGCAACATCTACTCTTTTGGTGTCATCCTCTATGAGCTGCTGTCCGGCCACCGGCCCAAGTTACCGGTGTTGCCCTTCGACATCTTCCCCCAGGCCAACATGCCCAAGGAAGAGCCATTGGAGGAGGCGCGTCCGGGGCTGGCCGGCGAAACCTACCGGCTGGTGCGCAACTGCCTCTGGCGACAGGAGTGGAGTCGCTTCGAGACAACCGACGAGCTGATCACCGCCATCGAGACGTCCATCTTCGCCGAACAGGAACTGCCCAAGGCGGCCACCTGGTCGCCCAAGCCGAATCGTTCCTTCCTTATCATTATCCCGCTTGCTCTGGTTGTGTTGGGCCTATTGAGTTTCCTCATCATCCGCGCCGCGCGCAACGGGCAGGTCGAAGCGGCCGAAAACACGCCGGCGGCCGAAACTACGCCGAGCGGTGTAGCCGTTGGCGGCACCACGGACCCCAATGTGACGCCATCGCCCACGGCGACGGCGACCTTTGACCTATCGACGGAATCGGCCGGCGAGGTAGCCATTCCGGCGCTCTCGCCCGGCCCCGGCCGCGCGTTTACCGTCGAGGACACCATCAACTTCGACTGGTACTGGCCAGCCCTGCCTGAGCCTGGGCAACACTTTGCCCTCTACCTGATCGACGGCGCTCAGGAACATGAGCTTGGTTCCCTGACTGAGCCGAATAACGGTATCTCCTACCGCCTGACCGTTGCCGGGGCCGATATCCCCGTCACTGGTGATGACCTGGGTTGGCAGGTGCGGTTGGAGAACATCACCGGCGGCGGGGTGGAAGTGGCCAGCGACATCATCCCGATCGTCATTCGCGAGCTGACCCCGACGCCCTCGCCCACCGGCACGACCGCGCCGCTGACGCCGACAGTGACGGCGACACTGGCTGAAGCCTGTGTTGACTCGCCCCCGCCCGGCTGGGTGCTCTACACCGTCCGCGAGGGCGACGCGCTGTCGAACCTGTCCGAGCGGGTCAACATTCCCGTCGAGACGCTGATCCAGGTCAACTGTTTGCCCAACGACCTGTTGAGTGTGGGTCAGCAGATATGGGTGCCTCTGGCGGCCGTGCCGCGCACGCCAACGGCGCCGGCCCCGGCCACCAGCCCGCCCCAACCCCCACCGCCGACTGTGGGTGGCTCGACCCCGGTGCCGCCGCCGACGAATACGGTGCAGCCGGACGTGCCGACGAATACCCCGCTGCCGGATGTGCCGACGGTTACCCTCGAAGTGGAGCCAACCAAGACCCCTCCGGGTCAACCCTAATGAGGGGCGGAGATGCCGCGTCTCTCAGACCCGTGTAAGCACCGAATGAGAAGTCCGGCTTCTTTGTGTAGGCGCGGGCACAATCCTCCCTGTATCGTTGGCGCGCACCGTGCCCGCGCACTGGGAAGCCACGACTGACTTTTCACTGCATTTTAACCGTCGATTTGGCTATGTGACGATACCATAGTTACGGCGTCTCCCTTTGCGACCCAGACGCACCGTGTGAACTTGGCGGTGTGGCGGGTCGATTGGAGATGAATGTCGGGTCCGCAGACCCCAGCGCGCCGAGGAGTCAGGAGCATCATGAAGAGACAAGCCACCTATCTGAGCATTGCATCTGTCGTTGCCGCCTTTTTGCTGGCGCTCATTATGACGACGCCGACGCGTGCTGCTGCGCCGATCATCAACAACCAGACGCTGTCTATTGCCGAAAACAGCGACAACGGCTCGTCGCCTACTCCCAGCACTGTGTATGCATTCGACCCCCAGAACCGAGACCTGATCTATGACATTGTCGGGGGCGATGGCGATCCCGCGTTCGATATCGCCAGCACCACGGGCACAATTACGGTGACCAACGCCAGCTTGCTGGACTATGAGGTCAAGAAGTCTTTCCAACTGATTGTTCGCGTGACCTCCCAGCCCAAGCCGCAGGATCAGAATCAGGATCCGGAGAGCGCGCAGGCGACTGTGACCATTAACGTCACTGATGTGTCCGACCAGCCGCCCGTCATGGGCGACCAGAGCTTCTCGGTGGCCGAGAACAGCCCGGGCGGCACAACTGTAGGTACGCTGGTTTATAGCGACGGCGATACCGACGACGCGCATACGTTCACTATTACCGGTGGCAGTGGGAACGGTCTGTTCAATATCGACAGCCTGGGCAAGATCACCGTTGCTCCGAGCGCACAACTCGATTACGAAGCCGTTAACTCCTACGACATGACGGTCGAGATCAAGGATAAGGGCGGCCTGACCGATACGGCCCAGGTCACCATCACCATCACGAACCTCAACGAGAATCCCGTCGTCACCCCGGCCACGTTCACTGTGCCCGAGAACGCGGCCAATGGTACGGTCGTCGGTGTTGTCCAGGCCAGCGATCCCGAAAACAGTCCTCTGGCCTTCTCGCTAACCGGCACGACGGCCTTTGCTATCAACGCCGGTTCCGGCCAGCTGACTGTGGCCAACAGTGCCCTGTTGGACTACGAGACCAACCCAAAGTTCACTTTCTCCGTCCAGGTGTTGGATGGGGGTGGCAAGTCCGGTTCGGCCACCATGACCGTGAACCTGACGCCGGTGAACGATCCGCCCAGGTCAACGGGCATCCCCGACCAGATCGTTAACGAGGGCAGCGCGCCAAAAGCGATCAACCTGTGGCAATACTTCTCCGACGATGAGGATGCCGACGCGGCCCTGACTTTCGCCGTGCAGGCCAACAGCAATCCGGGTTTGGTGTCGACGCAGATCGACAACACCGCCGGCACGCTGACCCTGACCTTCGCCGCCAGCGGCGCGGGCACAGCCAGTATCACCGTGCGCGCTTTCGATACGCAAGATGCCCACACTGACGACACGTTCATCGTGGACATCAATGACGCGCCCACCGCACCGGCCACGCAGAACGTCACCGTCAACGAGGACGCCCTCACGTCGCAGATCAACCTCTATGATGTCTTCGACGATGCGGAGAGCGCCGACGCCGATCTGACCTACGCCATCATGGGCGTCAGCAACCCGGCCCTGTTCGATCCTGCGCCCACGATCGTCAAGCCCAACCTCATCCTCGACTACGCCGCCGACGCCAACGGCAAGTCCGACGTCAAAGTGCGCGCGACCGACGGCGGCGGGCTGTGGGTGGAGACGACGTTCAAGGTGACGGTCAACGCTGTCAACGACACGCCAACAACCACCGGCATCGCCAACGTGACGGTCAACGAAGACGCGCCCAACACCGTAATCAACCTTGCCAGTTCCTTTGCCGACAAGGAAGATACCGATAACGAGTTGGAATACTCCGTCACCGACAACACCAACCCGAACCTGTTCCAGAGCGTGACGGTCGATAACGCGGCGATGACGCTGACGCTCGACTACAAGGCCAACGCCTTCGGCACGGCTACGCTGACGGTGCAGGCGAAGGACACGGGCAATGCTACCGTCCAGACTTCCTTCCTGGTGACGGTTAATGCGACCAACGATGCGCCGATTCTGACGAATATTGAGCTAACGACGCCCGAAGACGTCACCCTCACCTTCACCGCCAACACGTTCACTTCCCATTTCGCGGACGCCGATGGCGATTCCCTGGTCAAGGTGCGTATCGACTCGCTACCGTCGGACGGCACGCTGAAGCTGAACAACAGCCCGGTCGCGTCGGGCGCGGAGATTCCCGTTGGCGAGCTGGGTAACCTCACCTTTGTGCCGGCACCGAACTGGAACGAGGGCAGCACTTCGTTTGAGTGGAATGCCTCCGATGGCAGCAACTATGCCGCGGCTTCGGCCCAAGTGAAGGTCACGGTCGAATCGCAGAACGACAAGCCGACGGCGAGCGACTTTGAGAAGGTGGGCGACGAGGGCGTCAACATCCTCTTTACGGCGGCCGACTTCATCGCCGCCTTCAACGATGTTGACGGCGATCCTTTGCAGAAGATTCAAATCACCCAGCTGCCGGAACATGGCGTGTTGCGGCTCGGCAACAACGACGTGGCCCTCAACCAGCAGATCAATATCGGCGAGGTGGGTCAACTGCGCTTTGTGCCCGACGCGGATTGGTCAGGCACGACAACGCTCAAGTGGAAGGGGTATGACGGTCAGGTCTATTCGGACCCGGCGACGGTCAAGTTGATTGTCAATCCCAAAAATGACCCGCCGATCTTGGACCTGAACGGCAGTGGCGTGGGCACGGGCTTCAGCGCCACGTTTGTCGCCGGCGGCCCGAAGGTCAGCATCACTGGGCCGGGTCTGTCCATCACCGATATCGACGACGAGATGATGGAAAGCGCCAAGGTCATCATCGTCAACATCAAGAACGGCACCAAGGAAGTGCTGTCGGCCGACGCAGCGGGCACCAACATCCAGGTCAGCTATAGCGCCGCGTCGGGCACGCTTTTCCTGAGCGGAACCGACACGATTGCCAACTACGAAAAGGTGCTGCGTACGGTTAAATATGGCATCGAAGCGGATGTCACCAACCCCGACCCGACCACGCGCAACATCCAGTTCAACGTCTACGATGGCGAACAGAACAGCGAGGACGCTGTGGCCACGGTTACCATTGTTAACCCGCGGATCGACATCGTTGTCACGCCGCCCATCCAGACGGTTATCAAGGGCACGACGGCCGTCTTCACCGTCGTCATTAAGAATGTCGGCGACGTTCCTCTGACCAATATCCAGGTCACATCGGCCAAGGTTCCCGACTGCAACCGCACATTCCCCTCTCTGGCCGCCGGGGCCAGCTTGCCGGCCTATGCCTGCATCGCCACCAATGTTGGCCAGCGCATCGACAATAAGCTGGTCGTCAAGGCTGTCGCCGCCCAGACGGGAACGCAGGTGCAGGCTGATGACGAAGCCGTTGTCCGCGTTCTGCGTGACATCATCATCGACATCGCCCCCGATCCGACGGTCGGCAGCACGGTCATCAAGGGCCAGAATGCCGTCTTCAATGTGACGGTGGTCAATCCCAGCGAGGGCACGCTCAAGGATGTATCCGTGAAGGCGTTTGTGGACTATGACCTGGTGCAGGTCAGTGACGCCGGCGCACAACCGGCCGCCAACATCCCCGCTCCGGCTTGCGACGCCAACATCGGCAACCTGAATGCCGGCCAGGAGAAGGTCTATAGCTGCACGATCCCCAACGTCCAAGCCTCTTTTGCCATCGAGGTCGTTGCCTCCGGCCTGATCGAGGGCATCGGCCCGACGGAAGACTTCAATATTGCCGAGATCGGCGTCATCGACCTGACACTGGAAGTATTCTCCGACCCGTTCCAGGTACTGGCCGGGCAGCCGACGCCAGTGGAGTTCAGTCTGACCCTGACCAATGTCAGCAACGTGCCCTTGGCGCTCAATAGCCTGCAAAGCGCGGCCCACGGCAATCTGCTGAATAACAATAATGGCCAGGTGAGCGCCAATACCTGCCCAGGGCTGAATCTGGCCATCCCGCCCGGTGAAGTGCGCTCTTGCTCCTATGACGTCGTTCTTCTGCTGCAGCCGCCGGCGTTCACCAACCTGATTACGGCCGTCGCGGCCGATGATGAGGGGCATGAACTGACGGTGAAGGATGAAGCCATCGTCAGTGTGGCCGACTTCACGCCGCTGCAAGTGGTCCTCAGCGCCAACCCGCCGAGTCTGGTCGCGCCTGGTGGCGAGGTCAATCTGACCGCGAAGGTTACCAACAACATGTCCACGGACCTGACGCTGGATGCGCTGAACGACTCCATCGTCGGCAACGTTGACGGCAAGGGCACGTGTGATCTGCCGCGCACCATCATCGGCAATGGCACATACACCTGCACCTACGCGGCGACGATCGCCAATAAGCGACCGGGCGATATCGTGACCCACACCGTCACCGCCATCGCCGACTCCGAGCAGGACAGCGACTCGGTGGCCATCAGCATCACCGGCCGGCCGGCGACGCGGATGCTGCTGCCGGCGATTGCCAACCGGCCGGTTCCGGGCGAGCCGAACAACGGCGCGTGCAGCGCTCTGCCGTTGCAGACAAATCTGACCTACTACTATCTGCCCGATGACGCCAATGACTGGTATCGCTTCACCCTGGAGTCGCCGGCGCAGGTCAAGGCAATCTTGCGCGACTTCACCGCCGAGGGGCAGTTCATCATCTACAGCGGCAACTGCGCCAGCCCGACCTATATCCGGCACAACGGCGATACGGGCGTTGTGCCGACCCGGATCGTCGATCTGGGCCTGCGTCCGGCAGGGACATACTTCATCTGGATCATTTCCGACCGCCGTCTGAGCAGCACGCAACCCTACCAGCTGCGCGTCGAGACACAAAGTCCGTAAGGGCAAGAAGGGTGCCCTTGTTCGCGCCCCGGCGCGACCAGACGGCTATAGTGGCCGCATATCGAGTGTTGATGGCATCTAGTGTCCTCCACGGTGGCCCCTGAAAACAGGGGCCATTGCAGATGAGGACAGTGGCTGCCGTTTCCGAGGAAGTCCGAAAAGTGAGTCGATCGCACAGGTCTCTAATCGCTTTCCTGACGGCGAGCATCCTGCTCGTGGCTTTGCTTGTGTCCTGGGGTGGAGTTGGCGGCGCACCCGCCCGCGCCGACGACGCCACGGTCGATGCCAACCCGCTCGTCCTTGTTGGCCAGAAGCCGCGCATGCAGGAGTTTTTCGCCGGCAACAGCGCCACATTCACCGTCGGCGTGACCAACACTGGCACGGTGGCCTTACAAACTGTCGTCACCAACGCGACCACGCCCTCCTGTAATCGCACCAACCTAGGCCCCCTGGCTGCGGGCCAGAACGTAAGCTACACCTGCACGGCCGCTAACGTGCTCACCAGCTTCCTGAACGAGATTCAGGCGACGGGTACGGCCGAGGGGGGAGCCGCGGACACGCACGTGGCCAATGCCTTTGTCAATGTCCTGAATCCCGATCTACGCATCACCAAGTCTCCGGCTAGGCAGGCGGTGCGGCCTGGAGCCAACGCTTTCTTTACAATTGTCATCTTCAACTCCAGTCCCGATATCGTCATGGCCAACGTGACCGTCGATGACAGTTCCGACGCCTGTGACTTTGCTCCGATTGTGCCCATCAACATCGCGCCACTGGATAGCATTGACTACCCTTGCCGGCAGACAAACGTCCAGTCGCCGACCACCAGCATCGTGACTGTCCGGGCGGTCGATCCCACCACTGGCGATGTGTATCAGGCCATGAACGCGGCCTGGGTGGAGACGGTGAATTTGGCTGCCGAATTGACGCCGCAACCGAATACAGTCCCCGAACCCGGCGGCACGGTGACGTTTCATGTCAACCTGGTTAACACCGGCAGTGTTCCCCTAACATTGACGGGCCTGACCACGAACCAGTACGGCAATGTGTTGGACGCCGGCAACGGCAGCCTTGATCCCGCGCATAACACGTGTCTGCCGCAAGTGGCGCTGCCGACGATCCAGCCCTACGGTGGCGCATATACTTGTTCGTTCCAGGCCCAGGTCACTGGCCAGCCGTCCGATTTCAGCGTCATCCTGACGGCCACCGCCCGCGACCAGTCTGGCCAGACGGCCACCGCCACGAAGAGCGCCACCGTGCGCATTACCAACGTGCCCGCGGCCATCAAGCTGTCGGCTACGGCCGACCCGCCCTTCATCCATCCACCCAGCCAAACCGTGACCTTCCGCGTGCGCGTCGATAACACCGGCGAGGTTGATGCTGTGACCGTCACCCAGCTGCGCGATCAGTTCCTGGGCAGCCTGGACGGCGTGGGGACGTGCGACATTCCGGTCACCATCGATCCGGGCTTCTCTTACCAGTGCTCGTTCTCGGCTGTGGTGTCGGGCCAGATCGGCGACCAGCGCGCGCGGACCATTACGGCCACGGCTCGCGACGATGATCTCATCCCCAATACCATTACCGCCAACACCACCGTGACCGTCAACGTGACCAATCTGCCGACGCAGAAGGCCTTCATACCCAACGCGATTGACAGCGTTGTCGGCAGCAGTTGCGCCGATGCTTTCTCGCTATCCCTCAACAAGCTGTATAGCTTCTTGCCCCCGGCCCATAATGCGCAAAGCGTCTTTCGCTTCACGCTGCCGCGCAGCGGCGTGGTCAGCGTCCAGTTGAACAACTTTGTCCCTATCGACGGGCAGCTGGTCGTTTGGTCGGGGCAATGCGGCGCGCTGGTCATGATCGGCCGCAACCCGGACAATGCCCTCAACCGAACAGTCGATTTGGGCACGCGCCCGGCGGGGCAGTACATCATCCAGATCGTCAACGGCGGGCCGACGAACATGACGGATGCGTACCGCCTGCGGATCAATTTTAACTAGAGAAACGGGAATGAATGAGTCCTTAGTACTCTGTAACTTAAACAACGTAACTAAACATTGATTGTTTCCATGATGTCAGATAAGCTGAGTGGATGGCCAAGCACCACATCCAACTCAGTGAATCAGAACGCAAACAGCTAGAAGATT
>WBZM01000153.1_pt1 | contig 112215 bp, 85 predicted proteins | sample 5204271 | NCBI WGS metagenome assembly WBZM01 (sample SAMN12344346, study PRJNA552823) | activated sludge metagenome | biome: Activated sludge suspended growth; feature: Nitrification reactor; material: Wastewater; isolation source: activated sludge from nitrification reactor of wastewater...
GAAAATAAAAAGCGCACGCTAAACTTGCTTATCACAAAATATATTTGCATTTTTGGAATTTTATGATAGCTTGAATTAGCGTGTGCTTATGCTCATGCAAAGCACACACATAGAGTTATAATCGTAGGTCATTTTAACACCATTTTCCATAGTCTGTATCACATTATCTAAAGCATCTTTATCAATGGTTTTTTTATTTCCGTCAGCAAAGGTGGTTTCAACTGAAAGTCCGCTATACTTATATGAAGTAACATTATTAGTCTGTTGATCTGTTTCAGACATTAGCCTACCGTCAACTGAAGAGTAGTTATAAACCAACCACTGTGGAGAGTTATTGATAAAATACGGCTTGCTTTGATTCTGAAGTCTTCCTGTTCCTTGTTCATATTGACGATCGGTACATACATATTTTATGGAGTTTACATTTTCCATTTTTTGAACACTGCTTCGCAGCAGTCGGTTAAAACAATCATAATACTCAACAGTGGCAGGTTTGTTATCACCAGTGCGGGTAATTTTATAAACACTTCCTGTAATTGTACCCTGATTATCCCATTCATAAATAATTTCATCGGGCAATAGGGGTTGAGAAGTACCTGCAGACGCCAAAATTCTAGGACTATTAATTTGAGTTAGTCTGCCAAATTCATCATAAAGGAATGATGTTTCCAATCCGCCTTCATTCACTTGTCTTAAAACATTGCCTGTTGATAAGTCATAATCAGAATAATTCAACTGGCCTGCAGGATTTGTTGCTGTGTTCACAAACCGGAAATTTGAATTTCCATAATCATAGCTTGTTGTTCTTGTAGTCATGGGAGTTCCGTCAAAATTTGTCCCGGTTACTTCAATGCTGTTTACCTTTCCACAGAAGTTATTATACACATATCTGGTATGTAAAGACTGTGATAAATTTTGATTAGGAGTTTCCATTTTATCCGTCAGGTTTCCATTACCATCATAATCAAAAGTTGTTTCATATATGTAGGAATCATTACCAGGATAAACACTTGTGGTTTTATGAAAAGTCACGCGGTTAGGAATAGTATTAGTCGGATTACCAAAGTGTGAATAATTGTATTCAGCATTTATAGTAATATCCCCTGCCGGAGTTCCACTTATTTTTTGACTCTGTGACTCTAAATTTCCGTCAACATTATAATTATTATCTGTAGCATTAGTTACTCCTGTCAAGTAATCATTGGCAATTGTACGACTTACATAAGGCCAGAAAACTCCATTGGAATAGGTTTGTCTATTATTGGTTAATACTGTGCTACTCATATCATTCTGTCCTATTGGAGATGCACTAGTTTCGGTTATAAAGGAATAATAATAATCGGTATCATAATCGTATTCTGTTTTTTTAGATAAATTTAGGTTGTTGTTGTTTGTTAATATTCGTTCAAAACATAAAAATCCTCTTCCCTGCCTGTGAATTTTTGCTCCTTGATAGAAAAAATAATATCTGTTAATTATTGTTTGTCCGCTTAAATCCGATTCCCACATACTATTAACCACCTGCATGGTTCCCTGATAGTCAAATACCGGAAATACTGCACCACTCCCTTTTTCATACTTACCAATATAAGGAGGCTCGCTTAATTTTGAAAGCGTCTTATAACTGAAATGTGTTTCTTTACCATAACCATTCGTAATTTTCTGAGCAAGACTTCTTTGAGAACAATTAAGCGTTCTGAATAAATTTATCTCTTTCCCATTACTATTTTGCTGGCAACTTCCATCGTACCAAATATCATTTGTTTTGTGGGTAAATAATTCTAAATTTAAATCCCCGTCAAAGTCACCAACCACTGCAGCATCATACCTGAATTTTACACCACCATTTAGCGTATATTCCAGTTGGAAATTATCATTCCCTCTACTTAGCCAGAAGTGAAAAGTTTCACCACAAGTGTTTTGGTCAGCAATTAAAATATCCGATAATCCATCAAGATTATAATCGGCAATATAAATATTGTGATCCCATGCATCATCTGAAGGTTTTGCACTGAATGTACCTAAAAAATTCAAGTAATGAGGTCCATCAAATCCAAGCCCCGTTGAATAATTTATTGACAACTTGTAAGAAACATGATCCCATGACAGTAAATCGGTTTTGCCGTCACCATTAAAATCGCCCGGATATACATCATGCCATTTGGTTGGGTAACCGCTTGAATAAATAATGCTTAACACACCATTATTATCAAATTCATATATTTTGGTAGTAGCATCATTACAAACCAGTATATCCGTTTTACCGTTACCGTTAAAATCCATTGTAAAAGTAATATTGGGGTCAACGTTGTGCATGGTACCTTGTGCTATTTGGCTAAAAGTTGAAATATATTCATCAAAATTCATTAGCCAACAATTTGGGTTTTGCCCACTGCCATGCTGTCTGTTAATTAATACTACATCTGCTTTTCCATCTCCATTAAAGTCACCCGACTGTATAGACATATCACTATTGTTTGAAACAATATTGTTTGCCTTGATCATCAACCCTACGCCTTGTACATAACTATAAGCAACAAGCCTTCTGTTAGGGGCTTCATTATAAATTACTATTAACTCATCTTTACCATCTCCGTCAATATCGGCAACCCTCACCCATCTTTCTTCAAGATTATCAAAGTCGCATCCTCTACCACTTACATTATTCATATATCCGTTAAGATCAAACAAATGCAACCGTAAATAATCCCTGTTAACATCATTACCGGTATTGGCATCATGGTCGGTGGTGTTTTGTAAAATGGAAATTAAATCATCTATTCCGTCACCGTTAAAATCACCTTTAAACCACGTGAAATAATTAGTTTGATATTGATTATTTGGAACACCTATCCCCTGCGTAGTAAAATTCTGTGTAGTAGCTCCCCATTCTATTTCTGTTGACTTCAGCTCTTCGTTATTGCTGCCAAAATATTTTATTTCCTTAAGTCTTTGAGGATAGGCATTATTATCATATATGAACTCGTATCTTCTAATCTCTGTATTTAAATATTTAACTTTAATCTTACTCAGTATTTGTGTTTGCACAATCATAACATTACTAATGAAAAACTGCTGCGGAAATACTCTGTTAACATACTCAAACTCAATACTTGCATAAGATGTTATGTTCTGTAAACTATTAAATGTATAATCAATTTTTTGTATAGTGGATTCTCCATTATTCTCATTATAGGTATATGTCATGTAGTTGCCATTCGGGTCAGTGGTTTTATTAAGCTGCCACATTAATGCGGTTATTGCATTAGGCAATTCCACTTTTGAGTCAATAGTGTTTCCATATTCCAATTCAATGCCATCTTTGGTATTTACAATAAAATGATCAGGCCCTGCACCTGTATTGCCCACAGAGGTTATTTTTGAAAAAGTCTGCACCTCCGATATGTATTCTGTCCCACCCTGATGATAGGTTCCATTATTGGTAGCAAATAACAAATTACCATCGAGTAAGTATCTGTCATTAACAGATACATCCATTCCTGTTCTTTGCCCTGGAAAATGCATCCAGTCTTTTCCGGTTCGTGAAATGGATGATAAGCCTTGTATGCTCCATCCTGGCCCCAATATTCCATTGCCTGTACTACTATTATAAACCAATGAAAGGTTTGGTTGCACGCTATTTGTGCCTGGCGTTACCCATATCGGTATAGAATATGTTGCTGCTCCGTTCGGAGCCACTCCAGCTTCACCAGGTAAACTGCCAACTATTGGAGTTTGAGCATTTAAAAAATAAATGTTTAACATTGTTAGTAGGAACGTAATTCCGGTTTTTATGGATTTCATGGTTTTGTGTTTACTGTTTGCTACATTTATGATTCATAAACTATAAAATACATTACATTTTTACAATTGTCCATTCCTTGCGCACTTTATCTAAGGTAATACGCATTATATAATTACCTTGTGGCTGATTTCCTATATCCATTTCTTTCTTTTCTCCATTACTGTTTTCTTCCAAAATAAGCTTTCCGTTCAGATTAAATATCTGAGTAAGAACCGTTGTACCTTCTTCCATGTTGGTTAGTTCAACCGACAAATTACCAGAAGTAGGATTAGGATAAATTTTAATGCTATGGTTTTTAAATTTGCTGTCGTAAACCAGACTAGTATCTGCCAATCGGGGAGGAATATGTATCATTTCCCGTTTTATGCGGTTGCCTACGGCATCATAGCTATAGTGAAAACTGTTTGGCGTATTACTGCCTTGTCCATAACATAAAATTGAAGAAGTTATCTGAATTATTATAATCACTATAGTTTTTCTCATATCTCTTTGTTTATTTTCCACACAAAAATAAATGCCAATACCTGTTCATAAAAATATCTTTTGGCTCATTTTTTTTGAGCCTTTTGGCTCATTTTAACGAAAAGACTTGCAAATTTCAAAGACATATATTAAACTTGCTATAATAAAACGATACAATATGCTGGAACATCGTAAAACTGATTATAATGCTGTTATTCTTAGTCAAGATTCATTATTTGTTGAATTTTTAACTCAAACTCATAGTGCTATTTTTTCCAATATTTCTATCAAACATATTCAAGCGGTTGAACTTATTGCAATATATCAGTTCCATTATTTATTGGTTCATCAATCAAGTGTTTTAGATTTTTATAATTACATAAAAAAAACCGGTTCAATTAGTAGTGACCACTCCATTTACTTTTTTCTGTGGGATTATCCGGATTATTTACAAGCTATCAATTCAAAAAACCGCTTAAACGTTATTAATTTAAAAAAACCGGCCTTAAAAATTTTGAACGAGGTTAAACAAATCGTTAAACCCATAAGCAGCAAAGAAGATGTTATGTTTGAGAATCTTAATTTATTGTATAAGCAATTAGCGCATTTAAATTATACGGCTTGCTTCACAGAAACCGAATTAGATTTAATATATAAACTAAAACGATTTAGTGACAATAAAACACTTGCTCAAAAATGCAACATCTCTGTTGCCACCTTAAAAAGGCGCTTAAAAATTATTACCGAAAAATGTGATAATGCAAAATCCAAGTCCGAAATCATAAATTTTCTTTATGAAAACTATGTGCTGATACCCTGAAACAAAAGAGGTTGCTGTATTTAAACAACAACCTCTTTATTATCGTTACTAAAAAAATTATCTGGAATACTGTGCTTCCAACTGTTCGAATCTTTTTTGCAAATCGTCAGTTATGGCTTTCTGGTCTTTAAGTTTCGACAGCCTGATTAACTCCTGAAACACTGCCAGTGCCTGATTGGTTTCCCGTTCTACACTTTTGGCATAAGGTGTTCCTTTGAGTGATAAATAATATTGCAAATCGTTCTGATAAATATCGGCCAAACGTTTTACAATTGAATTCCCTTTTTCAATACTTTCTTTTGAATCCGTTTTCTTTAATTCCACATCATTGCTAAGCATCTGTAAACTATCAGGCAATACATTATTCATTGTACTGCGATAGTACAGCTCGGCAATGCGCAACATCATAATGTTATAGGGAACTGTTTTATCAGGCATTTCTACCAGACACTTATCAAGAACTTTCACTGCAGAATCAGGCTCGTTTTCTGCAAGCAATGTTTCACTAAGACGTGCAAAATTATTACGGAAATTCATGGTCATGTTCAGGTTGTTCTGATCGAGGTAAACTCTTTCGTCTTTCATATTACCCCACATAAATTTATTCATCATGTTGTCGTACATGCGTTCCGAAGCAACACTACCGGTTTGCCCTGATGGGTCGGCAGCAGCTTTAATAGGAACAAAACGATAAGCCAATCCTTCTGTCTGAAAATAATTTTCGAGATTCAGATAGGAGTCGTTACCCACCGTCACTGCAAAATATATTGGGCGTGTCCAGTCGTTGTGAGCAATTAAATCCAAAATCATCAAATCTGCTTTCATGATATAGTTTTTGCTGATTTCAAATTCAATATAATCAACAATCTTGCTGGTATCTTTTGCCTCCACAACATGATTTTTTATCACTGCCTCTTTATCCACTTTTATTCTGAACTTTTTTGTAGGCAGATAATTAAATTCATCGCCACCTTCGCTGCGCACCTTAGCCTCGGGATTATCGCTGGTAACAAACTCAATAATATCTTTCAGGTCGCTATAGCCTTGTACACTTCTGTCGTAAAACGGAATATAATCACGCGTTCCCTGAACATACTGTCTTGTTTTTAGTGTAAATGGAACCGGATCTGATTCATAAGCCTTACGTTTTATCTGATCTATGTACCAGTCGGTGTTGAGCAGACTCAGGTTGATAACACGCACATCTGTACGCACACCTTCAACATCCTGTATATACCACAACGGGAATGTATCGTTATCACCATTGGTAAAAATCACTGCATTGGGTGCACAGGAATTGAGGTAGTTGTATGCAAAATCGCGTGACGTATAACGGTAAGAGCGATTGTGATCATCCCATCCTTCTTTAGCCATAACCGTAGGAACAACAAGACAAAGCAACGTAGCCAGCATTGCCGCAGTAGTTTCCGGCATTCGCTTCTTTAACGCATCGGCAATTGCTGCCACACCCAAACCTATCCAGATACAAAATGCATAGAACGCTCCTGCATAAGCATAATCACGTTCGCGGGGCTGATAGGGTGTTTGATTCAGGTAAATCACAATTGCAATACCTGTCATGATGAAAAGCAACATCACAACATTGGCATTGTTCATGTCTTTTTTATAGTGATAAACCAATCCTGCAAGACCAAGCAACAATGGCAAAAAGTAAAATTTATTTCTTGCTTTATTATTTTTCATGCTGTCGGGTAGTTTGTCCTGCGGACCTAAAAACATACTATCAATAAATGGTATGCCACTTATCCAGTTTCCTTTTAGTATGCTGCCATGCCCCTGAATATCGTTCTGACGACCTACAAAGTTCCACATAAAATAACGCCAGAACATGTGGTTCATCTGATAGCTGAAAAAATATTTAAGATTATTACTGAACTCAGGTTTCTGTTCACCTTTTATTCCCGACCATTCTTTGTATGCCGAAACATGGTTAGGCTCACGACTGTACATTCTTGGAAAAACTGTACATCGTGCAGGATCATATTCGGGAATAACCTTGGCTCCTGTCGGAATATATTTTCCATCAATAGCAGTATAGCTCATTGCACCTTCTGTCTGGCCTACAACTTTAGCATCGTAGTATTGCCCATAACCTAACGGTCTGTCGCCATACTGCTCGCGGTTGAGGTAGCCTAATAGCGCAAATGCATTCTCCGGATTGTTTTCATCCATTGGCGGATTGGCTAAAGAGCGTACTACAATCTGCGCATAGGAAGTATATCCCAACAACAGAAATGCAAAACTCAGCAAAACAGTGTTGAGCAGTGCTTTTTGTTTTTTCTGAGAATAGTAAATGCCATAAGTCAATGCCGCTAAAATGATGAGTGAGTAAACAACAAATCCTGTCCACAAGGATGAACCTGACTGATTGAACCATAAATCAATTTTTGCACCTATGTTTACAAACCCTGCAATAATTCCATACTGTACAACCATTAAAATTACCAATGATATACCCATTGTTTTGGCAACACCCATCCACGAAAAAGGATATTTGCGGAAGTAATACACCAATGCCAATGCAGGAATACAAAGTAAATTCAGCAAGTGAACACCAATAGACAGGCCCATGAGGTAGGCTATGAGAATAATCCAGCGGATACTGTGTTTTTCGTCTGCAACATTTTCCCATTTAAAAACAGCCCAAACAACAATACAGGTAAAGAACTGTGATGTTGCATAAACCTCGCCTTCAACAGCGGAAAACCAGAATGAATCTGTGAAAGTAAATGCCATAGCACCCACAACACCACTTGCAACTACGGTTAAAATCTGTGCTAATGAAGGCTCCTGATTTTTTACAAAAACAATTTTTCTTGCAATGGCAGTAATTGTCCAGAAGGTAAACAAAACAGCAAAGGCACTCATAAGGGCGCTAAAGGCATTAACCATGATAGGAATGGATTGCAAATCGCTACCTGCAAAAAGAGTCATAATGCGTGAGAGCATCAGAAACAAAGGTGCTCCGGGTGGGTGACCTATCTGCAATTTGTAGGCTGCGGCAATAAACTCGCCACAGTCCCAAAAGCTGCCTGTCATTTCAATGGTTGACAGAAATACCCACGCTGCAATGGCAAAAACTGCCCAGCCTGAAATGTTGTTGAATTTTGTATATTGTTTCATGTAAAACAAAGAAGGTTACAAGCGTGCGAAAATAGCAAATTATGCTTCTGAATGGCTTTTAATTTTAAATAAGCTTTGAATACCTTTAACAACATTTAAGTTATGACATGATTTACTGATGAATATTCAAATAACTATAACGCTTCTTCTCTATTTAAAACATGACGTTTGTAAAATGCCATGTAATACGGTAACATTGCAAAATGAACTTAGTAATAGATATAGGCAACACAAGAATAAAAGCAGCAGTGTTTGATGGTAAAAAATTAATTGCCTGTCATATCATTAAGTCTTTTAAAAAAAGTTTTTTTTCTGCACTGATAAACCGCTATGCAATTCGTGCTGTAATTTTTTCATCAGTAGTAAAAGAAGAAAAAATATTAGGAGCATCTGAAATTTTACAGGTATTTTATTTAAACCATAATACAGCATTACCCATAGTTAATGATTATGCCACACCTGCAACATTAGGCACAGACCGTTTAGCCAATGCCTGTGGAGCAGCATTGCTTTTTAAGAATAAAAATTGCCTGATTTTAGATGCAGGTACTTGTTTGAAGTTTGATTTAATCACTGCTGATGCACACTATAAAGGAGGAGCAATTTCTCCCGGCTTGAATATGCGCTACAAAGCATTGCACGACTACACAGGCAGGCTACCTTTAGTAAAGCAAACCGATAATGTTGCACTGACAGGAAACACTACCCAAACCTCTATTGCCAGTGGCGTTCAAAACGGTATTATTGCCGAAGCCGAATACCTGATTGCTGAATACAAAAAGCTTTATAAAGGCCTGAAAGTGGTTGTTACAGGCGGGGATATGACGTTTTTTGCAGATAGGCTGAAAACACACATCTTTGCAGCCCCGGATTTAACCCTTGTTGGGTTAAACAGTATTTTGAACTATAATCTGAGCCGGCAGTAAAACAAGTTAATAATGCAGAAACAAAAATATTTCTTTACAGTACTTTTTTTGGCTTTAGGTCTTACATTGCATGCACAAACGGGAACAGAAACACCCTATTCGCGATATGGCATTGGCGAATTACTGAATAGTGGCTTTGCCCGTCAGTCGGCAATGGGTGGACTGGGAGCAGCCTTTCAGAGTTCATCTGCCGTTAACTTCAATAATCCGGCTTCGTATTCCTCTATTCGCATAAGTACTTTTGAAACTGCACTGCGTGGTGAGCTTGCTCAAACATCAACATCAGATTTAAAACAGACAAAAAAAGGCATTTTACTCAACTATCTTTCTTTAGGTTTTCCGGTGATGAAAGACAACTGGGGTGCCAGTTTTGGGTTGATACCTGTAAGTTCCACAGGCTACAATCTCAAAGAATCAGGTCAGGTAATTAACCCTAACGATACCATTACAACAGATTTCACTAAATATTATGAAGGTAATGGCGGATTGAGTCGTTTTTACATTGGCAACGGATTTGCACCTTACTCAAAAACGCTCGATAAATATTATGCTTCGCAACATTATAAAGACTTAAAGGAAAAAGGCGACACAGTCACCATTAGTAAAGAAGTGCGATGGAGAAAAATTGTCAAAGGATTTTCAGCAGGTTTTAATGCATCTTATCTTTTTGGAAGTCTTAATAACGTGCGTAGGGTAAAGTTTAGCAATTCAGCATTTATCAATACAAAAGTTACTGAAAGCACTGCCTATGCAGATTTTTATTTTGACTACGGTATTCAATATCGCTATGATTTCAGTGAAAACAATAAACTTATCATAGGCATTTCAGGTGCAGGAGGAACAAACATTAAAGGAAGACGTGATGTGCTGTGGACATTGGTTTCTTCATCAGATTTTGAAGCAAATATTGACACTGTTTCTTTATCTGAAAACGAAAAAGGGAAAGCATTTATTCCCTCATTTATCAATGCAGGGTTTATGTTTCAGCAAGGTGAAAAGTGGCTGATGGGTGCTGAATATGCAACGCAGCAATGGAGCAGATACAAAGCTTTCAACTCCAATCAAAAACTTAAAGATTCGTGGAGGATTTCTGCAGGTGCACAATACATGCCTACAAATAAATTAGCCTACCGTGCAGGAATAAAAGTTGAGCAATCGTACATCAACCTCAATAACAGCCGAGTTAATGATTACTCAATTTCTTTGGGTGTAGGTGTGCCTGTGCGTCTTACCTCAACAGAAAGAAGATTGTTTGATAACCGCACCATGCTTCACTTTAGCATTGAAGGCGGACAGTTGGGTACTACAAGCAATAACCTTGTTAGGCAACAATATGTGAGACTTTATGTTGGAATTACTGCCAACGAGCTTTGGTTTATCAAGCGGAAGTACGATTAACGGAACGTTAAATCAGCATATTAATCAGATTTTTTTAGTTTTACTTCAGCCGCCACCCTTACACTAAGGTGAGGGTACTTATATTTGCTGACAGAAAACAAAATGAACAAGCGCTGGACACTGCTGAAACAGGCAGATAATGATAAGTCAATAAAGTTTGGTAAAGAGTTAAATATTAACCCTGTGCTTGCGAACTTATTGATTCAGCGTAGTGTAAACACCTTTGACGAGGCAAAAGAGTTCTTCAGACCCTCATTGACACTACTTCACGATCCATTTCTGATGACAGATATGGATAAAGCGGTAGCCCGGATAGATAAAGCAATTGCTAAAGGTGAAAAAGTATTGATTTATGGTGATTATGATGTTGATGGCACCACAGCAGTAGCATTGGTATATCGTTTTTTTAAAAATCGCTTTGCCGAATGCAACTTTTATATCCCTGACAGATATACTGAAGGATATGGAATTTCTTTGCAGGGAATAGATTGGGCAAAAGAAAACGGCTTTTCGTTAATCATAGCGCTTGACTGCGGCATAAAAGCTATGGATAAAACAAAGTATGCATCAGAATTGGGTATAGATTTTATTATCTGCGATCATCACAGACCGGGAGCAGAAATCCCACAAGCTGCTGCTGTTCTCGACCCCAAACGTGTAGATTGTGCATATCCATGCAAAGACCTTTCAGGATGCGGAGTTGGTTTTAAGTTGCTTCAGGCATTTGCTAAAAAAAATAATATTGACGAGCAACAAGTGCTGGACCTTATTGACCTTGTTGCCATAAGTATTGCTGCTGATATAGTTCCTATTCTTGGCGAGAACAGAATCTTAGCATATTATGGTCTTGAGCTTATCAATAAAAATCCACGTACAGGAATAAAAGCTATTCTTGAATTAAATGCTATCAGACGCGAACTCAACATTACAGATGTGGTGTTTATCATTGCACCACGCATTAATGCAGCAGGAAGAATGGATCATGGCCGGTCGGCCGTACAACTGCTCATCAGCGATTCTGTTGGTGATGCCATAACGGAGAGTGAAAAAATCAATAAAAACAATATTGACAGACGCGATGCCGACAAGCTAATTACAGAACATGCCTTGCAGCAGATTAGCCGCGATAATACTTTTGAAAGCAAACGAAGTACTGTTGTTTACAGTGCTGAGTGGAATAAAGGTGTGATAGGCATTGTAGCTTCACGACTTACAGAAAAATTTTACCGCCCTACAGTTGTGCTTACCGACAGCAACGGACATATTGCAGGCTCTGCACGCTCTGTAAAAGATTTTGATGTGTATAATGCTATTGAAGCATGCAGTGAATATTTAGATCAGTTTGGCGGACACATGTATGCAGCCGGACTAACATTAAAGCATGAAAATTTTGAAGCCTTTAAACAAAAGTTTGAAGAAGTGGTATGTGCAACTATTGAAGAGCACATGCTTACACCGGAGATTGAAATTGATGCAGAGTTAAAATTAGAAAGTATTACCAAACCATTCTATAATGTGCTGAAACAATTTGCACCTTTTGGTCCAGGTAATATGTCGCCCGTATTTGTCAGCCGCAATTGCATTGCCGACAAAAATCAAACACGACCAGTTGGTCAGGAAAATAAACATCTGAAACTTGCCTTCACGCAAGATGGATTTGGAAAGAATTTTTCTGCCATAGGTTTTCAGTTAGGCGAATATGCCGACTTACTCAAGTCAGGAAAACGCTTTGATGTTTGTTACCATATTGAAGAGAATCATTTTAATGGTAACACAGAGTTGCAGCTTAATATTAAGGATATAAAAATTTCAGAATAGTTTTTTCTTTACCTTCTGTGGCGGTGGGATTTTCTTTTTTATCTCAATAGAAATTTCAACACTATCACCAATGGTTTTACCAATAGCTTCGCGCCATTCTTTTTTTATTGTCAGCCAATGTGAGCCATCTGTTTTCGGTTGTAAGGCACCTTCAATAGGATGATTGTCTATAAATCCTACTACCTCAATAATTCCCGTTTCCTTAAAATGATCACTTGCTTCTCTCAACACCACATAGGTAGAAACACCTCTTATGTCTCTGCGATGGAGATTTGTTTTTACACTAAACTTTTTCGCCATAGCATTTCTGTTTAAATAATTTCTCTATAAAGATAAGAAAATAAAAATGAAAAACTCCGGTACAAAAAATTATACCGGAGTTTTAACGTTGAATAAATTATTAAATCAGGCTTGTTCACTGCGGATAATGTTTAATGCACCTCCTGCTTTGAACCAGGCAATCTGATGTTCGTTGTAAGAATGATTTACTTTGATTTCTTCTTTTGATCCATCAGAATGATGCAATACCAATGTTAATGGAACACCGGGTGTGAATGTTGTCAAACCAACAATATCAAAAGTATCATCTTCTTTAATTTTCTCATAATCTGCTTTATCGGCAAATGTCAATGCAAGCATACCTTGCTTCTTAAGATTGGTTTCGTGAATGCGGGCAAAAGATTTTACCAGTACAGCCCTTACGCCTAAGAAACGAGGTTCCATAGCTGCATGTTCGCGCGATGAGCCTTCTCCATAATTTTCATCACCCACAACGATTGAACCTATTCCTTTTGCCTTATAAGCACGTTGTACTTTAGGCACTTCATCATAGCTGCCGTCAAGTTGATTCTTTACACTGTTGGTATTATCATTAAATGCATTTACTGCGCCAATGAGCATGTTGTTGGAAATGTTATCCAGATGTCCTCTGTATTTCAACCACGGACCTGCCATTGAAATATGATCGGTAGTACATTTACCTTTTGCTTTGATAAGAAGTTTTAAGCCTTTTAGGTCTGACTTTTCCCATGCAGCAAATGGTGCAAGCAACTGTAAGCGGTCGCTTGTAGGCGACACGATTACATCAACTTTACTTCCATCTTTTGCCGGTGCCTGAAAGCCTGCATCTTCAACAGCAAATCCTTTAATTGGCAGTTCAATTCCTTGTGGTTCGGCCAACTTTACTTTTTCCCCATTATCGTTTGTGATAAAATCAGTAACCGGGTTAAAAGTAAGGTCACCTGCAATGGCTAATGCAGTTACAATCTCTGGTGAAGCAACAAAAGCATGTGTATTGGGGTTACCATCATTTCTTTTTGCAAAGTTGCGGTTGAAGGATGTGATGATAGAATTCTTTTTATTGGGATCGTTGGTATGGCGAGCCCACTGACCAATGCAAGGGCCACAGGCATTGGCTAAAACCACACCTCCAATTTTTTCGAAAATACCAAGGTAGCCATCGCGTTCAACAGTATATCGCACCTGCTCGCTTCCCGGTGTAATGGTAAATTCACTTTTAGCTTTAATTCCTTTTTCTGCTGCTTGTTTAGCTAATGAAGCAGCACGCGTAATATCTTCGTAAGATGAGTTGGTACAAGAACCGATAAGTCCTACCTCTAATTTAGCAGGCCATCCGTTTTCTTTCACTGCTGCAGCAAACTTGCTAAGCGGCCATGCTAAATCCGGAGTAAAAGGACCATTGATGTGAGGCTCTAACTCAGAGAGGTTAATCTCTATCACTTCGTCAAAATATTTTTCGGGCTGCTGATATACTTCTGTATCGCCACGCAGGTGAGCTGCAATGCCATCAGCAAGGTCTGCTACATCAGCACGTCCGGTTCCACGCAGATAGTCAGCCATTTTTCTATCGTAATTAAAAATAGATGTTGTAGCTCCTATCTCTGCGCCCATGTTACAGATAGTTCCTTTGCCTGTACATGACATACTCTCAGCACCTTCACCAAAATATTCAACTATCTTATCTGTTCCGCCTTTAACAGTTAGTATTCCTGCTACTTTTAATATCACATCTTTAGCAGATGTCCATCCACTTAACTTACCTGTAAGTTTTACACCAATAAGTTTTGGCATTTTCAGTTCCCATGGTAATCCTGCCATAACATCACAGGCATCGGCACCACCAACACCAATGGCAATCATTCCTAACCCACCGGCATTTACTGTATGGCTGTCGGTTCCAATCATCATTCCTCCGGGGAAAGCATAGTTTTCTAAAATTACCTGATGGATAATTCCTGCACCCGGTTTCCAAAAACCTATCCCATATTTATTTGAGACCGATGCCAAGAAATCAAAAACCTCCTTACTTTTATCTAAGGCAGAGGCTAAATCTTTTGCTGCCCCGTCTTTCGCCTGAATCAAGTGGTCGCAATGCACTGTTGACGGCACTGCAACTTGGGGTCTGCCGGCTTGCATAAACTGCAACAATGCCATTTGTGCAGTGGCATCCTGCATAGCTACTCTGTCGGGGTTGAAATCTACATAGGCCTTGCCACGTTCATAGTTTTTTACCTCAAACTGTGGCGAAAGATGACTATACAATATTTTCTCTGTTAATGTTAGGGGACGGTTCAGTTTTTTACGGGCCTGCTCAATGCGTGCAGGCATTTCAACATAAACCTTTTTAATCATTTCTATATCAAATGCCATGATCAATGTTTTTTATTTTATCGGAACGCAAAAATACAGATAAAGATGATTCATAATTGTTGACTGAGTCTAAATAACCACCTTAGCTGTTTTCAAAAAACAGCTCTCATCAAAAAGAGTTTCAATTTTTTTGAAAAAAATTTTCTTTTTAAAAAGAATCCATTACATTTGGGTACCAAAAAAATAAATATCATGAAAACACTACAAAAACAAATCATCACTATTTGCATTTTACTATCGCTTACAGGCATCGTATTTGTATCTTGCAAGAAAGACAAAGATAACAACACTGCTGCTCCGGCAACAGAATATGGTGTTATCACCGGTAAAGTACATTCGCCCAAAAATGTTGCGATAGCCAGTGCTAAAATCATTTCAGGCGAATACTCCACCATAAGTAATAAACAGGGGGAGTTTTCACTTAGTTTACCTGTTGGATTTCACAATCTTATAATTCAAACCGGAAGCGGGCATGTATTCAAAACCGTTACAACAGTGCAGGTTAATACCAATGAAACCATTCATCTGGATGATACACAAACAGAACTGCAACAAATAAAACAAATTGCATTTATTCCAGGAGTTTATGATAGAATTGAAACTATCATTATAGACACACTTGGCTATACCGCAACCGCAATTACAGTTCCCTCTCTTGACAACTTGAATTTTATGCAAAGTTTTGGAGGTATATTTTTAAATTGTGGCGTTAGCGGAAATTTAGATAGTTTAAAATATGCCAATCTTAACAATTATGTGATTGGTGGTGGTAATATTTATGCTTCTGACTGGTCAGTTGAGTTTTTAACCGGTGATGGTTTTTTCAGACCTTCCGCTTCTTCCTTTTTTACCAACAGTGCATCCAAAAATCAATCACATGAAGCAGCTTATAGTACAATGTCAACCTGTACCTCTCCCTTAATTGGCGGATTTTTACCTGACAGTGCTTTATGTACTGCCAAATATGGACCTGTCACCACGGTGCAAAATGCACATATTCTTGATCCGGATATTATTAATGTATTGGGTAAAGATTCTATGGATATTTATTACAATTTAAATGCATGGGAAGTCATCAACTTAGTTGACGCCCCATTTACCACCATCATTGAAGATACGCATTTCGGATTGGGATCATTAGCCGTTGCATGTGATTTAAACGGAGCCATGCCGGCAGGACACATTACCTACACTACCTTTCACAATCATCCACAGGGCAACATCAGTCAGGACGTAAAATTAGTCTTGCAGCATTTTATTCTGAACATGTAATCAGCAGCATTTTTACTGCTTAATTAAAACAACCAAAAAAGTATTTGGGCTGAATTTGCTGTAAGCAAACTTATTAAGAACGCTTCTTTTTACCTTTGCCAAAATTTAGTGGCAAATGAGCAATACTTCAGAATATGATGTGGTAGTTATTGGTGGAGGATGTGTAGGCATGGCATCAGCCTATAAACTTAACCTGCGTTTTCCACATCTGAAAATTGCAGTGCTTGAAAAAGAAGACCGTCTTGCTGCACATCAGACAGGAAGAAACTCCGGTGTTATACATTCAGGACTTTACTATAAACCCGGATCTTATAAAGCAAAAAACTGTGTAGAAGGCAGGCGTGAGCTAGTTGCATTTTGTAAAGAGCATGGTGTGGCACATGATGTATGCGGAAAAATTATTGTTGCCACTGATGAAAAAGAATTGCCACACATGAACCGTGTTTTTAATAATGGTTTGCAAAATGGCGTTGAAGGAATTGAAAAAATTAATGCACAACAAATAAAAGATATTGAGCCATTTTGTGCAGGAATTGAAGGAATCTGGGTGCCCTGCACAGGCATTGTTGATTATGTTGGGTTAACAAATAAACTTGCCGAACTAATTGAACAACAATTTACAGGAAGCAAGGTTTTTACCGGTCATGAAGTAACTGCATTCGTAAAGCAAGATGGAAAGACAACAGTAGTAACCAATAAACAAAAATTCACCACCAAGCACCTTATCAGTTGTACAGGATTATTCAGTGATAGAATGGCCAAGGCTGATGGTGTAAATCCTAATATGCAGATTGTAGGCTTCAGAGGTGATTATTATGATATGACAGAAAAAGGTATGAATAAAGTACGCAACCTTATTTATCCTGTTCCTAATCCTGAGTTTCCCTTTTTAGGTGTGCATTTTACAAGAATGATTCAGCATGGTGTAGAGTGCGGACCCAATGCTGTGTTTACTTTTAAACGCGAAGGCTATGGAAAGACAGATTTTGATTTAAAAGATACCCTTCAGGCATTAGCATATATCGGCACATGGAAACTCTTTTTCAAACACTGGCGTTTTGGTCTCGATGAATACAAAAGAGCTTTCTCTAAAAAATTATTTTTAGAAAGACTTCAACGACTTATTCCTTCATTAGAGATGGATGATATCACTCCCGGACGTGCTGGTGTTCGAGCAATGGCACTTGATGCCAATGGAAATATGATTGATGATTTTAAAATTGAATACAGCGGCAATGCCATACACGTTCTTAATGCCCCTTCACCGGCAGCAACAGCCTCATTAGCTATTGGAACAGCCGTGATGGAAATGGCAGAAAAACATTTTCAGATTCATTAATGCAACATAGGTCATGCCATTAAAAAACATTGGCTGCCGCTCGTTGGCAACATCGTACACTTTAAAAATAATGGCAATAAATGTGACTGCATAATTGTATGACAACAATAAAAAAACCACAAGACCAACCAAACAAGTTTTATATCATTAGTGTGAGTGTCCTTACTTTTGTTTTCCCGGCAATTGGTTTTTGGGCAGAACATTTTGCCATTGACACTACCCTGTCGTTTGACTTATTTAGCAAGTGGTTTATTTTCTCTGCTGTTGGGCTACGTTTGTTTCTTGCAGGTATCAAACAAGTTATCAATCCTGAATTTACAGCAAAACAAATTTTCCAAATTGACAGTCCCGATAGCTTTCCTATTCTTCGCGAATTAGGTTTTGCCAACATTTGTTTCGGACTGACTGCTATTGTATCATTGTTTAAGCCTGAGTGGCGCATTGTGAGCGCTTTTGCCAGCGGACTCTATTATGGTTTTGCAAGTATGCAACACGGATTAAAAAAAGCTTTGGGCATGAATGAAAAATTTGCCCTGTGGACTGACTTACTAATTTTTGTTTTTCTCCTACTTTACTTTATAAAAGCCCTGTCAGCATAAGACCAAACTACAAAATAATAATTTAAAATCTGCTATGGTATGAGGAAACATTTTCAGGAAAGAAAAATCGTAGCCTCAAACATCATAAAATCATCATTGGTGCAGCAAATTACTCATATCAACAAATGACTATTATCATCACATGGCACTACCTGAAACTTGGTCAATTTCCTAAATTTGCAGCAGAATAATCAACAACGTAACATCATGCAATCCACAATCTACAAATTTACTTTTTTACTGATAAGCATTATATTGTTTAACACAGGCAGTCATGCACAAGTAAGCACTACCGACACCATGATGGTTTATGGCAATTGCAATATGTGTAAAAAAACTATTGAAGGCTCCTTAAAAGAGAAGGATGGCATCATTGCAAAAAACTGGAATAAAGACACTAAAATGCTGACAGTAACTTATGATGCTTCTAAAATTAATAAAGAACAAATTGGGCAAAAAATTGCAGATGCAGGCTATGACAATCAGTATGCAACAGCTACTGAGAAAGCGTATAAAAAACTGCATTCATGCTGTCAGTACGACCGGCCTAAACAACCTTCCGGTGGTGAAAACAAATAGTCACACAACAAACATAATACAATGAAAAAGCAACTCCTTACATTTATTCTTTTAGCCATCACATCTTTAAGTATGGCACAAACAGCAACAGACTTTACAGCAAACGACTGTAATGGCAACTCACACAATCTTTTTACAGAATTAAATTCCGGAAAAGTAATTGTCTTATGTTGGGTTATGCCATGTGCATCATGTACAGGGCCTACATTAACAACCTATAATGTTGTTCAGAGTTTTCAGTCTTCCAATCCTAATAAAGTGTTTATGTACACTTGTGATGATTTTGCAAACACCAATTGTACCTCTTTAAACAGTTGGGCAAACGGAATAGGTGTTATGCAACAAAGCTGGTCGTTGCGGTTTTCGAATGCAGCAATTAACATGACACATTATGGTTCACCGGGAATGCCAAAGATTGTAGTTTTAGGACCTAATCACGCTGTATTCTATAATTCAAACAATACTGTTAATGCAACTAACCTGCAAAACGCTATTAACAATGCTTTGACAACAACAGGTTTAAATGAAAATAATTTACCGGCCTCATCATTAACTGTTCTGCCAAACCCTGCTCAAAATGAAACAAAAATTAAACTTAATCTTCTGAATAACGCTGATGTAATTCTGGAGTGCTATAATCTTGAAGGGAAAAAAGTACAGGAAATTTTTTCCGGAAACCTGAATAAAGGAGAGCATACTATTTCTGTAAATCTTGAACCATTTACTAATGGCATGTATCTTATCAAATTTTCTGACGGAAAACAATCACAGTTTATTAATCTGATAAAATCCAACTAATAGAATAACTGTTTTTCAGTTGGAGTAAATTTTAAATTAAATATCTATGCACAATAAAGTTCAACTGAAGTTTTCTTTAGTTCTGTTATTAATTTGTTTCTCTGTTTCCGATGCCTTTTCACAATGCTGTGCTGGTGGTAGCGGTAGCCCGATTGCCGGTGGAACATCACAAGGTGTTCTTCAGGAAAAACAAGTTGAAATCAGCAGTAATTTTCAATTTATCAGTACCAATAAATTTTATAGAAAAAATATAGTTGCACCCGACTCTGTTAGAACATTTGATGGCTTTAAAAGTACTTATGAATATTTCAGAGTGGCTTATGGTATTACAAAAAATTTAACTTTTTCTGTTGAGAGTGGCTATTATTATCAAAAGAAAGAAATAGGTCTGAATAAAGATGCAACTACAACATACAATGCAAAAGGCTTTGGTGACTTAATACTTTTTCCACGTTATGATATCATTAACTGGACGGAAGAAAAACACCGTACTGAAGTGACAGTTGGTTTAGGTTTTAAAATTCCTCTCGGAAGTTATAATGATTCAACAGGCAATGTAGAGCCATTTTCAGGTAATACATATTATGTTACCAATCCTACTTCGGTACAGCTTTCGTCAGGAGCACATGATATTATTTTTTACACTTTCCTTTATAGAGGGTTTACTGAAAAAAATTTCAGGGTTTTTGCTAATGCATTATACATTAAAAAAGGATATAACCCCAATGGAGAAAAACTTGGTGACTTTGCCAGTGTAGGCATTTTTGCAGGTAAAACATTTTTCAATAACTTAGGTGTAACCTTGCAGGCGCGATATGAATGGATGGACAGAATGAAAGTTAATGAATCTATTTATCTGTTCGGAAAACCATCAAACTATTTTCCTGAAGCTACAGGCTATAAAAAAGTTTTTATTTCCCCACAACTCAGCTTTAGCAAAGGTAAATTTACTGTTTATGGCTCATACGATATTCCTGTTTACCAGTATTTAAATACATCGGAACACTACACACAAATGGGTTCACAACATCAGGCTACTATTGGCGTTACTTTCCGCTTTATGGCTTTGAATAGTTTTCTAAAAGAAAAATCGGGAGTTACTTATGTATGCCCAATGCATCCGAATGTTATTTCAGATAAGCCCGGTAAGTGTCCTGATTGTGGTATGGACTTGGTTAAGAAGAAATAATTTTAAAATTACAACGAAAAAGTTCCAACATACAATTACTTGGTCTGTTTTTTTTAGTAAGAAAGTGTGGAGGTTATAACCCATGCTTTTTGTGCAATCCGATTCTGTTATCAGCATGTATTGCTCCCGTTTAATATACTGCATGCGCTTAAAGTAACAGATGCTTTTTGGGGGCTTTGATGCATCATAAACAAAAAAGCCTATTGCAGTTATCAGTTAACAAAAAATAATGGCTGCTCTCGATTAGAACAGCCATTATTTCAATTAGTCCTTTTATTTATTTTAATTGCTTATAATAAATTTTCCGGAGTAAGATTTTGCATTACCCTCCGGTAGCAATCTGAAATAATATAAACCTTCTGCAAGATTTTTACGCTCAATACCAATTCTGTTCATTTTGGTGCTGGAGCGTAAAATCTCTTTTCCTTCTGTGTTATAAACAACAAGATGATACGTTTGATTATTTTCATTATCAAAAACAATATCGGCCTTACTGTTAAATGGATTCGGTATTACTCTAACCATTGACTGCGATGAAGCAGGTATTTCCGCAACAGAAGTTGGCAAGCCAATTACCATAGTATTGAAAGTTTCATTGGTAATTATCGGATCATTCTGATCAAAATATATTGCTGCATCATTAAATACAGTTGTGTTATTTGGCAACCACTGATTGGCCATAATACTGTATCGCACAAATCCATGACTTAGCAACTCGTTGGTGTTACTGTCAACCAACATAATGTTAGCAAATGTAAACACCACTTCACGGTTGCTTAGATTAACTTGTGTTTGAACATTATGACTGGCATCAATCAAGGCAAATGTATTCAGGTCAAGTCCGGTATCAATAACATCTCTGACAACCACTGTATAGGCTGTATCATTTCCGGTGTTCTGGAAACGTATCAAATAATCCAATTGACTACCCATGAGTGTGTAATGGTTGCTTAGGATTCCGGCAGGTGTCACTGATTTATCATTAGGATCAAAACTACAACTAACAATTTTACTTGAAATTAATGTGTCCGTTTCCATCACAGTTCCGTTTATCAATGATTCCATAATGATGGTATCTGAAACTACACTACCCGCTGCGGGCATTCCAAGTTGGAATATGATGGAGCCTGTTGTCTGTGCCGTCAATCCCGGAAAATCATAAACTACTGTTTGTCCATTGACAGACGTTGGTGTAATACTTCCTGCAATGAAAGTTTGATTGGACGAGAATTTCATGGTAATTCGAGCATCGTAAGTTACATATCCTGTGTTTTTATAATTGACTATAGTTGCATTGTTCATAAGACACCTACGTAAGCCAACCCGTGAAACTACTTTGCAATCATAAACCGGTAAGGTAGAGTTAAGACCAAAATCGAGACCTGTAGTGGTGGCTGAAGCATTTACATTGTAGCTTGATTGACTACCTGAAGATAAACTAAAGCCGGGAATAGTATTTTGCCACTGTACTGTATGAGTACCGGCATAACTTCCCACACTATAATTTCCGGAGTTATCCGTAAACGCAAATACATTATCAGGCTGCACGATTACTTTCTGACCTGAAAAGCCCGGTTCTCCGACATCTTTAATGCCATTACTGTTTGCATCATAAAACACATTGCCTTGCAAAAACAGTGAACCTTGGTCTATATAAAGCGCATTTTGTAAATTTAATGTTATGTAATTACCAAACCCGGTAAGATCATAAACTACACCCAGGTTGTACCAACCAATAGGTGCATTGGCAGGAATTGAAAAATCTGCATAAAAGTGTAAATCGTCTATAATATTAAAAGTATTTGCATTGGCATAGTATGTAACAGCAGTATCTGTACGGAATAAGTAGGCATCATATATTGCTCCTGTGGGTGGTGATGAACTTTGAAAGACAGTATTTGCACCTGAAATATAGGCACTAAAACCAGTACCTGCCAGCGCAGAGAAAGGAGACATGGAGGTCAAATACTGATCGGTAGTGTTCAATGGAAAATTGAGCCCTGTTGTAGTAACGGAATAGTTACCACTGATGGTAGCGGCACCCGGTGGATTGACCACTGTGTTGGTTGATGGTGTGATGGTAATTGTCTTATTACCCGGTGATGTCGGTATTGTATAGTTACCTAAATTATCGGTTTGAACGGTTTGATTGTCGGGTTGAAGTGTAATAGTCTGTCCTCCCATGCCGGGTTCTTGAAATCCTAATAAGCCATCCGGGTTGACATCAACAAATGCAGTGCCTGAAAGGTACATGCTGGCTGCATAAACGGTTACAGCATTGGGGAGGGTTAAAGTATGAATAACTCCAAGCGAGTCACTATAGTATAAAACTAAACTATAAACACCAGGTGCTAATAAATTACCACTGCTATTAAATGTAACTGAAAACTGTGTTGGATTAATTACAGTTATATTCGAGCCACCAACTACCGGTGTTCCTCCTGGAGTTGTAAGATAAGTGCTTATTATTGCCCCTAATGGTGATCCATTTTGCAAAACCACACCTGCACAAGAAATAACTGCATTTAAAGTAGTACCTTGAAGCATTGAATCTGCCGAGATGCTGATAATAACAGGCCCTGTTGTTGATAATCCAAAATTATAGCCTGTTACCGGAGCTGTAAAATTAGCCGTGTAAGAAGCCTGACTTCCTGCTGTTATAACGAAACCCGAAGACTGTTGCCACGTAATGGTTTTTATTCCCGGATAAGTGTTAACCATATAAGCACCGTTTGAATTGGTAGTAAATAGAGTATTGTCAGGTGTTAGAAGTATTTGCTGACCACTCACACCTTGCTCACCTGCATCCTGAATACCATTACCATTCAGATCTTCAAAGACTACACCTGAAATGGTAACGTTTGCCGAAAGAATTTCTACGGCATTAGGCAATGTCAACGTAAGATATGTTCCCTGACTGGCTGTGTCTTCATAGACATAACGCAAATCATACCAACCATAAGGTGCATTGTAGGGAATCACAAAATCAATCTCTGTCTGTGTTTCGGACAAAGCATTCATGGAATTCAATGACCCAATAATACTGTTTGTTCCCTGCTCCAAATAAAAACCTGTCGTAGAAGAAGACTGAAACAAGGTGTTGACCCCGCTGATAAGAGCCGATAAGGTTGCCCCCCGATAAGTTGAATCCGGTGATACCGATGTTAATGTTTGCGCTAATGAGGCTTTGCACAACATTACAAAAACGAGTACTCCTACTAACTTTTTCATGATTTGCGATTTTTAGTAATTAATATTTTTGATAGAATCTATTTCATGTCTGATTACCTGAACAAAACTTTTGTTTTGCTTCATGGCTATACTTTCATAATACCAAAGATTGGTCCCTGTATATTTTATTTTCCAAACCGGATTTACATTTGGATTAAACCCAACAGAACGGAATATGCTATCGCCTACATGTTGTATAACAACCATCATGTAGTCTGCATACTTAGCGGGAGGATGTAGCTTTCTTACTTCTCTGAATAAATTATAGGCTCCCAATTTGTTTCCTTTATTAAACACCGCTATGGCCTGATTGAACTTGGCATCCGGAAAACGTGGATTGATGGCAAGTGCTTTATTAAAATATTTATTGGCATTGTCGTTATCACCGTTATTCATATAAACAGCGCCAATATCGTTCAGAATTTGTACATGATAGGGTGCCATAGCAATGGCTTCTTCGTAGTAGCTTAAGGCCTCCTTGGGTTGGTTATTCATAAACGCTGCAGCTCCTTTATACCATGCAATGGGCGTGCCGTTATAATCTATCGGGAAATAGGTTTCATCCATTGACTTGGAAATTCTATAGGCTATGGGCCATTTATTTTTTTCTTTGGCAGCAAGCAATTGCATGTACTGCGACTCTGCATACCAGCGTGCTGCAGTAACTTTGGTTGAGTACAATGCAAAAACCATAAAACAAACTATTACTGCCGGAACAAGTTTGGACATGACTTTCTTTCTGTCATCTTTCATCTGGTAAAATACCATTAATGAAAAATACGCGATAACGCTTATCATCAGGAGTAGCTTTTCCATTGGAAATCCAAATAAAGATACTGTTGTAAAAATAATCATCCCAGACAATATAATCAAAAATTCTTTTGATTGATGGGTTAAATATTGTTTTATAGCCATAGTAATCCCCCAACCCAGCAATAAAATATAGGTAACAAATCCGGCTATGCCGGTTTCGGAAAATATTTGAAGATAGTCGTTATGTGCCCTGGTGAATTTAATATTATCAGTAGTAAGATAATCTGCACCTGTAAATCCAAACTTAGGGGCCATCAATTTCCAGTTAGCCAAACCACAGCCCGTCCAGAAATTTTCTGCAATTAGTTTAATTGAATTTCGCCAGAGCATCATTCTTTCAAAAACACTGTTGGCATTAAACTCAACATCCGTAGTGTTGCCTTTGATATAGGATACTGCAATCTCTGCTTTTCTGAAACCATCAATTTTATTCAGTACTAAAATTACTCCACTCATTGAAGATACTATGATGGCTATGGTAACCAAATTGATCCTTTCCGGTTTAATACTCAACTTTTCAGTAATTACACTTTTAATTTTTGAATACTTCAGAAAGGTTAGCACTATCATAACCAAGACAAGTGCTACAAAAACCGAAAAGGATTTAAGAATTATCAAATATACCAATGATAAGGCAAGCGAAACTATTGCTGCTTTTTTCCACCTGTTTGAGTCTGTCAGCATACACATTACTTGCAATGGCAAACAAAGTGCAATCATTTCAGCAAATGAATTTTTATTGGAAAGTAATGAGGTAAGCCTATAACTTATTTCAAATACTTCCTTATGCTCGTGTGCATAATTCCATATACTAATCAACTGCAAAACCCCATAAATCTGAATTATAAACAGCAGTACTACCACGGTTCTGGAAATCATTTTCATTGGGTCTGCTACCAATTTGTTTATAATCGAAAACACAAACAAATAGAACAACAATAATATCCACTTGATAAACTCAAATAAGCCATCGTTGCTACTTAAACTCTTATTCCAGGCTATTCCGGTGATGACTACAATACCCAACAAAATAAATACCGGTGCAAAGGAAGCATTGAATAGAGAAAAGGAAATTTTCTTTGTATAAATTCCGTAAAGAATAAGTGCAGAGAATGGAAACACAAATACTGCTGCAGTTAACAATCTTAAGGTGTGGTCAGGATCTGGCAATGAGGATGAAAATGATAATGTCAACACTATCATAAAAAGTGCGAATAAAAACGAAGCAGCTTTCTGGATTGACATGGCCATCAATTTTAATTATTTTACCTCTCTACTTAACACAACCCTCAAGCAAAGATAATTCTTGACTTTGAATATTAGTATAAATATTCTAATTAAATGACAGACTTTGGAAGCAGCATGAATTTTCACTGGCTCAATAAACTAAATGCCTAAAACTATGCCTTCTTCTAAAAATCCGACTTTTAATTAAAAAAATTACTCGTCAAGTTGTTAAGTTTGGATTTAATTGTTTGTATGGTATTTATTGCTTCACTGTAAGAGCTGTTTTTAAATAAAAAGTTGCAAGTAACTTAAAATATTCTTTTTGTATTTTAAAATCCTGAAATAGTATCTTTACACCTTCGAGCACATGAAATGAACACTGAATCCCTCATCCTTTCCATCAGAAAAAATATCCTTTGGATACTAATCATTGCATTGGTAGCTTTTGTTGTCAGTTATAAAATATCAGGAAGATTGAACAACTATTACAAAGCTGATATTATGTTCTTGTTAAACGATTTAAATCTAACTGATGATTCGCCCAAGGAAAACAGCATTAGTAGTGTTATCAAAAGCAAATCTTTAGAAACTGAAAGGATTCTTGCAATCATTTACTCTGATGCACTGATACAGAAAGTAGATGTTAAACTGAAACTTGGAAAGCATTATCATTTAGATGACAAAGACCCAAAATACATGACCAAATTAACCGCTTCTTTTGTTAAAAATGTTACTGTAGAAATAACCTCCAGTAAAATTATGTTACTGAAAGTACGTGATGCAGAAGGACCTGAATTTGTTGCCAACCTGGCTGAATCCATTATGAATGAGCTTTTGGCTTTTAACCGCGATCAGACAATAGAATTGTTAAATGAAAAATTAGCTTTTAACAGAGCCTTGTTTAACACCTTGGATTCGCGCTATATCAGTAAATTAAAAAATCTGGAACAATCAGTAGAACAGCTTAGACACAACCGTCCAAAAGAAATGACTTTTAATGATTTCCTTATTATTAAGTACAATATTATGGAAACCACTAAACAAATGGGAATGTTAACTTCAGAAATTGAGGATAACATCAGGAGCAATCTTTTAATCAATAAAACATTGGAAGGTAAAAAACTGGAGAGAATAATTGTGTTAAACAAAAAATACCTGATGCCGCAATCACAAAATTTGATGCTGAACCTGTCCGTTGCAACCATTGTATCTATTTTAACCATACTTTTATTAATAGTGGCGATTCACAGTTACGGATCCAACAAAGATTTAATCCGTCTGTTTATTTTTGGCAAAAAGAAAGAATAGTTTTCATTAATGTTATTTGTTCAACCTTCATTTCTAATCAGGCTTTTTTATTCAGGATTGATTTGGCGAATGCCAACACGGCAACCTGAAGTTTACCTGACATTTGATGATGGCCCAGAGCCTGAAGCTACACCTTTCGTACTGTCGCAGTTAAAGAAATGGAATGCCCTTGCAACATTCTTTTGTATTGGAAATAACATTGAAAAACATCAGGAGTTGTTTAATCAAATCGTTTCAGCAGGACATCAGATTGGAAATCACACGCAGAATCATTTGAATGGATGGAATAATAATCTTAATACTTATATGGCAGATGTTGAACAATGCAGCACCCATATTTCATCCGGTTTATTCAGACCACCCTATGGTAAAGTTACGTTGAAACAAATCCGTTCACTACGTTTACAATGGCAGATTATAATGTGGGATGTTTTGTCTTACGACTTTGAAACAAATGTATCACCAGCAAAGTGTATTCAGAATGTGATGCAACATGTGCGCCCCGGGTCTATCATTGTTTTTCACGATAGCAAAAAGGCATTAAAAAATTTAAGTGAAACGCTGCCTGTTGTTTTGGAAAAGCTTTCAGCAAAAGGATACTCTTTTAACGCTATGCCTCCTTACCGGCCACTACAATAACAATTTCGCCTTTGGGTGGATGGTTAGTATAATACTCAGCAACTTCTGCTACTGCACCTCGCTTTTTTTCTTCAAACATTTTTGAAATTTCACGTACCACACAAACTTTTCTGTCAGCACCAAAATTGGTGATAAAATCCTGAAGTGTTTTAATAAGCTTATGAGGTGATTCGTAAAAAACCATAGTTCGTATTTCTTCCTGAAGGAGTTTAAGACGTGTCTGCCTTCCCTTCTTTACAGGTAAAAATCCTTCAAAAACAAAACTGTTACAGGGTATTCCAGACATTACCAAAGCGGGGACAAATGCTGTTGCCCCGGGCAAACAAGTGAGTTCTATTTCATGTTCAATACAGGCACGTGTAAGTAAAAAGCCGGGATCTGAAATACCCGGTGTTCCGGCATCACTGATTAAAGCAATTGTTTTTTGTTCTTCTTTTAAAAGTCGAATCAGTTCATTCACCGCTGCATGCTCATTGTGCTGATGGTGTGTAAATACTTTCTTTGAAATTCCGAAATGATTTAGCAACACCGAAGCATTTCTTGTGTCTTCAGCAAGAATGATGTCGCATGACTTGAGAACATTTAAAGCCCTAAGCGTAATATCTTCCAGGTTACCAACAGGAGTGGGAACAATGTATAACATTCACCAAAAGTAACCAATAGATGTTAACTTTAATTTTTAATAAACTTTGTGTTATAAACATGATCATCTGAAGTCACGACTTCTAAAAAATAAATTCCTGCTGACAGTTGTTCAACCGTTATCCGTTTTAATAAATCCACTGAATAATTTCTTACTTCTTCACCGGTAGGTTTTAATATTCTTACCTTTTTAAGGCCAATATCGGTTGGTAAATTCAGGTCAATATATTTGTTTGAAGGGTTAGGAATAACATCAAGATAACCTCTGTCATATTCATTCATCCCCACAAATGGAAGAAATAATACACAAGCTAAATAAGGATTGTATTTAACAACTGTGCCTCCCTGTGTACTGACAGGCCAAACCACAACTACATTACTACCTAATTTGTAATTGGTACTATTGAAAAAATAGGGCGACTGAATTAAAATGTTTAAACTGCTATTAGGTTGTATGGTATATACAGTTCCTGAATTGAGAATTATAGAATCTTCAGGGAGTGAATCGCTCTGAAGTTTCAACATCAGTCCACCTGAAAAAGTTGAATTGGCATTATAATTCTTAATGGTAACCTGAATATTGATATAAGGTTGTTGCATAAAAGCAGAGTCAGGGCATTGTGGATACTGTGGTGAAATTGCAATAACCCCTAATGAATCTATTTGTGCCGAAGCAATGCCACAAAACAACAAACTAATAAACAACACTATTATCTGAACCCTTTTCATGATGAAGTATTTTAAACTTAAGACTTAATAAAAGTATAAATTGTTTTTTAATGCTGAATATGTATTTTCGCATTATCTTACCTGCCCAAAAGGGACTAAATGGATATTTTAAATCAACTGATTAACGGACTTAACAAAGAAGAAGTGCGTTTTTTTAAGATGTACATCAATCGTGTTGAGAAGACTGACAACCGTAAAGATGTGCAATTGTTTGATTATATCCGTAAATCGGGAGATAGATTTTCAGATGAAATTATCTTTAAAAAGCTCTATCAACCTCAAGAAAAAAATTCGTACTACCGTTTAAAAAACAGACTCATCAGAGAGGTAAATAAAAGTCTGACACTACAGCATTTTGATGATGATATGGTTGTATATATCTTCAGGCTGCTGGCACTGGTGAAATTTTATCTGAATAAAAATGCACTGAAACCTGCCTATTTTTTTCTTCGCAAAGCTGAGCAAAAAGCCAATGAAACAGAAAGCTTAGAATTATTAGACATTATATATGGTGAGTACATCCGCCTCGCACGCGAAATGACAAGTATAAATCCGGAATTTTACATTCATCGCAGAAAAGAAAATTCTGAGAAACTCAATCAACTCCGGGTCATTGATGATATTCTTGCTGTAGTTACCTATCGCTTAAAAATTACTCAAAATTTATCTTCAAAAGACGAAACGGTAATTTCACTGCTTCAGAAAACTACTGATGACTTTATCGGTGACCCAAAGATTGTAAAAAGTCCTCTCTTTCGTTTCAGGATTTACAATGCAATTAGTCAGTTGTTGCTGCAATCGCATCAATATACATTATTAGAAGATTACCTGTTAAAAACACTAAAAATATTTAATCAGGAAAAGCTTTTTACCAAAAACAATCATGAAACCAAACTTCAACTGTTAGTTTATTTGGTTAATAGTCTTTATAAAAATAATAAGCTGAAAAAGTCGCTTGAATACACAAATATGTTACATCAGGAGATGAAGGCTTACAATCAACTTTTCTACGATAAATTTTTATTTTATTACTACAATGCTCTTGTGATTAACTATTCCAAAACTGATAAACAAAAAGAAATAGTGACATTGCAGGAGATGGAGCAAAATGAAAAAATTAATGCTAACTTATTCTACCGTCAGTTTATACTATTGAATTTTGCATTGGCTTATTTTGATCAGAAAGAATTTAACCTGTCGGCAAAAAGTTTTACCCGATTACAAATGATGCCTGATTACAAAGAAACTGATGAGTCGCTGCGAATGAAAGTTGCAGTTGCTGAACTTATGACTCGTCATGAGTTAAACGACTACAGCACTTTTGATTATAAGTTAAAACAATTTAAAAAAGATTTCAGAGGCGTCTTGAATAAACCTGAAAACGAACCAGAAAAGCTGATGAGTGAGATATTAAAACTAATGATGTCTGTAAACAACAGAAAAAACAGAGCCATTGAATTGCGGATAGCACAACTCAAAACTTTTTCTAAAGAAGAAGATCAAAGTGGACTGATAAACTATTTAGATTGGCTTCAGGAAAAAAAATTATTCAAGAATAAAATCAGGTAGTTGCTTCCTTTTCAAGGCGGTCAATATCTGACTGTATTGCAGCAACAAGTTTTTCAAACTGCTCTGCACATTGCTGCAATAATTCAGTAGCAGCATTTTTTTCAGTTCCATCAAGCATCAGCCATTCTATATTTTTTAAGATTGATGCAAAGGTGTCTAAGTCAAGTTGCCTGAATCCCGGAATCATTCTGTGAACAGCTGCTGCCGATTGCTGAAAATCTGATTCCTTAGCGAAATGAATACTCTTTTCAATCAAGCTTTGATTACTCGAAATAAAAACTTTCAACATTCTGATAACAAAATCGCTTTTCCCATTTGATGTTCTGAATAAACTATCGAGAGAATAACTTAGCAAAGGTTTATGTTGCACCTCACGATTCTTCTCTATCAGAGGTATAAGAACTTCAGTCAGTTCATGAAGCTTAAATGGTTTCAAAATGACTGCATTCATCCCTGCGGCTATACATTCGTTTTTTGCATCATTCATCATATTGGCAGTAATGCCAATCAAAGGCAACATAGCACTTATATGCTCACGAATAAAAGAAGCAGCATTGTATCCATCAAGTTCAGGCATCTGAATATCCATTAACACTCCGTCAGGATTATACAACAGAATTTTTTCAATTGCCTGCTTACCACTTTCAGCAGTTATTACTTCTGCACCGCCATCTTTCAGCATGGCAGTAATTAATTGTCTGTTAAGCAAATCATCTTCTGCAACAAGCAAACGAAATCCATGTAATGAAACAAACTCTTTTTCAGTAATTTTAGTTTCATTCATTGGGGTCAAAGGAAAACGTAACATAACGGTTACTGTAGTTCCTTTTTCGGGAACACTTTTCATGGATATTGTTCCCTTCTGTAACTCAACCAATCTCTTTGTGATGGCTAATCCCAGGCCCGTTCCACCATAGTTTCTTTCAATATTATCGGCTTGTTGATAGGCATCAAATAATTTTGCAATCTTTTCTTCGGCAATGCCAATACCGGTGTCTGTTACCTCAAACTTAAACAATTCCCCTTCCTGTTTTTCAACTTTTACTAATACGGTGCCTTTCTCCGTAAACTTAATTGCATTACCAATGACATTGATGAGCACTTGCCGCAAACGCAAGGCATCACCGGAAACCGTCAAATTACGAATATTACTAGCTTCTAAAACTAATGCAATATTTTTTTCGTCAGCTTTTTGACTTAATAAAGTTACTACATCATTCACCTCCTTATAAATAACAAAAGGATCCTGCTTAAAATTTAACTTACCTGTTTCAATTCTTGAAAGATCTAACACATCATTTACAATATTTAACAGGTGTTGCCCTGCCATGTTGATAGTGTTCACATACTGCTGTTGCTCTGTAGTTGTGTTAGTCTTTTGCAGCCTATTGATAAAACCGGTTAATGCACTTAATGGTGTTCTGATTTCATGACTCATTGTTGCCAGAAACTCCTCCTTAAATCGTGCAAGTTGCTCTGAACGTGCCCGCGCTTCCTCAAGCTGAATTTTATATCTGTTGGCACGACTGATATCTGCAAGAATTATTATTGAAAGTATTAATATGAGAACTGAAGCTGTAATAGTTGCTATCACAACAGTTTTTAATTGCTGTTGCGAATTACTGATTACTTCCAATGATTTGTTTTCATTGTTATGCCTTATGTCTCCTTCAAGTAAAACAATTTGCGACTGAATTCTTTCTTTCAACAATCTGTCTTGTTCAAGTAATAACAACTCACCATCACTCAGCTGGGTCACCTTTCTAATCTCATTCTCCTTAGCTTCAGAAACAGTTTGTTTGATAGTACTCAACTTCTGTGCTTGCAGGTCATTTAAAGAATCAAGCAACAAAGCTTTTCTTTCAAGTTCCCTTAATTTCTTTTTTGAAGAAAATAAGCTTTTAAAAAATCCGGGCTTTGAAGTTTCTGTACTATCTATATTCTGATAAATTTCTACATCCTCAACTTTATCAGAAATTTTACTCATTGCAGTATTGATAAGTTCTCTGTAACGCAATTCAATCAACTTATCGTAAATGTCAAACTTATAATGTATAGATGCTGTGAGTGAGTCAAAAGCCTGACTGTTTGACGGAAACAGATTTTTAAGTTTTACCAATTGTGAATCGGTTTGCTCAACTTGCTTATAATAATCTTCTAAGTTTTTTTCATTGCGTGTAATAGCAAATGAACGCACATGGCTTTCTGCAAGGTTAACATTTAGAATCAATTCTTTCAGGTCAGAAAGTCTTGTATCAGGTTTCTGCAACAGTGTAATTGTTTTGCTAAGTGCTGTTGTATTCTGATAATTAAACCATGCCAGAAAAAATGCTACTGCCAGTGCAAGTAACATGAGGAAAACTATATACAACCGTTTCTGCATAATGAGTCAAAAATACAACGCTAAATCTCCCAATGGAGGAATAATTTTCCCAAAATGAAACTATTTATCAGAAAATAGACTTTCATTACTTGCACGTTAATAACTTTATAACTTATTGATTGGCATAACCTTAAAATGTTTACAAACCAACTGAATCAATAAGCGCTAAGGCAGTGGCACATTATTTAATAGTCTGTTGATGTTAATCAATAAAAATAAAATACAATGAAAAAGCTAATTTTAATTGCATTACCAATAGTAGGAATGACCTTATTTGGTTGCGAAAACTATAAAGAACAAGCTGCACAGTTAACACGTGAGCGTGATTCTTTAGTCTCATTGAATGTTGCCGGAACACAAACTATTGATGAGTTTATCACAACATTGACTGACGTAGAAAACAGCCTTGGCAAGATTACAGAAAAACAAAATTCTATTGCAATGACTGCTGACCGCAATCCTGAAGCAGCGCGCAACTCACGTGAGAGACTCAACGCACAGATTGAAGAAATCAATCGTATGATGCAGGAGAACAAAGATAAAGTTGAGCAATTGACAAAGAAATTAAAAGGTGCCAACGGATCAGCAGCAAAATTTCAGAAAATGGTTAAGTCGCTTCAGGAGCAACTTACTCAAAAAGAACAAGAGCTTGCTTTGTTAAATGAAAAATTAGCAGGATTGAATGTTGAACTGGCTACATTAAAAACCAACTTCGATTCGCTGTCAACAACAAATCAAAATCAGGCTACTGTTATAGCTGACCAAACAACTAAAATTCACACTGCATATTACACTGTAGGAAATTACAAAAGCCTGCGTGACAAACAAGTGCTTTCTAAAAAAGGTGGCGTGCTTGGTTTAGGTAAAAAAGCAACAGTTGTGCCTGCAATTAAAAACGATAATTTCACCAAAATCGATTATACCCAAATCAGCACTATTCCTGTGAATAGTAAAAAAGTTGAGTTGGTAACTACACACCCTGATGGATCATACAAAATTGAAAAGAACAATGACCTTGTTAGCGACATTTTGATTACAGATCCTGAAAAATTCTGGAGTGCATCAAAATATCTTGTAGTACTGACAAAATAATAAAAACAGGAAATAAAACATTCTTTGGTTTTAGGTTGGGTAACGGAGCAGCAATGCTCCGTTTTTTTTTAATAAATGAATGTTTAATAAAATTTATTACCTCTGTTTGCTTTGTAGCAAAGTCATTATACATTTGCCCATCCTGACATTACGAAGTTATGCTAAAGAAAATTTTCTTCCTTATATTATTTTCATTCGGCTTTATAGAACTCTTTGCACAAACAGAGCCTGCAAAAGCAACAGAAAAAGAATCGTTAGTTAACTGGATCAGCTTAAACGAAGCCGAAAAACGCAACAAAGAGATTCCAAAGCCCATAATAATTGATTTTTATACCAGTTGGTGTGGCTGGTGTAAGGTGATGATGAGCTCAACTTATTCAGACCCGTCAATAGCATCGTATATCAATACCAATTTTTATCCTGTTAAATTTGATGCTGAAACTAAAGACACCATAGCGTATGATGGTGTTACTTACAAACCAACAGGTACACAAAAGCGCGACCCGAATGAATTTGCAGTAAAAATGCTGAATGGCACTATGGTGTATCCTTCAACTGTTTTTATGAATAAGTCTGCTAACTTCACCATGTCTGCACAGGGATATTTGGAAACAAAGAAGATTGAACCTATGTTGGTGTTTACATTAGAAAATGGGTTTCGTAACAGCAGCTATGAAGACTTTAATACACAATTTCAAAAAGCTTTTTATGATTCATTACAAACCAAGGTTTACGAATCTGTTAAATGGCAAACACCATCACATTTTTTTATAAAAGACCAAAAACCTGATGAGAAAAAGAAAATTGTTTTTATCAATACAGAATGGTGCAATACATGTCGTGTTATGTACAGAACAACTTTTAGTGATACTGCCGTAAGTAGTCTGTTATCTAAACATTTTGAATTGATAAACTTCAATCCGGAAACCAACGACAAACTTTATTTTCAGGATAAAGAATTCGAAAACATACATTCAAAAGAAATGCCTTTTCATCAGTTGGTGTATGCACTTAGCCGCAACGGATTAATATTTCCACAAGTGATATTTATGGATGAAAAGAATACTGTTGTTGACGCAATTCCGTTTTATCTTAATCCAAAAGTTTTTAAAAGTATTGTGCGTTTTTATGGAGAAGATATTTATAAAACAAAAAACTGGGAGACTTTTATCAAAGAACAGGAGACAAAATAATCCCGTATAATTATCCAACACAAAATTTAAAAACCTAATAACACAAATCGTTAATGTATGAAACGTTTAAAAAATCCTGTTACTTTTATTTTCATTACTGTTTTAGTTGACTGTATTGGTATTGGAATTATTTTTCCGGTAATTGCATCACTGATAACAGAAGTCAGTCATGTTCCCGTAAACAAAGCAACAACCTACAGCGGCTGGATGATGACACTTTATGCTTTGATGCAGTTTATTTTTTCGCCAGTCCTTGGAGGTATCAGTGATCGCTATGGTCGCAGGCCGGTGCTGCTTTTGTCATTGTTAGGATTAGGTATTGATTACTTGTTTTTATCAGTAGCACATACGCTCACACTTCTATTTATTGGAAGAATTATTGCTGGAATATGTGGTGCAAGTTTTACAACGAGTTTTGCCTACATTGCCGATGTTAGTCCAACTGAAAAGAGAGCACAGTATTTTGGTATGATGGGTGCAGCCTTTGGTGTAGGTTTTATTATTGGTCCTGTTATTGGTGCATTAGCAAGCCACTGGGGTGTGCGTGCACCGTTTGTTGTTGCAGCATTTTTGTCGTTGCTAAATTTTCTATATGGATATTTTATCTTGCCTGAATCGTTAAAACCCGAAAACAGGAGAGCATTTCAGTGGAAAAGAGCCAATCCATTAGGTGCATTTATTCAGATTAAGAAAAGCAAAAATATCAAAACGCTCATCTTTACCATGTTTTTACTTTATCTTGCAGGTCAGGTAATGCCATCTATCTGGGCATTCTATACCAAGTTTACCTACAACTGGTCTGATGCAGAAATAGGTTATTCATTAGCTTTTGTCGGTGTGATGGTTGCTATTGTACAAGGCGGATTAATTAAATGGTCACAAACAAAATTGGGTAGTCACACTTCAATTTATACAGGACTTTCTTTTTATCTTGTTGGCTTAACATTATTTGCCTTTGCCAATCAATCGTGGATGCTTTATGCATTTACTTTTATTTATGCATTAGGAGGCATTGGTCCGCCATCAATTCAAGGAATTATATCAGGCTTAGTACCACCCAATGAGCAGGGCGAACTTCAGGGAATGATGACTGCATTAATGAGTATTTCAACAATTTTATCACCACTCCTTATGACAAACTTATTTTATAATTTTACGAAACCGGATACGATATATTATTTTCCGGGAGCACCATTTGCAGCAGCTGCAATTTTGGTGTTGATTTCATTCTTTGTTGTTAAGAGGGGAATAAATAACTTGACGAGACATCGGGCATAATTAATTGATGCTTTTTTCTATCAATTAATTTAACAGTAATCAAAGTTGAAACGATAGCTATAAGCAAAAACATTTACTTATTGAAAACTGTTTGCAATACTACCCTTCCAACCATATCAAGTGTGTTTTTATCAATGATAGAAAGGTTGTCGCCATGTGTATGATGATAGGGCGGATATTCTTTCTTTACATTGTCGTAATGAACAATGTCAATGGTTTTGATATTGGCAAGTTGATTAATGTATAAATGGTCATCTATTGTTTGTGGTGCAGGCTCATTAATGAAATATTGTCCATAGCCCATTTTCTGTGCTATGTTCCAAACTTTACTCAACACATCAGGTGCATAATACAATGAGGTTCCTTCCTTAGGAAAAACCGGATTAACACCACCAACCATATCGAGAAGTATTCCATACTGCGCAAAATAATCCGGGCGGTGCATATTCTTTGCCCAGAATTGTGAACCTAAGCACCATGTATTTTCCTGTCGGGGAAAACGTGTATCATCTTCTTCCTGCCCATAATCTTCAAGGTCAACGAACAAAATATCTATTCCTGTTTCAAGACCTGATGCAGGCAAAAGTCTTGCAATTTCCAGCAATACTGCCACACCACTTGCACCATCGTTTGCACCATCAAAAGGTTGATCTTTTCTAACAGAGTCATGATCGGCCCAGGGGCGTGTGTCCCAATGTGCAAGCAACAACACTCTTTGTTTTGCCTCCGGTTTATATTCAGCAATAATATTCTTCAGTCTGAATTTTTTACTGTCGAATGTAGTTATTGTTTCAGATTGAATCTGTGTCTGCAAACCAAACGATTTTAGTTTCTGATAAAGATAGTCAGCGCACTTTGCATGCGCATCGGTTCCAGGCACGCGCGGACCAAATGCAACCTGTGCCTGTAAATAAACCAAAGCAGAATCAGCATTAAATGCAGGCACAGGAACATTTGTTTTTGCAGGTGTTTCCTGTTTCGTTTCTGTGCTTTCCTTAACAGGTTGTTTACACGAACTTATGATAAGAAAAGCCGCAACAGCAATTAAGTTTAAAATTTTACTTTTTTTCCCAAGTACTGCCATCTTTCGAGTCTTTAACATTTATTCCCATTGCATTTAAACTATTACGAATATGATCCGAAACAGAAAATTCTTTTTTTGCTTTAGCCTGATTACGCATTTCAAGGACCAATTGCATTACATTATCAAACATAGACTGATCGCCTGAAGCAACTGAATCGTCCATCAGCCCTCCAATATCAAAAACAAAATGCTGAATAATTGATTTTGCTTCTGCAATATCTTCTTTAGTCATCTTCTCTTTTCCATCATTGGCAGAGTTGATTATCCGAACTAACTCAAACAACTGTGCAACCATTACCGGACTGTTGAAGTCATCGTTCATGGCATCATAGGCGTTCTTTCTTATTGAAGATAAATTTACAGAGGTAACGTCTGAGGCCTTTACGCTGTTAAGAGTTTTAATAGCAGACATCAATCGCTGATAGCCTTTTTCTGCTGCCTGCAATGCTTCATTGCTGAAGTCGAGTGTACTCCTGTAATGTGTCTGCATCATAAAAAAGCGGACTGCCATAGGAGAGTAGCCTTTTTCAAGTAAAGGATGATTGCCTGTAAAAAGTTCACCGGGAAGAAAACCATTACCTGCAGATTTTGACATGCGTGTGCCGTTAACCGTAAGCATATTGGTGTGCATCCAAAAGCGACATGGTTGCACGTTGCTGCAAGCCTGAGACTGTGCAATCTCATTGGTGTGATGTGTAGCTGCTAGATCCATTCCACCACCATGTATATCAAATGTGGCTCCCAGATATTTTGTGCTCATTGCAGAACATTCAATATGCCATCCCGGAAAGCCAACTCCCCACGGAGAAGGCCATCGCATAATATGTTCAGGCTTGGCATTAATCCAAAGTGCAAAATCCAATCGTCCTTTCTTCTCATCCTGCCCGCCTAATTCACGTGTGTTGGCAATCATATCTTCCAGCAATCGGTTGGTGAGCTGGCCATAATTAAATTCTTTGCTGTATTTCTCTACATCAAAATAAACTGTGCCATTCACTTCATAAGCATAACCATTGCTGATAATTTGCTTAATCATTTCAATCTGTTCAATGATATGTCCTGTTGCAGTAGGCTCAATGCTTGGCGGCAAGGTGTTGAATGCGCGCATCACATCATGAAAACCTAAAGTGTAACGCTGCACAATTTCCATTGGCTCTAATTGTTCCAAGCGTGCTTTCTTAGCAAACTTATCATCACCTTCATCTCTGTCGCCCTCGAGGTGACCTGCATCGGTAATGTTTCTTACATAACGCACTTTATATCCAAGATGCAGCAGATAACGATAAATGAGATCAAAAGAAATAAATGTGCGGCAGTTGCCCAAATGCACGTCACTGTAAACAGTAGGGCCGCAAACATACAGTCCTACAAATGGCGGGTTTAGCGGTTCAAAGCGTTCTTTCTGTCGCGAAAGTGTATTGTAAATATTCAGCGGTTGAAATTCCATGTTTATTTATTGTATTTTATTCTGATGTGCCTGAGCATTTCTGAGGTCATTTCTTTGAGGTCGTACTCATGTTTCCATCCCCATTCTTTTTGTGCAACACTGTCATCAATATTTGAAGGCCATGAGTCAGCAATCTGCTGGCGTGAATCCGGTGTGTATGTGCAGGTAAAAGAAGGGATATGCTTTTTTATTTCTTCAACCAATTCAACAGGAGAAAAAGAAATACCTGCAAGATTATAGCCACTGCGTGTTTTAATTTTTTCTGCAGGAGCATTCATCAGTTCCAATGTGGCACGAATAGCATCAGGCATATACATCATAGGCAGTGCAGTATTTTCTTTCAGAAAACAGTCGTAAGTATTTTTTAAAACTGCATCATGAAAAATATTTACTGCATAGTCTGTTGTTCCTCCTCCGGGATCAGCTTTGTAACTTATCAGACCGGGATAGCGAATGCTTCTGACATCAACCTGATGTTTTTGATTGTAATATTCGCACCATCGCTCACCGGCTTGCTTACTGATACCATACACTGTTGATGGCTCCATGATAGTTTGCTGTGGTGTTAATTTACGAGGAGTTGTCGGACCAAAAACAGCAATAGAGCTTGGCCAGAATAATTTGATGCCTGTATTTTCTTTGCAATAGTCGAGCATAACAAAAAGTCCGTCCATGTTTAGTTTCCATGCTGCTTTGGGCTTTTGTTCTGCCACTGCCGACAGCAATGCTGCAAGCAAATAAACCTGTTTTACATTGTTTTTCTTTATCAGGTCATAAACCTGTTGTGCATCCAACACATCGGCCATATAAAATGGACCCTTTGCTTTAAAATCGGCAGGCTGATCTTTTATGTCTGTTGCAATAACATTGTCAGACCCATATATTCCTCTGAGTTCTTCTACCAGGTCTGTTCCAATCTGACCTGCAGAACCCAGCACAAGCGTTCGCTCTGTTTGTGACATATTTTACAAATATCTGTGAAAGGACAAAAGTAAAATTTCTGGGCGTTTGTTTATGCGTTTAATAAATTAATAAACCACAGTTTAAACCATGGACTTTGTAACTGCGGTTCCATCTCGTATTGTCAACAATAAATTATCAACTGTCACTTTGCCGGAAACCTCCTAACGTTTTAGAACATAAGTTTAGTGGGTTTTATTCTTTGTTCTCAAGAATTAAAAAATGCTTTTGCAATTTCTTAACTATTTATTGGAATATGCTTTCTACTTTTGAAAAAATTCCTGAACAATGAAACAGTTGGTAATTTACTTATGTACACTTTTCCCCATTGCCTTTAATTGCCAGGCACAACTTTTTAATAGTGCTAAACCTGAATTTACTCATGCCGATTCTTTACGTGGTTTTCTGTCGCCTATAAGAAGTTGTTATGATGTTAAATATTATGACTTATCTGTTGCTTTAAATATCCCTGATCAAACTATTAATGGCAGTAACAGCATTTGGTTTGAAGTAGTAAGCCCGACAAAAATTATTCAGGTTGATCTCACAGAAAAGCTAACAGTTGCTTCTATTACTGATGAACATAATAATAAATTAAACTTTAGTCGTGATGGTAATGCCATAATGATTTCTTTCCCAACAATGTTAAATAAAGATATGCATTACAAAATAAAAATTGACTATTTCGGGAAGCCTGTTGTTGGCAAGATGCTGCCATGGGATGGGGGCTTTAAATGGACTAAAGACAAAGATGGTTTACCTTGGGTGGCTGTTGCCTGCCAGGGAACAGGTGCTAGTGTGTGGTGGCCGTGTAAAGATCATCAAAGTGATGAGCCCGATAGTATGATGATAAATATCACCGTTCCAAAAACGCTGATGGATATTTCAAACGGAAGGCTTCGTAAAAAAACTCCTGTGGGTGATGATATGATGCAGTATAGTTGGTTTGTGAGCTATCCGATAAACACTTACAATGTAACAATAAATGTAGGTTCTTTTGTTCATTTTAATGATTGGCATGTAAACAATAACGACACTTTAACGCTTGACTACTACGTAAAATCATACAACTTAGAGAAAGCTAAGAAACAATTTGAACAAGTGAAGCCTATGTTGAATTGTTTTGAAAAATATTTTGGTAAATATCCTTTTTACCGCGATGGTTATAAGTTGGTAGAAACACCTTACTTGGGCATGGAGCATCAAAGTTGTATTGCCTATGGGAACAAATACAAAACCGGATATATGGGAATGGATTTTTCGGGTATTGGATTAGATTTTGACTACATCATCATTCATGAGACAGCGCATGAGTGGTGGGGAAATAATATAACGACAAAAGATATTGCTGATATGTGGGTGCATGAAGGCTTTGGCAGTTATGCAGAAGTGCTTTATACAGAATGTTTGTATGGAAAAGCAAAAGCTCTTGATTATGTGAATGCACAACGTAAAAAAGTAGGAAATAAAACTCCCATCATTGGCCCCTATGATGTAAATACAGAAGGCAGTGGAGACATGTACCCAAAAGGAAGTTTGTTATTAAACACTATCAGACAATATATTGATAATGACTCTTTGTTTTTTTCTATTCTGATGAACATACAGAAAACTTTTGCCTATCAAACCATCACTTCTGCAGCTATTGAATCGTTGATGACTAAACAATCAGGTAAAAATCTTACTCCCATATTTGATCAATACCTGCGCCATGCAGCAATTCCTGTTTTTGAATATGAAGTAGTGAAAGACAAACCATTTCAACTGCGCTACCGCTGGAAGGCAGATGTTGCGGATTTTGATTTACCTGTAAGAATAGATTGTAATAAAGAAAACAAACGATTGAATGTAACTACTCAATGGCAGGAAACAACACTTGCCGGGTTTGACAGTAATTGTTTAATCATTAGAGATGATCTTGGCTATTTTAAGGTCACAAAGCTGAATAAATAAAACAGGCTGTCCGTTAAAACAGACAGCCATGTATTAAAATCAACTCAAAATTATTGTACAACCAATTTAAGTTGTTGCAGTTGCTTGCCGCTGTTAATTTTCACAATATAGATTCCTTTTACAAAACTTTCTGAAGGAATAGTTATATTGTTCAATCCGTTTACTTTCTTATCGAATGATGAAACCAAACGGCCATTCAAATCTGTAACGTCAACAGTAACTGTTGTGGCATTGTCGCTGTTAATAACAAGTTGCGAGTTTCCTGATGCAGGATTAGGATAAAGCGCAATGGCTTCAATACTGTTGTTTTCTAAAACCGATAAAGGACCCATATCATATTTATCGAAATAGAAATTACCATTAGCAGAGCCGCCAAATCCGGTGAATACCATTTTCCATTTATGATTGTTTTTGTCAATGACAAAGTAGGCTACAGAGTCTTCAATTACGAATGTTGAGCCGTTGAATGATTTCCAGTCATAGCCAATAAGGTTGTTGTCGAAAGAATAACCATAACCTGCATCGGTAGCAGTAGTAACATCATTTACAGGATAAGCTTTAACAGATTGCACACTATCGTTGGTGAGTACACCAGTAACTTTATAGTTGATAAAATGATCAACATATTGCTGGAAGCAAAGATCCCAACTGTCTTTTGTTGGTTCGCGGTCTAAGAATTGGTCGTTAGCAATTGAATAGTAACCGAAGTTCTTTGCAGGATAACTTAACTTTTGAAGTGAGCGTTGAATTTCATTGCTGCCATCTAAATCGGCAATACGAAAATTATAGGTTGCATTGATAAGCGATTCAATCCAGATTTTTTTAACTGTATTACTATTTAGTTTTATAAAATAAACAGAATCACCCATTACAGCGTGTGAGCCTAAATCATACTCTCCCCAGCCGAGATCAAACATATCGGAAGTGTCTGCTGTAGTGTTGAATGCACCGTTAAACATGTGCGCTTCGTTATTCAGCAACTCGTAATTGTACATACCCGTTGTATCTGCAGCCGTCATGGTACTCCACTCCGAGGCATCTTTATTTGCTTTAAAAAGTTTCACATTATTTTTTGAATTGATGAGAATGGCAGCTTCAAAGCCTGAAATCTGAAATCCAAGATCCCAATCGGTATTGTCAATGGTTGATATGGTAGCATTGGCCATACTGTAAAAAGTCTGATTGGTGTAGCCGGAATTAATGGTTACTGTTTCGCTGACTTGTGCAATAGTGGTGATAGGCAGTAACAGTGCTATCATTAATTTGGTAGTTGTAGAAATGTGTATCATTTGAATATTTAATTTAAGAATTTATAAAATACGTTGATAACAAAATGCAGGATAGCCTCTGACACCAGTAGTATTGTAAAAGTCATAGAACTTTATTTTATAATACTGATCGTTTTTATCCTTGAGAATATAATATATGTCGGGAGTTATGTAATACTTATTGTCGTTAAAATTGAAATACTTCCATTCAAAGCCGATGATGTTTCCTGTTGAATAAAAAGGATAAGAAGAAATATCGTTATGATTAAAATTCTCGAACGACATATACCCCGGTAAAGAATCTTTTTTAAGAATAGCACACGTTATATTGTTCCAACGGTTAGACAGCACACCATTTACAGAATAATATCTGAATTGCAATGGCTCGTCCCAATAGGTATGGATATAACGAGTAAACATGATGTCCCATTGATCTTTTGGCGGAGCAATATTTTTCATTTGGCCACCATTGTCGAATGAAAAATAAACCTGCGAATAGGCATTGTCCTTTGTTACAACAAACTCATGGTAGTCGGAATTATTCAATTTGCTGTAACGGATTGTATAGGTGTTGCTGTCAATACTCACAATTTGAATTTTGCGATATCGGTCGCTACCTATATGACTGAATTTTCCTCTGTCTATAATTACGATTTGTTGATTTACATCACCACTTGAAGTTGTGTTACTTCCAAATACTGTGCTGTCGCCAAGCATATTATCAGAATCAGTAAGCCAGTTCAGTCCTGTTGTATCAGTATTTATCATATCTGTACATTGTGTGCGCCATGCAAACATGTACTTACCTGTGTTGAGATATATATGTTTTGATTCCGGTGAAGCATCAAAAGCCAAATCATAATCTTTAACTGCACTGCTTTTTATAACCCCGGACGTCAGGCTAACGAATACAACAGTATCGTAATTAACTCCAATATTAACCTGCATGGATTGTAGTGTAGTATCAATAGGTGGCAGCACAATTACCTTGTCATTATCTTTTTCGCAAGAGGTAAAAAGCAACGCTGCAATTGGTAATAATAAAAAGAAAATATTGACCTTGATTTTCATGTTAAATATTCACTGAAAGTTTTAAGAAAAATAATCGTCCGGGAAGAAGAGATGATGATGAACCACCGCTGTGTATTTCACCTGTAGCAAATCGTCTTACATCGGTAACATTAAATATATTTTTAAGCCCCCCTCCTATTTCAATTCTGTCTTTCCACAACTTTTTTGAAACAGTTGCATCAAGTAGTTGATAATCTTCGTTGTTTTGCTTGAGGCTGTTGCCATTACTGTCTAAAACATACACAGGAACTTTTCCATTGTATTTATAATAAACACTTGTAGTCAATCCAAAAGGTTTATAGTGATAACTTACAGAACCATTTGCCTGCAGATACCATGATAAATCATTAACAAGTGATTCGTTGAAGGATGATGTTCCTGTATAGGAAACACCTGCTGCAACTGAAAAACTGCCAACATCAATTCTATTTGACCATTCAATGCCTTGTGACGTAAAGTGTCCAATATTAATGTAGGTATATAGGTTTGATGTATCACTATAAGTAGCTAATGTTATCAGGTTTTTTACTTTGTTGTAATATAATTTTACCTCTGAATTTATTTTCATGCCTTTATATTCGGGTAATAAGGAATATACCAACTGAAAATTATCTGACGACTCCGGTTTAATGTTGTTGTTTCCCTGAACATTGTGGTTGATATCAATAAAATCAAGATAAAGCTCTTTAATTCCCGGAGTACGAAAACCACGACTGTAAGAAAGACGAATAGCCTGAATGTTTGTTAATTCATATTTCAGATTAAGAGATGGAATTAATGGAATGGTAAATTCTGAATGTAAAGCATAACGTAATCCGGGACGGATAAGTAGTTTAGAAAATGGTTTGTACTCGGCACTTGCAAACACAGCATATTCCTGCATGGCAGCCTTATTGCTGATTCGCTTACCGGTTCCATTTTCAATATTAAAATCTATACCTCCCTGATAATTGAAGTTTTTATTTTCATCAATATGGCTGAATGCACTTCTAATGTTCCAGCTGTAAAATTTTGTTTCATCACTAAAATCCGGTCCTGTAAGTTCTGACTGTTCGAGAGCAACCATATCTTTCAAAAAAACTTCTTTATGTCTGTCATATCCTGAAAAAGCTACATGACCATTGATTTTATTTTTGCCTGAAAGAAACCAATCATAGCTGACTGAATGGTTGTTGCGCAGTGTTTTAAAATAAGTGTCGTAAGCATAAGCAGAAAAGGGTGTAACAGTGACTGGACCTTTATCCGTAATTTTCTCATCAAAAAGTCCCATCTGATAAGCTACCTTAACCTTACTGAAAGTATATTGCAGCAATGCCGTGCCGAAATATTGTGTCTTGGGTTTCCATTCAAAAACTCTTCTGTTATCAATCAGGTTCCATCCTTCAAAAAAATCTCTTCCGGCAGTTACTTTTATTCCAGCATGCTTAAAGTTTACAGAGGCATTCAGGTCAGTGTTGTAGGTTCCAATATTTTCGTAATAAGCTGAGGCGCCCGCAGTAGTCTTCCTGATTGTTTGTGGTTTTGTAATCAAATTAATAGCACCTGCAATAGCATCGGTGCCATAGGCAGTGCTCATAGGTCCTTCAACGACTTCTATTCTTTCAACAGCTGCAAGATTAAGCTGGTTGAGGTCTATATTACCATCCATTCTTCCAATAACAGGTACACCGTCAATCAGCACTTTAATATTCTTCATGTCCATTCCCATCATGGTTAATGTACTGCCGAAAGCCTGATCATAACCTGTGCTCATATTGAGTTGTTTGCTAAGTACATCGGCAACATTCACAGCACCCATATTGTCAAACGTTTCTTTACCAATTACTTTTATTGCATAGGCAGATTGCATGGCAGGTGCAGGAGCATAAGAAGCAGTAACAGCAACTTCATTGAGGTTGACTCCATTTCTGATTAGCCAAATAGTGTCACCGGAAGTTTCTTTTTCAATTTTTTGACTCTGATAGCCAAGACAACGCACTTCAATTAAAAACCCTGATTCTTTTGTTTCGGGAAGTTTAACACGTCCTTTGTTGTCGGGCAGTAATATCTGTGACTTTCCGGAAGGCATTATCCAAATCACAACAGCCTCGTTTACCGGCTTACCATTGGATTTATCTTTGATAAATAATACCTGATCGGCAGCAAAAAGCGTTACAGACAAAAGAAAAAATGTGAATAGGAGTATGGTTTTTTTCACAGCTGCAAAAGTAAAAGTAGCACCCTGCAGCATGGAAAAGTTATGTTGATAAAAATCAGTCAATCTACAATGTTGACAGAAGTATGACAATTAATTTTGCTCATGAAAATTTTCTGAGATTATCCATAAATTTTCCAAATCAAAAATGATTTAATTTATTTAGCGTTAGCATAAAAACACAATTTCATGACAAAGCAATCTATCACCAGCGAAATACAAGTTGCAATTGAACAGATCTACAGGCAATGGGGCGTTTTTTCATTAGACAACCGTATTCCTGAAAATGATGAACTGGACATGCTGAAAAGCAAACTGATGAAACTACATGATAAAATCAATCATCTTCAATTGGTTGAATCTGTTTCCTCTTATGAGCAACCGAATCAGGAGGTTGTTACAGAAACAGTACGTCAGCCAATAGTACAGACTGTCATTGAAAAATCTGAACCCGAACAACGAACTGTTGTTGAAACTCCGAAAACTGAATTAAAAGTAGAAGCTTTAATAATTGAAGAAGTAAAAGCAAAACCTGTTGAAGAAGTAAAATCTGAAAAAAACGCTGAACCTGTTATTCCACCAGTACAAACTGTAAGAGCTGAAGTTTTTAAAGAAGTGGATCAAACAGTGGCAACTATGTTTCACGAGACGGAAACCATTCACGATAAAATAGGTATAACACAGCCGGCTTTTGCCATAGCAGATAAATTAAAACTGTCGCCTGTTGCTGATTTGGTTAAAGCCATTGGCATCAATGAAAAATTCTTATTCATCAGTCAGTTGTTTAATGATGATTCAATAAGATATCAATCAGCAATTGATAAGTTGAACTCCTCAGCAAATTTTGCCGAAGCCTACATGTACTTCGACTCTGAAATAACTTCAGGAAATCAGATAGATAAGAATAGTGATGCCTGCAAACAGTTTGTAGATTTGCTGCAAAGGCGATTCATGTAATGCTGCGAATATCTTTTTTTGCATCGTTGATTTTTATTTATGTATTGCTGTGTACACATCTTGTTTTTGCACAGCAAGATGATGCACGAAAAGTTATTACTGAATTATCCTCAGAAAAATATTTTGGTCGTGGTTATCTGAAACATGGTGATAAGAAAGCTGCACATTTTTTACAAAAGCGTTTCAGCAAACTTGGATTAAAGCCTGTTGATGATAAATGGTTTCAGCATTTTACACATCCTGTAAACCGTTTTCCGAAAAATGTAAGTCTGACCACTGACACAAAAAGCTGGATTCCCGGAAAAGAGTTTTTAATACATCATCAATCGCCATCAGCCAATGGGACATGGCCCATAGCATGGGCAGATTCTGCAGAAATCATTTCAAGTCTTAATAATGATTTCGACAGTTGCTATGTCATAACACGTCAGGTTTTCAGTAAGCTGCAAAAAGAAATTACATCCTTGCTTTTTAAGCGAAAAAAAGGCGTATTGGTCATTCTTGAACCGCATAAATTGACATGGAGTGTTGGCACGTCAGTGTTTAATATTCCTGTTATTGAAGTATATGATAGCCTTTTCAGTCGTCAAACAAAAAGCATCACAGTTCATGCCGATGCAGAATTTAATGCCGAATATAACTCAAAAAATGTAATTGGAATAATTACTGGAAATAAAATTCCTGACTCTTTAATTGTAATAACGGCACATTACGATCATTTGGGTGGCATGGGAAATAAAACATTCTTTCCCGGTGCCAATGACAATGCAAGTGGTGTTGCCATGTTACTTTCTTTAGCCGAATATTTTACAAAACAAGAAAACAGACAACCCTATTCCATTTTATTTATTGCTTTTGCTGGAGAAGAAGCCGGCCTGCAGGGTTCAAAGTATTATACAGAACATCCGCTACTGCCATTATCAAAAATTCGTTTTCTGATAAATCTTGATTTGCTTGGCACAGGCGATGAAGGCATTATGGTTGTTAATGCAACTGAATTTGAAAGAGATTTTTCAATTTTACAGTCTATAAACGACACTGCAAAATATGTTAGCAATGTTGGCAAAAGAGGTAAAGCAAAAAACAGTGATCACTATTACTTCAGTGAAAAGGGTGTGCCTGCATTTTTTATCTATACACTCGGTGGTGTTACATGGTATCATGATGTAATGGATAAGTCAGAAACTTTGCCGTTAACAAAGTACAACAATGTGTTTCAACTCTTGAAATCATTTATCATTGCTTTGCAGTGAGTAAACTTTATCATTGAAAAATCGTTTCTCCTATTCAATTATCTTTGTAAATTATAAAAACAATAGTGCAGGAAATACTTTTTGCTGATTTAGGTTCATCGGATTACAAACAAACCTGGGATTTTCAGGAGCAGCTTCTTCAACAGATTATGCAACTGAAATTAGAAGGACGTAATCAGGGTTTGGGTGATCATGCACCAACGCCACATTACTTATTATTTTGCGAGCATCCCCACGTTTTCACCTTAGGAAAAAGCGGAAAGCCCGAACATTTGCTTTCTAATGAACAACAACTTAAAAATGCCAATGCAGATTATTATAAAATAAATCGTGGTGGTGATATTACCTATCATGGTCCTGGACAGATTGTTGGTTATCCTATTCTGAATCTTGACCTGTTTTTTAATGACATTCATCGCTACATGCGTTTTCTCGAAGAAGTAATTATCCGAACTTTAAAAGAATATGGCATTGAAGGCAGCAGAATAGAAAAACTAACCGGTGTGTGGATTGATGCGGGCAAACCAAGTGCACGCAAGATTTGTGCCTTTGGTGTGCGTTGCAGCAGATGGATAACCATGCATGGATGGGCTCTCAATGTAAATACACAGTTGGATTATTTTAACCACATTGTACCCTGCGGCATCAGCGACAAAGCTGTTACATCCATGGCAAAAGAACTTGGAAATAATTTGAATATTGATGAAGTGAAATCTGTTTTATTAAAACACTTCAGTGATGTTTTTAATGCCACAATTAAAACTGTGGAAAAAGAAAAACTAATAGCAAAAGAAAAAACATGAAAAAGATAATCAAATACCTGCTGTTTATTTTACTGATAACAACAATAGCACTTGCAGCTACGGGAAAATTGTATTACTACAAAGCTCTTGTTTACAATTTTGTAGATATTGACGATTTGAATTTGTTTTACAACAGAGAAGTAAAAAACGGAACAGGAATGCCATGGAATGTTTCTACAGACTATAATAAGAAAAATCTGAGCGACACACTCACTGCATTATTAGAAGCTAACAAATCTGTTGCATTTTTAGTTTTAAAAAACGACTCTATTTGTTTTGAAAAATATTGGGAAAACTACGGGCAGGAATCACTTTCCAATTCATTTTCTATGGCAAAAAGTATTGTAGCATTACTGATTGGAAAAGCTATTGACGAAGGTAAAATTAAAAGCCTTGACCAGCCAGTTGCAGATTTTATTCCTGAGTTTAAAGAAGGTGAAAAAACAAAAATTACAATTCGTCATTTGATGATGATGAGTTCAGGTCTTGATTGGAATGAAGGATATGCCTCGCTGACATCGCAGGTTACTGAAGCCTATTATGGAACACAACTTTACAAACAGGTTACCTCATTAGGTGTTGCAGAAGCACCTGGGAAATTCTGGGAATATAAAAGCTGCGATACAGAATTGTTAGCTATCATCGTGAATAAAGCAACAGGAAAAAGTCTGGCTGAATATGCATCAGAAAAACTTTGGAAACCATTGGGTGCAGAACACAATGCACAATGGAGTCTTGATCAAAAAGATGGAATAGAAAAAGCTTACTGTTGCTTTTACAGCAATGCACGCGACTTTGCACGTTTCGGTAAACTTGTTTTGCAACATGGACGATGGAATAACGAACAAATTATTGACTCTGCCTTTATAGCACTTTGTACCACACCAAATAATTTGCCGGATAAGGAAGATAATAAACCTGCTCAGCATTACGGCTATCAATGGTGGCTATCTAACATCAGCAATCATCCTGTGTACTACATGCGTGGCATATTAGGGCAGTATGTTATTGTTATTCCCGATATGCAGATGATTATTGTGCGATTGGGACATAAACGCAGCAACAACCCGGACGGAAAGCCTAATGACTATAAATTTTATGCCGAACAAGTCATAAAAATGTATGAATAACATGCTATAAGGTAACTTCTAACTTCATTATTCGTTTAATATAATATGCTAAAAGATATTCCTCAATTAAAAGTTGAAAACGTAGCCGTTGCCATTGTAAAAGAACAATCAAACGGTGCTGATGTTTGGAATGCCTATATCATTAACTTGAAAAATGAAGTGTTGCAAGGTGTATTAATTACAAGCAAAGGCTATGGCATCATGGAAGGTGAAGAAAGAAAAACGTCAACCCTGAGACATTTTATAGAAAATATTCCTCCGCAGTCGTGGGTAAAGATTGAACCTATTACAGATAATGTTCTTAACCTGAACAATGAATACTGGGTAAGCTTTTATCTTAACAACACCATGTATGATCGTAAATATGTTTTTCTTCCGGGAGTTATAAATGAGGAGTTTTTTACACAGATACCATTGCTAGAAAAGCGCGGTGTGATGATTAGGTAGTTTTTATATACTGACTTGTCGTGAAATTGGACGAGTCACCCTCTCCACTACCCTACCCCCTTCATGAATTCAATTTCTTTTGCATCATAACCTTTGTCACAAAGCCATTTTGAAAATGCTGTAGTACTACCATGAGTTACATATATTTTCTCTGCACCACTTTCTTTAACTGCTGTATTCAACTCATCCCAGTCGGCATGGTCGCTGAGTGCAAAACCACGGTCAACATGGCTGAAATATTTTGATTTGCCATGCAACATCCAACCACTGCAATAGCCAACACTATAGTTTTCAAGTTTCTTAAACAATGCCGAACGTGCTCCTGATGGTGATGCAAATATTAATGCACCTTTCAGATTTTCTTTCACAAAGTTTGATTTCAGCGGTTTAACATAAGGCAAATCACAACCGGCTTCACGTAATCTTTCGTTGACAGCCACAACATCAGATGTACCATAGATACCAAAATCAAAATGGTTTAACTGCTTTATCAGCCTTTGCATCTTGCCAAGCGAATAACCCATCAGCACAGAAGTAGTTTGTTGTTGATTATTGGTATTTATCCATGCAGTAATATCCTGCATTGTCTGTTGTTGTGGCTGCCATTTGTAAATGGGTAAGCCAAAGGTTGACTCTGTAATAAACACATTGCACTTTACATGTTCAAACACGGGGCAGAAACCATCATCATGCAACTTGTAGTCGCCTGCTGCCACCCACACTTCGTCTTTAAATTCTACTCTTATCTGTGCACTGCCAATGATATGACCTGCAGGATGCAAAGAAAACTTTACTCCGTTAATAGTAAACGTTTCACCATAAGCAACTGTGCGCAAACTAATTTGCTCGCCCAATCGCATACGCAGCATAGCTTCCGAATCTTTATGTGCAAGATAGTGACTGCTTCCAGGGCGTGCATGGTCGCTGTGTGCATGAGTGATGATGGCATTTTCCACTCTGCGATGCGGGTCAATATAGACATTTGCCTGCGGACAATAAATACCCTTATTTGTTAACTCTAATAACATTGCCATGACGGTGCTGCAATTATTTGCAATTACGTAAAGATATAAATGTGTTGTTAAAATAGAATCAAAATCATACAAAAATGGTCAAAACATGTTACTTTGCGTCCATGAATCAAACTATGCGGCTTATCCTTTTGGGATTATTAGTATTTGCCAGCCGTTGGTTTTTTCTTGATGCAGGCTATGGTGCCGAAGAAGATGCATGGGGCTATGCCGTAAATGCACTTGCTATGGATTCAACACATAGTTATCAGTATTCGCGTTTGCCCGGACATCCTGTACCCGAATGGGCGTATTACTTTTTACCTGTAAAACATTCTTTTGCTTTCAACCTATGTACAGCGCTCTTAAGTACCGTTGCTGTGTTGCTGTTTTATTTAATCTGCAAAAAATACAAACTCAATGCTACTGCCGGAGCATTAATGCTTGCTTTTACTCCTGTTTTTTATATTCAAAGTACCAATGCAATGGACTATAACTGGTCGCTGTGTTTTTTGTTAGCAGCACTCTATTTTGCAGGAAGAAGAAAAATATTTTTAGCAGCACTCACACTTGCTTTAGCTACAGGATGCCGCATCACTGCAATTCTATTTATACTACCACTGTGTATTTATCTCTATAAAGCTGATAAAAGCTGGAAGCATATCAGTCAATTACTGATTCTTACACCTATACTTAGTGCATTATGTTATCTTCCATTAATTCTGAAATACCACTTAAAGTTTCTTACTTACGTTAATCAGTTTGGATATCCGTCTGTTTTAAAAACCATTTATAAAGTAAGTTTTGGCGTTTGGGGTACTTTAGGCTTTGTAGTGGTTGGTATTGCTTTTGTCTTTGCTGTCCAAAATATATTATTCCATCAGCAAAGCAGAAAGTACAAACCTATTTTGTTTGGTGCTTTCTCTGCTATTATTATTTATACACTGTTGTTTCTTTATGAGCCACATAAATCAGCCTATCTTATTCCTGTTATTCCTTTTGTAATATTAGTAATACTCATTGCACATCAGGATAAACTTTGGCCGATGCTGGTTACCACATCATTGGTGTTAAGTTGTTTTTTTGCAGGTATCAATCTAGCCGAACCCAACCGCTCGGCATTGCCCGGAAAATATGCGCTGACCAGAAAAGTCGGAAACCTTAGAATATGTTTTGACCCTTTTAGTGGAAATGTTTCTGATGATTATGCCAAAAGAACACAGCGGATAAAATATGCTGTAAGTGTTATTGAAAAAACGCACCTTCTGCAAGGTCGCAATGCAGTGATTTGTGGCTATTGGGTTAATATGATTTCCATTTTGAGTATCGGACAACTGAACCAGCAAATAATGCTTTTGCATTATGCCGATGAAGAGACGCTGTTAAAACTAAAAAATGAAAACGTTGGCATATATTACCTACCTGAACAAGCAATTTACAATGACTTATGCTATAAGAAAAAATTTACTCGCCAGCTTGCACAAAACCTGATGCAGTAATCTGAATTTTATAAAATAAGTAGCATTACCAGCCACCTCCGCCTCCACCTCCGCCACCGCCTCCGGAAGATCCGCCACCTCCGCTACCTGAAGAAGATGGAGGAGTTGAAGCAGACTGAATAGAATGAGAAAAAGAAGAGTTCAGTGAGCTTGAAAATAATGCCGGAGACAAATGACTTCCTGAATACCATGAACTATTGTATGTAGTATTCTGAATTGATGCACTCTTCAACATATTATCAAACTTTTCGCCCCAGATTTTGTCTGCTCCTAAAACCATGGCAAACGGCAAAAACTTTTCAAATATTTCAGGGTTCATTTTAGGTGAATTAAAAAACTTCAACTGTTCTTCTTCTGCTGCACTCAGGTACATGCCAAATCCCTTTATCTGCGACTGTAATTTTAATTTTTCAGCACTGGGTTTACGTATTAGGTAAGTGTAAAACATAATGGAGGCTGCACCAAACAGAAGTACAATAGCAAGTGCGGTGAGGTTGTTTTCAAGATGATCTTCTGCTATATAAAGTATGTGGTATGAAAGATAAAGTAAAAGTCCCATCTCCAATATTGCAATCAACCACATAGTCTTATAAAAACGCTTGCCCATGAATCCGAAGATGAATGAAATAATAAATAAAGAAACCGTTCCGAAGATGGCAATAACAAACAATGGCAACAATCTGTCAATCATCATTGCATCAAAAATGGAAATTAAAATTATTGCCAGTGCAATCATCACAGAAGGTGCAACTATTAATTTAAAATTATTTCCCTTATTGATAAAATTACTGTACTGGCTTTTAATTGAATCCGTATATGCAGTAACAGCATTCTTTATGTTGGGGTCGTAGGTGCCTGTTAAACTTAATTCGTTGGAAGAGCTAAACAGCTTGTTCAAAAGCATTGCTTCTTCCATTGGAAGGGAGGAGTCTGCATTTTTCAGTTTGGTTAAACTATAATTGGTGTCTTTAAATAAACCTAATAATACTTTGTTTTCTTTTTCATTAATTTTAAGATACCCTTTTACAGCTAAGTTGACAATGGATGCAGTAACAAAATCATTCTTGAAATATTCAGCATCCACATATCCGAGTATTGCCGGTGAGATAGCATCTGGAGATTCAAAGATGGGATAGACCGCAGGTGCTTCAGGATCTTTACCATACTTACTCCACGTAAAAAAGTAATAAATGAGCAAGAGAAATACAACAATTATTGCAAACAAAAGCAAGGCATACTTTTGTCCGAAGCCCGGTGGTGGTGGTGGAGCAATAATGTTTTTGGGGAAACCAACAGCTACGGTCAACCCTTCGTTTGAATTTAAACCTACTGCAGACCAGTTGATTTCTGTATCAGACAATTTTTGAGAGGTACAGTTGGTGTTTGTTGAACCGGCATAGCCGGTATAACAAGATTGTTGTAAAATTTTTGCAGATGCCGGCAGGTGTATGGTAGCACTAACACTATCTATATGAAAACTCCAGTCGTTGCCGGTGACATTCCAATAAAGTTCGTCATAATCATTAAAAAATCCAACATGATTTGAAGTCTTGTATTGCAACTCATATACATAAATGCCCGGATCGAGGTACTCGTTTTTTTCACCAATATAAACTACTGTATTGCCATTTTCGTTTTTAAGGTGATAAGGCTCTTCCTTGCCATCTCTTTTTACAGAAACAATGTCATAAGAAACATCTTTTAGCGGATTCGATTTTGATTTGTTTTCAGGTAAGACTCTGAAAATACCTCTTCTGATTTCAATTCCTTTTGCAACAACCTTGATTGTTTCTGTCACCATCAACTCATTTTCAGGATTAAGTTGAATATCGGAGTTATAACTCAATATTCTTTCCTCCTGTCCGCTGGCAAAGTTGGAGTTGATAAGTATAAATATTAAACTTACAATTCCTAAGAGATAGCTGCGGTTTGTTCTCATAAGATAATTATAAATAAGGATGATGTCAGAACTTTACTTTAGGAACTTCACGTTCACTTTCATTACTCAGTTCAAAGAACTCTACTTTATTAAACTGAAACATGTTGGCCACAATATTACTGGGAAAACTTTCTATTGCAATGTTGTTGTCACGTGCTGTTCCGTTATAGTAGCGTCTTGATTTTTCAATGTCACCTTCAATAGCCGATAATTCTTGCTGCAGGTTTATAAAATTGGTATTGGCCTTTAGGTCGGGGTACTGCTCGGCCACAGCAAACAGGTTCATCATGGCTTTGTTCATATTCTCTTCTGCGGCTTTTTGTTCGCCAACCGTTTTTGCGTTTACAGATTGTGCTCTTGCCTGCGTCACATTGTCAAGTGTATTGCGCTCATGTGCAGCATAACCTTTCACTGTTTCTATCAGATTTGGTATAAGGTCATTTCGTTTCTTTAGCATGACATCAATGCTGCTCCATGCTTCCTGAACTTTGTTTTTAAGAGTAACAAGTGTATTGTAAACACTGATAAAGTAGAAGGCAACTATTGCCAATACAACAATTAAGATGATGAGTGCTGTCAAGGTGATGTTAATTTAGATAGTGATTGTTCTTTACTGTTAAGCCGGAGTAAAAATAGGATTTTCCGGATTTTATGCAACAAATTTCCTTGCCAATTTTTTAAAACTTGAACATTACATTAAAAAAATGTCCCCTAACAAAAATTGCTACCGGTTGCTACAATCGCTGTATCCGTGGTTGAATAAACCACAACCCAATTGGAAAAAAAAATAGCAGTAAGGCAGTAGGCAGGAAGCTGCCCAAGTTTGCATTGCTTCCCGTTTCTGCACTTACTATTGCCTTTGATGCTATTAAAATTACTATTAAAAACATTACTGCCGCACTTATTGTAAGAACTAATGGTGCAATGTACTCAACCTGCAAAAGTCCGATTTGGATTTTTTCTTTTGTAGTTGTAAATAACATCACTATAAAAAGTATGGCACTCACAACATATCCCGGAATAAAATACCGGAATCCACCCCATGCAATATTTTGTGAAACCACCTTTTCTATCGCTCGGTGTCCTATAGCAAAAATCCAGAAAAAATAAATTATCCAGCCTAGGCTGGAAAACAGTTTTTTAAAAACAAGAAAATCTTCAGCAGGGGTAAAATAAAATATAAAGCCTATTGGTAAACAAACAAGTATAAATAAAAACAAAGGGTTTAGTTTTAATAGCCTTAAGGCACTTTGAATGATTTGCTTTTTCATGATAGTTGAATTGCTATTTTATTTCCAATACGAGTTCATATCTTATCCATCAAAAGTATATCAAGCACTCTTCGGCTAAGGGCAGAAGTGTTGATTTTTAACCTAAAAACCAGTAATTCTACCTTTCAGACAATGACTTTAACAAAATATCGCTAAAATTTTGCCGGTTCAAAGGGAATTTTTATATATTTTTGCATACGTAAATTTTAAGAGAAGTAGATTGCATGAATAAAAAGCCCAAGGTCCTGTTCGTATCGCAGGAAATTTTCCCTTATCTCGAAAGTTCAACAATAGGAAACATTGCAAGACATCTGCCACAAGGCACACAGGAGAAAGGTAAAGAAATCAGAACCTTTATGCCGCGTTTTGGTGTTGTTAATGAGCGTAGAAATCAATTACATGAGGTAATCCGACTTTCCGGGATGAACCTGATTATTGATGAAAGCGATCATCCGTTAATTATTAAGGTTGCCAGTATTCAGGCAGCCCGTATGCAGGTTTATTTTATTGATAATGAGGAGTATTTTCAAAGAAAACATACCACTCATGATGCAGATAACAAATTTTTTCAGGATAATGACGACCGAACCATTTTCTTCTGTCGTGGTGTTCTTGAAACAGTTAAAAAACTAGGTTGGGCACCCGATATTATTCACTGCCATGGCTGGATGTCTAGTCTGATTCCGCTGTTTGTAAAAACAGCCTATCGCGAAGACCCCATTTTCCGAAATGCAAGAGTAGTTTATTCTGTTTATGATGATGAATTTAGTGAATCATTTCATGACAGCTACTCAAAAAAACTCATGATGGAAGGAATATCAACTAATGATGTAAAAGACATAAAAAGTCCAAACTTCGAGAATATAACAATTGCTGCCATAAACAAGTCAGATGCTATCATTAAAGGTGCTGAAAAACTCAATACGAAGATAGATAATCATATTAAAAAATCAGGCAAATTAATTTTACCATACCAATCGCCTGAAAATTACGTTGAGGCATACAATACTTTCTATGATGAAATCATGGAAGAAATCTCAATAGAAGCCTAAGCGGATATTGTTCAACATTAATTATTTAAAAAAACCACACCTTATTTATATGCAACAATTTAAGCATTTGTGGATGGCATGTGTCGTGCTGCTAAGTATCTCATGCAACAAGCCCGATTCTGTTGGTTTGAACCTTTTGCCCGGAGAAGATGCTATGAATGTTGAATTTTTCGACACGTTAACACTTCAGACATCATACAAACAGGAAGACAGCCTGCGTACCGATGCACACCTGCTTTATGAACTTCAGGCTACCAATCATCAGTTGATGATTGGGAAATATGTTGACCCTGTTTTTGGTGAAACAAGTGCTGAGTTATTTACACAAGTTAAACCATCAGCAGTTTTTTCCAATACAAACAAAACATACGACTCATTATTTCTGAATCTGGCATATATTTCTAACTATGGCGACACTTCTGCCTTGCAGACTTTTGAGGTTTATGAACTCACTGATGCCATGTATGACACAGCAAGTTATTATGCTTTCAGTAACCTTAATTACAGTACAAAAGTTGGCGAAATAACATTTAAGGTTGAAGATGTAAAAGACAGTATTGTAAATACTGACACAACAAAAAGTGCCCCACGACTACGTCTGCGACTTGATGATGTTTTAGGTCAGAAAATTTTTAACTCCGATTTAAGTGATCCATCAAAATTTAAAGAAACCGTCAAAGGTTTTTGTATAAAACCTGCTGCGTCATCATTCGGGAGCATTATCAATTTCGATGCAAAAACAACTGTTTCATCAATGATAATGTATTTTACAGATCCGGCAACAACAGGCATTGACTCATTACCATTTTACATGTACAGTTCCGATGGCAGCATAGCCCGTTTCAGCAGGTTTACACATGATTATTCAGCATTTAATTTCACCAATCCTCTGACAGATAAAGCTTATGTTCAGACAATGGGCGGAATTAAAACAAAAATCACCATTCCTTATCTCAACAGTTTGAAAGAAATGGGGCCAATAGCAATTAATAAAGCAGAATTAATCATCAATGTTGATCCGGGAACAACAACCAATCTTCCTGCCCCTGATGCATTGAGTCTTTATGCCATAGATTCCGTGGGGCAAATACAAACCTTACCTGATTTGACACGATCATCTGTACTTTTTGGCGGTGGACTGGCAAATAATCAGTACCGTTTTAATATTGCACAGTTTTTGCAACAGATTCTATACGAAAAACGTATAGACTACGGAATGTACTTAAGAATAAGGGTGCCGGTAGCCTTTCAAACACCCAATCGTGTAGTTTTGACAGGAGGTAATCCTGCATCAACGTTACGTATGAAATTACAAATTACTTATACAAAATTAAATCCATAAAATATCATGTGTGGAATCGTTGCCTATATAGGAAATCGTCAGGCTTATCCGATAGTAATTAAAGGACTTCAGCGTCTGGAGTATCGCGGCTATGACAGTGCCGGTGTGGCATTATTGAATGGTGAACTGAGTGTTTACAAAAAAGCAGGTAAGGTTGCTGATCTGGCCGCCTATGTATCTGATAAAAATTTAGTAGGACAAGTGGGCATGGGGCATACACGTTGGGCAACACATGGTGAACCTAACGACAGAAATGCACATCCTCATTATTCTGAATCAAAAGATTTAGCCATAATTCATAATGGTATCATTGAAAATTATGCAGCCATCAAACAAGAGCTGATAAATTCAGGTCATACTTTTAAAAGTGATACAGATACAGAAGTTTTGATACATCTTATTGAAGAGATTAAACATAAAACTCATGTAGCTACTGAGGAGGCTGTACGTCTTGCTTTAGGCGAAGTTATTGGCGCTTATGCTATTGTTGTTTTATCAAAGAATGAGCCTAACAAAATGATTGCTGCCCGCAAAGGCAGCCCTATTGTTGTGGGTATTGGTAAAGACGAATTTTTTATTGCCTCGGATGCAACTCCTATTGTAGAATACACTAAAAACGTTGCCTACCTCAACGATGGTGAAGTTGCAACTATTGATAATGGTAAACTGACTGTAAAAACTATTGACAACGAAACCAAAATTCCTTTTGTTCAGGAATTAGAGTTAAAGCTTGAAGCCATTGAAAAAGGCGGATACGATCATTTCATGATGAAAGAAATCTATGAGCAACCTCGTTCTATTTGGGACAGTATGCGCGGACGTATTGATGCAGAAAAAGGCAGATTAAGATTAGGTGGTATCAGCGAATTTGAAAACAAATTGATCAATGCAAAAAGAATAATCATAGTCGCCTGCGGAACATCCTGGCATGCAGCATTGGTGGCAGAATATCTTATTGAAGACCTGGCACGTATTCCTGTTGAGGTTGAATATGCTTCTGAATTTCGTTATAGAAATCCTATCATCTCTGAAGATGATGTAGTGATAGCTATTTCGCAAAGTGGCGAAACTGCCGACACACTTGCAGCCATTGAAATGGCTAAAGAACGTGGTGCAACAATTTTTGGTGTTTGCAACGTTGTGGGGTCATCTATTCCACGTGCAACACATGCAGGTTCCTACACACATGCCGGACCTGAAATTGGTGTGGCTTCTACCAAAGCATTTACAGCACAGGTAACAGTACTAACCTTAATGGCGCTTCAGATTGCAAATAAAAGAGGCACCATTACACAATCACGTTTTCGAGCATTACTTAACGAACTTGAAACTATTCCTTCAAAAGTTGAAATTGCACTTAAATCAAATGATAAGGTTAAAGAAATATCTGCATTGTTTAAAGAATCCAGAAACTTCCTTTACTTAGGTCGTGGTTATGGATTTCCTGTTGCCTTAGAAGGTGCTTTAAAGCTTAAAGAGATTTCATATATACATGCAGAAGGTTATCCTGCTGCAGAAATGAAACACGGGCCTATTGCCTTAATTGACGAAGAAATGCCTGTTGTAGTTATTGCCACTAAAAATGCTTCATACGAAAAAGTAGTTTCAAATATTCAGGAAGTAAAAGCACGTAAAGGAAAAATAATTGCTATTGTAACAGAAGGCGATGTTGATGTCAGGAAAATGGCAGATTATACTATTGAAATTCCGGAAACTGACGATATTCTAGTACCATTGGTAAGTGTAATACCCTTGCAGTTGTTAAGCTATCATATTGCAGTTATGCGTGGTTGTAATGTTGATCAACCTCGCAATCTGGCAAAAAGTGTTACTGTTGAATAACATTTGTTTTAACCCATTTCTCTCATAACATTTCAGCTAACAATATCCCTGCTGATTAATTCAGACATCAACAGGATTTAACTAATATTGTCAGCTCATAGTCAATCAGCTTTGAAAAAACGAATTGCTATTCTTGGTTCAACCGGTAGTATTGGCAGGCAGGCACTTGAAGTGATTGCTGCACATGCTGATGTTTTTGAAGTTGAGTTATTAACTGCAAACGGTAATATAGAACTGCTCGAAAAGCAGGTTCGGCAATTTACTCCCGCCACTGCTGTTGTAACCGATAAAGAGAAGTACAAAATATTTAAAGAAAATATTGCTGACATTCCTGTTAAAGTTTTTGCAGGCATTGATTCTGTTGAGCAAGCCGTACAGTCCGACTCCATAGACATTGTTCTTACAGCAATGGTAGGCTATGCCGGACTACTGCCAACAATTGCAGCAATAAAAAGTAAAAAGACTATTGCTCTTGCCAATAAAGAAACACTTGTGGTGGCAGGTAAAATAATAACAGCCCTTGCAGATGATAACGGTGTGCGCATTTACCCGGTTGACTCCGAACATTCAGCCATTTTTCAATGTCTTGCAGGTGAGTTTCATAACCCGATAGAAAAGATTTATTTAACAGCATCGGGCGGGCCATTCAGAGGAAAAAGCAAGAAAGAATTAGAGCAAGTAACTTTGGCTCAGGCACTGAAACATCCCAACTGGAGCATGGGTGCAAAAATCACTGTTGACTCTGCTACAATGATGAATAAAGGCCTTGAAATGATTGAAGCCAAATGGCTCTTTGGATTGCAGCCACATCAAATTCATGTTGTTGTGCATCCACAGTCAATCATTCATTCTGTAGTACAATTTACTGATGGCAGCATGAAAGCACAAATGGGTTTGCCTGACATGAAACTACCTATCCTGTATGCACTAAGTTTTCCGCATCGTTTAAAGACCGATTTCAAGAGATTCAACTTTCTTGACTATCCCCAACTTACTTTCGAGAAACCTGATACCGAAGTTTTTTCTGCCTTGCTTTTGGCTGAAGAAGCTATGAAAAAAGATGGAAACATGCCTTGTATTCTTAATGCGGCAAACGAAGTTGCAGTTGCTGCGTTTCTCAAAGAGAAAATTAGTTTCTTTCAGATTCCCGGTATTGCAGAACAACTCATGTCGAAGATAACTTACATTGAAAAACCATCGCTTGAAGACCTGATTGCAACGGATAAGGAAACACGATTGCAAACAGAATTACTATTGACTAAAAAAAATTAACTTCGCATAAAATTTTTAAAATCTGATGAGTGGATTGATTATGGCAGCTCAGTTGATACTGGGCCTTTCAATATTAGTAACCCTGCATGAATTGGGGCATTTTCTTGCTGCAAGAATGTTTGGTATCAAGGTCGAAAAGTTCTACCTGTTTTTTGATGCATGGGGAATAAAATTATTCAGCTTTAAAAAAGGTGATTGTGAGTATGGTATAGGATGGCTTCCTTTTGGTGGCTATGTAAAAATTGCAGGGATGGTTGATGAAAGTATGGATAAAGATCAATTAGCACAACCTGCACAACCATGGGAATTCAGAAGTAAACCAGCATGGCAAAGATTAATTGTAATGGTTGCAGGGGTAGTAATGAATGTCATTCTTGGTATTGCTATTTTTTCAATGAGTTTATTGCACTACAAAGGCAGCTATCTGAAAAATGATTCTGTTACACATGGTATTGTTGCTTATAAACTGGGGGAAGAAATTGGCTTGCGTACAGGAGATAAAGTTGTTGCTATTGATGGAAAATCATTCGATCGTTTTGATGACTTGCTTTCAACACGTGTATTGTTTGGTGCAACATTAACTGTTATCCGAAATGGTGAAACCATACCAATTGAAGTGCCTGACGATTTTTATAAAAAAACAGGACCCAATGCCCGTTCACTTTTTCTTGGTGCAGGACATCTGACCTATGTTGTTAAAGAAGTTGTTGTTGGCGAAAATGCATTCAAAGCGGGAGTAGAAAACGGTGATATTATTACAGAAGTTGATAAGCAAAAAATTACCGGTGAAGATTTTATGCAGCGTTATTTTGCTGATAAAAAAGGTGAAACTGCATTGCTTTCAATAATTCGTAATGGTAAACCAATGGACATTACGGTAAACATAAGTTCAAAAGGAACTATTGGTGTGCGTTATAATGGTGATGTGGTAATACCTGAGGAATATATTAAAACACCTTACACATTATCATCAGCATTGGCATTTGGTACATCAGATGCATTTGAAACATTAGTGAGCAATGCTAAAGGGTTTAAGAAACTCTTTAAAGGTGAAGAAAAATTTCAGGAGTCAGTTCAGGGACCTATTGGTATAGCAAAAATTTATGGTGGCACTTGGGATTGGCCACACTTTTGGGTACTTACAGGCTTGCTCTCTATGATTCTTGCTTTTATGAATATACTTCCTATTCCTGCACTTGATGGCGGTCATGTTTTATTTCTGCTCATTGAATCTGTCACACGCAAGAAATTCAGTGATGCATTTATGGAAAAAACGCAGGTTGTTGGAATGGTTTTACTCCTATCATTAATGGTCTTTGTAATCGGAAACGATATCTGGCGGGCTTTTATTAAGTAGTTTTTTATTTCAGGTTTTTGAGGTAACAAGTTCTGCTTTGTTTTAAAGCATTTTTGTTCTATTGCTTCATTTCTTGCTACTAAGAACCTAAAAGCCCATAATAGTTTGGGTAGAATTTTATATTACAGTCGAAGAATACCTAACAGAAATCAAAAGGCTGTCTCAAATTTAGTTCTGAGACAGCCTTCATCTAAAATTAGCATTTAAAATTTCTATCAGGCAATTAACTCATCGTCCGGTTTTTTCATTATCGGCTTTGGTCTTTTGTAGATTTTTGCTTTCAGATTTTCTGACATCAGATACATTACCGGAACTAAAAACAGTGTAAGGAATGTTGCAAACATCAATCCGAATATCATTGTCCATGACAGTGGTCCCCAGAAAGCTGTGCTATCGCCACCAAAGAAAATGTGAGGATTAAATTCTGTAAACAGTGTTACGAAATCAATATTCAAACCTACTGCAAGCGGAATCAATCCTAATGATGTTGCAGTGGCAGTAAGAATTACCGGAGTCATTCTCGTACGACCTGCTTCAACTATTGCTTCGAATGTTGGAACGCCTTGTTCACGAAGTAACTCTGTGAACTCTACCAACAGAATACCATTTCTCACCACAATACCGGCAAGTGCTACAACACCAATACCTGTCATCACAATAGAGAATCCCATTTTGAAAAGGGCAAACCCAAGCAATACACCAATGATACTAAATACAATTTCTGACAAGATAATTATGGGCTTACCTATTGAGTTAAATTGAATTACCAATATCATAAATATCAATCCTAAAGAAATCAACAATGCCGTTCCCAGAAACGACATGGTTTCTGCCTGTTCTTCCTGCGAGCCTGCAAACTTAATTTCTACTCCTTCTGTTTTTGGAAATTGTTTTACTGCAGCCATCACATTACCAACAACCCCTGCTTCGCGACTTTGATAGTCTGTAAGTAAGTTTGAGGAAATAGTTACTACCCTCTTCTGATTCTTTCTCTTTATAACACCATATGTGTTATCGTATTTTACTGATGCAAAAGATGCCAATGGAACATTACGTACCAATCCACCCATTGACATATCACGATACAATATTTTTAAATTGTTAAGCAGACTAACATCATAACGCTGATCTAATTTATATCGGAGCATAATTTTATACTCATCATTTAAATCGCGATACTTTGATGCCTCGCGACCAAGCACAGCCATGTTGATTTCATTTCCTACTGTGCCTGTCATAATTCCAAGACGGTTCATGTGTTCGCGATTGATATCAAACACTATTTGTGGTTTACTATCCTGTAAATCAGATTTTAATTCTTCAACACCCTCAATCTGTAAGGAATCAAGATATCGCTTAAGGCTTTTAGAAGTTGTAGTGATTGCCTGAAGATCATCACCACTTACTTCAATAGATATTGGTTTGCCTACAGGTGGACCACCCTGCTCTTGTGCAACAGTAACTTCGGCTCCGGGAACAGTATTTTTTACTGCTTCTCTGATTTTCTCTAAATAATTACTTGTTGAAACACCTTTTCTTTTACTGTACTCAACAAATGCAACTTCTATTTTGCTCTTGTTGGCATAGTAACCCTGATCTTCGTCTGATGGATCAGAAACGTTTACACCAACACTGGCAATAACTGATTTTACAACATCATTCTTTTCTCCTAACACTTTATAAACTTTACTTTCAAGAATTTTTGTAACAGAGTCGGTATATGCCTGATCGGTTCCAACAGGTAATGTGGTAAAAACATAAACAAAGTTTGGATCTGCAATAGGGAAAAAGTTTACACCACCGTTTCGAAGTCCAATTGCAATAAAAGATAAAAACAATAACCCAACAGTTCCTGCCATCATAGTACGTGGACGATGAAGGACTTTAGTCAGCATGCGTTTATATAACTCCTGAACTGCAGGCCATGTTTTTGTTTGAAAGCGTATAATAACTTTATGTAACCAAAAACGGTGGAGCAAATTCAGCAGGAAAATAAAAATTGTAAAATTCCCCATACCATATACTCCTGTCACATAAAACAACAATGCTATAGCTATAAAAATGACAGAAGTAATTTTCAGACCTTTATATGGATCATTTTTTTCTTCGTGCTTTTTCATAAAACTAACGGCAAACACAGGGTTGATAATGTATGCAACAACCAATGATGCCAATAATGTTATGATTAATGTAATTGGTAGAAAGAACATAAATTTACCAATGATACCTTTCCAAAACGCCAGTGGCACAAAAGGTGCAAGTGTGGTGAGTGTTCCTGAAAGCACAGGTAAAAACACTTCGCCTGTTGCCATTTTTGCAGCTCTAACTATATCTGTTTTACCATTGTCGAAAATTCGATGCGTGTTTTCAATAACAACAATGGCATCGTCAACAACAATTCCTAATGCAAGAAGAAAGGAAAACAAGACAATGAAGTTAATGGTAAAACCAATAACAGGTAATACTAAAAATGCAACACACATGGACAATGGTACAGACATGGCAACAAAGAATGCATTACTGGTTCCCATAAAAAACATCAGCACCACTAATACCAAAATGAATCCAATGATGATAGTGTTTATCAAATCGTGTAATTGAGTACGTGTCTGTTCACTCTGATCACCTGTAAGAACTACATTTAAATCTTTTGGCCATGCTTCTTTTTTAAGTTCATTGACAACAGAAACAATTTTATCAGATGCATCAATCAGGTTTTCACCGGAGCGTTTGATTATACTTAATGTAATTACATTTTTATGATTTAAACGTGCATAGCTTTCCTGCTCTTTGTAGGAGTCAACCACTTCTGCAATATCCTTCAGATAAATAGGAGCACCATTAATAGAATTTACAACCAAGTTTTTTATCTGATCTACATTGGTAAACTCACCTGACACACTCAATGACCTGCGTGTGCCATCGGCCATAAGCACACTACCCCCCGGTACCGTCATGTTTTCGTACTTAACGGCACGCTCAATATCACTCATTGTCAATCCTGATGATTGCAACTTAAGCATGTCAACATTGATCTGAATCTCACGCTCTAACTCTCCTATCAGTTTTACTTCCTTAACTTCTTTAAGGCTTTCTATTTTATCTTTTGCTTCATCAGCATAGCGTTTTAATTTTGCCAGATCATAATCACCGGAAAGGTTTACTGCCATAATAGGCAAGTCAGAGAAGTTGACTTCGATTATATCAGGCTCGTTAGGCAAATCTTGAGGAAGGTCATTGCGTGCACGATCAACAGCATCTTTCACCTTTCGTTTAGCATCTTCAATTTTTACATCGCTGTTAAATTCTATCACTATACTGCAATAATCTTGCAGTGCATTACTCTTGATTTTCTTTACTCCGGAAATTCCTTTACATTCCTTTTCAATATGACGCACTACCAGGTTCTCCATGTCTTTTGGTGAAGTACCCGGATAAACAACACTGACATAAATATTGGGTAAAGAAATATCAGGAAAACTTTCTTTAGGAATATTGATGTAGGCCATTATTCCCGTCAACGTAATGATGATGGTAATAATGTAGATAGCCGTACGATTATCAATTGCCCATGAAGAGGGCTTGAACTCTTTAAATATATCTTTCATAAAATGTTTTCGGTTTATAGTTTAATGATATCGCCTTCAACCAAATCGTGATATCCTGTTGTTATAACTTTATCGCCTTCATTAAGTCCATCAACAATCTCAACATTGCCATTGTAAGTCATTCCACTCTTCACAGTTTTACGCTTTGCAACTGTTTTTCCACCAGAATTTTCAACAACAAACACATACTCACCATCAAGTCCTTTTTGCACAACATTTACAGGAAGTGACATAGCTTTATCTTTATTGTAATCGGCAATTTTTAAAACTGCCAGCATATTGGGTCGTAGAAAATTTTCTTTGTTGCCAAAACGAACTTCAACATTAAATGTGCGGTTCAGGTTGCTGATGGCATTACCGGAATAATAAACCTTACTCGTAATTTCTTTTCCTAAGTCAGGAAAATAAACCAAAACATGATCGTTTTTATTTACTCTTCCAATATAAGTCTCGGGCAACTCGCCTTTTACTTTAAGCATCTCCAGATTAACTACTCTTATTGCAGGAACCTGTGGCGAAACCAACTGTCCTGTCTTGATCATCACATTATCTACTGTGCCGCTGAAGGGTGCTTTAATACGAGTCATATCCCACTGCTCCTGAATTGATGCTAACTTTTTCTCTGCACCTTCTTTTCTTGTTTTTGCTTCCAGATATTGTACTTCACTACCTATCTGTTGGTCCCAAAGATTTTTTTGACGGTTATACAGTGTTGTCAACAGATTGAGTTCATTCTGCACTTCTGCAATTGCTTTTTGCATAATCTGATCATCGAGTGTAGCTAACACCTGACCTTTGGTTACATGATCTCCTGCTTTTACATTAACAGAGGTAACGGTTCCGGGAGTTTTTGCACTTAACATTACATCTTCATCACCCTCAACATTTGCCTGCACTTCAATATAATGAGTAAATGGTTTCAGACTCATATCAGTGGCTGCAACAAATTTTATTTTGTCTTTTCTGGTAGAATCTGTAAGAGCAATTTCTGCTTCTAACGATTTTATCTTTTCATTCAGCTCAGATTGTTGCTTTCTGAGTTTCTCAAGTTCTTCAACTTTTTTACTGCTGTTTCCTCCACCACAGGCAGTAAGAAATCCAATTGCTGTTATTGCTATAATTACCTTTTTCATATATTTAATTATGTCAGAGTTTATATTTTATTTTATTAATGTTCCTGTTGCTTTTTCAAAATCTACTTTGGCAATAAATGCTTCTACCATAGCAGCATAATAATTTGTTTCTGCTACTTTCAAAGCTGTTTCTGCATCCATCACTTCAAGGCTACTGCCAACGCCCTGCTGATATTTTATTTTTGTAATTCTTGCTACATCAGCAGCTAATGTTCTGTTTTTTTCCTGATTGGCAAGAGAGCCTAATGCATTGGTTAAAGTTGTCTTTGCTGTCTGCGCTTCTAACTGAAATCCTTGTGTGGCAGTTTTAATTTGATTCTCTATTTTATTCAATGCAAATCTTGCCTGATTAACTTTTGCTGCCTTTTGAAAGCCATCAAAAATGGGCACGTTAAGTTTTACACCGATTATAGAAGTGCGAAACCATGGTTTGTTTTCAAAAATATCAAAATCGTTGCGTGAGGCACTAACACTATATGACCCAAAAGCTGCAAGTGAAGGCAGGTAAGAAGATTTTTTTAATCTTAAATCTGCTCTAAGTAATTCTTTGGTTGTATTCAACACATCCATTTCTATTCTGTTGCTTATATCAATATTTTGATTCAGGTTATTGTCGGCAACAACTTTCACATCTTCCAATTTGTCAGTGAGAACCAACTCATCACTAACATTCAATCCCATCTGGAATTTCAACAGATTTTGTGCAAGGACAATTAATCTGTCAGCATTTGCTTTCTCGGTTTCAATGTTGTTATAGGCAAGACTGATTCGGTCTAAATCAATCTTTTCAATAAAACCGTTATCATACATAACCTGCATTTCATCAAGCTGCTTTTTTAATCGCTTAACATTTGCATCGAGCATCTGCAAACGCTCACTGTTAACCTGAACATTATAATATGCTTTACTGATAAGCGCTGCTTTCTCTGTTTTAGTCTGAATTACCTGCTTTCGCATCAAATCGGCATACATGCGTGATGCCTTTACACCAACTAAATAAGATCCGTCAAACAATAATTGTGATGCAGACAATCCGGCAGTGGAGCTATATGGCTGACCAAATTGTACTGGTGCATAGCTACCTTTTTCTCCACCAAAAAATTCAGCAGGTACAAAAGTTGTTGGGATGTCAATAAAATGTGTAATATCAGCACTTGCACTGATTTGTGGTAAACCAATTCCCAGTAATTCGTTGGCTCTGCTTTGTGCAGATTTCTGGTCAAGTACTGCGTTTTGAATATCAGTCTGATTTTGAAAAGCAAAATCTATTGCCTGTTTCAATGAAAAGGAATAAGACTTTTTATCGGATTGCTGCGCCTGTATATTGATTGATATCAGCAACAGTAATCCTGTAAGAAATTTAATTTGATTCAGCATACGGTTGTTATTTATTCTTCGTCTGTTATGTTTTTATATTTATTGATTAGTTTATGTCCCTTAACGGTAACAATGCCATGCAGATAATGATCGAGCAGTGCAATCTGAACATCCTTAGTTATGAAACTTTTTAATGGAAAAACTGTAGTATTCATTCCCAATGTAATTTCTTCAATACGCAGTTTTACTAATATTTTAATATTGATGTCCGGCCGGTAAAGTTTTTGTTCAATACCTTTTAAAAGATTCCTTTCAATAACTTCTGCAACATGTTTATCTTTAAACTGCACATACATGCTCCACACGCGCGGATAAAATTTTTGTAAGTCTTCAAACAATGCAGGATTGATAGTGGTGAACATGCTTTGTAATTTTTCCATTGTCAGAAATATTTCGTGTATGGCATCCTTGCTTTCTGTTTCAACGTGTTCAAATTCACAACGGCTATTTTTTAAATATCCCTGACAACATTCAGATACAATTTCATCTTTATCATCAAAGCATGCGTAAATTGTTTTTTTCGAAACTGACAAATGCCTTGCTATATCGTCCATGGTTATACGCCTGACACCATGTGCCAGAAACAGCTCCAATCCCGACTCTAAAATTCTTTCTCTTATATCCATGATAATTGTAAAAAACGGGTCAAAACTATGGAAACTATTTTGGTTTTTAAAGTTTCCTTAAAAAAAATTTAAGGAGTCTTTAACAATTTTAATCCTGTTTTGGGAGATTGAATGAAAGTAAAAATTTATTTCAGAAATAATTCTTTTGATAAGTCCAACCACTCCAACGCTGTTCCTCCAAGTAAACGTTCTTTAGTTTCTAAATCGAGTTTTGCATTTTTAATCAAGGTTCCGGGAATATTCTCACCTAACGGAAAAGGATAGTCGCTACCTAATGCAATGCGGTTGGCACCGGTAAAATTAATCAGGTAATGCAACATGTTTTCATCATGCACCAATGAGTCAAAATAAAACTTACCAATATAATTCTCCGGTGAAGCTGTATTATCTACAGCAACTAAGTCGGGACGGCAGTCAAAGCCATGTTTAATACGCCCGAATGTTGACGGAAAACTACCTCCACCATGAGCAAAAGCTACACGTAAGTTTGGTAATCTTTCAAACACACCTCCAAAAATCATTGAACAAATAGCACGAGATGTTTCTGCTGGCATTCCCACTAACCAAGGCAGCCAGTAGCGTTGCATTTCTTTCTGACCCATCATTTCCCATGGGTGAACAAAAAGTGACATATTGTTTTCTGCACAAGCCTGAAAAAACGAAAATAGGTTTACATCATTAAGATTCCAGTCGTTTACATGCGAGCCTATTTGTATTCCTTTCAGACCAATCTTCTTACACCTTTCCATTTCCTTTATAGCAAGTTCAGGTGCTTGCAGCGGAACAGTACCCAAACCCACAAAGCGTTTAGGATATTGCTGAATAATGCCTACAATATGATCGTTAAGAAATTCTGATACAGCAAGCCCATCTGCAGGTTTTGTCCAGTACGAAAACATCACAGGTACAGTACTCAAAACCTGAACATGAACACCATGTACATCGCACTCATGCATTCTTGTCTTTGCATCCCAACAATTACTTTCAATCTCACGAAAAAAAGTGCCATCATCACGCAACATCCTTGCACAACAACTTTTGTGATGATCTAAGGTAATAAAACCACCATAGCCGAATTTCGATTTCCAATCAGGTAGTTTCTCCGGCAATATATGTGTGTGAATGTCTATGCTGAGCATTGCTTTATTTTTTTGCACGAAAGTACAAAGATTAATGGGGTTATAGTTAAGAATTCAGAGTGTAGCGTTCGGTATTTTGCTATAATAAATGTTTGTCATATATGTTTATTAAGTACAACTCTTTGCATCATTGCTATAATCATATGTTACCTAACTTATTTTATTAACTTTCTCTTTTGTATTTTTATCCGTTAATTACACAAGATAAACATTGAAGCCTGCTGCTGTTTTTAATCATTTATTGAAGAATTTTCCATTTGAACCCACCAATGCACAGAAACATGCCTTTGCAGAACTATCGGAGTTTGTTACTGAAAATACTGCATATAAATGCTTCCTTTTAAAAGGTTATGCCGGAACAGGAAAAACAACGGTAATTAACGCAATGATAAAAACGCTTTATCACTATGATTTCAGAGTGATAATGCTTGCCCCGACAGGAAGGGCAGCAAAAGTGATTAACCATTACACCGGTGATGATGCTTCAACAATTCATCGCTATTTATATGAAATTAAAAGCGATAAAAATGGCGACATTAAAACAAAGGTAAAACCAAACAAATACAAAAAGCAGATTTTTATTGTTGACGAGTCCTCAATGATTTCTAATGAAGATGACAAAACTTTATTTAAAGGGGCAAGTTTACTTTCTGACTTAATTGATCATGCTTTCAGTCAGGCAGATAATGCCATAGTTTTTATTGGTGACACTGCGCAATTGCCCCCCGTTGGGTTACAATGTAGCCCTGCCTTGGATCAGAATTTTCTACAAAACAACTGTCAGCTTCAGGTAAGGCAATATGAATTAAAAGAGGTGGTGCGACAACAGCTTCACTCGGGAATATTAGCGAATGCTCACTGTACACGACTATTGCTTGAAAGAGAAGAGCGTTTTCCTCGTCTTAAAACATCAGGGTTTGATGATGTAAAACAGGTAACATCTTCGGAACTGTCTGAAGTACTTTCAGGATATTTCCCATCAGGCGATGATAGCACAGTAACTGTATTGTGCAGAAGTAATAAGCAGGCAAACCGTTACAATGAGTTTATCAGAAAAACTTTTTATGGCTTTGAAGAGGTAGTAGAAAAAAACGAAAGGCTGATGGTTGTAAAAAATAATTACTATTGGCATGAATCAGACAAAGACAATGCATTTATTGCCAATGGTGATGAAATTAAATTGATTCGTTTAAAAAGGCAGGAAGAATATTTTGGGTTTCGCTTTGCAAATGCAACAATAGAATTATCTGATGAAAAATCAACAAAACTTGAAGTAAAATTACTGCTTGATACTTTAAACAGTGAGGCGCCAGCTTTGACTTATGATGAGTATAAGAAATTATTTGATGAGGTAAGAAATCATTATCGCAAGGCGGATGGAAAAGTAAACATGCGTAAACTCCGTGAAGATCCATATCTCAATGCATTACAGGTAAAATATGCCTATGCTATTACGGGTCACAAAGCACAAGGTGGGCAATGGGAAACAGTGTTTATTGATCCCGGCTTTATGACAGAAGAAATGTATGGTGTTGATTACATGCGCTGGCTATATACAGCCATTACCCGTGCGCGCAAAAAAGTTTATCTGATTAATGTTCCCGATCGTTTCTTTGTTCAATGATCTACGGGCATCACTTCCGTGATGGGATTGATAAAGTAAATGCTTTTGGAACGACAGTCAATACAACTATAATTTTTGCGAAGCTTTTCTTTTTTGATAAAAGTACGACCTGTTCTGATTTTAAACTTCACGCCAAAATTCAATTCTTCCAGTGTAATCCATTTATCTTCTTCTCTGTCATAGTTGCGTAGTGCCCTTAGCAAATCATGGTCCGAACAGCTTGTGGCAGATGGATTTGTCATGTAATTATTTAAAGCCGCAACAACATCGGGCGGAAAAATATTCTCGCGCAGAATGGGAATCATCAATTTACGATACTCTTCTTTCCAGTCCTTTCCGTGCGGAATGATAATTTGCTTTTTACGTTTCCACTGATTGAGATGAGCTACTTCATGAATGAATGTGATGAGAAAAGCATACGGATTAAGATCGTGATTGATAGAAATACGATGACCGAATCCTCTTTGTGGCGGCCGGTAATCACCATACTTGCTGTTTCGGCTTCTTGTAATTTTAAGATTGATCTGATGTTCTTCTATCCATTGTATGCAATACCTTATTGCCTTATGCGGAACATACTTTTTTAATGCTTCTTCTATAAATTCAAGAGTAACTTTTGCCATAATTTATTTCGGTCGAAAAATAATAAATTAACTTAGTAACTGAAAAGCAGCAAAACTTGATACCCATGCTAAAGCACTCATATATACAAACTGAATGATTGGCCATTTCCATGTTCCTGTTTCGCGTTTAACAACGGCAAGTGTACTCATACATTGCATGGCAAAAGCATAAAACAACATCAGTGAAATGCCAACAGCTAATGTATAAAGCGGAGTTCCATCCGGTCGTTTTTCCGTCATCATCTTTTCTCTGATAGTTAAATTTTCACTATTACTACCTACACTGTAAATGGTTGACATTGTTCCAACAAACACTTCACGAGCTGCAAATGATGTCACCAAAGCAATTCCTAATTTCCAGTCGAAACCCAACGGTCTAATTGCAGGTTCAATAATTTTTCCTGTCCATCCGGCATAGGAATGTTCCAATTTCTGAGCCTGCAATTGATTCAGTTCGTCCTGAGTTGTTTCCGGAAGTTCTGCCTTAGCCTCATATAACTTTTCTATTTCAGCATATTCTTTTCCGGGTCCGCGAGATGATAAAAACCAAAGCACAATGGAAATGGCAATGATAATCTTTCCCGCATCGAACAAAAATATTTTTACTTTATCGAAAATTACAAAGAAGATATTTTTCCAACGTGGCAAACGGTAAACCGGTAATTCCATGATAAAAAAATCACGCTGCTTGGCCTTAACAAACATCTTAAATAACCATGCAGAAAATATGGCTGCAACAAATCCGATAAGATACATAAGCATCATCACCAACCCCTGAGAATTGATAAATCCAAAAACATAATATCGAGGAATTACCAATGAAATGAGTAAGGTATAAACAGGTAGTCGTGCCGAACAACTCATCAGTGGTGTTACCATAATTGTTACTATACGCTCCTTCCAACTTTGAATGGTCCGGGTTGCAAGAATGGCAGGAACGGCACATGCCACACCACTCATCAATGGAATTACAGACCTGCCGTTTAATCCAAATGGTCGTAGTAACTTATCCATTATAAAGCTCACCCGTGCCATATAGCCGGTATCTTCGAGAATAGTAATGAATAAAAATAATAAAGCTATCTGTGGAACAAATATGATGATGCCACCAAGACCTGCAAGAATACCATTTACGATAAGATCATTCAATACACCCTTAGGAAGCAATTCGCTTACTTTTTGAGAAAAATCGGCAAAGGTTCCGTCAATAAAATCCATCGGAAATTGTGCCACATTGAAGATAAACTGAAAAATTACAAAGAGTATAGCCAAGAAAATTCCATAACCCCATATTCTGTGGGTAACCAGATTATCAACGGTACGGGTCAGGGATTTACGCACTGATGCCGGTTCGCTGACACAACTTTTAAGTAGAACAGAAATAGTTTTATAACGTTCTAATGTTTCAGTAGCCTGCATGGCTTTTTGCCCAAACTGATGTTGTTGTAAAAGTGTGTCTAACTTTTGTTTACCATCATTACCTACAAAACTGATATCCACCTTATCATAATTACCTGCAAGCAGATATGCAGCATAATCACTTTTTACCGGAAAACTATGTTTGATTTCCTGAATCAGTTCAGGTGCCAGCGATGTTGCAGGCATAATATCGTTTTCGGGCAAAGGAATAGTATGCAGTACTGCTTTCTTGATTTCTTCAATACCTGTTTTCTGACGTACAATGGCCGGAATAACTTTGATGCCTAATGCCTGTTCTAATTTTTTTACATCGGGCAACAGACCTTTGTGAACAGCCAGGTCCATCATGTTAAGCACCAACACAACAGGAATTTTAAGGTCAATAATCTGAGAGCATAAAAACAAACTGCGTTTTAGGTTAGATGCATCAGCAATAACAATTATTCTGTCGGGGAAAGATGGGTCTTGCGGGTCGGTTAGTACTTTGTATGGTATTTGCTCATCAAGTGTTTTAGGGTATAAGCTATAAATGCCTGGTAAATCTGTTAGTTCAACTTTATAATCAACACCTTCAAATGCATTGCGCAAGCTAAAGTAGCCTACATGTTTCTCAACTGTCACACCGGGAAAGTTGGCGACCTTTTGATTGAGGCCTGTCAATACATTAAACAAAGTGCTTTTACCACTATTGGGGTTACCAACCAATGCAACTTTTAGAACAACTTCGCTCACTTATATTCTCCTTCTATTTATAATGTACTCACCCATACTGTTTCTGCCTCATTTTTTCTTAAACTAAGCTGATAGCCTGCAACTTTAATTGCCATTGGATCTCCCAATGGAGCAACTCGTTCCATCAATACCGTTTCACCGGGAATACAACCCATCTCCATCAGCTTAAGTTTTATCTCTTCGTCACTGAAATTCTGTATAACCCCTGCCTCACCGGGCTTTAATTCGCTTAACTTTTTTTCCAATACGGCACTATTAAAATTTAGATTGCGAAAATAGGCAACGCCAAGCACATTAAAGGTGTTTGGTTAATGGTGATTTTTGTCAGACAATATTAATAACCTCGTTTAAAACTTTTCAGTGGTCAATAATGCTTAGAAAATTACTTTTGCACCTTTGTAAAGGTTGGGTTTTATTCTGCAAATTATAGTTTATGCGTAATTTATTCCTGTTTCTAAGCCGGAATTATATTTTCATATTGTTTATACTGCTTGAGGCAGTTTGCTTCTTCCTCATTGCACAGAATAACTCTTATCAGAATGCAGCCACACTAAACTCAACCAATAAAGTTGTTGCATCAGTATATTCCACGATAAGTTCTGTAACCGATTATTTGAATCTTGTAGAAAACAACAAAAGGCTTGCTGAAGAAAATGCACACTTACGCACCTTGCTTCCTGCATCGTACTTCGACACAACAGTTGTAAGAAATCATAAAGTGGATACCATTCATAATCTTGAATATTCCTATATTGAGGCTAAAATCATTAACAACAGTACAAACAGGCGCAACAATTATATGACGCTTAACAAAGGTTCCGATGCCGGCATTGCACCTGAAATGGGTGTCATTACAGGTCATGGAATTATTGGTATTATTAAGAATGTGTCGGCACATTACAGCACTGTTACCTCATTTCTTCACACACAAAGCAAGGTTAGTGTACGTTTTAAAAACAACAACTATAATGGTTCAATGGTTTGGGATAGCGATAATTCTCCCACAGAGGCAACTGTAATTGACATTCCTCGACATGTTCCTTTTAAAGTTGGCGACACGTTGGTGACTACAACCTTTTCGCCCTATTATCCTGAGGGTATAATGGTAGGTACAGTAAAATCTTTCGACATTGATGCAGGAAGCAACTCCTATAGAATTATTCTTAAACTCAGCACAAGCTTTAATGATGTGTCGTATGTGTATGTGGTGAACAACCTGCTGAAAAACGAACGTAAACAATTAGAAGAAAAACAAAAAGATGCTGCCCGAGGTAATTAAATCTGTCTTACGTTTTTTTCTGCTGATATTGTTGCAGGTAGTGCTGCTTAACAAAATCCGATTTGCAGGATATATCAATCCTTTTGTGTATCCGCTTTTTCTGTTGTTGCTTCCCGTTCGTATTCCAAAAATATTGTTGCTTATTCTTGCTTTTATCACAGGAATAAGTGTAGATATTTTTTCTGATACACTAGGTATGCACGCTGCTGCATCGGTGTTTCTTGGTTTTATGCGTCCCTACATCATCAAGCTACTTGCCCCACGTGATGGCTATGACTCAGATGCTGTAATCTCATTAAAGCAAATGGGCATTTTGTGGATGGTGTATTATTTATTTATCAGTATTTTTTTGCATCACCTGTTTTTGTTCTATACAGAAGTATTTCGATTTAACGATTTCGGAGCAACATTCCTCAGAGTATGTTTATCTACCATTGCCTCTGTTGTAATTATTTTTATCATTTTGTTGTTATTCGACAAAACAAAAGTGCAACGCTAAAATTTTAAATTTTGAAAACCTCGCATAGCACACAACGCCTAGTTTTACTCATTACCATTTCATTGGTGGCTTTTACCTATATCGGGCGTTTGTTCTATTTGCAGGTTGTTGAAGATAAATATAAGCTGTCGGCAGATGAAAATGTTCTTCGCAGAATAATTGACTATCCTTCAAGAGGATTGGTTTATGACAGAAATGGAAAACTGTTGGTATTTAATCAGACCGTCTATGACTTAATGATAACACCACGCGAAGTCAAAGAAATGGACACAGCAGAATTTTGTTCCATCATAAAAATAAGCATTGAAGATTTTAGAAAGAAATTTCAGAAAGCAAAAAACTATTCTCCCTATCGTTCATCAATTTTTGAAAAACAAATTTCAGCAGAAACTTACGGAACACTTCAGGAAAAGCTTTTTAAATACAAAGGCTTTAGTGTTCAACCACGAACCATCAGAAAATATCCTTACAACACCGCAGCACACTTGTTGGGTTATCTTGGTGAGGTAGATGAAAATGTGACTGCAAAAAACAACTATTACCAAATGGGCGACTATATTGGCATCAGTGGTATTGAGCAGAGTTATGAAAAAGAATTAAGAGGCAGACGCGGTACACGATATATGATGGTTGATAATTTCAATCGTGAGAAAGGACGTTTTAAAGAAGGAAAATATGATACGCTTGCAGTATCCGGTGAAAACTTAAAACTTTCATTAGACGCAGAATTACAGGAGTATGCAGAGTTATTGTTTCAGAATAAAAGAGGAAGTGCCGTTGCTATTGATCCTTCAACAGGTGAAATACTTGCTATGGTGAACAGCCCTACCTACAATCCTAACCTTATGGTGGGAAGAGAGCGTTCACGCAACTATGGCCGTTTATTAAAAGATGAGGATAAGCCACTTTTTAATCGTGCCATGATGGCCTATTATCCTCCCGGTTCAACATTTAAAATAATTAACTCACTCATTGGTTTGCAGGAGCAGGTAATCACTCCTGAAACTTATTTCAGCTGCGCAGGTGGTTATAGGGTTGGAAATATTTTTGTTCACTGCCACCCACACAGTTCTCCTCTTGATTTACGTACTGCAGTTGCCGTTTCGTGCAACTCCTATTACTGCCAGACTTTTCGAGGGGTAATAGACAACAGAAAATACAACCGAACTGAAGACGCTTTTGATACATGGCGAAATTATGTTCTAAGCTTTGGCATTGGTAAAAAAATTGATGTGGATATGCCCCATGAGTTGCGAGGCAATGTTCCAACGGTTGATTACTACAATCGTTTCTTTGGAAAAGGACGATGGAAATCATCAACTATTATTTCGTTAGCAATAGGACAAGGTGAATTAGGTATTACACCATTGCAAATGGCTAATGCAGCTTGCATTGTAGCAAATAAAGGATATTACTATGTGCCTCATATTGTAAAAGAAATCGGATACAAACATTATCTGCCTGAGCTTTTTAAAAAGAAAAATTATACGATGGTTGATCCAAAATATTTTAATGCCATACAAGATGGAATGGAATGGGTTTTTGAACGTGGAACAGCCCGTGGTTCGCGTGTTGACAGTTTGGTAATGTGTGGTAAAACAGGAACGGCACAAAATCCACATGGAAAAAACCACTCTGTATTTTTCTGCTTTGCACCACGCGAAAATCCAAAAATTGCTGTTGCCGTTTTAGTAGAAAATGCAGGTCAGGGTGCACATTTTGCTGCACCTATTGCAAGTTTGATGGTTCAGAAATATTTATTGAGAACCATAAAACGTCCGGATCTTGAAAAACGAATGTTAGATGCAGTGATAGTGCCTATGGCAAACGACTCAACTGTTTTAGATGACTAAAAAATGAGGAAGCAGAAAAGTATTTTTCAGAATATAGACTGGTTGCTGGTGCTGCTTTATTTGGTTATGGTTATTGCCGGCTGGTTAAACATTTTTGCAGCAGTTTATAATGAGGAACATAGTGTAATAACCGACTTTTCACAAAACTATGGCAAACAAATGATGTGGATACTGACATCACTTGTAATTGCTTTCTTTATTCTGATTATAGATGGAAAATTTTATGATGCCTTTGCCGGAGTTATTTATGCAATCAGTATAATTTCTATGATTGCTGTACTTTTTTTCGGTCATACAGTTGCAGGCAGTAAGTCGTGGTTCCGCTTTGGCGACTTTGGAATTCAACCTGCAGAGTTTGCAAAATTTGCTACGGCAATGATGATTGCAAAATTTCTAAGTCCTCTGGGATTAAAGAAAAACACCTGGCGAACACGTATTTCTGCAGTTGCAATTTTCTTTTTTCCACTTCTACTCATTCTATTAGAAAATGAAACCGGTGTGGCTTTGGTATTTCTATCTTTTTGTATTGTACTTTATCGTGAAGAAATTATTCCGGGATGGTTGCTGATGATTGGTATTTCTGCTGCAGTATTGTTTGTGGTTTCATTATTAGTACCAAAAATGATACTCGTCACCTCGCTGCTGATACTTGCAACAATAATTGTTTTATTATTTCGTAAATGGAAAACTTTTTTTGTTGTTGCAGGATTAGTCGCCATTTGTATTGGTGTCGTTGTAAGTGTTGATCATGTGTTTAATCATGTTTTAGAACCCCATCAGAAAAAACGAATTCAGGTGTTTTTAGGAATGGAAGACGATCTTAAAGGTGCCGGTTACAATGTAAATCAAAGTAAAATTGCAATTGGTTCGGGTGGGTTGACAGGAAAAGGTTTCTTAAAAGGAACACAAACCAAATATAATTTTGTGCCCGAACAAAGTACTGATTTTATTTTTTGTACTGTTGGCGAAGAATGGGGATTTGTTGGTACAACAACTGTTGTGTTATTGTTTCTGGCATTGCTCTATAGGATTATCTTCATTGCCGAGCGGCAGAAGTCAGCTTTTGCAAGAATCTATGGCTATGGTGTTGCCGGAGTAATATTCTTTCACTTTATGGTAAATGTTGGTATGACAATTGGTCTGATGCCCGTAATAGGAATACCTCTGCCTTTTTTCAGTTATGGCGGCTCATCCTTATGGGGATTTACAATCCTTTTATTTATTCTGATAAAATTAGACAGCTATCGCACATTTGTTTTGCGATAATCAGAAATCAAGACCAAGAGCAAGATTGAATAATGGTTTCTGCACCTGACGGTCGTCAATTCCAAAACCCCAGTCGGCACGAATAAAATAACCAAATATGCGACTACGAAATCCGAAGCCATAAGCACCAACTATGGGTTGTATTTGTTTAATCACAGTAACTGTTACCGGGTTGCTACCACCACCTCCAATCACTTCTTCATTCAATCCGTTCTTGTCAGAAAATGGTGATTCGCCTGACCATGCCGTCCCTGCATCGAAAAATACTACTGCCTGAAAATTACGAATCAGGTCTGAGCGGATTGGTCTGTTGAGCAAATATTGAAATACGGGAATACGCAATTCCGAATTGAACAATGCAAAGCTGCTGCCGTTACGGATATTTTGTTTAAAACCACGCATGGGTGAAGCTAATGTCTGAAACACATACTCTTCGTTCTTGTCAACACTAATTTCATTATTAAAATTATTACCGGGAACAATAACATTATCCTGAGAACCCAAATAATAAATCAATTTTTGCTTGCCTAATGAAGTGCTTGCCGATAAACGGTTAGCCCAGATAATTTGTCTGTGTACTTTAACGTAGTGGCGAAAATCTGCACCAATGATATAAACCATTTTTTCGGGCTTGTTGATTTTACGAAACGCTTCAGCAAAAATTTTAAAACGTGTACCATTATAAAGATTCAATGCTTTATTGATGGTGTTGTCAAAAATATACTCTCCTTTTATGCTTGCCCAATAATTTATTATATCACTTTTCTCTAATTGTGCTTTCTCTGTTGCAACATAAATAGTTTTATCCATTCGTGTGTCAATAGTTCCTTTAACTGCAGAAATTTCACTGAATGGATACTTGCCGGAATATTTTAAATTATAGGTATGTGTACGTAACACATCGAGATCTGAAACAGAAAACAATTTTGACTGACGCGAAAAAAGTATCTGCTTATCAATTCTTTTTTTCAAAGATTCAATCATCAACAAATATTCATTGCTATTGAAATCGAAACCAATGCGAAACGCTCCACTGATTTTGTAATCATTCATCAGGTCGCTCATTCCAATCTTAAACAATGCATTCATTCCGGGATCAAAATAAACGGCACCACCAGTGTAAGGTTGATATGTAGTGTTGAATAAACTGTTGTCGAGCTGCGTAAGAATATAGTCAGATGAAAAAGAAATATCGTAGTTGCGTTGCTTTGGCATTCTGAAAATTGCAGAGTCTGGCGTTAATTCTACTTCATTGCTATCCGGTTGCAACTTCACTTTTTCCTGCACAATTTTAGTAGTATCAGTAGCCACAGATTTATTTTCTATCGGTTCTTCTTTCTTCTTCTTTGATTTGAATTCACTTTGAAAAACATAATTACTAACATCAATTGCTGCACTGTCTTTTTTGTGTGAAGGTTCACTTGTTACAATACGTGTTTGGGTTTCTACAGTTTTAGGGTTTGTAATCTCAGGCTTTGGTTTAAAAACTGATTGTGAAACATAACTTAAATCAAATGTTTTTGATTTATCAAAAGGCATGTTGTCTTTCAGATAAATTCTGTATCTGCCATTGTTAACCGCTAACTCTGTAAACTTATTTTTTCTGGCAGAAAAATCCTGTTCCAGAATATTTCTGTTGCTATTGGTTAAAGCATAATGTCTGAAAAAATATCGGTAGTGTTCTGTTGTATCAATAAAACTAATGGTGCTATCCATCTCTGATACAAATCTGTTGATGACTCCATTTTTATCTGACAGATAAGATATCCGCAGCGAATCACTCATTACAGGGAAAGTCTCATCTTCCGGTGAATGTGTTATACGCAATAAATTTCCCTCTCTATTGTAGAGGTCTGCCATAAAAAGATCAAAATTGTTCTGTGGCGGATTTTGTTTAACGTCAACACCTAAGGTATCATTACTTCTGTTTGAAGAAAAAATTATTTTGCTGCCTGAAATATCATATTGTGGATACAAGTCATCATACACATCGTTTGTAATCTGATCGAAATTTCGGCCACGCACATTAAATACATAAATATCACTTTGCCCTTTCTGTACAGCAGACATCAATAGCTTTGACCCATCAGGAGAATAGTTCATGCTCAGAATTTTTGAAAAACTCATTATCTCTGAAAAGTCTGACTTTTTTGTTTCTGTATTAAACAAATTCAGAATAATATTTCCTTTTTGCTCTTTAACAATAGCTAATATTTTTCCTGACGGATGCCAGGCTGTAACAGGAAATGATTGGTCGTTTTCTGTTGTCAGTGAAACATATCCTCCTCTATCAGCGCAAGTACGTTTACCGGTTTTCGCATCAGCGATTTTAACCTTGTAGCGACCACGTTTATTGGTTACATAACTTACTCTGTTTCCAAAAGGGTCTGATTTTACCTGATAGATTAGCTTGTTCTTTTCTTTAATTTTTAATGGTATTGCTGCAATAGGGAGTTTGTTCTTTTCAAATTCCTGATATTTTTTTGTGTGATAACTTAACCAGTCTGCAGATAGTTGTTTCAAACGAACACCAAGCACAAAAACAAAACCGCTTTCAAGACTGCGGTTGATGCGTGTCATATAAACCAAATTACTTAATGACGCTTCTCCATAAGTTGTAATGATATAGTGCCATAACGACTGACCTGCAAAAATTTCATCACGCTCTATGAGTTTATTCAGGACCGGTTTTTTTTCAGTCATGATGTAATCACGCAGTTTGTTATCATCTTCAGATGTCCATCCCTTTGAAAGATAGGTTACCAAGCCCTGTGTGTACCACTGTGGAAGGTTTAGGAGAATAGAAGCTTGCAAACGCTCTCTGATGTTTCCGCCATAAAACAACTGTTCAAGCAAGGCTCTGGCCATGCCGGCACGAATCTGTTCTTGTAAATGCTGATGATTACCATCAAAATAAATGAGAACCTTATTCCCAATTACCTTTGTCATTCCACCAATATTATACGCCTGATCATCTAATTCAAGTCCGATATTTGTCTGTTTAAGATCGCTTAGTTTATTAAAAACCACTATCTGAAAACGTGACGAACTTCGATAATCCAAAGTACGCTCCATGGCATCCATTTCATTCTGTGCCTGCTCGGCAACATAGGTGGCTAATTCTTTTCCTCCTACATAATTATAAACATCGTAGTTTTTAAATCTGTAAAATGTCCAGTAAAAATCATTGTATTGTACACGGTTTTTTCCAAAAGACAACTGCGAGCCCTGATAAAATTGTGCATCTGCAGAATGCAATATAGTAATGGTAAATAAGAACGTGAATACAGCTTTGAAAAATGGCTTCACCTTTTTTGTTTTATGTGATATGCGAAAGTAGTTAATTTGAACTTTACTTAAGTCGGAAAATTAAAACATAAAAAAAGGGCTGTTTTTGTGAACAGCCCTTGAATTACTATCAAAGTATTTTACTTAATAATTATTTTACGTTCTGCTGTTCCGTTTTCTGTTTCTGCCTTCAGAAAATATAAACCTGCAGGCAGTTGTGCTACATTCAACGCAACCTGTGCTGCAGCATCTTTAGCTGCTATTGTTTGTGACAACACAAGTTGTCCGTTGACACTGAATAAACGTAAACTCAATTCGCCATGATTACTGTTACCTATATAAACCAACAACTCATTGTCCGCAGGATTAGGATAGGTGGTAAGCTGACTCAAGCTGTTGACTTCATTAATTCCAACAGGTGCTGTAATGGTAAATGTTTTGTTGTTAATATCAAAAAATATAGAACCTGTACTAGCACCTTCAACCCACATTCTGCAAATATTAGATTGGTTATTGGGAACAGTAAAAGTATAGCTGCCGTTGTTGGCAACATTGGTTGCAATTGTAATGGGAAAGGTTGTTCCATTATTAATCGAAAGGTAGATATTTACAAACTGCTCATTAAATGGTGCAGCATCTGTGCCTCCTACTTCCCATGTAACTGTTTGTGTACTTAAAGCAGGCCATGATATACCTGTTACATTTGGATAGGTAATGGCAAAAGGTGCAGCAGTCTGAACAATATTTACTGTTGTAATTGTATCGTTATAAGTTACGCCTCCGCCATTGGGTTTGTTATCTCTTGCTGTAAGTCTGAAATGTAAAGAGCGGGCATAAGATGTTATCAACTCACCTTTGGCATTTACCTGATTAAGTAATACAGAAAGTTTTGGAAACAAACGTAGTGCTGAAGTTGAAGGAGCATAGCTACGATACATTGGTGCATTACCTGTTGGTAAACTCCATGCGCCTGCAGGACCCAAATCAAACTGCTCCCAACTGAAAGTTATGGAATCACCATCAGGGTCGCTGCCATAGCCATCTAATTTAAATGCCGTGCCTACAGGAACATTAAATATGCCTCCGCCACTAACAGTAGGTGCATTGTTAAACGTGATAGTATTTACAGGACAAGAGTTGCCTGTTGACAAGGTTGAATAATCAACAATCTCATCAAAACTTTTTGTATGAAAATAAGCTATACTGTGTGCAGCCAAATCATCAGAACCACAAATACCCGCATAACCCATAATGGTTACACCGCTACCGGGTTCAAATGCTGCACTTGCTTCTCGGTTACCCTGGCAACTTCCTGTTACACTATTAAATGTGTGATTGCCCCCAAACTGATGTCCCATTTCATGAGCAACATAGTCAATATTAAAAGGGTCATTGATAGGAGCAGATGATCCTGTCACACCCTTGGCCTTATCTGCAGTTTTACAGATACAACCTAAGTAGGCAATGCCTCCGCCACCAGTACTAAAAACATGACCAATATCGTAATTGGGGGTACCAATAAAAAAGTTTACTACGGATTGATTTTGCCCCAGCATACTTCCGCCATTGTTATTGGAATAAGGGTCGGTGTTGGCATCAAGAAAAATTAAAGTATCAGTGTTAGCAATTAAATTAAGTCTGACATCTACTTCCGATTCATAAACACCTGTAACACGATTGACAGATGTTACCATTCCTGACAATGCGCCTGCTTTTGTTCCGCCATAATATGCAGCATACTCACCGGTGCAGGCCAATGCCAAACGATAGGTACGTAAATTTGTTCCTATGGAACGGTTCATAGCAGGCAAAGAGTTTGTTAATGCCTTATTTGTACCTTGACCTTGTTGTAAGTCGTCAAATTCACAAACCATACTACTTTGCGATTGTGTAAAATCTTTTCTGAAGTAAACTAAATAATCAGAGGTTGTTTGCATGGAATAAGGGTCAATATAAATATCGTTTTCTGCTGTTCTAATTAATGCATGAAATCCCCATTGTGTAAAATCTATACGAACCCATGAAGGTTGGTTGTTAATTCCACTGCCTGAATATGTTTTAATAAATGGATATTTAGCTGCCAGTTCAGGTTGCATAATGGGCGACTCTACCATAGAGAAGCTATTCCAACTGCCATCGGGCATAGGTAATGTAATAACAACCGTTGATTGCTTTGCTGCCATGGTAAACTCTAATGGTGCATTGAGCAATTGATTTTTCAATCCTTGTACATCAAGTGTATAAACCATATATTTATCAGGAACAATCTGACGTTTGCCTGATAGCATTTCTTGCGTTTCTGACTTAACAGTCCAGAAATTACTTGCCAACGTTTGTGCCCCTAGCAGAATTACAAATATTGTGCTTAGTGTTAAACTTTTTCTCATGTTTGAATAAATTGAAGTTGCGAATGTAGAACAAAGGCTGTAAAATATAACATCCGGATAACAAATAATTAAAAATATTACCTCATAATGATGCTGCAATCCCTTTTGCCAACAAAGGAAAACACTTTAAAATAATTTCGTCCATCTGATTTACGTTTGATGGAATTACAGCAATGGCATAGTTTCCATTGATTAGTTTTCCTGTTTTATCATAGATGGTAAAATGAAGTCTGATTTCACGTTCATATACTTTATTGGCAATATCCAAGCAGTTTTTATAATTGGTTTTAATCTCAAATTGTGTAAGAAAAACAAAAAGGTCTGTATTGAATCGCTCACTCAAATCGGCTAATACTTTTTTATTCTGAATATCGGCTTTCATGTAGCGGTTGTGTATATCAGTATTCAGATAATTGGTTGCTGTACGCGAATCGGTAAGTGTTTTATCTGATGTTGCATTCATCAAACTTTCGGGTGATCGCGTAATAGGTGTGGCATAATCAAATGCTGTTTGGCTGAACAAATCGCCTGCTGACTGAATATAGGCAGGAACGGTGTCGTTCTGTAAGAGTGAAATTGTAGGATAATGTCTCTTTAATTCACGCCAGGTAAACCATTCGCTGCGATTGTGAAAATAATTACGTATTGTTTCGGGGTCTTTTCGAGTTTCTTCAGCAATATCTTTATCGGCATCAGACAAATAAAAACGTGGGTCGTAGGGAATAAGCAAAATGCGATGTTCAATACTGTCTTTCTTTTCTGTCTTATTATCCTGTGCTTTCAAACCTGTAAAAGTCAATAGTGACAATATTATACAAACAAAACGCTTCAACATAATTACTTTTTTGTCATACAAAAATAAATAGTGGTATCATGCTTAGCAGTTGTTTATCGTCAACTTATCAAAATGTTACTGTTAGTACAATTAGTAGTAGAACTTGATGTGCTCTTATACGCTTTGTGTGGAAACAAAATGTTGTTTTTTTCAAATCTACATTTGCGCAATCCATGTAAAATAAAAATGTTCATCGCAACAACATTACTGTTCCGGTTTTAATAATGGGATCTGTTGGATTGTTCATCCGAATGGAATATATGTACGTTCCTAAAGGCAGCAGTTGATTTTTAAAACGGCCATTCCATTGTGGCTTTCCAGTTTCTGAAAAAAGCAATTGTCCCCAACGGTTAAAAATCTGAAGCGTATAATCCTGCATTTCTGCTCCAATTGGAGCAAACCAATCATTCAGTCCATTTGCATCAGGTGTAAATGAGGAGGGAATAAAAAAACTCATTGTTGTTTTGATATCTACCGGTACTTCTGTTGTATCACGGCAGCCATCACTACTAACAGTTATGAGTTGCACCAGATAAATACCACTGCCTACATAAACATGTTGTGGACTTATATCAACAGACTGTGTACTGTCTCCAAAGTTCCAGTAATTATAGGTGTTGCCCACCGATAGATTGGTAAACTGTTGTAGCACATTGATGCTATTTACCGAAACACTGTTTGTAATGAATGAAGCAACTGTAGGTTGCAACACTGTTGCAACTTGTGTATTGGAAATTGCACCGGAATCGGTTACGCAAATAGAATTACTGATGAGTTGCACCGAGACGCTGTCACCATTGTTAATTTGATTCGTAATATAGTTAGGATAATTATTAGAAATTGCTTGTCCGTTAATATACCATTGGTATGTTGGATTATTTCCGGCAAACTGTGTAGTAGCATTAAACCGAATGGCTGTTCCTGTACAGATTGCTGTATCAGGAAACATACTCAGCGTAATGGATGGAAGTTGGTTGTGAGAAATTGATTTTACGAGTATAGTAAAAACATAGGTGTTTGTTTTTGAAGGACAACCATTATCTGTTATTGCTACTGTAAACATATAGGGAAACGGAGCTGCCTGTCCACAAATTGTTTTCCAGCAAAACTGTGCTGTATTATTGTTTGGTGCTGTATTCACAACAAACAAGGCAGGCGGATTGTTGAGTGCTGCATCAAAAAGATTGCCTGTTGCCGAAATGTTTATTTGATTGTTTTCAGCGTCAGCAAATGTAAGTGGAAAACAAAGTGAATCACCCTCATCAATCTGATAGTTTAAAACAACAGGTGAAGTTAATTGTGGTGCCGTGTTATAGGAGCATGCCGCAACTATCACCTGCATGTCGTGCCTTGTTCCGGAAAGCAGTGTTCCATTTCTGTACTCTTCTACTTCAACAGTCAAAACATACAATCCCTGATTGGGTGAAGAGATGGTCAGCAGTCCGGTTTGTGAATCTAAACTACAAATGCCTCCTGCACCAAAAGGACTTGTGTAACTATAACCCGGGCTGTAAATGACCGTAGGTAACGGAAATAAAAAGTATAAGTTTAAATTAATATCCTGATAGGTCATTAAATTGTTTACACCTAAATTGCCATAAGGCCTCACTAATTTATAGGCCAAACTATCTCCATCACTGTCAAATGCCAGGTTACTTAACTGAACTGTATCCAAATTACAGATGAAAGGTGTGGGCAAACTCGAAAACTGTGGTGTGGAGTTAGAAATACCTGCCGGAATCATGCTGTAAAAAAATATACCTGTGCTATCAGGCTGAATCAGATTATTGATACTTACATTTCGTGCCCCATCATTTAAAAACAAGTGCCAGGTTGTATCCTCCGACAATATTACTGTTGCTTCATAGTATGCTTTTTCTACACACCAATTGTTGTTATAATAACAAGTTGTGTCTAATACCGGAAGTGTTACCGGTTGTGTGTTTATCTTATCGAGCGAAATTTGCGTATATAATCTTTTATAGTTGGTGTTGGAAGAGTCATAACAAATATAAAGATCATAAAACGTTTGAAATTGTGCAGCCGAAGTATCGCAGTTGCGGTAATAATTGAGACTTATCTTGTAAACCTTTTTCTGTTGCTGTGGTACACTTCCTATAAGCGTATAGGTAAACTCGCCACCCATAATATGAGTTGCCTGACCTGTATTACAGAGCAGAATAAAAATAAGTATTGCAATTATACTTTTCATAACAACAATATTATCAAGACGTTTTCTGATAAAAATACGTTGTCTAAAAATAATAAATCTCTGTTTCATTTACTATTCCCTCTTCATCTTTTTGCCATTTTGTTTCAAATGTCTGATAAATACCACAATTTTAGAAAGACCGGTTACATCATACGGCACAAAGTGAATTGAGGATTTAGGCAACTTATATGCTTTCTATGTCTCCCAAAAATTTTACTTTTGTGGTACATGAGTATCAATAAAAATCTTGATCCGGCAAGTGAAAATTTAAGTACAGCCGAAAAAGAAATAGAACGGGCATTAAGGCCGTTAAGCTTCAATGATTTTGCAGGTCAGCGCAAGGTAACAGAAAACCTTACTGTATTTGTAAAAGCAGCTGTGCAGCGTGGTGAAGCGCTTGATCATGTTTTACTCCATGGTCCTCCCGGTTTGGGCAAAACAACATTAGCCAACATTATTGCAAATGAACTTAACGTAAAAATAAAAGTTACTTCAGGGCCTGTACTTGACAAACCTGGCGACCTTGCAGGCTTACTCACCAACCTGCAAGCTAACGATGTGTTGTTTATTGATGAGATTCACCGTTTAAGTCCTATTGTGGAAGAATATCTTTATTCTGCCATGGAAGATTATAAAATTGATATCATGATTGAAAGCGGACCGCATGCACGCTCGGTTCAGCTTAAAATAAATCCTTTTACACTCATCGGTGCTACTACACGTTCCGGATTGCTTACTTCGCCATTGCGTGCACGGTTTGGCATCAACTCGCGCCTTGAATATTACGATGCACGATTATTAGAAGACATTGTAATGCGCTCTGCATCTATTCTGAAAACAGCTATTGATGAAGAAGCTGCCTTTGAGATTGCCCGTAGAAGCCGTGGTACTCCTCGTATTGCCAATGCACTGCTGAGACGCATTCGTGATTTTGCACAGATAAAAGGTAATGGAACCATAAATATTGAAATTGCACGCTACGGACTTCAGGCTCTCAATGTTGACATTGATGGTTTAGACGAAATGGACAACAGAATTCTTAATGCCATTATCGAAAAATTTAAAGGAGGACCGGTAGGACTGAACACCATAGCCACTGCTGTTGGTGAAGAAGCAGGCACTATTGAAGAAGTGTATGAGCCTTTTTTAATTATGGAAGGTTTTTTGATGCGTACACCACGCGGACGCGAAGCAACAGAAAAAGCTTTTAAACATCTTGGCAAAAATTCTTTAAAGCATAGGGGAACATTGTTTGACTCTGAGTCTTAAAAAACAATGAACCGCAGCCAGACAACAGCATGGGTTAAAGCCGAAGCATTAAAGTTAGGCTTCTCACATTGTGGTATCTCTAAAGCCGGTTTTCTGGAAGAAGAAGCACCACGACTCGAACAATGGCTTAAAGCAAATATGCACGGCACCATGTCGTACATGGAACGCAATTTCGACAAGCGTTTAGACCCAACAAAATTAGTTGAAGGCTCCAAGAGTGTCATCTCCCTGCTTTTTAATTACTATCCTGAAAAAAAACAAAACCCAGAGGCGCCTCAGATTTCTAAATACGCCTATGGAACAGACTATCATTTTGTAATTAAAGAAAAACTCTTTCAACTACTCGAACACATGCGACAGCATATAGGAGCAATTGATGGACGCGTTTTTGTTGACTCTGCACCTGTGTTAGACAGAGCCTGGGCACGTAAAAGCGGATTGGGTTGGATAGGAAAAAATAATAATCTTATCAATCCGCAATCAGGTTCCTGGTATTTTATTGCAGAACTGATTCTTGATATTGAACTCGATGCCGATGCTCCAATAAAAGATTATTGTGGTACTTGCACAAAATGTATTGATGCCTGCCCTACAGATGCTATTGTAATGCCGCATGTTGTTGATGGCAGTAAATGTATTTCATATCTTAGTATTGAATTGAAAAACGAAATTCCTGTTTCTTTTAAGAACCAATTTAAAAACTGGATGTTTGGATGCGATATTTGTCAGGATGTGTGCCCGTGGAATCGCTTTGCAAAACCGCATCAGCATGAAGACCTAAAAGCAAATCATGAGTTTCTGGAGATGAATCAAAATGACTGGGAAGAACTAACAGAAGAAATTTTTAAAAAAAAATTTAAAGACTCTGCATTAAATCGTACAGGCTTTAAAGGTCTGATGCGTAACCTTGATTTTTTAAATCAGAAAAAATAACAGAAACTATCCCTGATGCGTAACCTTTCTGAAAACTTCTGTCAGCACATCAGAATATTTGTGACCGAAAGTTGCCAGACACCAAACCATAAGCATCTTTCTTTCATCACTCTTCAGCCATCGCATGGCTTTAACCAATTCTTTTTTGAATAGCTTTTTATCAAAACTCACCTTGGTGAGGATTTCTTTGGTGTATTCGAACATTGGTTTCATAGATTAAAATTACTGTGCTAATATACTTGACTAAACATAAATAAAAACCTTTCGTTTGGCGAATTATTGTATTTATTGGGTTAAAAAATTAATTGCATAGTTTTCAACAACATAAATTGTCTGTTGATTGTATTTCTGCCTTTTTTAAAATCTGGCACACTCAGTTATGACATTTTTCATCTCATTGATTCCAACAATCTTTTTAGCCTTAACATTATTTTGAAATTTTAGTTGCAATAAAAACCAAACCTTATTCAACTCAGGTGATAAGCCAAATACACTTTTTTCATAGAGAAGAGCATTATCTTTTCTGCTGATAATGAGGTTGAATTATTGAAGCTACATACCAATAATTCTTTTGCTAAACTTTCAAAACTCATGATACATTTAATAAAATTTTAATTTCCTCTTTCAAAAATTGAATTTACAAAATCAGTTAAAGCCGGCAACGTTTCTACAAAGATTGAACAAAGACCTGTCAACACTGTAAACCAAAATTTTTAAACCTTTGGTTACTACCAATCTGCTGCTGAAAACACAGAACATGTTTTAAGTTTCTGTAAAGCTATTATCCAAAATCTGAAAGGCGACAATAATCAGATTTCCGATAAAGGAGAAGGGACAGAATTTATTATTTCATTGCCCGTTAAGTAAAAATTTTACTGCTGCATGAAGATGTTTGATTTCATTGCACTTAACAATGCACTTTGCAATATTTTCTTATACTTTTGTTGCAATATTTACAGGAAATAAATTATGTTCTCCTTTTTTAAACGCAAAGAAAATACAGCAGCTAACTTTCTGGAAGTTAAAACCGACATGCACAGTCACCTTATTCCCGGAATTGATGATGGAGCCAAAACGATTGAAGACTCTCTTGCACTGATTAAAGAACTTCATGCATTAGGTTATACAAAACTTATTACTACACCGCACATCATGAGTGATTTTTATCGCAATACGCCCGAAACAATTTTAGCAGGGCTTGAAGAAGTGCGCAATGCAATCAAGGCAGAAAATATTCCTGTAACCATTGAAGCTGCTGCCGAATATTATCTTGACGATGGATTTATACATAAGTTAGAAGAAGAAAAATTGTTGACCATTGGCAACAACAACCACCTGCTTTTTGAAATCAGCTATGTAAACGCACCCGATAATCTATTACAAGTAATTTTCAGAATGCAAGTGCTCGGCTACAAACCCATAATGGCACATCCGGAGCGTTATCCTTTTTGGGGAAATAATTTTGATTTTTACGGCAGTCTGCGCGAGCAAGGTGTTTTGTTGCAGATAAATGTAAACTCACTTGGCGGATACTATGGTCCCGATGCCAAACGCATTGCAGAAAAACTTATAGAAAAAGAATGGGTTGACCTGATTGGTACCGACACACATGCCACCAAACACATTCAGGCATTGCATAAAACAGTACGCGAAAAATCATTCAAGAAACTTCTTGAATTTAATTTACTCAATAAACATCTCTAAAAAAGATTGTTAAAGCAGTTCTTTTTATCGTTACTTTTGTAGTCAGTAAAAAACTCAAACATGAAATTTGGCGTTGTAGTATTTCCGGGTTCCAATTGTGATGAGGACATGGTATTTGTATTGCGCAACATATTGAAACAACCGGTTGAAAAATTATGGCATAAAGAACATTCACTTCGCGAATGCGATTTTATTGTTCTTCCCGGAGGCTTTTCTTATGGCGACTATTTACGTTCGGGAGCAATTGCACGTTTTTCTCCTATCATGCAGGAGGTGATGGAGTTTGCTGCAAAAGGAGGATATGTTTTAGGCGTTTGTAACGGCTTTCAGATTTTATGCGAATCGCAGCTGCTACCGGGAGCCTTGTTGCACAATAACAATCATAAATTTATCTGTAAAAATGTTTTTATAAAAGCAGAGACCGATGAAACCATCCTTACCTCATCACTGAAAATCGGATCGGCTATTAAAATTCCTATTGCCCATGGCGAAGGACGCTTCTATGCAGATGAAGTAACATTAAATCAGATAGAATCAAACAATCAGGTGCTTTTCCGCTATTGCGATGAGAATGGCTATGTAACAGAAGCTGCTAATCCCAATGGTGCCATAAACAATATTGCAGGTATCTGTAATGAAAAACAAAATGTTTTTGGAATGATGCCGCATCCTGAGCGTGCAGCAGACACCTTATTGGGTAATACAGATGGACTTGGAATTTTTAAGTCTATTCTCAACTATGTTGATGCCTGACTTTATTAAGCACAATTATTTAAACCACTCTACTGCACCATAAAGTACTGCAAGCCAGATAAGACCTTTAATCAGGAAAAATAAAAATCCTGCAAGCCCCAGCCTTTTAAACCACAATATGACTTTCTCTTTATTCACACCCCAAAAATATTAAGGGCTTCGGTGATTTTTGTTCCGAAGCCCTTATTTTTTTAAGTAAAATCTTTTTTACAATTCTTAATAAAACTTACCTCTGTAGTCTTTAACCTTTGCTTTTTCTTTCAATGCATTAAAGGTTTCGTACTGCGAACGGTTTTGCAATTGCTGCTCTGCCTGAGTTTTGCTTTCATTAAAATTAGCAGGTGCCTGGGGCTCTTTTACATCTGTAACCTGAACAACAAATACGCCTTGCTCACCTTTAATTGGCTTACTCACCTTGTCTTTACCTATTCCGAACATAGTACCAATAACATTCATTTCTGCGCCCAAATTAGGAATGTATGGAGAATTAAAAGTAACATTTTCCAATGGCTGAACAGCAATATTTAGCTTTGATGCCAATCCGTCAAGACTTTGTGCTGCACCGGTTGCATTGATTTTTTCAATCAGCATTTCTGCTTTTTTGTTTTTGCGTGCTTCAACCTCTACCTGCTCTTTTACATCTTCCAAAGGTAATGTACCTTCAGGTTTTATCTGAATTAAATGTGCTACAACAAATTTATCACCCAATTCAAAAGGAATTGAAACATCGTTCTTCTTTGCCTTAAAGGCCCAGCGTATTAACTCACGCGCATTGTCAAGGCCGGGAACAGTTTTATCATTTTCTTTTAAATTTTCAATGTTACGGGCATTTAATCCTTCGTCTTTTACAGCTTTAGTATAGCTGTCGCCATTATTATTTTTTGCTGCAAAATCATTTGCCTTTGCAAATACTCCCTGATAGGTTTTAGAGCTGGCTTCAATTTTACGTCCAACAACATAAACTCTGACATTTTTTGACATGCCTGCCTGATCGGTAATGTCAATAATATGATAACCAAAATTTGTTTTTACCATTCCTAACGATCCTTTTTTATTATCAAAACAAAAGTCGTTGAATTCAGGAACCATCATTCCCGGTTTAAACCAACCCAAGTCGCCACCTTTCATAGCAGAGCCCGGATCTTCAGAAAGCATAACAAACTGATCAAATTTAGCACCACCTTTAATCAGGTTATAAATACTGTCGGCAGTAGCTTTAACATGCAATGAATCTTTTCCTTCTGTCTTAAATAAAATATGACGTGCCTGAACAGAATCAGGAAGCATTTTCATTCCTTCTAATTTTGCAACATAGAAAGCATTGTTTTCCATATACGGAGCTGACACAAAACCATTAGCTTCTGCAAACATTTGTGCTTCAATAGCAGGTGAAAGTGTTCCTGTTTTATGGTAGCTGTTGTCAACGGGAAAATCAGAGTTCTGTGCTACAAACAAAGAGTCGTCTGTGCTGGCAGTAAATGCAGGTACCAAGTCCTGAATGTATTTTTCTGCTACAGTTCTGTCTTCGTTAGATGGCACAACATCAAAAGTCACATAGTCAAGTTTGCGTGTTTCTTCAGGCTGCTCATAACTTTTAATGTTTTCGTTATATGCTTTTTGCAAATCGGCATCAGTAAGTTTCACTGTGCTGTCGGCAATGGTATTGTAGTTAAGCATAATATAACGTGCAGATTCTGTTTTGTTCTTAGCTTCAAAGTCGCGCTTTGCTTCTGCAGTGGTTACATAAAGACCTTTTTTAATCAGGTCGAAATATTTCTGATTCAGTCTTTCTTCTTTAATGCTGTTTTCAAAGTTTACCCACTGTGCTCTTGTTCGGCCTGTCTGATCGTTATCCATATTTTTCAAAAACTGGATTACATTTTTCTTGTCAAACTGCTTAGTGTTAGGGTCGCTGAATGCCTGTTTTATCTGAGGATGAATGTCATTCCCCTGAACCATGTCAAATAATTCATCACTACTTACAACCAATCCGGTTTTAGCAATTTGTTTGCCTATGAGCTCTTCGTTAAGCATCTGCCCCCAAGTCTGATCACGTAATTGGTCTGTTGTCTGTTGGTCAACCTGATCTTTTCCCTGACTGAGTTTATAGTTTTCTATATTCTGTTGAACTTTGGCTTCAAAGTCCTGAATAGAAATTTTCTTTCCACCAATAACACCTGCCGTTGTGGTGTTTCCCTGAATGAATGAGCGGTTAGAAGTGAGCAAGTCGCCAAGGATAAAAGCTACTAAGCTTAATCCGATGATACCTATGAGCAGGCCGGCTTTACTTCTTATTTTTCCAATAATAGCCATAATGTCTTAAATAATGGGGGTTTAAAAATGAGGGGGCGAATATACAACTGAAAAAGCAATAAATAAAACGAAATTTTTAGAGATATCAGGCTCTGAAAAACGCTATTGTTTCGTTTACAACTTGCTGATAATGAGGTGGCAATAATTGTCCGGCATAAGGATGTTCGGCACCAAAACTATGATTTGCCGAGGCTATTGGTGTCAGACAGGCTCGTGTATTCCACGAATGCATGACTAAAGCATCACTAAAGCTTACTGTTTCATCCTCTGTTCCATGAATGATTAAATGAGGTATTGAAAGCTGTTTTACTGCCTTATGAATATTTATTCTATGCGCATTGTTGATGGCATCTTCAGCAAGCTGATAGTAGAGCGGCATTTGCTGATGGGTTCGTGCATTTTCAATATAAATGACTCCTGCCTGCTGCCACAAACTAAGCTGTTGTGGAGAAATATACTTACCAAACTCAATAGGCGATGCCCATGATGCAATCTTGCTGATACGACCATCTTCTGCAGCTTTGATTATTGAGATAGCTCCTCCGCGAGAGTGCCCTGCGAGATAAATAGTGTTTAAATCGAAACGCTCTTTTTGCGGATGCTGCCAAAGCCAGTTCAGCAGAGTATCCAAATCATCAAGCTCTTTGGTGAAATTATTTTGTCCGAATGCCTCAAGGTCTGCAAACTCTGTCGGGTTATCGGGTGTAGTTCCGTTAAACGAAAAATTAAATTTGATAAAGACAAATCCTGCATGAGCAAACGATTCTGCAATCATATCATAAGGTCCCCAGTCTTTGAAGCCTTTAAAGCCATGAGCAAAAATAATTACAGGCATAGGGTCTTTGTTGCCATTGAAAAACATATCGGCCACAACAGGTTTGCCGTGTTTTCCATTGATGAGGATATTTTTAAAGCGGTTCATTGTATTAAAATATGAGAGCACAATTTACAAAAAAACAAAACAGCTGTCAATGAAGTTTTGACAGCTGTTTTAAAAATGATGTTATTAATCTATTTTTTATGCTTTTTCTCTTCTTTATCAGGCACTGTCAATGAAAAACGTACAGGTAAAGTATATTGCACACTTACAGTCTGTCCGGCCTGCATGCCGGGTTGCCAGCGTGGCATGGCATTAATAACACGCAAAGCTTCCTGATTAAACTGCTCATTGTTTCCTTTCAAAACGCGGGCACCGGTAACTTCTCCGGTTGACGACACCACAAAGTTTATATACGAAACACCTTCCACAACATTGGTTCTTGCCTCTTCTGGATATTTGATGTTTTTCAGAAGATATTCCTGTAAGCCTGTTTGTCCACCGGGAAATTCAGGCATTTTTTCCACTGTAGTAAATACCTCACCCGACTGCGCCATTGCCACAACCGAAGTGAGAAAAATAAATCCGAAAATGATAACCTTTTTCATAAACTATTATTTTAATCGTAAAAATAACAAAAATTATAATCCCACCATATCTTCGGGTTTCACCCAGGCATCAAACTGCTCTGATGTAACATAACCCAAATCAATAGCTGTCTGCTTTAAAGTTTTGCCTTGCTTATGTGCTGTTTGTGCAATCTCAGCAGCTTTGTAGTAGCCAATGTGTGTGTTAAGTGCAGTTACCAGCATCAAAGAGTTTTCCAGATTTTTTTTGATATTGTCATGCAGTGGTGCAATGCCAATGGCGCATTTGTCGTTAAATGAAACACACACTTCACCAATTAATCTTGCACTGTGCAGGAAGTTATAAATCATTACCGGCTTGAAAACATTCAGTTCAAAATGTCCTGTTGCACCGCCAATGTTTATGGCTACATCATTACCCAACACCTGTGCAGCTACCATAGTCATGGCTTCGCACTGAGTAGGATTTACCTTTCCCGGCATGATAGAAGAACCCGGCTCATTGTCGGGAATATATACTTCGCCAATGCCACAACGGGGGCCACTGGCAAGTAAGCGAATATCATTGGCTATTTTCATCAGAGAGCAGGCAACAGTTTTTAATGCACCATGTGCTTCAACAATAGCATCGTGTGCTGCTAATGCTTCAAATTTGTTTTCAGCAGTAACAAATGGCAATCCTGTTAATGATGCAATGTGTTTTGCCACATTAACATCATAACCTTTTGGTGTGTTGATACCTGTGCCAACAGCAGTACCACCCAATGCAAGTTCTGACAAATGAGGCAACGTATGTTCAATAGCTCTAATACCATGATCAAGTTGTGATACATAGCCACTTAACTCCTGCCCCAACGTCAGCGGTGTGGCATCCATCAGGTGTGTGCGTCCTATTTTTACCACATTCATAAACTCCTCCGACTTTGCTTTCAATGTATCTCTGAGTTTTTTTATTCCCGGAAGTGTGACGTCAATCAATATTTTATAGGCAGCAATGTGCATTGCCGTTGGAAAGGTGTCGTTGCTCGACTGCGATTTGTTTACGTCATCATTGGGGTGAATGGCTTTCTTCTCGTCCAATAAACTTCCACCATTAATTACATGTGCGCGGTAGGCTACTACTTCATTAACATTCATGTTACTCTGCGTTCCGCTACCTGTTTGCCATACCACAAGCGGAAACTGATCATTCAATTTTCCCTCGAGAATTTCATTGCACACACGTGCTATTAATTCATTTTTTTCTTTTGGCAAAACACCTGCTTCAAAATTAGTTTGTGCAGCAGCTTTTTTCAGATAGGCAAATGCTTCAATAATTTCTTTAGGCATTTTATTTGTGTCGCGTGCTATTTTAAAATTTTCGATTGAGCGCTGTGTCTGTGCACCCCAATAAACGTTTGCAGGAACTTCAACAATTCCCATCGTGTCTTTTTCTTTTCTGAATTCCATTGTATATTAATTAATAAATTTTGATTCTATTTAACGGTGTTTCCATTGTCCATCTGTTGCTTGGAAGGTGTGATAAATGAAAGCTCTCCTTTGTTATTCTGTGCCATCAATATCATTCCTTTGCTTTCTATACCTTTAATTTTACGTGGAGCAAGGTTGGCTAACATCACTACTTTTTGTCCGATAATTTTTTCAGGATCGTACCATGCTGCAATACCTGAAACAACCGTTCGTTTATCTATACCTGTATCGAGTAGCAATTTTAAAAGTTTATCGGTCTTTGGTACACGCTCTGCTTCTAAAATTGTGGCAACACGAATATCCATCTTGCTGAAATCGTCAAAAGTTGTTTCGTCAAGTTGAGGTTCAATGGTTGTTTCGCCAACTACAACTGCTTGCTGATTCTGTTCTGTGTTCATCACTTTTTTATCATGAAGTTTCTGAATTTGTTTTTCAATATCAGTGTCTTCTATTTTTTGAAATAAGATAAGGCTGTTAATATTTAGAACAATAGCATTTAACGAAATGATACTGTTTTCAAAACCATTATAGGCAAGTTTTCTTTTTGCAGAATCTACCTTAAGAATGTCAAGTATTTTTGCTGATGCATTTGGCAAAAAAGGTTGGAAACACACAGCCATTTTTGATATCAATGAAAGGCAATGAATCAGTACCTCTCTGGTTTGATTAACGCTATCAACATCTTCTGCTTTGTATTTTTTCCATGGTTCACAAGCTGTCAAGTACTTATTACCTATTCGTGCAAAATCCATTGCTATTGCCTGTGCATCTCTGAACTGAAAATTTTTCATTGCTTTGGTGTAAGACAACAATAATTTATTCAATTCATTGTCGAAAGGTGCAACTGAAATTTTTTTATCTGTTGTCATGTTGCCTTTAAAATACTTATTACTCAACACCACAACCCTGTTCACAAAGTTACCTAAAATTGCCCCCAACTCATTGTTCACTCTTGCCTGAAAATCTTTCCATGTAAATTCACTGTCCTTGGTTTCGGGTGCAATAGAAGTAAGCACATAGCGCAGTTCATCTTCGCGACCCGGAAAATCTTCAAGGTATTCATGCAGCCACACAGCCCAATTGCGCGAGGTTGATATTTTATCTCCTTCTAGATTTAAAAATTCGTTGGCAGGAACATTGTAGGGCAACACAAAACCGCCATGCTGCATGAGCATCATCGGAAAAATGATGGCATGAAAAACAATATTGTCTTTGCCGATAAAATGAATAAGCTTAGGATTGTCTTCTTCATTGTTTTGCTTATGCCAATAATCTTTCCAATTGTCCGGCAAAAGTTCTTTTGTAGCCGAAATATACCCGATAGGTGCATCAAACCAAACATATAGCACTTTCCCTTCTGTATGGGGTAAAGGCACTTTCACACCCCAGTCGAGGTCGCGGGTCATGGCACGAGGCTGCAGGCCTTCGCTGAGCCAACTATTGCACTGTCCTTTAATGTTGGGTTTCCAATGGTCGAATCGTTTAATATACTCCTGAAAATCGTTTGACTTTTGAATTTCACCCATTGGCAAAAACCAGTTTTTTGTTGGTCTCAGCACTGGGGTATTGCCACTAAGTTTTGATTTAGGATTTATGAGGTCTGTTGGGCTGAGTGATGCACCGCAGTTTTCACATTGGTCGCCATAAGCATTTGGATTGTTGCAGCGCGGACAGGTGCCGGTGATATAGCGGTCGGCAAGAAACTGTTTGGCTTCCTCATCATAAAACTGCTCTGTGGTTTCTTCAATAAAAACATCTTTATCATAAAGCGTTTTAAAGAATGCTGCTGCTGTCTGATGGTGCACCGGTGAAGAAGTGCGTGAATAATGATCGAAAGAAATACCGAATTTTTCAAATGATGATTTCATCATCTGATGGTATTTGTCAACCACTTGCTGCGGTGTAATACCAAGTTGACGTGCTTTGATGGTAATAGGTACGCCATGTTCATCGCTGCCGCAAATAAATTTTACATCTTCGCCTTTCAGCCGCAGATAACGACTGTATATATCGGCAGGAATATAGCAACCTGCCAGATGACCTATATGTACCGGTCCGTTGGCATAGGGCAGTGCAGCGGTGATTAAATATCTTGACATGAAATATTTTTAAAAGTTGAAAAGTCTAGAAAGTTAAAAAGCTAAAGTCCGGAAGGTTTTTTAAAAACTTTAAACGCAAAGCATCTAACTAAAAACTCTTTTCTTTTTACTTTGCAAAGATAAAAAAACGAAGGCAGATGATTTTTCCACCTCCACTTGTTGCTGGCGATACCGTTGCCATTGTAGCTACTGCACGCAAGGTAAGCCGCGATGAAATGGCTCCGGCCATTGGCATACTGCAGCAGTGGGGGCTTCAGGTTGCTGAGGGCAAAAATTTATATGCTGATAAAAATCAGTTTGCCGGTGATGACTCTTTGCGTGCAGAAGATTTTCAGTGGGCCCTGGATAATCCAAAAATAAAAGCTGTCCTTTTTGCCCGTGGAGGTTATGGTTCTGTAAGAATTATTGACAGAATTAATTTCTCGGAATTCAAAATAAATCCCAAGTGGCTGATAGGCTTCAGCGACATCACTACCATTCACTCACATGTACACAATCAGTTGAACGTAGCTACACTGCATGCACCCATGGCAATAAATTTTCCTAAAACACCTGATGCTGTTTTAAAGCAGATTAAAGATTTTCTTTTTGGCAACAGCATCGTGTTAAATGCTCAAGCACATCTTTTAAACAGAATGGGAAATGCTAAGGGGCAATTGGTTGGCGGCAATCTTTCTATTTTGTATTCACTAACTGCATCAGCTTCTGACATTGACACCAAAGGAAAAATTCTTTTTTTGGAAGATTTGGATGAATATCTCTATCACATTGACCGTATGATGATGCAACTCAAACGCTGTGGAAAGTTACATAGTTTGGCAGGACTTGTTGTTGGTGCAATGAGCGATATGAAAGACAACACTATTCCATTTGGAAAAACTGCTGAAGAAATTATTGCCGAACATGTTTCTGAATATGATTTTCCTGTATGTTTTAATTTTCCTGCAGGGCATATTACAGAGAATAACCCGCTGGCATTGGGAGGCTATGCAAAACTTATTGTAGCAAATAAGGTGTCACTAAAAGTGAATAATAAAGCGCTAAGCTGATTTTATCCTAAGCCCTTCTTACAAATTCCGATTTGAGTGCCATAGAGCCAAAGCCTTCTATTTTGCAATCAATGTTGTGATCGCCTTCTGCTAAACGTATGTTCTTAACCTTGGTGCCGGCTTTCACAGGTTTAGATGCTCCCTTTACTGGAAGATCTTTTATGACAATTACTGCATCGCCATTTTGCAATTCATTTCCGTTAGCATCAAAAACTTTTCCGTTATCTGCACTTGAAGTTTCTTCTGAAACAGCTTGTTGTTCCTCAGGATTCCACTCGTAAAAACATTCCGGACAAACCATCAGATTACCATTTTCATAGGTATAAATAGAATGGCATAAAGGGCAGGGCGGCAAAACAGACATGGTAAAAATATTTTCTGCAAATATCTTTAAAATTCACCAAATTATACTATCAGATAATTAAAGAATATTTTTTCACTTGCATACAAACAGCATTTAAAACCACTATTTTCGCTTTAGAAAATTAACTTACCGTTTTAACCGTGAAAAAGAAACCGCCTTTTCATAACCTACGGAGTATTTTTAAACAGTACAACACGTTTACTTACAGTGAGCGTAAAGGCATTATTGTTTTGTCCATAATTATTGTTGCACTGCTGCTTACACTTTATGGACTTAAATTTTATGAGCCACCAATCACTATCAATACAGGTCGTTTAGACTCAGCTGTTGCACAATGGAATTTGTTACAGGCCGATTCTATTATTGATGTCAAAGACTCAACAAAACTTTCAGAAAGTAATGCTACACAACCTACAAGAAGTCTTTTCTCATTCAACCCAAATAATTTAGCTGATTCTCTTTGGGCCAAGTTAGGTTTGTCTGAAAAACAAATTGCATCAATCAAAAAATATGAAGATCGTGGAGGAAGATTCAGAATTCGGTCCGATGTAAAAAAACTGTTTGTCATCACGCCTTCGTTTTACGACAGCATTTATCCTTATCTGCTTTTACCTGATACTTTACCGGCATTCCATCAAACAAAATTTGCGGCTGACTCTATACAGTCTAAAAAAGAAAAGGTCATTGAACCTATTGAAATTAATCTTGCAGATGTTGAAGAGTGGCAGCTGTTGCCGGCCATAGGTGCAGGAAGAGCTGCAGCAATTGTTGCCTATCGTAGTAAATTAGGTGGTTTTACATCTGTTAAACAGTTGTTGGAAATCAATTCTATTGTGGATTCTGTTTTTGAAAAAATCAGTCCTTATGTACTTTGTAATATAAAGCCCATTCAAAAGAAAAACATCAATACCGATGATGCCTACAGCCTCAGACATCCATATATCAGCAGCAGTCTGGCAACTATAATTGTAAACTACAGAAAAATGCATGGCGACTATAAATCAACCGAACAATTACGCGATTTGAAAATAATTAAACCGACAGATTTTGAAAAACTTGCACCCTATATAGTTGTAGGGTTTTAGCAGCAAAAACTCAGGCCGAACTCAAAAATGTAAGATTATGACCATCTTAATCTGAAAACAGACTATCATTCTTATCAAAATAAAAGTAAATTTGCACCCCAATTACAGCGGGTTAAGGAAGCGATTATGGATTATTTTAAACATGAATCATCCTATGTTGACGATGGATGTTCCATAGGAAAGGGTACCAAGATATGGCACTTTTCACATATTATGTCCGGTTGTCGCATTGGCGAAGGTTGTAACATTGGTCAGAATGTGGTTATCTCTCCGGATGTTGTTCTGGGCAACAATGTTAAGGTTCAGAACAATGTTTCACTCTATACAGGAGTGGTTTGTGAGGACGATGTCTTTCTGGGTCCAAGCATGGTTTTTACCAATGTAACCAACCCGCGCAGTGCTGTAAACCGCAAGAATGAGTATAAAAAAACTGTTGTAAAAAAAGGTGCTTCCATAGGTGCTAATGCCACTATTGTTTGTGGGCATGATATAGGTCGGTTTGCCTTTATTGGTGCCGGAGCAGTGGTAACAAAAGATGTTGCTGACTATGCATTGATGGCTGGTAATCCTGCCCGTCAAATGGGATGGATGAGTGAATATGGTCATCGCCTGAAATTTGATAAAGATGGAATGGCAGTGTGCCCTGAAAGCGGAGAAAAATACCTGCTGCAAAATAATCAGGTAACAAAGATTTAGAAAGACCGCACTTGTATGAGCTCAGAAAAAAAAGAAAAAATAAAATTTGCTGTAATCGGTTGCGGACACATTGGTAAGCGTCATGCCGAAATGGTTAGACGCAACAACGAATGTGAGCTTGTTGCCATGTGCGACATCAGACAGGAAAACGAAGTAGGCATTGCCGACTTTAATGTTCCATTTTTTCAGTCTGTTGATGCCATGCTCACCAGCATTCAGGATATTGATGTGGTGTGTGTTTGCTCACCCAATGGCGTTCATGCCGAACATTCTCTGAAAGCATTAGAAGCAAAAAAACATGTGGTTTGCGAAAAACCAATGGCACTGTCAAAAGCCGATTGCGAAAAAATTATTTTTAAAGCACTTCAGGTTTCTCGGCATGTGTTTTGTGTAATGCAAAACCGCTATTCACCACCTTCGGTTTGGCTTAAAGAAATTATTGAAAACAATATCATTGGCGAAATTTTTATGGTACAGTTGCAATGCTATTGGAACCGTGATGAACGTTACTATAAAAAAGGCGGATGGAAAGGCACCAGCGACATGGATGGTGGAACGTTGTTTACACAGTTCTCGCACTTTTTAGATATTATGTATTGGGTGTTTGGTGATATAACAGATATACAAGGTAAGTTTGAAGATTTTACACATCAGCAAAACACATCATTTGAAGACAGTGGGTTTGTAAACTTTAAGTTCGTAAACGGAGGCATGGGCAACATTGCCTACACTACCTCTGTTTGGGATGTAAACCTTGAAAGCAGTATTACCGTAATTGGTAAAAACGGCTCTATAAAAATTGGCGGTCAGTATATGAATGAAGTAGAATACTGTCATATCAAAGATTATACAATGCCTAAACTTGACCCCGTTAATCCGGCAAACGATTATGGAGCTTACAAAGGCTCTGCTGCCAACCATCACTACATCATTGAAAATGTGGCAGATGTTTTGCGTGGTCGCACTTCAATAACTACCAATGCCCTTGAAGGACTAAAAGTTGTAGAAATCATTGAGCGTATTTACGCACTTCGTAAAATAGAAAAATCAGAAATAAAATTTCATCTTTAAAATAAATGTATCAGGAGATATTAGATAAAAAAGCAAAAGTTGCTGTTATTGGCTTAGGTTATGTCGGACTTCCTATTGCACTGGAATTTGCAAAGAAGATTTCCGTAATCGGATTCGACATTAATGCAGAACGCGTTGAAAAAATGCAAAACAAAATTGACCCCAGCGGTGAATTACCTGCTGAGGCTTTTGATGGTTGTGATATTAAATTCACTAACTCATTGGATGTACTTCGTGAAGCACGTTTTTTTATTGTAGCTGTTCCTACTCCGATTGACGATCATAAACTACCTGACCTGAAGCCTTTAATTGGTGCTTCAACCTCTATTGGCAAAGTGCTGAAAAAAGGTGATTATGTTGTGTATGAAAGTACCGTTTATCCGGGTTGTACAGAAGAAGATTGTATTCCTGTACTTGAAGAACATTCAGGTTTAAAATTTCCAAACGATTTTAAGGTAGGCTACTCACCTGAACGTATCAACCCCGGTGATAAAGAACATACCATCACAAAAATCAAAAAAGTAGTTTCAGGTTGCGATGCTGAATCGCTTGATATTATTGCCAAGGTTTATGAAACAATTGTAACAGCAGGTGTGCATCGTGCCAGCAGCATTAAAGTTGCTGAAGCTGCAAAAATTATTGAAAACACACAGCGTGATGTCAACATTGCATTGATGAATGAGCTTTCTATCATCTTCAATAAAATGGGCATAAACACCTATGAGGTTATTGAGGCAAGCAGTACAAAGTGGAACTTCCTTCGCTTTTTTCCGGGCTTGGTAGGCGGACATTGTATAGGCGTAGATCCTTACTACCTTACCTACAAAGCGCAGGAGCTTGGCTACCACTCGCAAGTAATTAACTCAGGCAGATACGTTAACGACAGCATGGGATTTTATGTTGCCAAACAAACCGTAAAGAAAATGATTGCCAAAGGCAAGGATATTTCTAAATCGAAAGTGCTGGTGATGGGTGCTACGTTTAAAGAAGATGTAGAAGATATCCGCAACAGTAAGGTTACTGATGTGGTGAACGAATTTAAATCATTTGGTGTAACCATAGAAGTTACCGATCCTTATGCTTCTTCTGATGAGTTGATGCATGAATATGGTTTTGGTTTGGTTGAAAAAATTGCTAATGATTATGATGCTGTGGTGGTAGCGGTTTCGCATAAAGATTATCTTAAAATGGATGAAAATTATTTTAAGAGCATCTGTAAGCCCGATGGCGTTATTGTTGACATAAAAGGATTTTTAAGAAATAAAATCAAGAATCTTCAATACTGGAGTTTGTAAATATAATACGGCAACACCCTGACCGTTATATAGAGATATTAATCCGGTAAATTTATTGCATGTAATGAAAATATTGGTCACAGGAGGCACCGGTTATATTGGTGCACACACTGTTGTAGAACTAATGAACAGTGGTTTTGATGTTGATATTATTGACAACCTTAATAATTCAAAAGAAGAAGTTGTTGATGCTATTGCAAAAATTACCGGCAAACGCCCATTATGGTTTAACATTGACCTTTGTGATGCTAATGAAATAAAAAACTATTTCAGCAAACATAAACCTGATGCAGTTGTGCATTTTGCAGCACATAAAGCAGTAGGGCTTTCTGTTGAACAACCTTTAGCGTTTTATCATAACAATTTACTTTCACTCATCAACCTCTTGCAATGTTGTGTTGAGGCTAAGTGCAATAGTTTTGTTTTTTCATCAAGCTGCTCTGTTTATGCTGATCCTGATAAATTGCCTATTGATGAAAATGCTCCTGTTAAAACGGCCAAGTCGCCTTATGGCAATACAAAAAAAATTGGTGAAGAAATAATAACAGATACTGTCAGGTCATCATCACTACAAGCTGTTTCACTCAGGTATTTCAACCCCGTTGGCTCACACGACAGTGCTTTAATAGGTGAGCTGCCTACAACAATGCCACTTAATGTAATGCCCATCATCACTCAGGTAGCTATTGGTAAACGAAAACAGTTTGTGGTTTTCGGAAATGATTACCCAACACCCGATGGCAGTTGTATCAGAGATTATATACACGTAGTTGATGTAGCAAAAGCACATGTTACTGCAGTAATGCGGTTACTCAACAAAAAAAACAAGTCTGCTTACGAAGTTTTTAATCTGGGCACAGGAAAAGGATTTTCTGTACTTGAACTTATTCATGCATTTGAAAAAACCACAGGGCAGAAATTAAATTATACTATTGAAGGAAGACGTGCCGGTGATGTCACCGCTGTTTATGCCGATACTGCTTTGGCTAACACTGTTCTTGGATGGCATACCGAACGCGATTTGAATGATATGATACGCACTGCCTGGAACTGGGAGTTGTATCTTGCCGGAAGAACAGACTTTATCTGAGCTAAAGGTTCTTTATTATGTTTTAATTTTTTAATTTTACCCTCATGTCAAAAAGTACAATCATTATCACTGGCGGTGCCGGATTCATAGGCTCGCATGTTGTGCGCAGATTTGTAAACAATTATCCCGATTACAAAATTTACAACTTCGACAACCTAACCTATGCAGGAAATCTTGCTAACCTGAAAGATATAGAATTAAAATCGAATTATCATTTTATAAAAGGCGACATTACCGATGCTGCCTTTGTCAACAAACTGTTTGCCGATATTAATCCTGATGCAGTAATTCATCTTGCTGCCGAATCGCATGTGGACAGAAGTATTACCAATCCACTCGAATTTATCATGACCAATATTGTGGGTACGGTTAATCTTCTTAATGCTGCCCGACACACATGGATAAAAGATAAAAAAGTTTCTTCAGGAAAAAGATTTTATCATATCAGCACCGATGAAGTGTATGGTTCTCTTGGCAACACCGGTTTCTTTACAGAAAACACTTCTTATGATCCGCGCAGCCCTTATTCAGCATCAAAAGCAAGCTCCGATCATTTGGTAATGGCATACCATCACACCTATCATTTGCCTGTAGTACTTTCTAACTGCTCCAATAACTATGGCTCACATCATTTTCCTGAAAAGCTGATACCGTTAGCCATCAACAATATTAAAAACATGAAGCCTGTGCCTGTTTATGGTAAAGGCGAAAATGTGCGCGACTGGTTGTATGTTGAAGATCATGCACGTGCTATTGATGTGATTTTTCATAAGGGAAAAGAAGGTGAGAAGTATAATGTTGGCGGCAACAATGAATGGAAAAATATTGATTTGATACGATTGCTTTGTTCTGTGATGGATAAAAAATTAAATCGCAAAGAAGGTACATCAGCATCACTCATAACATTTGTTACCGACAGACCCGGACATGATTTACGCTATGCTATAGATTCTACAAAACTTCAGAATGAATTAGGATGGAAACCATCACTGCAATTTGAAGAAGGACTTGAAAAAACTGTTGACTGGTATCTTGCCAATGACGCATGGCTGCAACAGGTAACCTCAGGTGAATACATGACCTATTACCAGCATCAATACGATGCACGATAACCCCAAAAAATGAAAGAAACAATTTATGAACGCGCCTACCATCAGCAGTCTTTAAAAGACAAAGCATTCCTCATAACCGGTGGCTCCGGTTTTATTGGAAGCAACATTGTTGAATACTTGTTAGTGCATGGTGCAGGAAAAGTTCGTGTGCTTGACAATCTTGCAAACGGCTACAAAAAAAATATCGAACCTTTTCTGAAACATCCATCATTTGAATTTATTGAAGGTGATATTACCAATGCTGATACATGCCTCAAGGCAATGAAAGGAATACAGTATGTTTCGCATCAGGCTGCATTAGGTTCGGTGCCACGTTCGTTAGCCAATCCTTTGGCCACGCATCATGCCAATGCAACAGGATTTCTGAATATGCTTTGGGCAGCAAAAGAATCGGGTATTGAACGCATTGTTTATGCCAGCTCTTCGTCTGTCTATGGCGACAGTCCCGAACTACCCAAGCGCGAACACATAACGGGTAATCCATTGTCGCCTTATGCTGTTTCAAAAATGTCGAACGAGCTTTATGCCTACACATTCTGCATGCATTACGATATGAAGATTATAGGTCTGCGTTATTTTAATGTTTTCGGCCCCAATCAAAATCCGGATAATCCTTATGCAGCGGCAATACCTCTTTTTATGAAAGCGCTGCTCAAAGATCAACCTGCCTATATTTTTGGTGATGGTGAACAATCGCGCGATTTTACTTTTGTTGAAAATGCTGTGCAGGCAAACATCAGAGCCTTATTCAGCGAACATAAAGATGCATGTAATAAAGTTTACAATATTGCTGTGGGAGAAAGTATCAGCCTTAATAAATTACTAAAGCATCTGATGCACATTACAGGAAAAAAAATCGAGCCTGTTTTTAAGGAAGAACGTCCGGGTGATGTAAAAAATTCATTGGCCGATATTAGTCTGGCAATGCAATATCTCGGTTATAATCCTTTGGTAAAAGTCAAGGAAGGACTTGCACTTACAGTACCCTGGTTTAAGAAAAACTTTTGTTGAAGTATTACAAGACATATAAGATTAGTGACACCGAAAAATAGGCTGCAATAAAAAAGATTTAATCATCAAATAAGATTGTTACAGCCATAGGCTAAAAGTTTATTTTAACCTTCATAAATTTAATGACCCTCAGGCATTTTACATCACACTGTAAGGTTTAAGAGTAGTGTACCCCGAATAATAAAGTATGCTTGTACTTTCGATTTGATAATGCATTATCCGGCTACAAGTTAATTTAAATAGCATACATGTTATCTATACGCCAACTTTATCTTTGAAAGATGCTTTACTCCTGATTTTTCTTCGTATTTTGTATTTAATAATCAGATATACGAAAAGGTTTTAAAAACTGACAATATAAAATGCGAATGGTTGGCTTTTGCATTAAGACACTTTGTTTCAATTGACTCGGGTTTTAAACGTAGAAAATTACTTGCTTGAGAAAAAAATGAATAGTTTCGTATATTTGTGAGTTGGCAGCAATAAAAAGTGACCCCCACAACAAACATAGACAACAAAAAAAATGGAAGCAAAAGACATCGCTCAATTAGAACAAGACTTTACACAAGCAAGAAGTAACTTAGTAACAGACAGACTTGATATGTCGTTTGGTGAAATAATGAATATTTACCAAGACGGTGAAATTTTAATAGCACCAGAATTTCAGAGACTTTTCCGTTGGACAGAATATCAAAGAACAAGATTTATAGAATCAGTTTTATTAGGTATTCCTATTCCACCCATTTTTGTTTCCGAAGATATAAACGGAAAATGGGAACTTGTTGACGGCTTACAAAGACTTTCTACTATTCTATCGTTCTTTGGCATTCTAAGAAAAAATGACAATGAATTTGACGAAAAAAATAATTGGACTTTTACAGAAGGCGACATAATAAATTCCTTGGAAGGTAAAAACAGAAATGATTTGCCTTTGAAACTTCAATTAGCGATTAAACGTGCTGTTTGTAGAGTTGAATTATTGCGATACAATAGTGAAAATAGTGGATTGAAATACGAGTTATTCAATCGTTTAAACACAGGTGGTGCAACAGCGACAGAACAAGAAATCAGAAATTGTATTTTCAGAGGAATCAATGACCAATTCAACAATTTCTTAAAAGAATTGGCAAAAAATGAAATTCTTTTTGATTTAGTTCTGCCTTCTAAAAATCAAATTGAGGAACTGTATTTAGAAGAAATTGCTTTGCGTTTTATTTCGCTTTACTACGCAGCAGACGAAAAAGAACTTAGTCACAACATTTCAAAGTATATGACAAATTTTATGGAAAAAAATGTCTCAAATCCCGACTTTGATTATGCAAATGCGACTACAATTTTTAATCGTCTTTTCGTTTTACTTGGCAACCTAAATGACGACAGAGTTTTTAGGTCGGATAGAGGACCTTTTTCTACAAACATATTTGATGTTATTACAATTGGTGTTGCTAACAATATTGACTACTATGAAGCCCAACCAATTGAAATTTTACAAAACAAAATAAACGAATTGAAAGGTAGCGAAG
>WBZM01000154.1_pt1 | contig 112190 bp, 92 predicted proteins | sample 5204271 | NCBI WGS metagenome assembly WBZM01 (sample SAMN12344346, study PRJNA552823) | activated sludge metagenome | biome: Activated sludge suspended growth; feature: Nitrification reactor; material: Wastewater; isolation source: activated sludge from nitrification reactor of wastewater...
GGCGGCCCCCATGCAGAAGCGCGAGGCGCCCTTATCCTTGGCCGCCTGCGCAGCCGCGAGCACTTCGTCGAGCGGCAGCAGGGCTTCGCGCTCGGTACCGGTGGAATAGCGTGCGGACTGCGAACAATAGCCACAGTCCTCCGAACATCCGCCGGTCTTGACCGAGAGCAGCGTCGAGCGTTGAATCTCGTTGGCGTCGAATTTCTGGCGGTGCACCTGCTGCGCGCGAAAGATGAGGTCCATCAAGGGAAGCTGGTAAAGGGCTTCGACCTCGGCGATGGTCCACCTTGCCTTGCCGGCCGAAACGGGCCGTTCCGCGCCGAGCGTGGCGGCTTGAGGAATTGCATTCATGATCAATAAACCTATGGCTGTGGGTGATCTGAGGCGCCGCAGGAGGGCTTTCCCGGGAGCGCTTGGCGGGTGTCAATCTTAACTCAAAGCGCCGCCTTCATCGCCAGGTCGTGCGCACGATTGCTCGCGCAGGACTGCCTGCTGTGCGCTGCTGACAGCCGCAGCAGCCTCCTGTGCACGGCCTGCGCCGACGATTTGCCGCGGCTGCCCGCCGACTACTGCCCGCGCTGTGCGCTACCGACGCCGGCCGGCGAGGTTTGCGGCCGCTGCCTGCGGCAAGCGCCGCACTACGATGCCGCCCTGGCGGCGTTTCGTTATGCCTTTCCGGTCGACCGGCTGATTCAGACCTTCAAGTACGATCGGCGCCTGGCGCTGGCCGACTACTTTGGCCGGCGGCTTGCCGCGCTGGCGACGACGTGCACGGCCGAGGTCATCGTTCCGCTGCCGCTGCACAAGTTGCGCCTGCGCGAGCGCGGCTTCAATCAGGCGCTCGAACTGGCTCGTCCGGTCAGCCGGGCGCGCGCCATTGCCATCGACGCCCATTCTTGCCAGCGGGTACGCCACACGCCATCGCAGGCCGCCTTGCCCTGGCGCGAGCGTGCAGCCAACGTGCGCGGTGCTTTCCATTGCACGACCGATTTCAGCGGCCGCCGGATACTGCTCGTCGACGACGTGATGACGACCGGCGCATCGCTCGACGAAATGGCGCGCACCTTGAAACTACATGGCGCCGCACACGTCACGGTACTCGTCGTCGCGCGCGCCTTGCCGCCTTGAGTCGTCTGCCGCACGCCAGCCCGCTTCAGAAATGCTCGAACTCGGCGATGTCGGCATCCTGCGTGCTCGCGGACGCAGCAAACGAGATGATCCCGCTGCCCCGCAGAACAAAAGCCTCGCGCCTGAGAAACAGCTCGGGCTCGCCTTTGATCGTGACAAAAGTGCCGTTGGTGCTCAAATCGCTGAGGACGAACTGATCGTCGCGGCGCTCGATGCGCGCGTGATGGCGCGAGGTGCGGCGGTCGCGCACCGGAATCTCACACTCGACGTCACGCCCCATCAGCAGGCTGGGCCGATTCCGGTCGACCACCTTGACGTACGGCCCGTAACGCAGACAAAGGCGCGACTCGCGCTCCTTGGCCAGCGGTGGCGCCGGCTCGACGGCTGCTGCGACGACCAAGGGACCCTTGGCTTCCGGCCAGCGGACTTCGTATACCGATTCGTGCACGCGCAGCGTGCGCGACAGGCTTGCCGGCAAGCTGCGTGTCGCGGTCTGTAACTGCGCCGGCAGCAGCGCGCGCGTGCTTTCGGTGATCAGCACCTGACCGGAAAGCGCGACGCTGGCCAACGCCTCGGCCAGCGTCGCGCTCTCGCCAATCACATCGCCATCCTCTACGGCGACCGCGCCGTGATGAAACCCGGCATGGATGGCCAACTGCATGCCGGAAACCGGTGGCAGGTCGGCAATCCGCCGCTGCATGGTGATCGCCGCTTGGCAAGCGGCGTGCGCACTGTGAAAGACGGCCATCACCTGGTCGCCGCTTGACCGGATGACCCGCCCACCGCCCATTTCGATTCCGCGCGTGATTCGCTTCATGCAGCGGTCAACAGCATGCAGCGCTTCGGCACCCCCCAGTCGGTCGAACAGGCGAGCGCCGTCCGACACGCCGGCAACGAGCACCGACAGCATCTGTTCGTTCATTGTGATCAATCCCATTTCCCCCAATCTACACAGTATTCTTGTCAGACGATCGACGGCCAGTCGACGGTCGTCGTCGCTTCTCCGGCAGCCGCCCGCCTGGCCTGCGGCCAGTCGAACGCCGCGCGTTGCTCGATCTGAATCGCCCCTGCCGCACCCGCCGGCAGCGGTCGCTGATCGTCGTCAGCGAACTCGTCGGCAGAGGTTGCCGTCGGCTGCAAGGCCCGGAAATCGAACAGATCGCTGTCCGCCAGGTGTGAGGGAACAACCTTCTGCAGCGCGGCGAAGACGACGTCCGTGCGTCCCGGAAATCGCCGGTCCCAGTCGGCCATCATTTCCCTGATCTGCTGACGCTGCAGATTCGCTTGCGCGCCGCAGAGGTTGCAGGGAATGATCGGAAAAGCCATGCCGCGGGCGAAGCGGGCGATTTCGCTCTCGCCGCAATAGGCGAGCGGCCGGATGACGATGTGCTGGCCGTCGTCGGTCAATAGCTTGGGCGGCATCGCCTTCAATTGCCCGGCGAAAAAAAGGTTGAGGAACAGCGTGTGGACGATGTCGTCACGATGATGGCCGAGTGCGATCTTGTTGGCGCCGACTGCCTTGGCGGTACGGTATATTATCCCCCGACGCAGACGCGAACAGAGCGAACAGGTCGTCTTGCCGGGTGCGATCTTGCTCTTGACGATCGAATAGGTATCCTGCTCGACGATGCGGAACTCGACGCCGATCTGCGCCAGATAGGTGGGCAGGACATCCGACGGAAAGCCGGGCTGCTTCTGGTCGAGATTCATGGCGATCAGACGAAAGTCGATCGGCGCCCGCTCGCGCAGCGCGAGCAGCGTCGAAAGCAGCGTGTAGGAGTCCTTGCCACCGGAAACGCAGACGAGAACCGTGTCGCCGTCGTCGATCATGCGGTAATCGCAAATCGCTCGGGCGACCTTGCTTTCCAAGCGCTTCTTCAAGCGCAGCAGACTGTTCGACGGTTCCAACGTTGTCCTTTCGCAGTTACTTTCCGGCTCACAGATGTGCGCTGCGACCACCGTCGACGTTGATCACCTGGCCCGTGACGTAGGCGGCGTCAGCGACCAGGTAGCGCACCGCACGCGCGATGTCGAGCGGATTGCCGGCGCGTTGCAACAGGGTATGGGCGACGATCCGGGCCTTCTCAGCGCGCCCGAAGACGCCGCTGTCGGGCCACATGATCGGGCCGGGTGCGACCGCATTGACTCGTACGCGCGGCGCCAGTTCAACGGCCAGGGCGCGTGTCAGACCGAGCAGCCCGGCCTTTGCCGCACAGTACAGAGGATAGCCGGCGAGCGGTCGCTCGGCATGAATGTCGGTGATGTTGACCACTACGCCACCGGCCTCGATCAGATGCGGAGCGGCCGCCTGAGTGAGGAATAGCGGCGCTTTCAGGTTACTGCCGATAAGGTCGTCCCAGGCGAGGGAATCGATGCTCCCGAGCGGTGTCGGAAAAAAGCTCGAGGCATTGTTGACCAGCCCGTCGAGGCGGCCGAAGTGTTCGACCGTGCTGCCGACGAGCAGCGGCAGGCTGGCGAGATCGAGCAGATCGGCCTGCTGGCAGGCGGCCGAAGACGGGCGGTCGGCGTTCAGTTCGGCGACGAGCGCGGCAGCAGCGGCAGAGGCCTGGCGGTAATGCACCATGACGCTGGCTCCGGCGGCGTGCAGTTCGCGCGCGATCGCCGGGCCAAGCCGCTTCGCCGCACCGGTAATCAGAATCGTCTTGCCGTTCATTCCTGCTTCCTGTCGAGCAGCGTACAAGGCAACGATTTTAACGGATCAGGGCAGCGGGTTTCCGAAAAACGGCCCCTTTTGTCACGCTGGCGCGCTAAACTTCCGCCAGTTGACCGTGGGAGGAACCGCATGAAGAAGCTGGATAAGCCGCTTGACGCCGACGATCTGATCGAACTCGCCGAGCGCGTCGCCGGATTGCCGCCAGCCGACGCCGAGTGGGTCGGAATGCTGCTGCAGGATCTGCTGCGCGCACGCACACGCGAGGCCGAGCTGCTGGCCGGGCGAGGCGGCATCAGGCCAGTGCCGGTCGGCGAACTGCCGGAGATCGGCGGCGCGCTGAACGACCAGATGGCGCAAGTGGCACTGGATACCGCCGAATGGCTGCGCACGCTATGGAATGTCGGCTACATGGGCGCCGGCAGTTTCCGTTCGCAACCGCGCACGGCCTTTCCGACGATCGACCTGGAAGACGTGCGCAAGTCGTCGCTTTTTGCGCGCATTCGCCAGGGCAAGCACGCGCTGCCGTTTGCCCCGCCGACCCGGCAGGGTTTGCCGTGGCACGAACTGATCGAGGGCCACGATCAGATCCACGACGTCCAGGCCGAGATCATCCACGACGACGCTGGTCTGCCGCTGGCTGCGATCATCGAGGGCTGCAGCGAGTGGTCGGTGCTCAAGCAAATCGGCGCAAATCGCGAGTACCAGGTGCAGCATCAGCGCAAAGGGCCCATTTTCCATTTGCGGATCAGCGACGGAACTGCCGCCCAGCTCTGGCGCGAAGCACCGACACTCGAGTGCAAGGTGCATCTGATCGAACACGGTGGCCTGCACAGCTACGCCCTTGAATGGGCGGGCAGCAACGGCCAATCGCAGATCATCTCGCTGCGTGCGGCGACCTGGGCGCGTGCCGAGTCGGAAGCGGCGCACTGGGTAGCGACCAACCATCCCGAACTTTACGGGCAGGTCTCTTTCAAGAGGTTCAGCGACTGAAGCCGAGCGTCAGCGACTGGCCGATGCCGACGCCGGAAGCGGCAGATAGCAGCCGCGTGCTGGTTAGCCGCATCGGCGACGACATCCGGCGCAGTAAAGGCTGGATCTCTTTTGCCCACTTCATGGATCGGGCACTGTACGCGCCGGGCCTGGGCTACTACAGCGGTGGCGCGCACAAGCTCGGGGCGGCCGGCGATTTCGTCACCGCGCCTGAGCTTGGCCCGATCTTCGCGCAAACGCTGGCCGCGCAGGTCGCCGAGATCTGCGCGCTGAGCGACCCGCACATCATCGAAGTCGGTGCCGGTAGCGGTCGCCTGGCCGCCGATCTGTTGCGCGAACTCGCCGCCCGTCAGGCCTTGCCGGAAAGCTACCGCATCCTGGAAGTCTCCGGCGAACTGCGCGCGCGTCAGCAGGCCGCTCTGCGCGAGGTGGCCGGGCAACTGCCAACGCGTATCAACTGGCTCGATCGCTTCCCCGAGCATTTCAGCGGTGTCGTGCTCGCCAACGAAGTACTCGACGCGATGCCGGTCCACCTGGTCGTTTGGCAGGATGACGACATTCTCGAACGCGGCGTCGGGCTGGCCGACGGGCAGTTCGTCTGGCAGGATCGGCCGGCGAGTGGCCGCCTGCGCGAGCGCGCGCAGACGATCGCCGCCGAGTGTTCGCCGCCCCCCGGCTATCTCGGCGAAATTGCCCTGCTGTCAGACGATTGGCTGTACGAGTGGGGGCAACGCCTGACGCGCGGCGCGCTGCTCTTGCTCGACTACGGCTTTCCCCGGCACGAGTACTATCACGCGCAGCGTAGCGCGGGAACGCTGATGTGTCACTATCGGCACCGCGCACACGGCGATCCGTTTTACTTGCCCGGCCTGCAGGACATCACCGCGCATGTCGACTTCACGGCGATCGCAGAAGCCGCCTGCGCCGCCGGCTTCGAGCTGCTCGGCTATACGACGCAGGCGGGCTTTCTACTGGCCTGCGGCCTGCTCGAGATCCTGGCGCGCACGCCGGCAGAAGATGCACCGCGCTATCTGCCGCTCGCCAATGCGGCACAAAAGCTGATCTCGCCGGCCGAAATGGGCGAACTCTTCAAGGTGATGGCGCTCGGCAAGGGGATAGGGCACGCGCTGCTCGGTTTCCAGCGCGGCGAGCGCAGCCATACGCTCTGACTTGCGCTGACTCCGCCGGGGTTCAGCGCCGGGCGTTCACGATTCCGCCGTCCACGGCGCCGGTTTGCCGAAGAAGAACCCCTGCCCGTAGTCGACACCAAGCTCGCACAGCCGGTCGACGATGGCTTTGCTGCTGACGTACTCGGCGACGATACGCAGACCAAGGGCGTGTCCCATGTCGTTGATTGCCGCCACCAGCGCGTCATCGCGCGCGCTCTCGCGCATGTCCTTGACGAAGCTGCCATCGATCTTCAGATGGTCGATCGGCAGGCTCTTCAGATAGTGGAATGACGAAAGACCGCTGCCGAAGTCGTCGAGCGCAAGCTGGCAACCATGCCGTTTGAGCGCCGTGAGCAGTGCCATCGCCGGGCGCAGATTCTGGATGGCCGCGGTCTCGGTGATTTCGAAGCACACGCGCTCTGGCGGGAAGCCGGTCGCCGTGAACTGCTGTTCGATGAAATCCAGCAGCCCGTCGTCGCTCAAGGAATTGCCCGAGACGTTGATCGCCAGCGAGGTTTCGGTTCGTCCTATGCCTTTGGCGTAGTCGTGAAAAGCCGTCTGGATCACCCAGCGGTCGATCGCCGCCATCAGACCGTAGCGTTCAGCGGCCGGAATGAAGACCGCCGGGAGGACGAGTTCGTCGATGCGCGGATGAACCCGGCCATGCACCACGCGCAACAGAACCTCGTGCCCGAGCGTCCGGAAGTCCTGCCCGTCGAGCGCCACGATTGGCTGGTAGTGCAGACGGAACATCCCCTGGTCGAGCGCATCGCGCAAACCGGCAGCACCGATGATCTCATGGTGCCGGCGCAGCGTATCGAGGTCGGCCTCCTGGTAGACGTGTACGCGATTGCGCCCAAGTTCCTTCGCTGCATAGCAGGCAACGTCGGCGTGCGTCATCAACTGGACGGTGCTCTCGGTATCCGCGCTGATCGGTACCAGACCGATGCTGGCGCTGATCTGGTAGGAACGTCCGCCCCAGGCGAAACGGTGCGCGCGCAGCAGACTGACCACCGACTGGGCGACGAGCACCGCACGCTCAAGCGGACAGTTCTCCTGGAGCAGGGCAAACTCGTCGCCGCCGACGCGCGCCAGCACGTCGCTCTCGCGGAAAACCCCGGTTAGCACGCCCCTGATCTGTTTGAGCAACTCGTCGCCCGCCGTATGCCCGGCGGTATCGTTGATCACCCTGAAGCGGTCGAGATCGAGATAGCTCAGCACGTGCCGGCTGCCGCTGCGGCGTGAACTATCGACCGCCGCCTGCAATCGCCGCTCGAACTCTGCGCGGTTGCACAAGCCGGTCAGCGCGTCGTGCGTGGCATCGTAGGCCAACTGCCGCTCGAGCTGGCGCGTCTCGCTCACGTCGCGAAAAACCAGCACGCCACCCATGATTACGCCGTCGTGGCCGCGGATAGGCGCGGCCGAATCGTCGATGTCGAACTCGCGCCCGTCGCGCGAAACCAGGATCGAGCCCGTGGTCAGCGAGATCATCCGTCCGCTCCGGATGCACTGGTTGAGGGGCTCGGCAATCGCCTCGCGCGTCTGCCCGCTGATCACCCGGAAGATTTCGTCGATCGGCCGGCCGCGCGCCTCCGCCATACTCCAGCCGGTGAGCGCCTCGGCAACCGGATTCAGGTAATCCACCTTCGCCTGGGCATCGGCGGTAATCACTGCATCGCCGATCGAATGCAAGGTCACCTGCGCGCGTTCCTTGGCCTCGAAAAGCGCCAGTTCGGCGCGTTTGCGCTCGGTGGTGTCGATGCCGACACAGATCAACTGCTCGACGTTGCTGGAAACCGCGCGGATCGGCGCCTTGATCGTGTGGAACCAGCGCACTTCGCCAGCGCTGTTGGCGATGGCCACCTCACGTTCGACGCGCGGCCGTCGACCGCTGAGAATATCCTGTTCGTCTTCGGCAAAAGACTGCAAGAGCTGTGGGTCGGAAAGGAAGTTGGCCAGCGGCTGATCGACCACCTCCTCCAGCGCGTGCCCGACGGTCGCCGCAAAGCTCTGATTTGCCAGCGTGATCAGTCCGTTGCTGTCGACTACGAAGGTCAGGTGCGGATTGGCGTCGATGACTGCGCGCAGAAACTCGCGTTGCGCCTGATCCTCGTGTTGTACGGCCAGCAGGCGCTCGATCAGCTTGACGTTGCGGAAGCAGGCAGCGATGCTGTTGACGAAGATGTCGAGCAGTGTGCGGTCGAGGCTCTCCAGCACATGGCAGGAATCGAGGAAAACGGCCGCCTCCTGCTCGGGCGCCGCCTGCAGATAAAGGACGGTGTAGTCCTTGGCGAAGATATGCTGTCGGTTTGTCAGGGCGTTGGTGATCGCCTCGACGATGCGCTTGTCCGGCAAGCGCGCCAACGGTTGCGCGATGTAACGCGCGTGGCAACCGGCGGCGGCGGCGATCACATAGCCGCACTCTTTGCCATCACCGAGCGCGAGTTCCTTCTGACTGCAGACGATACCGTCGACGGGCAACCTCAGCAAGGCGGCCAATTGGGTCAGGACGCCCTCGGCGAAATAGGCAATCGCCCGCTCTTCCTTCAGTTCGGCCGCCGCGCGCACGACCATCTCCAGACCCTGCCGCTGCTCGGCGATCGTGCACAACTGCTGATACGAACGCAAGGCAGCGCTTACCGTCGTGATCAGCCGTGTCCGGTTGAGCTCCGCCTTGGTCCGGTAATCGTTGATGTCGTACTCTTCGATCACCGTCAGTTCCGGCGCGTAGCCGGGTTCGCCAGTGCGCAGGATCAGGCGGCACTCCATCATCCCCAGTTCGTCGCGGATGTAACCGACCAGGTCGAGGCCGGCGCGCGTCGTTTCCATGACCACATCGAGCAGGGCGACAGCGATATCCGGATGCTGCTGCAGGATGCCGCGCGCCGCCTGGCCGCTCGCCGCGTGCAGCAGGCGCAAGGGCCGACCAAAGACGCGCAGGTGCTGCAGGGCAAAACGCGTCACCCCGTGCACCTCCGGATCGTCGTCGACGATCAGCACCTTCCAGGGTGATTGCTCGGTCAGCGGCGGCGCACCGGTCTGTGCCGGCTCCTCCGACCAGCGGATCAGTTCATCGTTCATTCGTCGTCCAGAATGACGCTCGTATAGACGTTCTGGACATCGTCGAGGCCCTCCAGAACGTCGATCAGTTTCTGCATGCGCTGCGCATCTTCGCCGCCAAGCTGCGTTTCGTTGTCTGCTTTCATCGTCACGCCGCCAAACTCGGCAACGAAACCGGCCGCTTGCAGCGCGTCCCTGACCGCAACAAAATCGTTCGGCGCGGTAATCACCTCGACCGAGCCGTCGTCGTTGCTCAGCACATCGTCGGCACCACACTCGATCGCCACGTCCATCAAAGCCGCCTCGTCGACTCCCGGAGCGAAGAGCAATTGGCCGCAATGCCTGAACTGAAAAGCAACGCAACCATCGGTGCCCAGATTACCGCCGTACTTATTGAACGCGTGCCGCACATCGGCGACGGTTCGCGTCTTGTTATCGGTCAGACAATCGACGATCACCGCCGCGCCGTTGATCCCGTAGCCCTCATAACGGACCTCGACGTAGTCGACGCCCTCGAGCTCGCCGGTACCCTTCTTGATCGCGTTATCGATCTTGTCCTTCGGCATGTTCACTCCCTTCGCCCGGTCGGTCGCCAGACGCAAGCGTGGGTTGAACGCCGGGTCGCCGCCACCCATCTTGGCGGCAACCGTCAACTCGCGTGCAATCTTCGAAAACGACGCGCTCCGTTTCTCATCCTGGCGGCCCTTGCGATGCTGGATGTTTGCCCACTTGGAATGCCCTGCCACAAAAATCCCTTTCCGATTCGACTCGACAAACCTGCTTCGGTGAACTGTCGGTCCTGTCCGCAATGCGCCAAAACCCACCGGGCAAGACGCAAATGGTTGATAATCTGAGGCCGCATTTTAGCACTTCCGATCGATTGACCAACTTTCTGGCACCTTTTCGCTGTGCTGTCTTCCACACTTTGCTTCCTTTGACTGCTGCTCGGAGTTACAGATGACCGCTCCCCTCCTGATTGCCAAGAACCAAGATACCGACCTTGTCCTGCTGCCGGCACTGGCCAATCGGCACGGCCTGATCACCGGCGCCACCGGAACGGGCAAGACGATCACCCTGCAAGTCCTCGCCGAACGCTTCTCGGCCATCGGCGTGCCGGTCTTCATGGCCGACGTGAAGGGTGATCTTTCGGGACTCGCCGAAGCCGGCAGCCTGACGCCGAAAATGCAGGCGCGCCTCGCCGCACTCGGCCTGAAGGACTGGGAGCCGAAAGCATGCCCAGTCGTTTTCTGGGACGTCTACGGCAGCCAGGGCCACCCGGTGCGGGCAACGATCTCGGACATGGGGCCGGTCCTCCTTGCCCGCTTGCTCAACCTCAACGAGACGCAGGCAGGCGTCCTCCAACTCGTCTTCAAGATCGCTGACGACCAGGGCCTGCTCCTGCTCGACCTCAAGGACCTGCGCGCGATGGTCCAGCACGTCGGCGAAAACGCCAAGTCGTTTACCACCGAATACGGCAACGTCTCGGCCGCCTCGATCGGCGCCATCCAGCGCAACCTGCTGACACTCGGCGAACAGGGCGGCGAGGTCTTTTTCGCCGAACCGATGCTCGACATCGCCGACCTGCTGCAGACCGAGAACGGCGCCGGCGTGGTCAATATCCTCGCGGGCGATCAGTTGATGAACTCGCCGCGCCTCTACTCGACCTTTCTCCTCTGGCTGCTCTCCGAGCTCTTCGAGCGTCTGCCGGAGGTCGGTGATCTCGACCAGCCGAAGCTCGTCTTCTTCTTCGACGAAGCGCACCTGCTGTTCAACGAGGCCCCGGCCGCGTTGCTGCAAAAGATCGAACAGGTCGTCCGCCTGATCCGTTCGAAAGGCGTCGGCATCTACTTCGTCACGCAGAACCCGCTCGACATCCCCGACACCGTCCTCGGACAGCTCGGCAACCGCGTCCAGCACGCACTGCGCGCGTTCACACCGCGCGACCAGAAGGCGGTCAAGGCAGCCGCCCAGACGCTAAGGGCAAATCCCAAGTTCGACGCGGAGGCGGCAATCAGCGAACTCGGCGTGGGCGAAGCGCTGGTCTCCTTCCTCGACGAGAAAGGACGGCCGAACGTCGTCGAACGGGCTTTCGTCCTCCCGCCGGCGACGCGCATAGGCCCACAGACGGCCACCGAGCGCCAGGCGGTGATCAAGCGCTCGCCGATCTACGGGCATTACGAAAAGGTCGTCGACCGCGAATCGGCCTACGAAAAGCTGAAGGGTGAAGCCGCCGCGAAAAGCGCCGACGGCGCTTCCGGCAAGCCTGCCGACACAGCGCCGGCGAGCGAATCGGGCGGCGGCTGGCTGGGTGGCCTGGGCGACCTCTTCTCGGGTGGCAGCACTGGCCGCGCTCGACGCGCCGACTCGGTCCTCGAAACCGCCGCGAAAAGCGCCGCCCGGACGATCGGCTCGCAGGTCGGCCGCGAAATCATTCGCGGCGTCCTCGGCTCGATCCTCGGCGGCGGGAGCCGCCGGCGGTGATTTGCCGCAGCGCCGCGCGCGGCGCCAGGGTTCAGGCCGGCTGTCGCCGACGCCAGCCGGCCAAGCCCAGGCCTAGCGCGAGCAAGGCAGCGGTAGCGGGTTCGGGTACCGCGGCGATTTCAAGGAAGGGGCGCAGGCTCGCGTCGGCGGCGGCCGACGAGGCGTAGAGCGAGGCGATCGGCTTGCCCGAGTCGGCGAAAACGATGTCGGGCTGCAGCAGTTCGACGCCGAAATTCATGCTTGGGTCGGACAGCCAGTCCTTGACCAGTCCCGTCACGTCGAAACTGACCCATTGGTTGACGCCATCCTGTACGGCCGAGGTGAACGGACCGGCGACGCTCGGTTGCGTCTCCCAGGTCACCGTCGTTTCTCCCCAGGCTTGTGTGACGCGATGCAGTTCGGTGGTGATCGGTTTGGCGCTCGTCGGGTTGTCGAAAGGGCGCAGTCCGGGCAGGGCAAACAGCTTGAGCTGGGCGCTGGCAACCTGGCCGGCCGACAAGGCAAGCGGGGTGAGATCGAAGCGCAGCAGCGATCGGGTGTCGTGCGCGCGTGATTCGCCCAGCGCACCGATCAGCGGCGTCGTGTTGCTGCTCCCGAGGAAGTTGCCGAAGGGAACGGCCGGCGCCGGGGTGAGCGCGTTCAGCGTCTGGCTGTCGAGGTTGGTGACGCGCGCTGCGGTCGCGATGTTGAAAGCGCCGGGAATGCCGAATTCATAGACGAAAACGTCCTCGCTGGTGCTTTCGTCGGGTTGCAGGATCATCGCCGCGTGCGCCGCACCGGTCAGCGTCGCGGCAAGCAGCAGGGGAAGCATTTTCGAGGGGAGAGCGTGGCGCATGGGGGACCTCCGAGGGCTGGGGTTGAGCGCGGGCGCACCCAATGCGCGCCCGCTTCAGGCTCGAATACGCAGCGACAGCGAGAATGGATGCAGACGGCGGCGCCAGGCTGCCCGGCCTTCGCTCAGGTCGTCTGGGCGAGCGCTGGGCCGAGAGGGATTTTCGACGCGGCATGCGCGACCGCGCGCACGAAGCGTGGGACGAGGTAGCCGGGCAGACGCGCCAGCAGCGCGGCATGCAGGGCGCGGGCGTGCGCTTCAGGAACGTCGAAGTGGGCGGCGCCGCTCACCCGGTCGAGCAGGTGGACGTAGTAGGGCAGAACGCCGACCGCGAAGAGACGTTCAGACAATTCGGCCAGCGTATCGGCCTGGTCATTGACGCCGGCGAGCAGGACCGACTGGTTAAGCAGGCTGAGCCCGGCCGTGCGCAGCGGGCGCAGCGCAGTGCCGACCGTCTGGTCGATTTCGCGCGGATGATTGGCGTGGATGACCAGACTCGTCGCCAGGCGGCTGCCGGTGAGCAACTCGACGAGCGCTGGCGTGACGCGCTGCGGAACGACAACCGGCAAGCGGCTATGCACGCGCAGGCGGCGAAGATGGTCGATCGCTGCCAGACGATCGACCATTTCGGCCAGGCGCCGGTCGGACAATGACAGCGGATCGCCGCCCGACAGGATGACTTCGTGCAGCGAGGGATCGCGCTCGATGTAGTCGAACACCGGCGCCCACTCGGCGCGCGGCGGCCGGTTGTCGGCGTAGGGGAAGTGACGACGGAAACAGTAACGGCAGTTGATCGCGCAGTTCCCGCTGAGCACGAGCAGAACGCGGCCGGCATACTTGTGGATCAGTCCGGGCAGCTTGTTGGCTTCGCTTTCGTCCAGCGGGTCGTCGACGAAGCCGGGCTGCGTCTGAGTTTCGGCGAGCGTCGGCAGGACCTGACGCAGCAAGGGGTCGTCGCGCTCGCCGCGGCGCATGCGGGCGACGAAGCTGCGCGGTACGCGCAACGGAAAGGCCGGCCGGCGATCAAGTGCGGGCGCTTCATCAGCCAGATCGAGCAGGGCGAGGAGCTCGTCGCTGCTCGTCACGACCTCGCGCAAGGCGTGCTGCCAGGGTTCGTCCTGACGGTCTTTCGCGTGCCAATCGGTCGGGCTTCGCGCTATCATGGCGCCCTTCATTTCTCTTGACCGCCTCACGAGGGGATCCAATGGCGAGCTATTCTACCAACGAATTCAAATCCGGCCTGAAGGTCATGCTGGACGGTGAACCGTGCACCATCCTCGAAAACGAATTCGTCAAGCCGGGCAAGGGCCAGGCATTCAATCGCGTCAAATTGCGCAACCTGAAGACCAACCGCGTATCCGAAAAGACGTTCAAGTCGGGCGACTCGCTCGAGGGGGCGGACATCGTCGACCGTGAAATGCAGTACCTGTACAACGACGGCGAGTTCTTCCATTTCATGGAGCCGGACAGCTTCGAGCAGCATCAGGCGAGTTCGACCACCGTCGGCGACGCCGCGCTGTGGCTCAAGGAACAGGACATGTGCATGGTGATGCTGTTCAACGGCGCGCCGCTGGCGGTGACGCCGCCGAACTTCGTCGACCTGGAGATCGTCGAGACCGAGCCGGGTGTGCGCGGTGACACGGCGACCGGCGGCACCAAGCCGGCGCGCCTGTCGACCGGCGCCGTTGCCAAGGTGCCGCTGTTCGTCAATCAGGGCGAGATCATTCGTTGCGACACGCGCACCGGGGAGTACGTCTCGCGCGTCAAGGGCTGAGCACGGGCAGCAACGCGTTGCCTTTCCCGCAGACATGCGGCAGGCGACAGCGCAGGGCAGCGCCGTGACCGAGGCGCAGCGCTGGCGGCCGACCGCGCCGCTGGCGAACCTGCGCCGGCGGGCGCAGATCGTTGGCGCCATCCGCGCCTATTTCGCCGCACAGGGCGTGCTCGAAGTCGAAACGCCGCAGATCGGTTCGGCAACGGTCAGCGATCCGCACCTCAACAGTCTGTACGTCGCGGGCTACGGCTACCTGCAAACCTCGCCCGAATACGCGATGAAGCGGCTGCTCGCCGCCGGCAGCGGGTCGATCTATCAACTGGCCCGGGTCTTTCGCGCCGACGAGCACGGCCGCCGGCACCAGCCGGAGTTCACGCTGCTCGAATGGTATCGCCTGGGGTATTCGCTCGAACGCTTGATCGATGACGTGGCGTCGATTGCTCGCCTGGCGCTCGGCGACTTGCCGAGTGAGCGCCAGCGCTACCGTGATCTTTTCCAGCGCCACCTCGGACTCGACCCGCTGCGCTGCGAGTTGAGCGCACTGCGCAGCGCCGCCGCCGAGCACCTCGACCTGGCGTTCGACGATGCCGACCGCGATACCTGGCTCGAACTGCTGATGAGCGCGGTGATCGAACCGCAACTCGGGCGCAACGTGCTCAGCTTCGTCGTCGACTATCCGCCCTCGCAAGCGGCGCTCGCCCGCCTGCGCCGCGACGCTGACGGAGAACTCGTCGCCGCGCGCTTCGAGTTGTATTTTGCCGGCGTCGAACTGGCCAACGGCTACCACGAACTGGCCGACGCCGACGAACAGCGGGCCCGCTTTGCCACCGATCTGCAGACGCGCGCGGCGCTGGGTCTGCCCGCCGTAGCGCTCGACAGCGACTTTCTCGCCGCGCTGAGCGCCGGACTACCGGACTGCAGCGGCGTCGCGCTCGGCCTCGACCGGCTGATCATGCTCGCCGTCGGCGCCCAGTCGCTGGCCGAGGTGATGGCCTTCGCCGTGCCCTGGGGAGAACTCGATGAATCCGCCTAGCCCGCCGGCGTTCCAGCGCTTCAGCGCGCTCTTTGTGCCGACGATGAATCGATGAGTCCGCGCATCCGCTGCATCACTCCCGAGGTTTACCAGGTCGGCGGCGCCGGGCTGACGCACGCCAACGATGCGGCGATCTATCTGGTCGCCGTCTCCGGTGGTGCGGCGCTGATCGACGCCGGCTGCGGACGCGGCAGCGATCTGCTGCTGCTCAACCTGGAAGCCGCCGGCGTGGCGCCCGATGAGATCGATTTCCTCCTGCTGACGCACTGCCACTACGATCACACCGGCGGTGCGGCCGCATTGCGCCGCCGCTTCGGCTGGCGCGTCGCGCTGCACACTGACGAAGTCGCCTACCTGTCGAAGGGCGACAACGACGTCAGCGCCGCCGCCTGGTACGGCGACGAACTGACGCCGTGCGCGGTCGATCTGCCGCTGGTCGATGGCCAGGAAATTCGGCTCGGCGAGCGGGCCTTGCGCGCCATCCACATTCCCGGCCATTCGCCGGGATCGCTCGCTTACCTCGTCGAGTCAGCCGGACAGCGCGTCGTCTTCGCGCAGGACGTGCATGGGCCGCTGCATCCGTCGCTGCTCTCGAACCGCGCCGATTACCAGGCTTCGCTCGGCAAGCTGGCCGCGCTCGAGGCCGACATCCTGTGCGAAGGGCATTATGGCGTTTTCGTTGGTCGGCGGGAAGTTGCCCAGTTCATCGCGCGCTTTCGTTCGCCAGCGGGCGCAACGCGCGGCCGAGACGGGTAGGTCAGCGGCGCGCGCAGGGGCTTTGCGCGCCGCGCCCGCTACCGGTCAGCGATGCCGATCCCTTACAGGAGTTCTTCCAGGCGCAGGCGAATGATCTTTCCGTGCACGGCAGACAAGGCCTCGATGCCGGCGATTGCCGCATCGACCTGGCGCTCGCGCGTGCGGTGGGTGAGCATGATGATGTCGGTCTGCTCCTCGCCTTCGTTCGGTTCGCGCTGAAACATGGCAACGATCGAAATCTCGTGATCGGCCAGGAGGCGCGTCACCTCGGCGAGCACGCCCGGGCGGTCTTCGACGCGCAGGCGCAGGTAATAGCTGGTGACCACCTCGGCGATCGGCAGGATCGCCAGTTCGACCATGGCGCCGGGTTGGAAGGCGAGATGCGGTACGCGGTGTTCGGGGTCGGCCGTGTGCATGCGGGTCACGTCGACCAGGTCGGCGATGACCGCCGAAGCGGTGGGTTCGGCGCCGGCGCCCTTGCCGTAATAGAGCGTCGCACCGACCGCGTCACCCTTGACGAGAACGGCATTCATCGCGCCTTCGACGTTGGCGATCAGGCGCTTGCCCGGAATCAGCGTCGGATGGACGCGCAGTTCGACGCCCGCGTCGGTGCGCTTGGTGATGCCCAGAAGCTTGATGCGATAACCAAGTTGCTCGGCGTACTTGATGTCGACCGCGTCGAGCTGGCTGATACCTTCGATGTGCGCGCGCTCGAAACCCATCGAACTGCCGAAGGCAATCGCCGACATGATGCTCAGCTTGTGCGCCGCGTCGATGCCCTCGACGTCCACGGTGGGATCAGCCTCGGCGTAACCCAGCTCCTGCGCTTGCGCCAGGACGGCCGGGAAACTGAGGCCCTTGTCGCGCATTTCCGAGAGGATGAAATTGGTCGTGCCGTTGATGATGCCGGCAATCCATTCGATCCGGTTCGCCGTCAGCCCCTCGCGCAAGGCCTTGATGATCGGTATGCCGCCGGCAACCGCCGCCTCGAAGGCAACCATGACGCCGCGCGCCTGGGCCGCGGCGAAGATCTCGTTGCCGTACTTGGCGAGCAGCGCCTTGTTTGCGGTCACCACATGCTTGCCGTTGGCGATCGCCAGGAGGACGAGTTCCCTCGCCTGATCATAGCCGCCGAACAGCTCGACGACGATGTCCACCTCGGGATCGCTGACCAGCGCACGCGGATCATCGGTGATGCGACACTCGCCGGCGGTCAGCCGGTGCGTCCGTTCCAGGTTGCGATCGGCGACGACGCTGATCCGGATCGGGCGTCCGGCGCGCCGCGTAATCTCTTCGGCGTTTCTCTTGAGCACCGCGTAGACGCCACCACCGACGGTACCGATACCGAGAAGTCCAACGTTGATAGGTTTCATTGGGCAAAGAAAGGCAAGATTGGAGATCGATGAGCGTCGGCCGGGCGGCTAGCTGCCGGCCTCGACCTTCTGTTGCGAGCGACGACGGTAGCCGGCGAGGAAGCGCGCCAAGCGCGCTATTGCATCGCGCAAGTCGTCCTCGTGCGGGAGAAAGACCAGGCGAAAATGGTCCGGCGCCGGCCAGTTGAAGCCACTCCCCTGAACGAGCAGGACGCGCTCGGCCTCGAGCAGTTCGGCCATGAACTCCTGATCGTCGTCGATCGGGTAAAGTTCGCGATCAAGGCGCGGGAACATGTACAGCGCCGCCTTCGGCTTGACGCAACTGACCCCGGGAATGGCCGTGATCAGTTCGTAGGCGAGGTCACGCTGGCGGCACATGCGACCGCCCGGCGCGACCAGATCGTCAATGCTCTGGTAACCGCCGAGCGCCGTCTGAATCGCATGCTGCGCCGGCACGTTCGAGCACAGGCGCATCGAAGCCAACATGTCGAGTCCTTCGATGTAGTCGCGCGCGTCGCGCAAATCGCCGGAAACGACCATCCAGCCGGCGCGATAGCCGCACGAGCGATAGTTCTTGGACAGGCCGTTGAAGGTCACCGTCAGTACGTCCGACGAGAGCGAAGCGATCGCCGTGTGCTGCGCACCGTCGTAGAGCACTTTGTCATAGACCTCGTCCGAATAGATGATCAGGCTGTGCTGGCGCGCAATGTCGACGAGTTCGCGCAGCACCGTTTCCGGATAGAGCGCACCGGTCGGATTGTTCGGATTGATCACCACCAGCGCGCGCGTACGCGGCGTGATCTTGGCGCGCAGATCGTCCAGATCGGGCAGCCACTCGTTCGCCTCGTCGCACAGATAATGACGCGGCGTGCCGCTCGACAGGCTGACGGCGGCCGTCCACAAGGGATAGTCCGGCGCCGGTACGAGTACCTCGTCGCCGGTGTTGAGCAGCGCGTTCATCGCCATGACGATCAGCTCGGAGACGCCGTTGCCGATGTAGATGTCCTCCAGCGTCACGCCCTTGATACGCTTTTGCTGCGTGTAGTGCATCACCGCCTTGCGCGCCGAGAAGATCCCTTTCGAATCGGAATAGCCCGCCGCTCCCGGCAGGTTGCGAATCATGTCGAGCTGGATTTCCTCCGGCGAGTCAAAACCGAATGCCGCCAGATTGCCGATGTTGAGCTTGATGATGTGATGACCGTCGTCCTCCATCTGCTTCGCCTTCTGCAGAACGGCGCCGCGTATGTCGTAACAGACGTTGTCCAGCTTGGCTGACTTGCGTATCGTCTTCATCGTCCCGCTCCTAAAGCAAGCCGTCTTTTCGGAACATGTCCTTGATCCCGCGAACCGCCTGGCGCGTGCGCTCCTCGTTCTCGATCAGCGCAAAGCGGACATGGTCATCGCCGTATTCGCCGAAGCCGACCCCGGGCGACACCGCGACGCGCGCCTCGCCGAGCAGTTTCCGCGCGAAATCGAGCGAGCCCATCTGCTCGTAGGCGGGCGGAATCTTCGCCCAGATGTACATCGACGCCTTCGGCACCTCGACCATCCAGCCCGCTTCGTGCAGCCCCTTCGCGAGCACGTTGCGCCGGTTCTGGTAGGTCTGGCGCACTTCGGCGACGCAGTCCTGCGGCCCATCGAGGGCAATCACCGAGGCCACCTGGATCGGTGTGAACGTCCCGTAATCGTGATAGCTCTTGATGCGCACCAGCGCATGGCAGAGATCGGCGTTGCCGACCATGTAGCCCACCCGCCAGCCGGCCATGTTGTAGCTCTTCGACATCGTGAAGAACTCGACGGCGATCTCGCGCGCACCCGGTACCTGCATGATCGACGGCGCCTGATAGCCGTCAAAGACGATGTCAGCATAGGCCAGATCGTGCACCAGGAGAATGTCGTGCTGGTGGGCGATCGCCACGACGCGCTCGAAGAAAGCAAGGTCGACGCAGCGTGCTGTCGGGTTGCTCGGAAACCCCAGGATCATCATCTTCGGTTTCGGGATCGACTCGCGGATCGCGCGCTCGACCTCCTCGAAGAAATCGACCTCGGGCGTCATGCGCACGGCGCGCACGTCGGCGCCGGCGATGATCGCTCCGTAAATGTGAATCGGGTACGATGGGTTCGGCACCAGGACCGTGTCGCCACGATCGAGCGTCGCCAGCATCAGGTGCGCCAGCCCCTCCTTCGAGCCAATGGTCACCACCGCCTCGCTTTCCGGATCGAAACGCACGTCATAACGCCGCTGATACCAGTCGCAAATCGCTCGCCGCAAGCGCGGAATGCCTTTCGACAGCGAGTAGCCATGCGTGTTTTCGCGCAACGCCGCCTCGACCAGCTTGTCGGTAATGTGCTGCGGCGTCGGACCATCCGGGTTGCCCATGCTCAGGTCGATGATGTCTTCGCCCCGGCGACGGGCGGCCATCTTCAGTTCACCGGTGATGTTGAAGACGTAGGGTGGCAGACGCTTGATGCGGGAAAACTCTTTCATGGTGCGGACTCGGAAGGCGTGCAGCGTATTCGGTGCTCGGCGGCGGGCGCCGGTCGGTCACGGCGACCGGCGCCGACCTTGGCGGGGATCAGCGAAGCGCAGCCGGCAAAAAGCTATAATCGTACTTTAACGTTTCCTGTCCCGCAATTTTGATGAAGCTGCAACTCGACCGCCCGGAAGGCCTGAACACGTTTACCGCATACGGCGACGACTATGTCAGCGTGAACGGCGTGCGCTATCGATGCAATCTGCTCGTCCTGCCCGAGCACCTGATGCCGGACTGGAGCAGTGCGACCTCGGCTACCTTTTCGCTCGCCGACGGCGCAATCCTTGCCGGACTCGACGCCGAGATCGTCCTTCTTGGCACCGGCAAACAACTGCGTTTTCCGCCGCCTGACTTGCTGCAGCCGCTGATCGCGCAGCGCAAGGGACTCGAAGTGATGGATGTCCAGGCAGCCTGCCGAACCTACAACATCCTGCTCGGCGAAGGACGCAAGGTGGCGGCCGCCTTGTTCCTCGTCTGAACAAGGCGGGCGTGCTCGGCGCAGAATTCGCGCAACAGCCGAAAAACAAAGGCGGCCATCCGGCCGCCTTCGGCAAGTCCGCAAGCGGACTTTGTTCAGTCGCGATCGCCGCTGAAGAACATCAGCAAATTCAGCAAGCTGACAAAGACGTTGTAGATGTCCAGATAGACTGCCAGCGTCGCCGAAATGTAGTTGTCCTCGCCGCCGTTAACGATCCGGCTGATGTCATACAGAATGTAAGCCGAGAAAACCAGGACGGCGACCGCCGAAATGGTCAGCGACAGGGCCGGAATCTGGAAGAAGATGTTGCCCAGCGCGGCGAGCAGAACGACGATCATGCCGACGAACAGGAACTTGCCGAGAAAGCTGAAATCGCGCTTGCTCACCGTCGCCACGCCGGCCAGCGCAAAGAAGATCACGCCAGTCCCGCCGGCTGCCATCGCGATCAGCGAACCGCCATTGCTGAAGCCAAGCGCGACCTGCAGGATGCGCGAAAGCATCAGCCCCATGAAGAAGGTGAAACCGAGCAGCAGCACGACGCCCATGCCGCTATTCTTCGTCCGCTCGATTCCCCACATGAAGCCGAAGGCGATGCCCAGGAAGAGCAGGAAGGACATCAACGGGCTGCCGGCGAGGAACGAGAACTTCAACTGGACGCCAGCGACGGCGCCGATCACCGTCGGCAGCATGCTCAGTGCGAGCAGCATGAATGTATTGCGCAACACGTTGTTGCGCTGAACGGCAAGGTCCAAACTTGACTGATGGCTTACTTGATACGGTTGATACTGCGGTTGCATGGTGTTCCTCCTGTGCAAGGGAAGTGCGATTACGCCCCTAAGACTAGCCAATTCCGGCAAAAGTTTCAATCGCCATCGTCGCTCGATGAGGCTAACAGCGCTGCTGCGCGGTACGCCTGAGAGCCCGCTCCTGCATCTCATGCTATCATCCGTCGCGCCCGACGGTCAGCCACGAGGCCAGCAGCGAGACCAGCGCGATCCATCAGCGCGTGGCGCGAGCGTAGCAGAATGGTCGATTGCACCGACCTTGAGAAGCGTAAAGTGGTTGCAGGAAGCTTGGCAGAGTGGTCGATTGCACCGGTCTTGAAAACCGGCATACCGTAAGGTATCCAGGGTTCGAATCCCTGAGCTTCCGCCAATAAGATAATAGGCCTATGTATTTCCGGGCGGGGCAAGAACGGTCACGCAGGGCGTCTGGTGGAGCCCGCGCCGGGCTCGCATCGGCGGTGCTCAACTGCGAGAGCAGGTGTCGAGGCGACTTCCGCGGAAACCCCTAGCCTCGCCCTACGTTCCAGGCGTGGTCCATGCGCTCGGCGTGCTTCGATCGCCTTCCCGCAAGCAAGCGGCGCGCTGTTACGCGCCGTGTTCGGCGCTGGCTGGAACAGCGAAACCACGACCCCTCTGTTGGCGTGACGCCGGCATACGGGGAGATGTGCGCACGCACGTGTGGGCGACGCTCTTCACCGTCGTGCACGGCGAACACGACGCCAGGCCACCTTCGCACGACAAGCGGGGTCGAGAAGCGCGAACGTCCAGCCGCGAATTGCGGCTCGTCTTTCCAGGCGCAGATCGTTGCATGCTTGTCGTCGCGCCGCCTGAACGATGGAAGAGTCAGGCGCGGCGTACCTCGACGACGCCGGGAACCTCGTGCAGCAAGGCCAGCGTACGGTTGAGCTGGGCGATGCTGCCGACTTCGGCGGTAAAGCCCATGCGGGCCTGGCCCTGGCGCGAGAGCGTGTTGACCGCAATCAGGTTGATCTTCTCGCGCGACAGCACATCGGAGACATCGCGCAGCAGCCCTTGCCGGTCGCGCGCTTCGATCACGATATCGACCGCAAATACGCCGTCGGCCTTGGTTCCCCAACTCGTTTCGATGACGCGTTCCGGGTGCATGTTGCGCATGTTCTCGAAGTTGCTGCAGTCGACGCGGTGCACCGAAACGCCGCGCCCGCGCGTGACGAAGCCGACGATCGGGTCGGGCGGCACCGGTTTGCAGCAGCGCGCGAGTTGGGTCAGCAGGCGATCGACGCCGACGATCAGTATGCCCTTCTCGGCCACATCGCTGTCGCGCTGCTCGCGCACCGCCAGTTCGTCGGCCGCCTGCTCCTCGGGCGCCGTCTCGCCGCCGCGCAGTGCGGCCTGCAACTGGCGCAGGCTGACCTTGGCGCGCGCCAGGGCAATGAACAGGTCGTCCGCCTGGGCAAAGCCGAGCCGCGTTGCCAGGTCGTCGATGCTGAATCCGCTCTGGCCCAGGCGCTGCAGCTCGCGGCCGACGATGGCGCGGCCTTCGGCCAGCGTCTCTTCCTGCGCCACGGCGGCAAACCACTGGCGTACCTTGACCCGCGAGCGATGCGTGAACAGATAGCCAAGCTGCGGGTTGAGCCAATCGCGTGAGGGTCCGCCATACTTGGCGAGGACGATCTCGACGCGCTGTCCGGTGGCCAGTTGTGTATTGAGCGGAACGAGTGCGCCGTCTACCTTGGCGCCGCGGCAGCGATGCCCGATGTCGGTATGCACGCGGTAAGCGAAATCGACCGGCGTTGCACCCCGCGGCAGGTCGATTACCCGACCCTGCGGGGTAAGGACGTAGACCGTCTCGTCGAAAGCTGCCTGCTTGTAGTGTCTGATCCAGTCCGACGAATCGGCCACCTCGTCGCGCCAGACGATCAACTGTCGCAGCCTTGCGATCTTCTCGTCGTAACGGTCCTCGGGCGACGCACGCCCGCCTTCCTTGTAACGCCAGTGCGCGGCGACGCCAAGTTCGGCGTGCCGATGCATGTCGCGCGTGCGAATCTGAACCTCCAGCGCGCGACCGTCCGGGCAATGCACTGCGGTGTGCAGCGAGCGGTAGTCGTTGCCCTTCGGATGCGCGATATAGTCGTCGAACTCGTGGGCGATCGGCGACCAGATGTGGTGCACGATGCTGAGCGCCGTGTAGCAGTCCTTGACCTCGTCGACGATCACGCGCAGCGCCCGCACATCGTATACCTGTGAGAAATCGACCGCCTTGCGGCGCATCTTGTTCCAGATGCTGTAGATGTGCTTCGGGCGGCCAGACACCTCGGCGTTCAGCACGCCGGCCGCGGCCAGCTCGCTTTTCAGGCGATTGGTCGCTTGGCTGATGAAGAGTTCGCGCTCGCCGCGCTTCTCGTCCAGATGACGGGCAATGTCCTTGTAGATCTCGGGGTGGAGGAAACGGAAGGCCAGGTCTTCCAGTTCCCACTTCAGCTCCCAGACGCCGAGCCGGTTGGCCAGCGGCGAATAGAGCTCGAGCGTCTCGCGCGCAACCGGTACGCGCAAGTCGTCGGGTTCGGCGGCAAAGTGGCGCAAGGTCTGCGTTCGCGAAGCCAGGCGGAGGAGGACGACGCGAATATCCTCGACGGTAGCGAGCAGCATCTTGCGTAGAATCTCGACCTGCGCCTTCGTTTCCTGCGCGTTCTTCTCGCTACTCGTCGCCGCTTGCGCGGCGAAGCCGCGCGCAATCGGCCGCAGCCGGTTGAGCCGCGAGATCCCGTCGACCAGTCGGGCGACGCCGCTACCGAAATCCGCTTCGAGCAACGCCACGCCACGTTCGAGCCAGGCCGGTACGGCAAAGAGCAAGGCGGCGACACGTGCATCGGCGTCGAGCTTCAGGCCGGCGACGATCAGCGCCATCCCCAGTGCGTGATCCCAGACTCCCTCATCGCTTCCCAGGCGACGGTCGTCGTACACCGCTTGCGCCAGGTCGACCGCCTGGCGCAAGCGGGCTACGTCGTCGGCCGCCAGTCCTTCGGCGAGTGTCTGGAGAGAGTGTTCAAGGTCGCTCTGCGCGGCGACCGAGTGCGTAACGGAGACCATTGGACGATTATACGGGCTCGGCAAGCGTTATATTCTGACCCAGAGCAATCCATAAACGCCCGGCCGTCGGTGGCGCGCGCTTCGCTGCCGGCGTTTTCCGGCACCCCGCTCAGGCATAATGCGCCCTTTGCCGCCTCTGCCTGCCGGCCGCCCACGATGCTCGACCGCTTGCGTCACCCTTACCTGTTGCTCGCGCTGACGACGCTCTTCTGGTCGGGCAACATGGTGCTCGGGCGAGCCCTGCGCGGCCAGGTGCCGCCGCTCACCCTCGCCTTCTGGCGTTGGGCAATCGCTTTCCTGCTCGTCCTGCCGCTTGCCTTGCCGCACTTGCGGCAGCAGTGGCCGCTGTTGCGCCACGCCTGGCCGGCGGTCGTCATCCTCGGCCTGCTCGGCGTCGGCGGCTACAACACGCTGGCCTATATCGGTCTCAACTACACGCCGGCGACCAACGCCGTCCTGATCAACTCGTTCATCCCGATCGCCACGATCACCCTCTCCTGGGCGCTGCTGAAGAAGCGCCTGCAGCGCGTCGAATGGCTTGGCGTCCTGGTCTCGTTCGTCGGCGTCACCAGCATCGTCTGTCGCGGCGACCTGCAGACGCTCGCCACACTGAGCCCGAACGTCGGCGACTTGTGGATGCTGGGCGCGGTCTTCACCTGGGCACTCTACACCATCGGCCTGCAGTGGCGCCCGGCCGGGGTAGACCCGATGCTGCTGCTCGCCGCCCTGACCGGCGTCGGCCTATGCCTCCTCGCTCCGGCCTATGCCTGGGAGCTTGCCCAGGGGCGGACGATCGTCGTCTCTGCCGGATCGCTCGCCGGCATTGCCTACACCGGAATCTTTCCCGGCTTTCTCGGCTATGTCTTCTACAACCGTGCGGTGGGCGAGGTCGGTGCCAATCGGGCCAGCCTTTTCCTGCACCTGATGCCGGTGTTTGGCACCGTCCTTTCCGCGATCTTTCTGGGCGAACTCCCGCAAGCCTACCACGCCGTCGGCATCGCCTTGATTTTCATTGGAATCTATCTGACGACGATTTTTCCCGAGACGAAACGCCGATGATCGATAAGCTTCTTGCCTGGTGGCGCAACCGCCCGCTCACCGCCCCCATCCCTGACGGCGTCTGGCAGCGCGTCGTCGGCTCGCTGCCCTTCCTCGCCGCATTGAGCGCCGAAGAGCAGGCGCGCTTGCGTCGGCTGGCGCGTGACTTCCTCTCGAAAAAGGAATTCACACCGGTCGGCGGCGTCGTCCTCAACGACGAGATGTGCGTCTCGATCGCTGCGCAAGGCTGCCTGCCGATCCTCGAACTCGGCCTGGACTACTACCGCGGCTGGGTCGGGATGATCGTCTATCCCGATGAATTCGTCATCCCGCGCAGCATCGAAGATGAATTCGGCGTCGTTCACGAGTACGACGAACGTGCTTCGGGTGAAGCCTGGAGCGGTGGCCCGCTGCTGATTTCCTGGCGCGACGCACAGATGGCCGGCAGCGGTTACAACGTCGTCATCCACGAGTTCGCGCACAAGCTCGACATGCTGAGCGGCGAAGCCGATGGCGTTCCACCGCTGCCCGCCGGTCTGCCACGCGCCGAATGGGAAGGCGTCTTGCTTGCCGCCTACGAAGACTTCGCGGCACGCGTCGAGGCGGTTCGGGACAACGTCGCCGAGCTGCCGTTCGACGCCTACGCGGCGGAAAACCGCGGCGAGTTCTTCGCCGTCATGAGCGAGGCTTTTTTCGAAACACCGCTCGTCCTGCGCGCCGAATATCCTGCGCTTTACGCCCAACTCACCGCTTTCTACCGGCAGAACCCGGCAGCCCGTAGCGCTGCCGGTGCCAGCGGTACGGCGTCCGATTGCGCTTATAATTGATCCATGACCGGTACAGACAACGACGAGCAGTGCAGGAAAGGTACGGACTGCGCCTGATTCGCCTCGTCCACCGCCAGCCCCCTTGCTTCCCAGCGTAGATGCGCGCGCACATGGCCCAGCAGACCCCGTACAGCGACAAGCGCTTCCTGATCCTCGACGACCAGGCGGAAATGCGCAGTTCGTTGCGCAGCCAGGTCGGCAGCCTGGGCTGCGAGCAGGTAACGACCGCCGCGTCAGTGCGCGACGCCCTGCAGAAACTCAGCGTCGGCAGCGTGGACGTGATCCTCTGCGATTTCTATCTCGGCGGCGGCACCGACGGGCAGCAGTTCCTCGAGTACCTGCGCACCCGCCGGATCATCGGGCGCGGCGTGCTGTTCATCATGGTCACGGCTGAAAAAGGCTATGAAAGCGTCGTTACTGCTGCCGAATGCCTGCCCGACGACTATCTGCTCAAACCGTTCACCGCCGATGCACTGCGCCAGCGCCTCGAGCGCCTGCTCGAACGTAAGCGCCGCCTGGCGCGTATCGACCAGTTGCAGGATGCCGGCAACTGGACCGGCGCTGCCAGTGCCTGCGACGAAATCATCGCCGCGCGCGACCGCTACCTGGTCGACGCCCTGCGCATCAAGGGCAACGCGCTGGTTCAGGCCCGGCAGGCGGACAACGCGATCGCCTTCTACCGCCAGGTTCTCAGCATGCGGCCGCTGCCCTGGGCGAAACTCGGTCTGGCGCGTGCGCTGCAGCAACAGGGCAGTGCTGAAGCGGCGAAGCAGGTTCTCGGCGAGCTGATCGACGAAGCGCCCAAGCTGACCGCCGCGTACGATCTGCTCGGCAAACTGCATCAGGACAGTGGCAACACCGACGCGGCAATCGAGATCCTCGACAAGGCGTGCCGCGTCGCCCCAAATTCGCTTGCCCGCCAGCGCTCGATCGCCGCGGTCGCCGAGCAGAAGGGCGACTTCGCGCGCGTCGAACAGGCGCTTGGTCAGGTGATCAGGAAGACCCGCCACTCACCGCTACGCGAAACGGCAGACTTCGCCCGCCTCGGCAACGCTTACTGTGAAATGGGCGAGGCTGGCAAGGCGGTTGGCCTGCTCGAAGAAGCGCGTGCAACTGGCAAGGAAGCTGCCGCCGATCCGCTGCTGGCGGCGGTCGAAGCGATTGCCCAGAAGAAGGCGGGAAACGCTGAAAAAGCCGCCGCCGCACTTGAACGCGCACTCCAGGCGGACCCGGCGGCGCTCACCGACGACGCCGCGCTGAACCTTGCGCGCGCGTGCCTGCTGGCGGGCCGGCAAGACTCGGCGCAGGGTATCCTGCGCCGGCTTGTGCAGGGAAATCCGGAGGCAAAGCAACTGCACGAACGAATCACCGCCGTCCTCCGCGACAACGGCGCGCCCGATCTGGCCGAGCAACTCGTTGCTGAGAGCATTCGCGAGATTGTCCAGCTCAACAACGAAGCGGTGCGCCGCGCCAAGGCAGGCGATGTTGCAGCGGCGGGCGAAATGCTCTGCGAGGCCGCACATCGTCTGCCGACCAATCTGCAAATCATGGCCAACGCGGCGCTCGTCGTCTATCTCGACATTTTCCGCAACGGGCTCGACAGCGAAAAACTGCGCTCGGCGCAGGCTTTTCAACAAGCCGTTCAGGCGCAGCAGCCAAACCACCCGAAGCTGGCCGAGATCGCCGCGCTGGCCGAGCAAGTCCGCAGCAAGTACGGGCGCAGCGACTAGGCATGGAGTTCGTCGACCTCGCGGCCCTTACCGTGCATGGCGTCAAGAACCGTCTGGCCATTCTTGCCGCGCGCGCGGAAGCCAGAGGCGATCGCGAGACGCTGCGCGACGCGCTGGAGGCGGCCGCCACCCTCAGCCGCCTGCTCGCTTGCTACAAGGCCGAGAAAGGGCAACTGACAGCCGACATCGAGGCGTGCACACCGGCCGATCTGGTCGGCGAGCTGGTCGCCGAAGTCCGCCAGCAGACAGCCTTGACCATCAGCGCCGAACTCGAGCGCGCGCCCGAACTCTGGTTTTACGACGAACACCTGATTCGCATGGTTATCCGCGACGCGATCTACAACGCGCTGCGCTACGCCCGCCGCGAGGTCATCATCGCTGCGCGCACGCGCGCCGGCTGGCTGGACCTCGGCGTGCGCGACGACGGGCCCGGCTACCCGCCGCAAATCCTCGCTCGCGCCGCCGGCAGTTGGCCGCTCAGCCGGGAAGGGACCGGCCTCGGCCTGTACCTCGCCGACCGCGTGGCTGCCCTGCATTGCAACGGCGAGCGGCATGGCCGCGTCGAACTGGCCAACTCGGGTGGTGCCGCTTTCCACCTGCTGCTGCCCGAGTAGAAACGCCGGTCGGCGCAAAGGTGACCGATGCTCGGCAGTTGGCCGGCAAAAAGCGGAAGACGGGGTCAGGCAGCAACGAGGTGCGCGGGGAGAAGAAGGGCGTAGCTTTGGCGCGCAAGAGCCAGCGCCGACGACAGATCAGATCAGGAGAACGACTTCGTCGGCGCTGGAAACCACCCGAGCGGGCGGCGCAAGCTTGCCGCCAGAGGCTGGGCAAGAATATCCCGAATGACTTTCCGTTGCTGCCGCCGGGACTGCGGGACGGGAAATCGGGCGTCGCTGGAGGCGTAGACGCGCACGGCTGAACTACTCGTCCTTCCCGGCAACTCTGGTCTTGAAGCCGGCACCCGCCGTGAACTTGGGTACCGTTGTCTGCGGAATCATGATCTTGGCGCCGGTCTTCGGGTTCTTCCCCTCGCGCGCGGCGCGCCCGCTCGCTCTGAACGAGCCGAAACCCACCAGCGTGACGGTCTCGCCCTCGGCAACTGCGTCGACAATCGTGTCGACCACCGCGTCCAGAGCTTTCGCACAGGTTGCCTTGGAGAGTTCAGTGCGGGCCGCAATCGCGTCGATCAATTCAGATTTGTTCATGATGTCTCCTGTGGTGGTTGAGTGCCCTGCAAACCTTCAATTCTGGCATTCCAGGGGCGGCAAAGGAAGCGAAACACGCAAAACGCAAATTCTGGCATGGAATTGGACGGGTCAGCAGAATTTTTCCGCGCTGCAGCAAGCCAGTCCTCGGCGCGCTCAGCGCCGCGCCAAGAGCGGCGCCAGGAAGCGACCGCTGTGGCTTTCGGCAATGCGCGCAATCTGCTCGGGCGTGCCCGCGGCGAGCAGGCGACCGCCGCCGTCGCCGCCGTCCGGGCCAAGGTCGATCAACCAGTCGGCGGTCTTCACGACATCGAGATTGTGCTCGATGACGACGACCGTGTTGCCATGATCGACCAGACGATGGAGAACCCGCAATAACATTTCGATATCCTGGAAGTGCAGACCGGTGGTCGGCTCGTCGAGAATGTAGAGCGTCTTGCCGGTGTCGCGCTTGGACAGTTCGAGCGCCAGCTTGACGCGTTGCGCTTCGCCGCCGGAGAGCGTGGTCGCCGCCTGACCGAGCGTGATGTAGCTCAGGCCGACATCGACCAGGGTCTGCAGCTTGCGTGCGACGACCGGCACGGCGGCGAAGAAATCGTGCGCCGCTTCGACCGTCATCTGCAGCACATCGTGGATGTTCTCTCCCTTGTACCTGACCTCCAGCGTTTCGCGGTTGTAGCGTTTGCCCCGGCAAACGTCGCAGGGCACATAAACGTCTGGCAGAAAGTGCATTTCCACCTTGAGGACACCGTCGCCCTGGCAAGCCTCGCAGCGTCCGCCCTTGACGTTGAAGGAAAAGCGCCCGGCTGCGTAGCCCCGCGAGCGCGCTTCGGGGACGCCGGCAAAGAGTTCCCGAATCGGCGTCAGCAGGCCGGTGTAGGTCGCCGGGTTGGAGCGCGGCGTGCGCCCGATCGGGCTCTGATCGACGTTGATCACCTTGTCGAACTGCTCGAGGCCGACAATTTCGTCGTGCGCAGCGGGTTCCCCGGTCGAGCCATAGAGACGGCGCGCGGCGGCGGCGTAAAGCGTGTCGTTGATCAGGGTCGACTTGCCCGAACCGGAGACGCCGGTAACGCAGGTGAACAGACCGAGCGGCAGGGCGACCGTGACGTTCTTCAGGTTGTTGCCGCGCGCTCCGACGATCGTCAGCATCCTGTCCGCCTGCGGCGGCCGGCGCTGTTCACGCGGGCTGATCTGGCGCCGGCCGGCGAGGTAATCGCCAGTCAGCGAAGCCGGGTTGCCGATGATCGCCTGCGGGCTGCCCTCGGCAACGATGAAGCCGCCGTGCACGCCGGCGCCCGGCCCGATGTCGACCACATGGTCGGCGTGGCGGATCGCGTCCTCGTCGTGCTCGACGACGATCACCGTGTTGCCGATGTCGCGCAGATGCTGCAGCGTCTTCAGCAGGCGGGCGTTGTCGCGCTGGTGCAGGCCGATCGACGGTTCGTCGAGGACGTACATGACACCGGTCAGGCCGGAACCGATCTGTGAGGCGAGCCGGATGCGCTGTGCCTCGCCGCCGGACAGCGTTTCGGCCGAACGGTCGAGCGACAGGTAGTCGAGTCCGACGTCGATCAGAAACTGCAGGCGACTGACGATTTCCTTCAGCACCTTCTCGGCGATCTGCGCCTTGTTGCCCGGGAGCTGCAAGGCGAGAAAATAGTCGCGCGCTTCGGCCAGCGGCAGACGGCTGATTTCGTGCAAGGTGCGCGCCTTGTCGCGCGTGCCGACGCGCACATTGCGCGCTTCTTCGCGCAGGCGGCTGCCGGCGCATGCCGGGCAGACCCGATTGCTGATCAGGCGCGCCAGATCCTCACGCACGCTGTGCGAATCGGTCTCGCGGTAGCGCCGTTCGAGGTTGACGACGATGCCTTCGAAGCTGTGCCGGCGGACGCTCGTCTGGCCACGCTCGTTCACATAGCGAAAGGGCAGCTCCTCGCGCCCGGAACCGTAGAGGATGACTTGCCGGAAGTTTTCCGGCAAGTCGCGAAACGGCGTGTCTACAGCAACACCGTAGTGCTCGGCGAGCGAGCAGAGCATCTGGAAGTAGAACGGTGTGCGCCGATCCCAGCCGCGGATTGCGCCGGCGGCGAGCGACAGTTCGGGATGCACAACGATGCGCTGCGGGTCGAAGAACTGGATGACGCCGAGTCCATCGCATTTCGGGCAGGCGCCGAGCGGGCTGTTGAACGAGAAGATGCGCGGTTCGAGTTCGGACAGCGAGTAGGTGCACGCCGGACAGGCGAAACGGGCGGAGAACAGGTGTTCGTGCGCGCTGTCCATCTCCAGTGCGATGGCGCGTCCGTCGGCGTGACGCAAAGCGGTCTCGAACGACTCGGCCAGGCGCTGGCGCATGTCGTCGCGCACGCGCAGGCGATCGACGACGACGTCGACGCTGTGTTTTTGCGTCCTGGCGAGCTTCGGCAGCGCGTCCATTTCGTAAATCCCGCCGTCGATGCGCAGGCGAACGAAGCCCTGCGCGCGCAGTTCGGCGAACAGCTCGATCTGTTCGCCCTTGCGGTTGGCAACGACCGGGGCCAGGATCATCATCCGCGAACCCTCGGGCAGCGCCAGAACGTGGTCGACCATTTGCGCAACGGTTTGCGCGGCAAGCGGCTGTTGGTGCTCAGGGCAGTAGGGCGTACCGGCGCGCGCGTAGAGCAGGCGCAGGTAATCGTGAATCTCGGTCACCGTGCCGACCGTCGAACGCGGGTTATGGCTGGTCGCTTTCTGCTCGATCGAGATGGCCGGCGAGAGGCCTTCGATCAGATCGACATCCGGCTTTTCCATGCGCTGGAGGAACTGCCGGGCGTAAGCTGACAAGGACTCGACGTAGCGCCGCTGCCCTTCCGCGTAAAGCGTGTCGAAGGCGAGCGACGACTTGCCCGAGCCTGACAGACCGGTAATCACGACCAAGCGGTTGCGCGGCAGGTCAAGATTGATATTCTTCAGGTTATGTGTGCGCGCCCCGCGGATCCTGATCAGCTTCGTTTCGTCCATGATGGGTCGCCGCAGCGCGGCGTCGGCTAACCTGCGCAGTGCAGGAGGGGGGAGAATCGGGGAAGCAAGCCCCCCGCCAGGCGGCGCAGTATAGGTGCCTCGATCGACAAGCGTCAACGAGCTGACATCCCGCTCCACTAGTCGCCCGTTCGAGTCGCCGCCGGTGACTTTTGGCGAAGCGCGCTGGCGGCCGCGTGGCCCATTGTGATGCGCTCAGCGCTACGCGTCGATCGCGGGCCTACTCGCTGCCCTCGCCGGTGCGCGGCGTGGCGAGGCGCATCCAGCCTCTGACCTCGTCGGCCGCCAGTGGTCGTGCAAAATGGTAGCCCTGTGCGCTGTCACAGCCATGTCCGGCAAGAAAGGCGAGCTGTGCTTCGTGCTCGACGCCCTCGGCCACCACCGTCATGCCCATGCCGTGCGCCAGGGCGATCGTACCGCGTACGATCGCTGCGTCGTCGCTGCGATGGGCGATCCCGGCGACGAAGCTGCGGTCGATCTTCAGTTCCGAGATTGGGAAACGCTTCAGGCACGAGAGCGACGAGTAGCCGGTCCCGAAGTCGTCCACGGTCACTGCGACCCCCAGGCGGGCAATGCTCGTCAGAAGCGTGGCGACGAAGTCGACGTTGTGCATCGCGGTCGATTCGGTCACTTCGATCTTCAGGCTGGCCGGGCTGATCCGGCTCGCCGCCAGCGCCTGGCCGATGACCTCGACGATCGCCATGTCGGAACACTGCCGCGCCGAAACATTCACCGCCACCGGAACTACTTGCCGCCCTTCAGCGGCCCAGCGCGCGACCTGCGATGCCGCTTCCTGGATCACCCACTCGCCAATGCTGCGGATCAAGCCACTTTCCTCGGCCGCCGGAATGAAGGCTTCCGGCCGAATCAGGCCAAGGCCCGGCTGACGCCAGCGGATGAGCGACTCGAGCCCGACCAGACGCCCGCTGCCCACCTCGATCTGCGGTTGATAGTGCAGTTCGAACTCCCGATTGACCAGCGCCCGGCGCAAAGCCGTTTCGACCGCCAGACGCTCGCGCGACCAGGTGTTCATCTCGGCCGAATAGAAGGCGAAGCCATCGCCGCCGGTACGCTTGACCCGATACATCGCCTTGTCCGCCATCGACAGCAGATGATCAGCGTCGTTGCTGTCCTGTGGGCCAATGCTCACGCCAATGCTGCCCGAAACGACCAGACCGTCGTCGTCCTCGCTTGCCACCTCGCGCTCCAGCAGTTCGTGGATCTTGGTTGCCACGGCGGTAATCGCGGCGCGGTCGTTGGCGCCATCGACGAGAACGATGAACTCGTCGCCACCCCAGCGCGCGACCGTATCCTCTGCGCGAACCGCATTTGCCAAACGGTCGGCGACCACTTTCAGTACGTGATCGCCGGTCGGATGCCCGAGACTGTCGTTGATCCGCTTGAAGCGGTCGAGGTCGACGAAAAGGACGGCGACCATTTTCCCCGAGCGCCGCGAACGCGTCAGCGTTCGCCGCAGGCGGTCGATCAGGAGCGTACGGTTGGGCAGACCGGTCAGGGGATCGTGCGTCGCCTGATGTTCGAGGCGCGAGGTGAAGGCCAGCGCGTCGGTCACATCGTTGAGCACCAGGACAACGCCCTGCTGGCCGTTGCCGATCGGCGCCAGCGTCGCACGCAAGGCGCAAATCTGCCCGTCCGGCGAACGCCAGGAGAGCGGTTCGCTGATCCGTACCGTGCTGCACGTGTCGCGGCAGTTGGCCAGCATCTCGCTGATCCGCTGAGCATCGTCCGAGCAGGCAGCAAGAAAGTCGCGCAAGGTCTGTCCGCGGACCGCGCCCAGCTCGACCCCGGCCAACTGTTCGGCCACCGGATTGAGGTAGACGACCCGTCCGTTGCCATCGACCGTCAACACCGCTTCGGCGATCGAGTGCAGCGTAGCATCGGCGTTCAGGCGGGCGCGCAGCAGCGAGCGACGGGTGCGTTTCAAGTGCAGCGACAGCGACCACAGCATACCCGCCGCCAGACCGATCATCGCTGCCGCCGGCGGAACCCAGAACTGGCCCGCGGCGAGAATCGCGGCGCTCGCCATGGGCGGAACAAGGATGAGCAAACTGGTCATGCGCACCGATCGGGTATTGCGCAAGGCCTGGATAAACGGGGCGAAAGCGAGGATGCACACGGTAAACAGCAGCGTGAAGAGCGGCTGCACCGTCTGATAAACCTGGCCGCTACGCAGCGCCTCGTACGCGCGGGCATGAAACTCTACCGCGGTCATCGGGCCGCCGGCGCTCGGCGTGGTCAGAGGGGCGGCCAGACCGATTGCCGTCGTGCCAACAAAGACCGCCTTGCCGCGCAATCCGGCAATGCTATCGCTGCGGTTCAGGAGGTCGAAAGCGGAGATCGTCGGCAAGCTTCCCGCGCGTTCCGGCGTGGGCAGCAGCAACTCATCCTCGCGCACCCAGTAGGGCGCAACACGCCCGCCCGGGAGATTGCCTGGGGCGGCCTGCGCGGTCGTCGTTTCGCTGCTGGCAGCGGCCACCTCGCGCACCGCGACCGCCAGCGCGCGCCACTCCGGCCCGGCGAGACCGGCGCGCCGGAAGATGCGCCGCACCAGTCCATCCGCATCGACTTCGACATCGACATGGCCGAGCGCAGCGTGGTTGATCAATTCGACCGCGGGCAGGATGGCGCTGACGCCGGCCCGACCGCTGTCCGCCCCGGCCGGCGCCAGCGCCAGCACGCCGCGCCCGGAGCGAGCCAGCGCGGCAGCCAGGCGTTCGTCGCCGGGCGCCGTTTCCGGGAAGAGAATGGCGATGCCGATGGCCGCCACCTGCGCTTCGGTGAGGCGGTCGATCACTTCGGCATGCACACTGCGCGGCCATGGCCAAGCGCCGAGCGCGTGCAGGCTGCGTTCATCGATGGCGACGACGGCGACCTGCGGCGGCGGACCGGGTGACCGGACCAAGGGTTCGAGCGCGTCGTAGAGCATCAGGTTGAGCCGTTGCAGCGGCACGACTTGCGCGAAATCAGCCAATCCGGCGAGTACGATGATGATCAGCCAGCCGACCCGGTGCCCGAGCCAGTCACGCGACCGACGCCCCATCAAAAAACGATCAGCAGGGTCGCGGCAACCATCAGCAGGATAGGCCAGTAGTTGCGAGTGACCTCGACCCTCTGCGTTTCGCCCCATGGGCTTGCCGGCTGACCCGGCGCGAGCGTCCGCACACGGACGAAGTAGACGCCCGCCGCGGGCTTGTCGATCGATAGTACCGGCTGGCTTGTTTCAGCCTCGATCACGTCGCTGGCAAACGCCTGGTCAGGGCTCAATTGAAGCTGATAGCGTTCGTCGGGTGCACCGGCACGCCAGCGCAAATTGAGCCGATTGCCCGCCTGCTGAGGAGCATCGACGGTCGGACTCGCGGGCAGCCGGCGAAAAGGCTGCGCGTCCGAAAACGGCCCTTCGCCATCGACTGGCGTACGCCGTGCCACGCGCCAGTAGTACTGGCCCAGCGGCAAGGCGTGCGGCGCGACGAAAGGTGGTCTGGCGATCTCCCCGACATCGACCAGCAATGGCGCAAATTGCGCATTGCTGGCGAGCTGGAAACGATAGTCGCCCGGCGCGCTGCCTTCGCTCCAGAGAAACTCCGGACGCTCGTCGACGACGATTCCGTCCGGCGCCGGCTGGCGCAACATCGGCGGTTCGGGGCGCGCATGAATGACGACCTGGCGGTTGGCATCAAGCCCTTCGAGCCCGTTCGCATCGATCGCCCGAACGCGTACGAGGTAGCTGCCATTGGCCAAGTCAGGCGAGCTCGTCGCGCGCGGTGCCTGGCTCACGCGATCCGAGGCGACGGCCGAAAACCCGGGCAGCGGCGCCAGTTGCGTCCGATAATGTAAGGCTCCGGTGACCGCTGGGAAGGCGAACTGCAGCGGCAGACGATCGAGGCGCTCGGGCATTTGGTCGAGCTGCGGTGCGGCGAGCAGCGCCACTGGTCGGGCTGGCGGGCGCCCCGCGTGGGCCAGAGAACCCCGGCCGTCACCGACCACCGCCCGGCCAGCGCGGTTGGCGAGCAGCACCGAACCCTCCAGCGTTTCCGCGCGCAGCGCGTCGTCGTGCGCGACGATGCGGAAACGAGTGCCGCGCACGGCGGCAACGGCGGCGGGCGTGTCGATGACGAAACGCCCGCCGCCGTTGCTCGGCTGCCGTTGAACGGCATTTTCGAGCCGGCCGCGGCGCAGATCGATACGCACCTGCTGCGCCGCGGCGACGGGTAAGCGCGCGAGGTTGACCAGGCGCAACTCGGAATCGGGTCCGAGCAGGCTGCGGCTGCCATCGGGGTACTCGATCGCCAGGCTGCTCTCGGGCCCCGTCCGCACGCTCGCTCCGAGCGTCACCGCCATGCCGGTTCTCAGCGCGAGGCGCTCTTCACCGCGCACCATTTCGGCCGCCCCGCGCAGATCGACGATTCGCGCAACCACGGAAGTCGGCCGTAACCATGCTACCGGAATGCGCAGCCGCTGGCCCGGGATGATGCTGTTCGCCTCAGTGATCTGGTTGTATTCCTGCAGGGCAGGCCAGAGACGAATGCTCTTCAGATAGCGCTGGGTGAGATTCCAGGGATTGTCGCCCGGGCGAACGACGTACACGAAGTCCTCGGCACAAAACCCGGACGAGCCGCCGGCGAGGAGAACAGCCATCAGGACGCCGCACTTGCCAAGCTGCCAACCAAGCTTTGATTTAACCATCGTGCGTTCGATCCGTCTGGTTCCTCGACCGCCGAGTCACCGTCGGGGCGCCTCAACAAACCTGCTAATATACGCGATCCCGCCAACCGGCACCAATCCCCGCCGCAAGCCGATGCCCGCCTCACCTATCGACCGCATGAGCCGCGAAGAATTGCGCGGCGGCCTCAGTCTGGCCGCCGTCTTTGCCTTGCGCATGCTGGGACTGTTCCTGATTCTGCCCGTCTTCGCCATCTACGCGCAACACCTGCCCTCGGGCAATGACGCCGTGCTGGTCGGCGCCGCGCTCGGTGGCTATGGTCTGACCCAGGCGTGTCTGCAGATCGCCTACGGCGCGGCGTCCGATCGCTTTGGCCGCAAACCGGTCATCGTTTTCGGATTGCTCGTCTTTGCCATTGGCAGCTTCGTCGCCGCACTTGCTGGCGACATCCACGGCGTGATCGCCGGACGCGTTCTGCAGGGGGCCGGCGCGATCTCGGCCGCGGTCACCGCGTTGGCCGCCGACCTCACGCGCGAGCAGCACCTGACCAAGGTGATGGCGATGATCGGCTCGTCGATCGGCCTGGTCTTCGCGGTGTCGATGGTCGGCGGCCCGCTGCTCTATGTCGCCATCGGCATGCCGGGAATCTTTTCCCTGACCGGTGTCCTCGCCCTGCTGGCGATTTTCGTGGTCGTCAGAATCGTTCCCTTGGCACCGGCCGTAGCGCGTCAGCCGGCCTGGCAGAGTTTTCTCGAGGTGCTCGCCAATCGCCAGTTGTTGCGCCTCAATTTCGGTGTCTTCGCACTGCACCTGATGCTCACCGCGATGTGGGTGCTGCTGCCGGTCGAACTGCTGACCACTGGCAGCCTGCCGGTCGCCGAGCACTGGAAGATCTATCTGCCGGCGCTTTTCGTCTCTTTCGCCGTCATGGTGCCGGCGATCATCGCCGCCGAGCGCTATGCCCGGTTGAAGCTGGTCTTCAATTCGGCGATCGTCCTGCTCATCGCCGTGCCGGCGGGTTTTGCCTTTTTCGCCCACGACGTGCTGGGACTAGCCTGCTGGCTGACGGCGTTCTTCATTGCTTTCAACATTCTGGAAGCAACCCAGCCGTCGCTCATCGCGCGCATCGCGCCGCCGCATGCAAAAGGGGCAGCGCTCGGCGTCTACAACACGACGCAGTCGCTCGGCCTGTTTCTCGGCGGTGTCGTCGGCGGATCACTCGCCAAGTACGCCGGCGCGGGTGCCGTCTGGGCAGGCAGCGCCTTGCTCGCCATCGTCTGGCTGCTGCTCGCACTGACCATGCGCATGCCGGCTGCGCGCGGTCGCCCGGCGGCGGCCTAGACCGCGCACTTGCCTGTCCCGACAAACGAACGCGAATGTTCAGCCGCGTGCTCGTCGCCGTACTCTGGCTGCTGCACTTCCTGCCGCTGGCGCTGCTCGCGCGCCTCGGCCACGCCCTCGGCGTTGCGCTGTTTGCCTTCGCTGGTCGGCGCCGGCACATCGTCCTGGTCAACCTGGGCCTTTGTTTTCCGGAACTGTCTGCCGCACAGCGCGAGGACCTGGCCCGGGCGCATTTCAAGATCCTCGGACGCAGCCTGCTCGAGCGCTCTCTGCTCTGGTGGGCAAGCCGCGAGCGCCTGGCTCGCCTGACGCGGGTCGAGGGGGCCGAACGCATCGGCGAGTTGAGCGCCGCTGGCCGGCCGGTGCTGATGCTGACACCGCATTTCGTCGGCCTGGACGCCGGCGGTATCGGCATCGCCATGCGCTATGACAGCGCGAGCATCTACGCCGAGCAGTCGGACCCCGTCTTCGACCGCTTGTTGTACCGCGGGCGGCGACGTTTCGGCGACCAGTTGCTGCTCTCGCGCCAGGACAGCGTGCGAGCAAGCATCAAGGCAATGAAGGCGGGCCGCCCGCTCTACTACCTGCCGGACATGGATTTCGGCGCCCGCGATTCGATCTTCGTTCCCTTTTTCGGCGTGCCGGCCGCGACCATCCCCGGCCTTTCGCGCCTCGCCCGGCTCGCCGACGCCGCCGTCGTTCCTGTCATCACGCGCATTCTGCCGGGCGGACAGGGTTATGTCGTGACCGTCGGCGAGCCGTGGACGGACTTCCCGACCGCCGACATCGTGGCTGATACACGCCGCATGAACGCCTGGATAGAAGATGCCGTACGCACCATGCCCGAACAGTATTACTGGGTTCACCGTCGCTTCAAGACGCGTCCGGCGGGCGAAGCGCGTCCGTACTGAACGGCGGAAGCATCGCCAGTGTGCAGGGAGTTGCCAAGGGACGCTGTTTGTCGCCCGGTTGATCCTTGTCATCGTGCCTGAAGTACTGGTCGCGACTCTACCCCCATGCTCATCCGAAGATCCGTCGCGGTGGCGCTCGGAAGAGCAAGAGAACACGTTCTGGGGCAGCCCCGTCCCACTCTCCGCTTGGCGAGCGGCTCGCGCGCAGCGGGCGCGCGTGAGCTACCTTACCTGACCGCGTGCAGGTGGTCGGCGCCGACGATACAGACTGCACCCAGCCGGAAATGCCGCCCGCGCGGCTTACTGATCGGCGCGACGCCTTGCGCCGCGTGCTCGACCGCTCGCTACGCGAAGCCTGTCCCGATGTGATCGAACAAGGCTGCCGAGCGAGCGTGTAGATCGCTCGTGTCCGATCGCGCTGCCGAGCCAAGCTCACTCGGCCGGATCATGTTCCGGTTCGATCGACAGGATGTCGACGCTCGTCGTCTGCTCGTCGATATGGGTGCTGGTGACCTCCCGGATCGAAAGGTTTTCTGATTCGATGACCAGGACCATCCGATTCTGCCGCCTGGCGAGCGCGCCCGAGGAAGCGACCAACAGTTCGACCGGGCGCAGACGGGAGATTTCGGGCAGGAGCAGCACGCGCAGATACTGGGTACCCAGGTTTTCCGATGGCTGCGCCAGGACAGCCGCGACGGCGCTTGGCGCGAGAATCTGAAGGCCGAGTTCCAGGTGCTCCGGATTTTCCGACAGGGCCCAACGAACGATGCAGATCTGCCACTCGTTTTCTGATCCGGTGCGTACCGCAACGACGCCGCCAACTGCAAGCGCTCCTGTCTTGCCGGACAGATGCATGACGGCATAACCTTCGGCGCTTTCGTTAGTGATCATCCAGGTCGATAACTCTGTCGCGGTCGACTCGCCCTTTCGGCAGACGTGCCAGAGGTTGTCCAACCCGGCTGCGAGCAGCGTGCGCGTGTTCTGTCGTCGGCGCTGGAAGCGACGTTTACCCGAACCGCTCCAGCGCGCGAGCAAGCGACGAAGTACGCCCAGTCCAGCCGGACTCTCGGCAAAATCGGACAGGTCGAGACGGCGTGCCGGCGTGCCTGCTTCGAGCGCATGTAGCTGGTTTCTGATCAGCAGGCACAGGCGGGCGCACGAGAAGTACTCGATGGGTGCCGTCTGTGGTGAAGCCTTGCGCTGAGAAGACGAGGCCGGCAGGTCGCGCGTCGGATCGATCCAGAAGGTGCCAGGACTGGCCGCGGCGGTTGCCGATGCCGGCTCGAGGTGATCGGCAAAACGCTCGAAATACGAGGTCAGAAAGACGACCTCCGGCGGTGTCAGCGATGCTGGATGCGCGCAGCCCAGAAGAACAGCGGCGTGATAGACGTGCTGCAGACTGCTGTCCAGACCGTCCGGCACCGCCGCGGCCAGATGCAGGCGCTGCGCTGTCGCATACGTTTGATGCAGTTGCTGCCAGGCGCCGACGCGCGACGGTGCGGCAATCAGATGGCAGACCATCAGTTGCTGCGCAGACGCTTGCAGGCTTCGCCACAGGGCTAGCGTCGGCGACAGGCTGGGGTGGTGAACCGATGGCTGATGCTGCGGATCGAGTTGCTCGACAAGGGCGAGCGTCTCGTCGGCCATCACCTGCAGCAGATCAACGATGCTGCGGACCAGCCGGCGGGTTTTCGGGGCGACTGGAAGAGCACGCTCGGTGAGCGTCGGCACGAGGCGGCCGACCACCGCCGCAGCACGAATGTACAAGCCATCGAGGGCGACCGCCCGCTGCTGCAACGCGCCGGGTGTCTGGCGCAAGCCCGCCAGGTGCGCGCGCAGCGTCGGCAGTTCCTCAGCGGGGTGCGGCGCCGACGGCGACTCAAGCCAGTTCAGGATGGCCTGACTGTCTGCTGGCAGTCCGCTGGCGTCGTTGACGTTCGGGGCGGTCTTGGTCATCGGGCTACCTGCCTTGCCGGCTGGCGTCCTTGCGCCGGCAAGCCTGTCCTGCCGTGCACGGCGGTGGAGAGAAAGGACTGCCGGGCAGTCCAAGTTGCTCGTCATGAAACCTGGGCATGTTGACTGGCTACTCCCGTTTTTTGAAATTATACCCGCGTGGCAGCTCGGCTGCGCGACGGTTTCCACCGCTCTACCGGCGGCAGGACGAAGTTCCTACCGATCTCGCTCACCCACTGCCTTCTTGCTATAATCCGCGCTTTTTCCTCGATTTGGAAGAGACTACCATGGTTGTTATTCGTCTGGCTCGTGGCGGCGCAAAGAAGCGTCCCTTTTACAATATGGTGGTAGCCGACGGACGGGCGCGGCGTGACGGCCGGTTCATCGAACGGATTGGTTTCTATAACCCGCTTGCCGCAGAGAAGGAGCAGGGATTGTACGTTGCTGCCGATCGCCTGGCCTATTGGCAAGAACAGGGGGCGCAGCCTTCGGCAACCGTCACGCGTTTGCTCAAGCAGGCTGCCGTCAAAGCGGCAGCCTGAGCCTTGCCCCTGCTTGCGGCTAGCGCCGACGGCAATCGCCCGACGCAGCTCGACGAGGGTGCGCCGGCCGACCTGGTCGTCCTGGGACGAATTGGCGCTGCCTATGGGGTGCGCGGCGCGGTGCATGTACAGCCTTTTGCCGACGATCCGGCGGCGTGGTCGACCCTGCCGCTGTGGTGGCTCGGCCGCGACAGCGATGAACTGCACGGGTGGCGGAGCTTTGGCCTGCGCCGCTGCACGCTGCGCGGTGACCGCCTGCTCGCCTGCCTGGACGGGGTGGCTGATCGGACTGCAGCCGAGGCCTTGCGCGGACTGCTCGTCGGCGTCTCCCGGCAGGCTCTGCCGCCGACTGGGAACGGCGAGTATTACTGGGTCGACCTGGTCGGCCTGGAGGTGACGAATACGCGGGCGGAGTCGCTCGGGCGCGTCCTGGGGTTGCTGGAGACTCCGGCCAACGCCGTCTTGCGCGTTGGTGATGGTGTTGGCGAAGAGCGTTTGTTGCCCTTTGTCGGGGCAGTCGTGCTCGAGGTCGACCTGGCCGGGCGTTGCCTGCGAGTCGACTGGGAAGCCGACTGGTGAGCCAGGCGGAAGTGCCGACGACATCGGGCAGCACGCTGCTGATCGATGTCGTCACGCTCTTTCCCGAGATGTTTGCCGTCCTGTCGCAAGGCGGCGTCGCACGGCGGGCGCTGTTTGCCGGCGCTTGGTCCTTGCATCTTTGGAACCCGCGTGATTTCACGCGCGACCGGCATCGCACCGTCGATGACCGCCCCTTTGGCGGGGGTCCCGGAATGGTGATGATGCCGGGGCCGCTGGCGCAGGCGATCGAGGCTGCCCGGCAGCGGCAACGGGATGCCGGCGGCAACAGTCGGGTCATCTGCCTGTCGCCGCAGGGGGCGCTGCTGACCCATCAGCGGGTGCTGCATCTGGCGCAGAGCGAGACCGCACTGGTGCTCGTTTGTGGGCGCTATGAGGGAATCGACGAGCGGTTGATCGAGGCGTGCGTCGATGAGGAAATTTCGATCGGAGATTTTGTGCTCTCGGGCGGCGAGATCCCGGCGCTGGCGCTGATCGATGCGGTGGTCAGGCAGTTGCCGGGGACGCTGAACGATGCCGCGTCGGCACTGGAAGATTCTTTCTGCGCCGGTTTGCTGGATTGTCCGCACTATACGCGGCCCGTGGAGTACGCAGGAAAGCGTGTGCCGGAGGTGCTGTTGTCCGGTCATCACGCAGAGATTCGGCGGTGGCGCCTGCAGCAGGCGCTCGGCCGGACCTGGCAGCGTCGGCCGGACCTTCTGGCACGGCGTGCCTTGACAACAGCGGAAACGCAACTCCTGGTGCAGTTTCAGGAGCAATGCGGTCAGGAAAACAAAGCGTAATTCGCCTCTATGGAGTCAACAAGAATGAATCTGATCGAGCAACTCGAACAAGAAGAAATTGCCCGTCTGGGCAAGGTCGTGCCGCCGTTTTCGCCAGGCGATACGGTGGTCGTGCAGGTCAAGGTCAAGGAAGGTACGCGCGAACGTTTGCAGGCTTACGAGGGGGTCGTCATCGCGAAACGCAATCGCGGCCTGAACTCGAGTTTCATCGTGCGCAAGATATCGTCGGGCGAGGGGGTCGAACGGACCTTCCAGACGTATTCGCCGCTGGTTGCCGCGATCGAAGTCAAGCGGCGTGGCGACGTGCGGCGCGCCAAGCTGTATTACCTGCGCCAGCGTTCCGGCAAGTCGGCGCGGATCAAGGAGAAGCTGACCCGCAAGCAACGCTGACCGCGCGCAGCAAGGGCCATACGCAGCCGGCGAGGCAGATGCCATCGCCGGGCTGCGTCGGCCGCCGCGGCATCGTCAGCTTGCCGCACGCAGCCGCTGGTCGCTTTCGATCAGCGCGTAGGCTGAATGGTTGTGGATCGACTCGAAGTTTTCCGATTCGACCACATAGGAATCAATGCGCGGTTCCTGGTTGAGCCTTGCAGCGACATCGCGCACCATGTCCTCGACGAACTTCGGGTTGGCGTAGGCACGCTCGGTGACATACTTTTCGTCGGGCCGTTTGAGCAGGCCGTAGAGTTCGCACGACGCTTCGGATTCGACGATCTCGACCAGTTCCTCGATCCACACGTGGTCATTGATGCTCACCGTAACGGTGACATGCGAGCGCTGGTTGTGCGCTCCACTTTCCGAAATCTCCTTCGAGCAGGGACAGAGGCTGGTTACCGGAACGACCACCCTGATCTTTGAATCGATTCGCTCGTGACCGATCTCGCCGATCAGCGTGACATCGTAATCCATCAGGCTCTGCACTCCGGATACCGGCGCCAGCTTGTTGATGAAATAAGGGAAGTTCATTTCGATGTGACCGCTTTCGGCTTCCAGGCGGGCGAGCATCTCGCTCAGCATGCGGGGGAAGTTCTCGACTGAGATCTCGCGCTCCTGGCTGTTCAGGATCTCGACGAAGCGCGACATGTGCGTGCCCTTGAAGTTGTGCGGCAGGCCGACGTACATGTTGAACACGGCGATCGTATGCTGCACCCCGCCGGACTTGTCGAGCACACCTACGGGGTGCCGAATCGCCTTGATGCCGACCTTGTTGATGGCAATCCGCCGGGTATCGGCGGAGCCTTGAACATCCGCCATGACCGTAGGTTTATGCGGCGTTTCGGGTGCGTTCATTGCTGCTCCTGAGAGTTATTCGTCTGGTTATTCCGCCTGCGGCGTGGCCTTGCCGAGTTGCGCACGATGCTCGTCGGCGGCGCGGACGATCCCGTCGCGGTCGAGTCCGATCTCGGCGAGCAGGAGAGCATGATCGCCATGCTCGATGAAGCGATCGGGAATACCCAGACGGACGAGCCGCGGCGCGTGCGCAAGCCCTTCGAGCACGCGCTCGACCTCACTGCCAGCGCCGCCAATCAGCGCATTCTCTTCGACGCTGATCAGCAAAGAATGTTCCGCCGCCAGGGCGGTAATCAGTTGGTGGTCGACGGGTTTGGCGAAACGCATGTTGGCCACCGTCGCGTCGAGCGCTTCGCCGGCCGCCAGGGCAGGCGTCAGCATGCTGCCAAAAGCAAGCAGTGCGATGTCCCGGCCGCGTCGACGTATTTCGCCCTTACCGATTTCCAGCTCGACGAGCTTCGGCTCGATCGCCACGCCAGGGCCGCTGCCGCGCGGGTAGCGCACGGCGCTCGGCCCGTCGTGTCGATACGCGGTGGTCAACATCCTGCGGCACTCGTTTTCGTCGGCCGGCGTCATGACTACCATGTTCGGAATGCAGATCAGGTAGGAGAGATCGAAAGCACCGTGGTGCGTCGGCCCGTCGGCGCCGACCAGACCGCCACGGTCGAGGGCGAGCACCACCGGCAGCTTCTGCAACGCCACATCGTGCACCAACTGGTCGTAAGCGCGCTGCAGAAAAGTCGAGTAGATCGCCAGCACCGGGCGCAGGCCTTCGCACGCCAGCCCGGCGGCAAAGGTGACCGCATGCTGCTCGGCAATTCCTACATCGTAGTAGCGGTCAGGGAAGCGCTCGCTGAATTCGAGCAGCCCAGATCCTTCGCGCATCGCCGGGGTAATTCCGACGAGTTTGGTGTCGGCCGCCGCCATGTCGCACAGCCAAGTCCCGAAAACCTGCGTGTAGCTGGGTTTCGCACCGCTTGGCTGGCCGGCGATGCCAACTTCCGGCTGAAACTTCGACACCCCATGGTAGAGAATTGGATCGACTTCGGCGAGCTTGTAGCCCTGGCCCTTCTTGGTGATCACATGCAGGAACTGCGGCCCGGACAGGTGCGTCAGATTCTGCAAGGTCGGCACGAGTGATTCCAGGTCGTGTCCATCGATCGGCCCGATGTAATTGAATCCCATTTCCTCAAAGAGCGTCGCCGGCGTGAGCATGCCTTTCACGTGCTCTTCAGCGCGTTTGGCGAACTCGCGCAGCGAGGGCGAAAAGTCGAGCATCTTCTCGCCCGCCTTGCGCGCCGCATTGAACGTGCTGCCCGAGAAAATGCGCGCCAGATAGCGGTTGAGCGCACCCACCGGCGGTGAAATCGACATGTCGTTGTCGTTCAGAATGACCAACACGTCGGCGTCGGCGACGCCCCCGTTGTTGAGTGCTTCGAATGCCTGTCCGGCCGACATCGCGCCGTCACCGATGATTGCCACGACGCGCCGCGTTTCGCCTTTCAGCTTGGCGGCGATCGCCATGCCGAGCGCGGCCGAGATCGAGGTCGACGAATGCCCGACGCCGAAGGTGTCGTACGGGCTCTCGCTGCGTTTCGGGAACCCGGAAACGCCGCCGTGCATACGCAGCCGGGCCATTCCCGAGCGACGCCCGGTGAGCACCTTGTGGGCGTACGTCTGATGGCCGACATCCCACACCAGGCGGTCGTGCGGCGTGTCGAAGACGTAGTGCAGGGCCACCGTCAACTCGACGGTACCGAGGTTCGACGACAGGTGTCCGCCGGTTCTCGACACCGATTCGACGAGAAAGGAGCGCAATTCGCTGGCCAACTGCGGAAGTTGCCGGCGGTCGAGTTTGCGGACCTGGGTCGGGTTGCTGATCGTGTCGAGCAGAGGATAACGGGTCATCGATGATCTATCCTGCATGGAAACTTGGCGGAGCGGCACAAGCAGTGGTCGGCAGCGGCACGCTTCAGAACTTGCGCCGGGTGATGAAGTCGGTCAGTTCGACGAGGCGACGGCTGCGTTCGGCAAAGACGCCCAGGGCTTCGACCGCCTGCTGCTGCAGGTCGGCCGCCAGCTGGCGGGTTCGTTCCAGACCAAGCAGGCTGACGTAGGTCGGTTTGGCGGCTGCCGCGTCCTTGCCGGCGGTCTTGCCCAGCGTGGTGGTGTTGGACGTGCAGTCGAGGATGTCATCGACGATCTGGAAAAGCAGGCCCGCCCGTTTGGCGAAACGATCGAGCGATTCGCGTTCGCCTTCGCTCAACGCTCGGCCGCAGAGCGCGCCGAGCAGTACGGCTGCCCTGATCAGGGCGCCCGTCTTCAGCGCGTGCATCATCTCGAGTTCGGGCAGGCAGAGACTCTGGCCAACTGCTGCGAGGTCGATCGATTGACCGCCAGCCATGCCGCACGAGCCACTGGCGCGGGCCAGCAGGCGGATCATTTCGAGCTGTCGTTCGCTGCCGCCCGGCAACTCGCGTGCGAGAATCTCGAACGCGAGTGACTGCAGGCTATCGCCGACGAGCAGTGCGGTCGCCTCGTCGTATTCGACATGGCAGGTCGCCCGCCCCCGCCGGAGAACGTCGTTGTCCATGCACGGCAGGTCGTCATGAACCAGCGAATAGCTGTGGATCAGCTCGACCGCGCAGGCCACGACCTCCAGCCTCTCCGGGGCGGCTTCGCTGAGCTCGCCAGCAGCAAAGGCGAGCAAGGGGCGAACCCGCTTGCCGCCGCCCAGGCTGGCGTAGCGCATGGCCTGATGCAATCGGGCGGGGATCGCTTCGCCGGAGGGCAGAAAGCGCGTCAAGCTGGCTTCCACCCGCGCCTGGACGCTGCGCATCCAGTCGGTGAATGACGACTCGCCTTGCCCTGGCGCCAGGTCGTCGACGCTGTTCATCGGGCCTCACCGCTGCTGCCGGCAAAATCGCGCAAGCTTCCGTTGTCGAGAATCTGGATCTGGCGCTCGGCTTCGCTCAGTTGTTGGTGACACAACTTCAGCAACTCGCTGCCTCGCCGGTACGCGGCAAGCGATTCGTCGAGAGCCAGGCGTCCTCCTTCCATGCGCTCGACGATCTGCTCAAGTTGGGCGAGCGCCTCCTCGAACTTGAGTTCGTGCAAATCGACGGCTTCCTGGGACGACGGCTCGCGGTTGCCTGCGGTCACTGATCTTGCTCCTGAGCATCGGCGGGCTTCGCCGGAAACCGCCGAAAATAGCCTATAAGCGTGCATCCGGTCAAATGGAAAGCGCGTCGAGCAGCCGCCTGGCAATTGCGTGTGCGTTTGCTGCGCGGCAGGCGGCGACGTGCGCGTTCGCCTGGATCAAGGGCTACAGGCTTGGTGCGGCGCGGGCGAAATCTCGCCGCGCCTTCTAGCTATTCGCCCAGTCGATGATCGGCTGCCACTGCTCGACATCACGCGCTGCGCGCGATGGGGTAAGGTCGAAAATCGTCATGCCGAGCATTGTCGTCTGGACGTAAAGCTGGGTGTTGCGCAGATAAGCGAGGACGGGAACGTCGAACCTGGCGAAGAAGTGCTCGAGTTCGGTGGCTGAGCGCGTGCGCGGGTCTACGCGCATTCCGACGACGGCAACGAACGCATTTTCGTTGCGCACGGCCTTCTCTTCGAGCAAGGCAGCCAGGAAGTGGCGCGTTGCCAGCATGTCGAAGAGCGAGGGCTGTACCGGCACGAGGACGCGATTGACCTGTTTGACGACGGTATCGAGAGCCCGGCCGTGCAGGCCGGCCGGCGTATCGAGGACGACGTGCGTCGTTCCCTTCGGCGGTTTGGCCGTCTTCCCCGGTTCGATTTCCCAGTTGCGAATCTTCGGCAGCGCTTCGGGCCGCAGGCGCAGCCATTCACGTGACGATTGCTGGCGGTCGACGTCGCCTAACATGACGCGATGACCGCTGCGTGCAAGGTGACCGGCGAGATTGATCGCCAGCGTCGATTTGCCCGAACCGCCCTTGGGATTGGCAACCAGGAAGGATCTCATCGTTTCTTGTCCTCGTCATGGATCGCGGCCAAGCGCCGCAGCTTCTCGCGAACCAGGTTGATGTGTTCGCGCAAAGTGTAAAGCAGATCGGTAAAAGCCAGTGGAATATTGCGCGTGCTGGCGTCGTCCTCGATGCGCTCGAGACGTTCGACGTAGCTCTGATGGGAAAGCGGGTCGTAGGCAGTACGCAGCTCGTTTTCCAGAAACTTCAGGTCGCCGTAGCAGCGGTAGATTTTCGAGCGCACACGCCAGGTGTAGATCGTCGGGGCGAATTTGAGGAGCGGCAGCGAGATCATGACGAGCGGCAGAATCATGACGAACATGCGCTCGACGAGAACGGCGAGCGAAAACGGCAGGTAGCGCTGGAGAAACGGTGGCCCCGACTTGTAGTAGCGCTGCGCGTCCGGCGAGAGCAGGAAACTCTGGTCCTTGTAGGTCGGGAATTCGCCGGCGCGCTGGAAGAATCCCCCTTTGCCGTTGACCTCGGTCATCGCCTGCAGCAGCAGTGTTGCCAAAGCCGGATGCAGGTCGTCGCGCACGACGACGTTGGCCGTCGTTGCCAGGAGAACGGTATCGCGTGGCGGCAGGTCGCGTACCAGATCGACGACGCCGCGCGGCAGAACGATCTTCGACAGGAAAGGGAAACGGCGCAGGTAGGCGTCGGCCTGACTGAAACTGACCACGCGCAGACCAGGCGAACGCAGCATGACCTGGACCACCGGGGCTTCCTGGGCGGCGACGATGAATGCGGCGTCGATCTCGCTCTGCTGCAGCGCTTCGGCCGCGGTCAGCCCGGCCAGCGGAACCAGATTCGGGCTGTTCGGCTTGATGTCGTTGGCTTCGAGCAATTGCAGCGCAAGGCCGCGGATGCCGCTGCCCTCTTCACCGACGGCGATGCGCCGGCCTTCGAGCTGATACAGCCGGTCTACGCGCTGCTCATTACGGTAGAAGACCCAGACCGGTTCGTAGGACACGCTGCCGAGCGAGAGCAGAGCGCGCGGGCGTTCGTCCTCGTTCTCGGCCGGCGGGACGATGCCGCCCTGGACAAAGGCGACATCGGCTTCGCCGCTTTCCAGCCGCTTGAGGTTCTCGTACGACCCGGCCGAGGTGCGCACCTCGAGGGTGATTCCCTTCGCTGCGAGCAGCGCCGCGTAACGCTGCGCGTACGCGTAGTAGGCGCCGGTATCGCTGCCGGTACTGATCGTTACCCGCCGCGGCGGCTCGGGCGCGACGAACTGATAGGCGACGAGCAGGCCGACTGCGGTCAGGAGGACGATCGGCCACGCCGTTGCCAGCATGTAGCGCACCGCCACCAGGCGAGCGCGCAAGCGCTCGATCACGGCAGCAGGATGGTCGATCCGGTCAGTCTGCGGGCTTCCAGGTCACGATGCGCCTGCGCGACTTCGGCCAACGGGTAGCTCTGGTTGACTTCGATCCGCAGCTTGCCGGAGGCGACGGCCTCGATCAGCGCGCCGCCCAGTTCGAGCAGGTCGGCGCGTTTCGCCGTGTAATGCATCAGCGTCGGTCGCGTCAGGAAGAGCGAGCCCTTCTGGGCCAGGAGCAGCGGGTCGAAAGCCGCCACCGGGCCGGAAGCATTGCCAAAACTGACCAGCATGCCGCAGGTACGCAGACTGTCGAGCGAGCCGGCAAAGGTGTCCTTGCCGACCCCGTCGTAGACCACGGCAACGCCTTCGCCGCCGGTGATTTCGCGTACTCGGCTGACGAAGTCTTCGCGCGTATAGTCGATCACGTGGTCGCAGCCGTGCGCCGCCGCCAGCGTCGCTTTGGCCGCGTTCGACACCGTGCCGATGGCCGTGGCGCCCAGCGCCTTCGCCCACTGGCAGGCGATCAGGCCGACGCCGCCAGCCGCGGCGTGGATGAGGACCGCGTCGCCGGCTTTCACCGGGTAGGTGCGCAGCAGCAGGTAGGCGCTGGTCAGACCCTGCAGCATCATTGCCGCCGCGGTGTGAAAGTCGATCGTCGCCGGCAATTTGAGCAGGCGGTCGGCCGGCAGGCAGCGCTCCTGGCTGTAGGCACCGACCGGCCCGCCAGCGTAGGCGACGCGGTCGCCGGCTGCCAGATCGCTTACCGCACTGCCGACGGCAACGACGACGCCGGCGGCTTCCAGGCCGAGCCCACTTGGTTGCGGCAAGGGGTAAAGGCCACTGCGGTGATAGATGTCGATGTAGTTCAGGCCGACCGCCGCGTGCCGTACGCGGGCTTCGTGCGGGCCGGGTTCACCGACCGGCACTTCCTCCCAGGACATGGCTTCCGGCCCACCGGGGTGTTGCAGACGAATGGCAAATGGCATGGCGGATCCCTCCTTAGACGTGGTCTGACAGTCTATGCGCCCGCCTGCTTCTTGAGCAAGTGAAAAAAAGAGTGTGTTGCTCGCCACTTGTGGTTCACCCGGAGGGTCGGTCCACAGGCTTGTCCACACAAACGGTGGGAAAGCGGCGTAGGGTGCGGCTCCTTTTTCACAGTTGGTCGGGGTGCATGGCGGCCGCCGGAGCTCATGTCGCCGTCAGCTTGGCGGTCGCCAGGTGCAGCCATTTCATGCCGTGCTCGGCGAAGTTCACCTGGGCCCGCCCATCGCTGCCGGAACCTTCGAGGGCAACGACGACGCCGTTGCCGAAGCGTGCGTGGTGTACGCTGCGACCGATGCGCAGACCCCCGATCGTACGTGCCTGTGGCCAGGTCGCGCTGCCGCCGCGGACTGGCGACAGGCGGCCGTTGGCGGTGCTCGGCCGTTCGACGCGGCGCAGCAACGCGGCCGGCAGTTCGTCAAGAAACAGCGAAGGCAGACACTCGCGCCTCTGCCCGTGCAGCATGCGCTGCTGGGCGTAGGTCAGATAGAGCTGGCGCCGGGCACGGGTGACGGCGACGTACATCAGTCGGCGTTCTTCCTCGATCCCTTCGCCAGCGCGCGCCGCGTTTTCGTGCGGGAACAGACCCTGCTCCAGACCGGTGATGAAGACCACGTCGAACTCCAGGCCCTTGGCCGCGTGTACGGTCATCAACTGGACCGCCGCCTGACCGTCGCCAGCCTGATGCTCGCCGGCTTCGAGCGACGCGTGCGCGAGGAAGGCGGTCAGCGGGTCAGCGCCGGCGACGGACTGGCCGTCATCGCTTGCCTCGCCGTCGTCACCTTCGTCGGCGAGGAAAGCGGTCGCCGCATTGAGCAATTCGTCGAGGTTGGCGAGCCGGTCGCGGCCTTCACGGTCGTTCAGGTAGTGCTGGCGCAGGCCGCTTTGCTCGATCGCCAGCTCGACGACTTCGGCCAGCGGGCGGCCTTGCGCCTGCGCACGCAATTGCTCGAGCAGCGCGGTGAACTTCGCCGTCGAACTGCCGGCTTTGCCGGGCAGGCCGGCGGCCGCGCGAAAAAGGCTGGTGTTGGCCTGCCGTGCGGCCTCGGCCAGGACTTCGATACTGCGGCTGCCAATGCCGCGCGGCGGGAAGTTGACGACGCGCGCGAATGCGGTGTCGTCGTCGGGATTGGCGATCAAGCGCAGGTAGGCGAGGGCGTGCCTGATTTCCTGGCGATCGAAAAAGCGCAGGCCGCCGTGCACGCGGTAGGCTACGCCACGCGTATAGAGCTCGTGCTCGAGGACGCGCGACTGCGCATTCGAGCGATAGAGCAGGGCGATCTGGTCGCGCGCGATTCCGCTGCCGACGAGCGCTGCAATCTCGGCGACGATGAAGCGTGCTTCGTCGTCGTCCGACCAGCCGGTGAACACCCGGATCGCTTCGCCAGCGCCGGCTTCGGTCCACAGCTTCTTGCCCAGGCGGCTGCGGTTTTGCTGAATCAGCGCGTTGGCCGCGTCGAGAATGTTGCCGTGCGAACGGTAGTTCTGTTCGAGCCGGATGACCTCGGCCAGTTGGAACTCGCGCTGCAGGTCGCGCATGTTGCCGATCTCGGCGCCGCGAAAGGCGTAGATCGACTGGTCGTCATCGCCGACGGCAAAGAGACACGCGCCGGCGCCCTCGGGTGTGACGTTGCCGTGTCCCGCGAGGAGTTTCAGCCACTCGTACTGTAGGCGATTGGTGTCCTGGAATTCGTCGACCAGGATGTGGCGAAACCGCGCCTGGTAGTGGTGACAGAGGGGTTCATTGCGGCGCAGCAACTCGTCGGCGCGCAGCAGCAGTTCAGCGAAGTCGACCACGCCTTCGCGCTGGCACTGCGCTTCGTACGCGGCGTAGAGCTCGACGCGCCGACTGGTATATTGATCGTAGGCTTCCGCCTGCGCTGCGCGTACGCCTTGTTCCTTGTGCGCGTTGATGAAATGCATCAGCTCGCGCGCCGGGTAGCGCTCCTCGTCCACGCCGAGGTTCTTGAGCAGGCGCTTGATCGCCGAGAGCTGATCGGCCGCATCGAGAATCTGAAACTGCGCCGGCAAGCCGGCTGCCTGGTGGTGGGCGCGCAGGAGACGGTTGCACAGGCCGTGGAAGGTTCCGATCCACATGCCGCGCGGGTTGATCGGCAGCATTGCGGCGAGACGCATCAGCATCTCCTTCGCCGCCTTGTTGGTGAAGGTGACCGCCAGGATGCCGTGCGGGCCGACTTGCCCGCTGGCTATCAGCCAGGCAATCCGTGTGGTGAGGACGCGCGTCTTGCCGCTGCCGGCGCCGGCCAGGATCAGCGCATGCTGCGCCGGCAGCGTGACCGCCGCGAGTTGCGGCGGATTGAGATGGGCGAGCAGGTCGGACATGGATCTCGATCAGGCATTCAGGCAAGCCACGATTATAGCCGCCGACCACGCGCCCGCCCGGCGCAATGCGATAATGCCGGGCGGCCTTGCGGTTGATCCACATCAATGCCGGCGTCAAGGCCGTATCCTCTAATACGTTGTCTTGCACCGCTGGTCTTGCTCATGTTTCGTCTTTCCCAGTACATGCACGAACTCGTCGCTCCGGTTGCCGTTGGCCCGAAGCGCAATCCGCCGGCGCCGGTGGTGATCTGGAATCTGATCCGGCGCTGCAACCTGACCTGTCGGCACTGCTACTCGATTTCTGCCGACAAGGATTTCCCGGGCGAACTGACGACGGACGAGGTGTGCTCGGTGATGGGCGACCTGCGGCGTTTTCGCGTCCCGGTACTGATTCTCTCCGGTGGCGAGCCCCTGCTGCGCACGGATCTCTTCGCCATCGCCCGGCAGGCGAAGAGCATGGGTTTCTACCTTGCCCTGTCTTCGAACGGCACGCTGATCGACGCCGCGAACATCGCCCAGATCGCCGTTTGCGACTTCGATTACGTGGGCGTTTCGCTGGACGGCATCGGCCCGACGCACGATCGCTTCCGGCGTCTGCCCGGCGCCTTCGACGCCGCGCTGACGGGCATTCGCCTGTGCCGCGACCGCGGCCTGAAGATCGGCGTCCGCTTCACGCTGACCCAGGACAACGCGCACGATCTGCCGCGCGTGCTCGATCTGGTCGACGACGAGGGCATCAACCGCTTCTACTTCTCGCACCTGAACTACGCTGGCCGCGGCAATACCAACCGGCGCGACGACGCGCAGCATCGCTTGACGCGCTGGGCGATGGATCTGCTCTTTGCGCGCTGCGCAGAACACGTCCAGCGCGGAATCGACAAGGAATTCACCACCGGCAACAACGATGCCGACGGCGTCTATTTTCTGCACTGGGTCGAGCGACACTTCCCCGCTCAGGCGGCGCACATGCGCGCCCGGCTCGTCCAGTGGGGTGGCAATGCTTCTGGCGTCAATGTGGCCAATATCGACAACCAGGGGCACGTGCATCCGGATACGATGTGGTGGCACCATGACCTCGGAAGCGTTCGTCAGCGACCCTTCTCGGCGATCTGGAGCGACCTCTCCGATCCGCTGATGGCGGGGCTGAAACGCGTTCCGCGCCGCGTGACAGGCCGTTGCGGCGAATGTCGCCACTTCGACATCTGCAACGGCAACACGCGCGTCCGTGCCTATCAGTTGACCGGCGACGCCTGGGCCGAAGACCCCGGTTGCTATCTTGACGACGACGAGATTGGCCTCGTCTCAGCTCCGGCAACGGCGACCTCCCGGCGTCGCATCACCTTGCGGAGCCTGTGATGAAGCTTTTCCGATCCCTGGTCATCGTCTGCCTTGCCAGCCTGTTTGCCGGCGCGCTGCCAGCCGCCGCCGGCGACGCCGCCGCCCTCTATCAGGAGCATTGCGCCGCATGTCATGGCGAGCGGCGGCTGGGGGGTATCGGTCCAGCCCTGCTGCCCGAGAACCTCGAACGACTGCGCCAGCCGGAGGCGCTGAGGGTCATCCGCGAAGGGCGGACGGCCACCCAGATGCCGGCCTTCGGCGACAAGCTGAGCAGCGCCGAAGCGCAGCAACTGGTCGAACTGATCTACGCGCCAGTCGTCCCCGCACCGTTCTGGGGAGAGCGCGAAATTCGCGCCTCGCATGTCGTCGATCGCCGGGCCGCCGCGTTGCCGGCGCGGCCGGCGGCTGCGTTGGACGGTGTCGACCCGCTCAATCTTTTCGTCGTCGTCGAAACGGGCGATCACCACGTTTCGCTGCTCGACGGCGACAAGCTGGAACGTCTGCACCGCTTTCCCAGCCGCTATGCGCTGCACGGCGGCCCGAAATTCTCGCCGGACGGACGCTTCGTCTATTTTGCTTCGCGCGACGGCTGGATCAGCAAGTTCGATCTCTATCACTTCGTCGTCGTCGCCGAAATCCGCGCCGGGCTCAATACGCGCAATGCCGCAGTTTCGGGCGACGGCAAGTGGGTGATGGTCGGCAACTATCTGCCGCACAGCCTGGTCGTGCTCGATGCCGCCGACCTTTCCCTGGTCAAGATCATTCCCACCGTCGATGCCTCGGGCAAGAAGACGTCGCGCGTTTCGGCGGTCTACGATGCGGCGCCGCGCAAGAGCTTCGTCGCGGCGCTGAAGGACGTTCCGGAAGCCTGGGAGATCAGCTACGATCCGCAAGCGCCGCCGATCGCCACCGGACTGGTGCACGATTTCCAGTACATGGAAGGCGCTTTCACGCCGGCCATGTTCAACCCGCGCCGCATCCTGTTGCAGGACTATCTTGACGACTTCTTCTTCACGCGCAGCTACGACGAGATTCTCGGCTCGTCGCGTACAGCCAGCAAGGGACAGGTGATCCATCTCGACGTGCGGCGCAAGATTGCCGATCTCGATCTGCCCGGCATGCCGCATCTGGCGTCCGGGATTACCTGGAACTGGCGCGACGCCGAGGGTCGGCAGCGAACGGTGATGGCCTCGCCCAATCTGAACGAAGGCGTGGTCAGCGTGATCGACCTGGAGACCTACCAGACGGTGAAACAGATCAGAACCCTGGGACCGGGTTTCTTCATGCGCAGCCACGAGAACAGCCGCTACGCGTTTACCGACTCGATGATGAGCAAGGAACACCGGAACACGCTGCAGGCGATCGACAAGGAGACGCTGGAAGTCGTCGGGCAGATCCGGGCCGCGCCCGGGCAGACGCTGGCGCACGTCGAGTTTACCCGCGACGGTCGCTACGCGCTGGCCAGCCTGTGGGAAATGGACGGTGCGCTGGTCGTCATCGACAGCCGGACGCTGCGCGAGGTGAAGCGGATTCCGGCCCGGAAACCGGTCGGCAAGTACAACGTATGGAATAAAATATCGCGCTCTGAAGGGACCAGTCACTGATCGGGGTCGCGGCTTGCCCCGCACTGGAAAGGAAGGACGAGCGACCTGCCGATGAAACAGAAAACCACTCTTTGCCAGCGATGTTTGCTGCTTGTCAGCCTCTGCCTGTTCTGCGCCAGCGGTTGGGCGGTACCGAAAGCTGCCGAGACGGAAGACGATCAAGTTGGCTTCAGCGACGCCGTCGCGCCACCGCGTACCGCCGGCAAAACACGTGCCTTGCCACCACCGGTGGCTGCCGGCACCCGCGTCAAGTCGGCCGGAAAGCCGGCGCGGCAAGGCGGTAAGCGCGTTGCCGCAAGCAGCGGCAAGCCGCGTCAGGCGACGGTTCGCCCGGGTAAGCGCTTGGCTGCCGTCGGACAACCGAGCGCTGCCGCCGGCAAGCCGGTGCACGCGAGCGCGGGCAGGACGGCTCGCCCGCTGCCCGCGCCAGCGGTTCGGCCGACCACGCGTGGCGCGCCGAACCGGGCCAGTTTGCGCAGGATGTAGTCGGAGATATCGTCGTCAACAGAGGATCGCCGTCGCCGCACCGACTCGCCTCGGACCCGCGAACGGTCGCCGCCTTGCCTGCCGACACCCTTGAATTGACGCGGAGTTTGTCATGTACAGCTGGGTATTTTTTGCCGTCGGTCTGCTCGTGTCGCTGGCTCCGGCGAGCGCGGCCGATTTGCCGCGTATCGAGTTGACCGCCGGCTTCTACCGCATCGAAGCCGAAGTCGCGGCCGACGATCCGGCGCGCATGCAAGGCTTGATGCAGCGGCGCAGCCTGCCGCCCAATCAAGGCATGCTGTTCGTGTTTGCGCAGGCGGATCAGCATTGCATGTGGATGCGCAACACCTACCTACCGCTGTCGGTGGCTTTTCTCGACGAAGAGGGGCGGATTCTGAACATTGCCGACATGCAGCCGCAAACCGACGACAACCACTGCGCAGCAAAAGCGGCGCGCTACGCGCTGGAAATGAATCTGGGCTGGTTTTCCAGCAAGGGAATCAAATCCGGCAGCCGCATTCTGGGAGTGGAAAAATCTCCCCGGCCACGCTAAGCGAGGGCAACGTAGCCGTCTGTCCGCGATGACCAGGGTTCGCCAACCGGTCTGGCGCAGCAAGCTGCGGCGCACGAACGACAACTTGGCGCTGCGCAACTGGCTGGCTGACCGCGGATCGCTGACCGCGCGTATTCAGAAAAAGGGCCAGTTTGCCGTGCAGGTTCTGCGTCAGGGGCTCGGCCAGCCGACGCCCGACGAAGCTGCCGCGCTCGAGATCCAGCCTGGCCAGCGGGTCTGGGTGCGCGAAGTCGCCCTTTTCTGTGACCAGGCGGTCGTCGTCTTCGCGCACACCGTCCTTCCCCGGCGACCGCGTGGCCCGTTGCGCATTTGGTTGGCGCGTCTGGGCAACCGCTCGCTGGGCGCGCTGCTTTTCGCGCACGCCGGATTCGTGCGCGGTCCGATGCACTTCCGGCGGCTTGATCGACGCGACCTGCTCTTCGCCGCGGCGCTCCGCGCGCTGGAGGTCGGCGGAGAGAATCCGCAAGCGCTTTGGGCACGTCGCTCGCACTTCTCCTTCGGCTGCCAGACGGTGCTGGTGACTGAGGTCTTTTCACCGCGCATCACGCAACTGTAGGCGCTGAGGCGGCGGCTTGCCAGGCGGCTGACGCACGCAGTCAATGCATCTCTTGCCCGCGCCAGGCGGCTTCGTGCGCAAGGCTCAGGGTTTAGGCTTGCCGGTGTCCGCCTCGCGCGCTGTCTGATAGCCGCTCAATTCCATGAATCCGACTCCGGTATGGGAGCCGCTCACCTTCACCGCGCCTTCCCAATAGACGTTCATCGTCGTCGTCAATGCGTTGAACTGGCTCCAGCGGATCACCGGGTCTACCTTCAAGTTCAGGCCCTTGGCCGGGATCGAAATCGTCCAGTCCATCGGATAGACGGTTGCCGTCGAAGGGCTCTTCCAGCTTCCGCGCGCGTTGGTGGCAAAATCGCTGCTCGCCAGACCTTCTGCCTTGCCCTCCTTGGCGTAGGTTCCCATGCGCAGCACCGGTCCACCCTGGCGGTCGAAGAGTTCGAAGATCATCAGGTCGGCGCCATCGGCCAGTTGCAGCGCAAACCAGTTCCAGCGCAGCTTCGCCGCCTCGAAGTCGCCCCACTGGTGGTCGAACCAGATCTCGCCGCGCACCGTCTTCGCCGTTCCGCCGATGCTCAGCGTCCCCTGTGCGCTCATTCGCGGCCGTGAGGTGTAATAGCTCTTACCGGCCGCGCCGAAGTCGAGCAGCCCGGCGACCGGGGTTCCCGGGACCTGGTGGAGGACTGGCGGCTGGCTGTCGTTCATTTGCACGTCAAGCCGGAAGTCCTTGCCCGCCATCTTCGCCGCATGCTGCGCCCCGCTCCCGCGCAACTGCCACTCGCCATACGAGAAGGCGAAGCCGTCACGCTGTGTGTCCGCCGGCACGCCCGCGGTGCGTGCCTGTTCGGTATAGAGTTTTTCGCTTTGATGATCGAGCAGCGAGCCGTGGAAGACGGTGTGCGTCAGCGCTCCCCGGCGCACGAAAGCAGCCATGTGGAACGAGTAGCGCTCGCCCGACTCGGTCTGCAGGTGGCCGCTGTAGTACCACCACTCGGTGAGCTGTTCGTGCAGGGCGTCGTCGGCCGGCAGCTTCACCGGCTGCGGAGTGGCGCTCGCTGCCGCCGCTGGCGGCTCGCTGCCAAGGCTGATCGCGGGCAGGCCGTTCGATGGCTTGTCAACGCGAACGAAAAGAACCCAGAGAACGACGAGCAGCGCGACTATCCAGCCAGCGATCACCAGCCAGCGGTAACGCCGGAACCAGCGGGCCGACCCGGGCCGTGCTTTGCCGCGCGCACCGTGCCTTCCCCGATAGTTGTTGTTCTCCATAGCTTCTTTCCCTCTACCTGGCGAGCCGTGCACTCAGCCGTTTCGCCGACAGCAAGGCGTGCCGGATTCACTCGACCTGGCGCGCGACCAAGGGTGAGCCCAGGAGTCGGCGCGCACTGCGCGGATAGACTTCAGTGTAGTCGGCCACGCCCGTCAGGTCCGTGAGATGGGTCACGTCCGGCTGTCGATCCGTTGCCGAGCGCGACAACTCGCCAGTAGACGCGACTGATGAGAGACTCCGGCGGCAGCGCGAGGTTCAGCCCGCGGGCACGCCGCCGAGCGATTCGTCAGCGCATGTATAATGGCCGCCAGGTACCCCCATGAATCGTCACCAAGAACCGAAGCCTCTTTTCCCGGTAGCCGAGGTGGCCGCCGTTCCAGTCTTTGAAGCCAAGATCATTCCGCCCGAGCAGCTTGCGCGGCGGGCGGCGGCGCTGCCGCGCCCGCTCGTGTTCACCAACGGCTGTTTCGACCTGGTCCACCGCGGGCACGTCACGCTGCTCGCGCAGGCGCGCGCGCTGGGTGCGGCGCTCATCGTCGCGCTCAATTCCGACGCGTCGGTCAGGCGCCTGGGCAAGGGCGACGACCGGCCGGTGAACGCGTTGGCCGATCGGCTGGCCGTCATCGCTGCGCTCGAGTCGACCACGCTGCTCACCTGGTTCGACGAGGACACGCCGCTGCAGCGCATCCTCGAATGTCGTCCGGACGTCCTCGTCAAGGGAGGCGACTGGCCGGTCGACACGATCGTCGGTAGCGCCGAGGTCAGATCCTGGGGCGGCAGCGTGCGCTCGCTGCCTTTTCGGCACCAGGTGTCGACCACCGCGCTCCTGGCAAGAGTCCGCCAGCACTGACCGGTGCGGGCAAAGCACCCGACGCCGGTCGAAAACGAGCTTCAGGTTCCCAGCGCGCTCTTCAGCGAAGCAACGTCGTTCAGCGACTCGGAACGCAGCGCGCGCACGACGTCTGTCTCGAGCAGCTTGTCGATCGGTGTGCGGTGGTCTTCGGCGGGCGCGAACCGCGGGTCGCGCCAGCTCTGTTCGACGCCCGCCAGTCGGTTGGCGATGAAGAGGACATCGGCCAGCGAGTCGACCTTGCTGATCGAACGCTCACTTTCGTGTTCCTGAACGAGTATCAGCAGCTCGTCCGGCATGCCCATCGCGGCGAGCAGCGCGTGCCCGATTTCGGCGTGCCAGCGGACGAGCAACTCGTGCAGCATGGCCGGATCGGCAATCATCTCGGGAAAGCTGGCTGTTCGGTAGAGCAGATAAAAGACGCCAATGTCATGCACCAGCCCGGTGAACATCGCCTCGTCAGGGCTGGTCCGGGTGAGTCGGCGAGCGAGCACGCGGCACAGTGCGGCGACATGGATGGAGTGTTCCCACAAGCGGCGCGAAAGCGCTTCGAAAGGCGCCATCTTCTTCGAACCGAGGAGTTGTTCCATCGCTACGGCAAACGAGACACTGCGCACCGCTTCCATGCCGACGATCGAAATCGCGTTGTTGACATCGACGACCTTGCGTCGCGTACGATTCAGCGCGGCCGAATTCGCCAGGCGGATGATCTTGGTGCTCATCAGCGGCTCGGCGCTGATCAGGGCGGCCAACTGCTCGATCGACAAATGCGGGCTTTTCAGCGCGGTGCGCACGCGAAAGGTGATGTCGAGAAAGGTTGGAAACGATATCGATTCGCCCGAGAGGTCGCGCGCGATGTCTTCGAGGATGCTAAAAGTCAATTGGTCGTTCATTCTGTTCTGCCTTCAGGTTCTCTGCCCAGGGCGCAGCGCTTACCGGCGGGCGGCGACATCCGGCGGGCACGTCGAAGGATGGAATTCTGCCTGAAACTGAGGCTCACGTTCCAGGCAGCGTTTCGGCGGGCAGTTGCAGGCGTTCAAGCAAGGCTTCGTGACTGATCCGCAAGAGCGCCTGAATGGCGGCGAAATCGTCGGGCAGGGCGGCGTCGGTCCAGCCGTTGAGCGAGTGCCGGGCAAGATTGACCGCCAGACGTACGTTCTGCACGCGCGGCAGGTGGGCGTTTGCGTCGTCGATCAGGGTCGTGAGTAGTTCGGGAAGGTGCCAAGCGTGGCAGAGCGCCAGTTGCAGCGCGCTGAGCGGAAACCCCAGCATTTCCTGCTGCACGACAGCGCTGCGCAGGGTCTTGTCGGCGAGCAGGCGCGAACGGATGGCGATTGCCTGGGCCGGCGCGTAACACCAGAGAAGAATCTCGGCCAGGTCGTGCAGCAGAGCGGCGACAGCAACCTCCTCGATGTTCAGGTCGTGCCGCACGTAGGCCCAGTCGCGCGCGTAACGCGACGCGCGTTGGGTGCGCAGGATGACCTGCAGCACCCCGAGCAGGGCGATCGGATGTGTCTTCAGCGTAAGCTCGATGGTCGGCAGATTGTCGAACTCGCGAAAGAAGGGCTCGACGCCGAGCATCATGATGGCGCCGCCAATCGTCGTGATGTCGCGATGCAGGTGCCGGCCACCGAAGGACTGAATATAGGCGAGCACGCGCACCGCCAGCAGCGGATCCTGGAAAACGATGTCGCTGATTTGGCGGCTGCTGACGCGGTCGGCACAGCCGCGCGCCTCATCGAGTTGGCGAACCGTCTGGCGCAGCACCGGCAGTTCGACGCTGCTGAAGAACTCCAGCCAGGCGGCAATACCGGCACTACCAGATGGCGGTGGGGGTGTAAGCATCGATGTCGTCTCGGGCGAGAAAGCGGTCGCGAGCCGGGCGGAACGACGTGCGTCGATCCGCCCCGTGTGGTCAGAGCTCATCAACGACCCCCGACGCGGCCAATCTGCGCCTTTCCGCGCGCACGCCGCATATCCTGGCCCGTTCGTCGCAATTTCGTCGGCAGCTCTCAGGCTATGGTAGTCGCCGCCGGCCGCCCTCGCAAGTCGCTCGCCGGAACTCGGCTGCGCGGCGCGCTGGTCGGGTATCGCCCAAGGCAACTCAGAAGCGCTCGTCACGCCGCAAGTAACGCCACTTTCCCGGCGGCAGCTTGCCCAGCGGGACGCTACCGATGCGCACCCGTTTGATCTCGCAGAGCGGCAGCGCCAGTAGCTCGCACATCTGCTGTATCTGCCGCCGCCCATTGTCATGCACGACGAAGCGCAACTGCTGTTCGCTCAGCCGTGAAACCTGGACACGCGTCAGCCTGATACCATCGACAGTCAGTCCATGTTGCAACCGATCGAGACCCTGGTCATCCAGTTCGCCGACGAAGCGCACGTGGTATTCCTTTTCCCAACGCGAGGAACGGCCGACCAATTGGCGCGCGGTATTGCCGTCCTGGGTGAACACCAGCATTCCGCATTCGTCGGGCGCGAGTTTTCCGGCCAGTGCCAGGCCGCGCAGATGCGTCGGCGCAAAACGCCTGAGTGCGCGGTCCTCGCTCCAGTGGTTGTCCGCCCGAATGATCTCGCCCGGCAGCACGCGTTCGTCGAGTTCGTCGGCTGCTGGCGTCGGTTGCGCCTGGTTGAAAACGATGGTGATTGCTTCGCTGCGGTGTTGACTGGCCAGCGGATGGATTTCTATCCGGGCGTTCGGGTGCGCGCGCGCGCCGAGCCGCGCGACGACCTTCCCATCGACACTGACCCAACCGTTCTCGATCCACTCGTCGGCTTCGCGACGCGAACAAAGCGCCAGACGGCAAACGAGTTTGGCCAGCCGTGGGGTTTCCCGGCCGGCGCTCACGGGCGCTTCAGCCGGCCGGCTCGGGCGAGTCGGCTGTTCGGCGGAAGGCGACAAGCGGGCGCTTGCTGGGCGCGCTGTGCTGGGCGTGGTCGGTGGCGCCGGCGACTCGGCGATGGCCGGTTGCCGTGGCCTAGCTTCTTCGCGTGGCCTGACGGGTGTGGGGGGCAAGGCACGCGCGCCCGTGCTGCGCGCGATACCGCGCGGCGGGTGCAAGGGCGCGGGCTTGGCTGGCGCCTCCTCGGGCACCGGCGGCAACGCAGTCGGCGGTCGCGGGCGTGCGTGCTTGCTGGTCGGTGAGCCGCCACGAATCGGTTTGCGCGGTGCCAGCGCGTTCGGCCCGCGGGCAGGTCCGGCAGGCGCCGGCCGGGGGAGTTTCAGCGTTGGGCGAGGCATGGCGCGACCTTTCCTGGATCAAGCCAGTAGTCTACGCCAGAAAGGAGCGTTTGCTCAACGCATGGGTGGTGGTGGCGGCGCGCCGCGCGGCGGCGGTGGGGGCGGCGGCAGCATGGGTCGGTCGATCCGCGAACCGACCGCACTGCCCGGCGAGCTTGCACCGACCAGCGGAACCTTGTGGCCGTGCGCGTACATGCACTGCAGGTAGTTCTGGTCATAGCGTTGCTGCAGTTCGTACGCCGACGCGCGACTTGTTGCTGCGCCGCTCGTGCTGCCGGCGAGCAGACCGAAGCCGGCGCCGACCGCCGCGCCGCGCGAGCCGCCGACCGCCGCTCCGACGGTTGCGCCGACCGCTGTGCCGACGGCGGCGCTGGCGATTCCCGATTCGACGCCAGCCGCGCTCGGGTTGCTCGGGCCAATCGCCTGCCGGGCATAGTGCCGGCAAGCGGCGTCATCGCCGCGAAAGTGCTCGAACGATTGCCCGCGACCGGGTAGGCTCATGACGCTTGGTCCGTCCGGCGGCAGGATGACGCACGCGGCCAGGAAGGGAATGAGCAGGCAGGGGGTGTAACGGCTTGGTCGGTTCATGCTGGGCCTCTGGCGGCTATGTTGCGCATACGCTGCAGGAAGGATAGGCGGGTGGCCGGCGGTCGCGGCGAGCGGTCAACCAGACAACGTTTGCCCGGCCGATCGGCTGACCCGGAAAACGGCTCAAGTTGTTTGCCCGTGATGCCGTTTCTGATCAATGTGTCACGTGGTGAGTTTGCCGGGGCACCGACCCTGCCCGGCATGGTCGGCCAACGGCATCCGTTGTTTGCGTCTTGATCGGGTATGCTTGTCTGGTGCGCAGGTGTTCGCGCAACCGCGATTGCCAATGATATGGTTTAGACTGCTGCCATGCCGGAACATTCTGCCATTTCGGTCGCCAGCCTGGGCGACCTTGTCGAAGAGCAGGGCGCTTTGCCCGGCTTCGTTGTGCAGCGGGCGGACGGTCTGTATGTGCTGCGCTCTCGGCTCGATTCACCGGCCGCGTTCGTCCAGTTTGTCAACCGGGTAATTGACGCCGGCCTCTACTTTCACAACCTCGACTATGCACGCTTCGTCGAGCTGCTTTACGACGAAAAAGCGCGCGAGCCGGCGGAAGTCTTCCTTGCTTCGGGCGTGCGGCCTTTTGACCCGGTTCGCCGCACGCTGTACCACTCGCTGCGAGCCGACAACGACGAGGCAACGTTCCTTTTCGAGCCGATCCACGCGCTCGACGGTGAATTCGCACACAAGAATCGCCCGAGTGGCGGACACCAGCACGACGGGGAACGCATTATCCTCGACATCGACGAGTTCATCGCCTACGCCTGGGCCGAGGGCGTGCGCTATGGCATCGACCTTGCGGCGGTGAACGAGGGCTTCGAACTTGGCAAGCCCGAGAAGCGCGTCGTCGCGCGCAGCTTGCCTGCGCAAGCCGGAAAGGATGCTGAAATCCGTGAGCTGGCGCCTGGACTGCACCGCAACAACGCTCCTCGGCGGATGGTCAGCGGCCGGGTCGACCTGCGCCAGTTCGAGACACGCTACCCGCAAGTTGCCGCCAGCCTTCGCCTGGTGCAGAAGGTTCCGCGCAAGCCCGGTATCGATGGCCGCCTGATTTCCGGTGAAGTCGTCCCCGCCAGTCCGGCCAAGGACTTTGAACTGGCAAGCCTGGCGGGTCCCGGTACGCAGGTCAAGCGCGAGAAGGACGTCGAGTTTCTGGTGTCATCGGTGTGCGGCTTCCTCAGCGTGGACACGCAAACCAATCAGTTCTCGGTCGGCGACAAGATCGTCAGTCATGAAGGCGTCAGCACGCGCACGACGGGCGACCTATTGCTCACCGGCGAGGTCTACGAGCAGCACGGCGAAATCCAGGAGCAGCGCATCGTCCGTTGCCGGAGCATCACTGCGCATGCCGATGTCTTCGGTCATGTCCAGTCGATGGGTGGCATCGTGCATCTCAAGCACAACCTGGTGGGTGGCAGCGCGAGCAACGAGTTGGGGGACATCGTGGTCGATGGCGTGGCGTCCGGTGCGACACTTTCGGCCTTGAACGGCTGCATCACGCTGCGCCGGGCCGACAACTGCGTCATCCTGGCGCGCCGGGCGGTGATCGGCCAGGCGACTGCCTGTACGATCGTCGCCGACGAGCTGAACATCGACATCTCCGAAGCGTGCGCGGCCGCCAGCCGATGGCTGCACGTGCGCCTGAGCCGCTCGCGGCGCGAGATCGACAATGTCTTCCTGGTTCGCGTTCCTGATCTTTCGGCGCATTCGGCGCAGATCGCTACCATGCAGAAGCGGTTGGAGACTCTGCTGAAGATGATCGCTCAGCAGCGCGAAAAAATCACTGCCCTACGCGAGGAAAAAGAGCTTGCCAACTACCTTCGCCTGGCCGACAAGCTGCGCCGCAAGGAACTGACGCTGCGCCCGGAGCAGGAAGTGAGCTGGCGCCGTCTGTCCGGGCAGGTCGCCCCGGCCTTGAAAGCCCTGGCACAACTGTCGCAGTCGGTCACCGAGATGGACGCCGAGCAGGGGCGCATCAGGGTGAACGTCGCCGAGTTGATCGCCGAGCGCGACGCGTTGTCGGCCGGGATCGCCTGCAGCGTCGAGCAGATGGTTGACGAGACGCGCATCAGCACCTTCCTTTACCGGCCCGCCGATCCGCCGCTCAGCAGCCTGTCGAGCAAGGAACTGAAAGCGCGCCTGCTGCGCACCGACGCGGCGACGCGACTGCTCTTCGCCGACGCCAAGGGAAGTTTTGCCTGGAGCTATCAGGCGACGGCGAACTAGACCGCATGCGTGCGGCTGACCGGCGCCGCCCAGCCGGGCGGGCGAGCAACCCCAGCGTTCGCCACCGGATCAGCCCTCGGCCAAGCGCCGCGCGATATGCTCCAGCGCTTCTTCGATCTGGTCGATCAGAATCAGACAGAGGTCGCCGGGCCGAAGGTCGGCGAGGGCCGTGTCGATGGCCAGGAATTCGCCGCGAATCTCCAGCACGTCGGAGGTCCGGCTCGCCTCGGTCAGCCCCTCGCGTAACAAGGCGAGCACTTCGCCGTCGGCACGGCCGCGCTGGCATTGGTCCTGGTAAAGAATCACCCGATCGAAAGCACCGCCGAGGATTTCAGTCTGCCGGCGGATGTCCTGGTCGCGCCGATCACCGGCGCCGCTGATCACGACTGAACGCCGCCCGCTTCGCCCGGCGGGCATGTTTTCGATCGCCTCGACCAGCGCCTGGATCGCATCCGGATTGTGTCCGTAGTCGGCGATCAGCGTTGCCCCACGGTAAGTGAAGACGTTGAAGCGCCCGGGTGCGGTCTGCGCGTCGTTGACGAAGAGGCTGAGGCCAAGGCGTATTGTTCGCCAATCGACGCCAAGCGCCCAGGCTGCCGCCGTCGCCGCCATCGCGTTCTCGACCTGAAAGCCGATGGCGCCGTTCTGGGTGAGCGGGATCTCGCTCAGCGGAATCCGCTGCTCGATGCTCCCGGCCGAAGCGACGATCGCATCGCCATCGCGATAGACGACGCGCTTGCGCTGCGCGCGGTGCATCGCCATCACCGGGTGATGCCGGTCGGTAGCAAAGTAGATGACGCTGCCCGGGCACGAGTCGGCCATCCGCGCAACCATAGGGTCGGCGGCATTGAGGACGGCAACGCCGGTGGTCGGTTTGACGTTCTGTACGATGACGCGCTTGACCACCGACAAGTCCTCGACGGTGCTGATGTACGACAAGCCGCGGTGGTCGCCGAGACCGATATTGGTCACCACGGCAACGTCGCAGCGATCAAAGCCCAGGCCCTCGCGCAGCACGCCGCCGCGCGCCGTTTCGAGGACCGCCGCGTCGACCTCGGGATGGAGCAGCACATTGCGCGCGCTTTTCGGCCCGCTGCAGTCGCCGGTATCGATCCGCCGGTCGCCGACGTAGACGCCGTCGGTCGTCGTCATCCCGACGCGCAGTCGTTGACGGCCGAGAATGCACGCGATCAGGCGCACCGTCGTGGTTTTTCCATTGGTTCCGGCGACTGCGACGAGCGGGATGCGTGCGTCATCGCCGGGGGTGAACATGCTGGCGATGATCGCTTCGCCGACCGGCCGCCCCTTGCCGAAGGACGGTTGCAGGTGCATGCGCAGGCCGGGTGCGGCGTTGATTTCGACGATGCCGCCGCCCTGTTCCTCAAGCGGTCGCAGGACGCTGTCGCAGACCACGTCGACACCGGCAATGTCGAGCCCGATCGTTTGCGCCGCAGCCACCGCGCGCGCGGCAAACTCGGGATGCACATCGTCGGTGACATCGGTCGCCGTTCCCCCGGTCGACAGGTTCGCGTTGTTGCGCAGGACGACACGCTGGCCGCGCGCCGGCACCGATTCGGGGGTCAGACCGGCAGCGCGCAGCAGCGCCAGGGCGACCTCGTCGAGGCGTATTCTGGTCAATGAAGTGGCGTGCCCTTCGCCGCGTCGCGGATCGCTGTTCACGCGGTCGACGAGCTGCCGGATGCTGTGCCGGCCGTCGCCCACGACGAGCGGCGGATCGCGCCGAGCGGCCGCGACGAGTTTGTCGCCGACGACGAGCAGGCGGTAGTCGTGGCCGGGCAGATAGCGCTCGACGAGCACTTCGTCACTGACCTCGGCGGCGATCGCGTAAGCCGCGTCGATCTGCTCGCGCGTGCTCAGGTTGACCGCGACGCCACGGCCCTGATTGCCGTCCTGCGGCTTGACGACGACCGGCAAACCGAGCTCGCACGCGGCCGCCCACGCGTCTTCGGCACTGAGCACCGGGCGGCCGACGGGAACCGGAACTCCGGCGGCGTGCAACAGGATCTTGCTCAGCTCCTTGTCCTGCGCGATCGATTCGGCAACCGCACTCGTGCGGTCAGTTTCCGCCGCCTGGATTCGTCGCTGCCGGCTGCCCCAACCGAACTGTACCATGCTGCCTTCGGTCAGGCGGCGAAAGGGAATATTGCGCGCCGCCGCGGCGTAGACGATCGCGCCGGTACTCGGCCCCAGCCGTACGTCCTCGTCGAGCTCGCGCAAGCGCGCCAGCGCCTCGCCGAGGTCGAACGGCGTATCGTCGTAGGCCGCCCGGCACAAGGCCGCCGCGAGGTCGAAAGCAAGCCGGCCGACGGCCTCCTCGCTGTACTCGACGACGACCTGATAGGTGCCCGCATCGACGGTGGGTGAGGTGCGGCTGAAGGTTACCGGGCAGCCGGCTTGCGCCTGCAGACCCAGAGCGGCAAACTCGAAAGCCTGCGCCATCGAAACGGCTTCATCGTGACCGGCCGGGCGCAACATGGCCAACTCGGGAAAGCGTTCGCGCAGTCGATTCTCGAAGCCGGGCAGATGGTCCAGGTTGCGCTCCTTGTCCGGGCAGACGACGATCGCCTCGACCGCCGAGTGCCGGCTCCAGAGGTTAGGGCCGCGCAAGGCGCGGATACGCGACACTTCCATGAATCGTTTTCCTTATCATCTGGTTTGCACTGGGCTGTGCATGACTGACCGGGCGGGGGCGAGCCCGCTACCCTTGTTCAGGCGGCGGTGAATGTCTCCAGGCCGGTACGAATCATTTCCGGCGCCAGGCCGAGCGCCCAGGCCGTTCCGGTGGCGGCAAGCACGTTGTCGACCTGCCAGGCGATCTGCCCGCCTTGCGTCAGCGGCACATCGAGCAGCCCGACGATCGGCGTTTCCTCGTCACCGACGGCGACGATCACCTGGGCGTCGCGCACGAAGACGACCGTCTGGCCGCTTGCCCGATGCGCGGCGAGCACCGGCAGGTCGGCGTCGGCGGCGAAGAAGACGACCTTGCCGTCGCACAGCCCGGCCATTTCGACGAGCATCGGAAAGCCCGCGTTGAGCACCGCGCTGCCCTTCGGCAGGACCAGATCGACCTGCGTGCGCAGGACAGTAAATACCTGTTCCGCCGTCTGAATGTCGTACGGCCCGAAATGTGCGGCAGGCTCGACGTTGGTCACGACGCCGATCTGGCAACGATCGTAAGCGAGTCCTTCGGCAAGAATCGTCGTGCTGCCGTTTTCCAGGACAGCCGCCTCGACCGAGCGATTCATCAGAACGCGCTGGGCAGCGCGCCAGTTGGCACTGTCGCCCTTCTCGATACAGCGCCGGTCGACGAACAGACCGGCGCTGCAGGCGAGTCCGGTACATTTGCCGGAGAGGCTGATGAAACGCGCCACCAGTTGCGCCACGGTCGTCTTGCCGAAGCTGCCGCTGATTCCGATGACCGGAATTCGCCCGTCGGCGCCGTCGGGAAACAGTTGGTCGACGATCGCCCGGCCGACCGGACGCGGCTGGCCGGTTTCCGGTTTCAGGTGCATCAGCAGGCCCGGGCCGGCGTTGACTTCGACGATCGCCCCGCGCTGGCCGTCGAGCGGCTGCGCGATATCCTCGCAGACGAGATCGACCCCGGCGATGTCAAGCCCGACGATGCGCGCGGCGAGCGACGCGATGGCGGCTGTTTCCGGGTGGACCGCGTCAGTCACGTCGTCGGTGTGGTTGCCGCTGCGCACGATCAGAACTTCGCGCCCGGCGGGCGGCACCGAATCCGGGGTGAAGCCCTGACGCGTCACTTCCAGACGGGCCACCGGATTGTCTGCCAGGTCGATGACATCAAGCGGAAACTCCTCGGCAGCACCGCGTCGCGGGTCGGAGTTGATCTGCAGGTCGATCAGTTGATTGATCGTCGATTGGCCATCGCCAACGACGCGCGCGGTCTCGCCGCGCGCCGCGGCGACCAGCTTGCCGCCGATGATCAGCAAGCGATGCTCGGAGCCGCGCACGTAACGCTCGACGATCACCCCGCTGCCTTCTTCGACGGCCGCGGCGTAGGCGGCCTCGATCTCGTTGCGCGCGACCAGGTTGGTGAACACGCCGCGTGCGTGGTTGCCATCGGACGGTTTGACGACGACCGGCAGGCCAATGTCCTCGGCCGCTACCCAGGCGTCTTCAGCGCTGTCGACCAGGCGGCCAGCCGGTACCGGGACGCCACAAGAGCTGATCAGCGTCTTGGTCAGATCCTTGTCGCGCGAGATCCCCTCGGCAATCGCGCTGGTGCGGTCGGTCTCGGCCGTCCAGATGCGACGGCTTGCCGCGCCGTAGCCCAGTTGCACCAGGTTGCCGTCGGCGAGCAGCCGGATCGCGGGAATCCGCCGGTCCTTGGCGGTAGCCGCCTCGACGATACAACCCGTACTCGGGCCGAGCAGCTTGCGCTCGGCCAGATCGGCGAGACGGGTGACCGTTGCGCCAACGTCGAACGGCGTGTCGTGAATGGCGGCGAGCAGCAGTTCACGCCCGGCCTGCAGGCAACTACGCGTGACTTCGTCGTGCCAGGCGCGCACGACGACCTTGTATACGCCGCGCTGCGAAGTTTCGCGCGCCTTGCCGAAGCCGCCCGGCATGCCGGCGAGGTTCTGCAGTTCGAGCGTGACGTGCTCGAGAATGTGCGCCGCCCAGGTTCCCTCGGCCAGGCGGCGCAGGAAGCCGCCGCGTTCGCCGTAGCTGCAGCGATGCTCCACGAGCGAGGGCAGCAGGCTGGTCAGTCGTTCGACGAAACCCGGTAGCGTGTTCGACGGAAAGTCCTCGAGTGTACCGATATCGACCAGTGCTTCGATCACCGGGCGGTAGGTCCAGATGTTCGGCCCGCGCAGGTGGCGCATTTCGAGGAAGCGGATGTCATGGTTTTTCATGTCGGCCTTTGCGAAAGGGGGCACGGTGCGCGGTCAGGCGCGGGGAAACCCTGGCGTCTGGGCGGAACCATCGAATCCGCCAGCGCTCGTCGCGAGAATAACGTTGCCGCGACGAATCGGCTTACGCTGGCCGCCGCGACGCGTGATCAGCGGGCGGCGGCTCACAGGAAGCGGTCGAGGAAGCGGCGGCTGGGCGCGTCGAGCGCGTAGCGGTCGCGAATCAGAAAGTGGATTCCATGGCTGTCGGCGATGAGCAGCGCGGAAGGCGCCAGGCGGCGGATGTCCTCCTCGCCTTTGAGCACCAGTTGCGTCGTGCCACGGTCGGTGTCGACCAGCCAGGTGCTGGGCGTGGCAAAGCTCGAAACGCTGACGATGCGCGCAATCACCGGCATGAACTCACGCTGCGCCAGTTCGTCGGCGAGCAGGCGCTGCATGTCCTCCGGCAGGTCGCTCAGGCGCTCGATCCAGGCCAGCTCGTGGCCGTGCGGGTCGACCAGGGCGAGACCGTAGTCGGGCGCGCCGATCGGAAAGGCGCGCACCGGTGCGACCTCGTCGTGGCAGTTGCCGGCCGCGTCGATCAACTCGAGGCGACCGAAACTGTTGCGCCGCAGGCGGTAGTCCGGGGCAACGCTCATTGCCGCTCCTCGTCGTCGCGCCGGGCGATTTCCAGCGCGCGCAGATCGTCTTCCACGTCGATGTTGCGTGCCTGCGCCTGATAGAGGCGGTAGTAGTGTCCTTCGGCCGCCATCAGCTCGTCGTGGCTGCCGACTTCGACCACCCGGCCGCGGTCGAGGACGACCAGCCGGTTGGCGTCGCGCAGCGTAGACAGGCGGTGCGCGATGGCGATCGTCGTCCGTCCGCGCACCAGGTTGTCGAGCGCCTTCTGAATCTCCTTTTCGGTCGTCGTATCGACCGACGAAGTCGCTTCGTCGAGGATCAGGATGCGCGGGTCGATGAGTAGTGCGCGCGCGATCGAAATGCGCTGGCGTTCGCCCCCCGAGAGGGCCTGTCCGCGCTCGCCGACGAGAGAATCGTAGCCATGCGGCAGGCGCAGGATGAACTCGTGCGCATGCGCGGCGCGTGCGGCGGCGACGATTTCCTCGCGCGTCGCGTCGGGTTTGCCGTAGGCGATGTTTTCCGCGATCGTGCCGAAAAAGAGGAAAGGCTCCTGCAGCACGAGGCCGATGTGCCGGCGGTACTCGGCAACCGGCAGCGAGCGGATGTCGACCCCGTCGATCAGGATCGCGCCTTCGCTGACGTCGTAGAAACGGCAGATCAGATTGACCAGCGTGCTCTTGCCAGAACCGCTGTGGCCGACCAGGCCGACCATTTCGCCGGGTTCGATGACGAGATCGATGTCGCGCGTGACGCTGCGCGTGCCGTAGCGAAAACCGACCCCGCGCAGTTCGATGCGCCCGGCAACGTTCGGCAGATGCACCGGGTGGTTCGGCTCGGGCACACTGGATACGTGGTCGAGGATGTCGAAGATGCGCTTGGCGCCGGCTGCCGCTTTTTGGGTCACCGAAACGATGCGGCTCATCGAGTCCAGGCGCAGGTAGAAGCGGCTGATGTACGCGAGAAAAGCGGTGAGCACGCCGACGGTGATCTGGTCGCGCGCAATCTGCCAGATGCCGAAGGCCCAGACGGTGAGCAGACCGATTTCGGTCAACAGCGTGACGGTCGGCGAGAACAGTGACCAGACCTTGTTGACCCGGTCGTTGACTTCGAGGTTGTGCGTATTGGCAGCGCGGAAACGCGCCGCCTCGCGGCTCTCCTGAGCAAACGCCTTGACCACGCGTATGCCCGGAATGGTGTCGGCGAGGACGTTGGTGACCTCGGCCCAGACCCGGTCGACACGCTCGAAACCGGTGCGCAGCTTCTCGCGCACGACGTGGATCAGCCAGGCGATGATCGGCAGCGGGAGCAGCGTGACGGCCGCCAGCCAGGCGTCGATCGAGACAAGAATCACCGTCGTCATCAGGATCATCAGCACGTCGGTGGCGAAATCGAGCAGGTGCAGCGAGAGGAAGATGTTGATCCGGTCGGTCTCCGAGCCGATGCGCGCCATCAGGTCGCCCGTCCGCTTGCCGCCGAAGTACTCCTGCGAAAGCTTGAGCAGGTGTTCGTAGGTTGCCGTGCGCAGATCGGCGCCGATGCGTTCGGAGACGAGCGCCAGAATGTACGTGCGCGCCCAGCCCAGCACCCAGGCAACGAGCGAAGCGGCGAGCAGACCGGACAGGTAGAGGGCCACCGTCGCCACCTCGATCGGCTTACCGTTCTGGTACGGAATCAGCACGTTATCCATGATCGGCATGGTCAGATAGGGGGCCACCAGGGTGGCTGCCGTGGTCAGCAGCGAAAGAACGAAAGCGGCGAGCAACTGCCCCTTGTAGGGTCGGGCGAAACGCCCCAGGCGGAGCAGCGTCCAGGTCGATGGCGGCGCGTGGATTTCCTTGCTGCACACCGGGCACTCCTCCTGACCGGCGAGCAACGGGCTCTCGCACTTCGGGCAGAGTGCCTGGGGCGCGGCCGGCGGCAGCGTACCGTCGATGCGCAGGCTCAACTGCTGTGCAAAGCGTTCGACCAGACGTCCGGCGGCAACGTCGCCGCCCAGCGTGTAGCGCCATTGTCCGAGCAAGGCACGCGCATCATGCAGTTCGAGCGTGCCGACGCCGGAATGGTCGCGGCGGGCCAGGGTGAGGCCGGCGCGGTAGGGCCAGCTCTGCCAGTCGGCGTCTGCGCTGGCCTTGGCGAGCAGGCGTTCGCTGGTCAGCACGACGATTCCGGAGGTGAAATGCAGGCGCGCGTCGAGGTCGATTTCGAGCCAGGCAAGGATCTGCTCGCCGTCCACCAGGTGCTCGCCGAGCGCGGGCAGCCAGACGGCCGGCGGCGTCGGAACGGACGTTGGCTCAGCGGACGCCACAGGCGGCGAGCTCGGGCTGGCGCTTGGCGTCATGCAGTCACCGCTCTTCCTGGGCGGCCGGCGGCAGCCGGCTTCACGGCTGGCGCAGCAGGTCGACGATCTCGAGCAGTTCGACGCGCAAGACCTCGGGCGTCAGTCCAGGGGCTGCGCCGGAATCGGGGTCGACTTCATCCAGACGATGGCGTGCGCCACTGATGGTGAACCCCTGGCTGTAGAGCAGCTCGCGAATCCGGCGAATCAGCAGCACCTCGTGGTGCTGATAGTAGCGCCGGTTGCCGCGTCGCTTTACCGGTTTGAGCTGGGTGAATTCCTGCTCCCAATAGCGCAGAACGTGCGGCTTGACGCCGCACAGCTCGCTGACCTCGCCGATCGTAAAGTAGCGCTTGGCGGGAATTGCCGGCAGAACCTCAGTCTCGGGCTCTCTAGGACTGGCTTCCATGATAGGCGTGCTCCACGTCGGTCTTCAGCTTCTGGCTGGCATGAAAGGTAACCACCCGGCGCGCCGTGATTGGAATCTCCTCGCCTGTCTTTGGATTTCGCCCTGGTCGCTGCGGCTTGTCACGCAACTGGAAGTTGCCGAAGCCCGAGAGCTTTACGCCATCGCCGCGTTCGAGGGCGTTGCGGATTTCCTCAAAGAACGCTTCGACCATGTCCTTTGCCTCGCGCTTGTTCAGGCCAACCTTTTCGAACAGCAAATCGGCCAGTTCTGCTTTTGTCAGCGTCATTCCATCCCCTTTCTCAAACCCGAAGTTGCGCTGCAAAAGCATGCTGCAGGTAGGCGACCAATTGCTGAACGGCCGCGTCGACTTCGGCTTCCAGTAACGTCTTTTCAGTATCTTGCATCACTATGCGGAAGGCAAGGCTTTTCTTGCCCGCTTCGACTCCCCGGCCAAGGTAGACATCGAAGAGGGTGATTTCCTGAACGATCGGTGGGCCGTTCAGTCGCATTCCGTCGATCAGGCGGCGAACTTCGAGCGCCTGATCAACGACGATCGCCAGGTCCCTGATCACCGGCGGCTGGCGCGAGACCTCGCCGAACTGCGGCAGGCGAGCGGCGAGCAGCGGATCGAGATCGACTTCGAAAACGACCGGAACCGACGGCAATTCGTACTTCTGCTGCCATTCCGGGTGCAACTCGCCGATGAAGCCGATCGCCTGGCCGGCGAGCGTGACGCACGCGCTGCGGCCCGGGTGCAGGGCCGGGTGTGGGCAAGGGGCGAACTCGGCGACCAGCGGCGCGAGGAGAAATTCGAGGTCGGCCTTGAGATCGAAGAAATCGACGTTGCGCGTCGCACAGCCCCATTGCTCGGGCAGCGCGCTGCCGTAGGCGAGAGCAGCGAGTTTCCACGGTTGGCGAAAACCGTGCACCGGCGCGCCGGCGTCATCGCGGAAGAAGCAGCGGCCGCTCTCGAAAAGGCGGATTCGGCTCTGCTTGCGCCGCAGGTTGGTCGCCACATTCGCCACCAAGCCGCCGATCAGACTCGAGCGCAGGACGCCGAGATGCGCCGCGATCGGGTTGGCCAGGCGGATCGCGCCAGCGTTGGCGGCGAAATCGACCTCCCAGCGCTCGTCGACGAAGGCGTAGTTGACCACTTCCTGATAGCCGCAGTCGGCCAGAACCTGGCGCAGACGGGGCAGCGAACGCGTGTTTTCGCTCTGCGGCAGCATCGACAAGCTCGCCCGCGGCGCGGCGGCCGGGATTTGTTCGTAGCCCTGCAGGCGGGCGATCTCTTCGATCAGGTCCTCTTCGATCGCCAGATCGAAACGATAGCTCGGCGGGACGACGACGAAGCTTTCACCCTCCCGGGCGAGCGGAAAGCCGAGCCGCGCGAGGAGTTCGCCGACCCGTTCAGCGCCGAGCGACGCACCGAGAACGCGCGCCACGCGCGAGGCGCGCACGCGCACCGGCAAACGTTCCGGCAGACGCGCGGTGGCCTGGCTGAGCGGACCGGCGTGGCCACCGCAGATGTCGACAATCAGCCGGGTCGCCCGTTCGAGCGCGCGGCTCGTCCCGCCGAAGTCGACGCCACGTTCGAAGCGATGCGAAGCGTCCGAGCCGAAGGCGTAGCGGCGCGCCCGTCCGGCGATCGCTGACGGGGCAAAGAAGGCCGCTTCCAGGAACAGCTCGCGCGTCTCGTGCGTGATGCCGCTCTCCTCGCCGCCCATGATCCCGGCCATCGCTAGCGGGCCGCGATCGTCGGCGATCAGCAGGATGTCGTCGTGCAAGGTGATCGACTGTTCGTTGAGCAGCCTGAGCTGCTCGCCGGGGCGCGCCATGCGCGCCCGAATCGCGCCGCACAGGCGAGCGTTGTCGAAGGCGTGCAGCGGCTGCCCGAGCTCGAGCATGACATAGTTGGTGATGTCGACCAGCGCCGAGATCGACCGCAGGCCGCAGCGTTCGAGGCGCCGACGCATCCAGTCGGGCGTCGGCGCCGTCGCATCGACGTCGGCGATCACGCGCCCGCAGTAGAGCGGACACGCCTCCGGTGCTTCGAGCACGATCTGGCGCGCACTGGCGATGCTCGCCGCAACCGGCGCGACTTCGAGCAAGCGCAGCGGCTGACCGGTGAGCGCCGCGACTTCGCGCGCAATTCCTTCGAGCGACAGACAGTCGGCGCGGTTCGGCGTCAGCTTGAGCGTCAGCAGGCGGTCGTCGAGGTCGAGCAACTGGCGCACATCGCTGCCCGTCGGGGCGTCGGCGGGCAACGCGAGAAGGCCGGCAGCGTCTTCGGAAATCCCCAGTTCGCGCGCCGAGCAGAGCATTCCGTGCGAGTCGACGCCACGCACCCGACTCACCCCGATGCGCAGCGAACCCGGCAACTCGGCACCCGGCAGCGCGCACGGCACTTTCATCCCGGGCGTGACGTTCGGCGCTCCGCAGACGATCAACAGCGGTTCGCCGGCGCCGACCGCGACCTGGCAGACGCGCAGACGATCGGCGTCCGGGTGCTTGTCGACGGCTTGCACATGACCGACGACGACGCCGCCGAAGGGCGGTGCAACCGGCTCCTCCGACTCGACTTCGAGACCGGCCATGGTCAACAGATGCGAGAATTCGTCTCCCTCGAGCTTGGCATCGACGAAGCTGCGTAACCAGGATTGCGAGAATTTCATTGCGTCAGGTGGGCGGGAATAGGCGCGTCAGATGGCGCGTCAGATGAACTGGCGCAGAAAGCGCAAGTCGCCGTCGTAGAACAGGCGCAGGTCGTTGACGCCATAGCGCAGCATCGTCAGGCGGTCCGGCCCCATGCCGAAAGCAAAGCCGATGTAGTTCTCGGGATCGATCGCGACATGGCGCAGCACGTTTGGATGCACCATGCCGCAGCCAGCGATTTCCAGCCAGCGCCCCTCGAGCGGCCCACTCATGAAGGCCACGTCGATTTCCGCCGACGGTTCGGTAAACGGGAAGAACGACGGGCGGAAGCGGACGCGCAGATCGTCGTTTTCGAAGAAGCGGCGCAGGAAATCGGCGATCACGCCCTTCAGGTCGGCAAAACTGACGTTCTCGCCGATCCACAGCCCCTCGACCTGATGAAACATCGGCGAGTGGGTAGCATCCGAATCGACCCGATAGACGCGTCCGGGCGCGATCACGCGGATCTCAGGCATGCGCGCCTGGCCGGCATGGCGGGCGACGTGCGCCTGCATGTAACGCACCTGGATCGGGCTGGTGTGCGTGCGCAGGAGAACGCCCGGCGCGACCTCGCCACGCTCGTCGAGTAGATAGAAGGTGTCGTGCATCGAACGCGCCGGGTGGTCCTCAGGCGTGTTCAGTGCGGTGAAATTCTGGAAGTCGCTTTCGATTTCGGGGCCATCGGCCACCTCGAATCCGATCGAGCGAAAGAGCGCTTCGATCCGTTCGAGCGTGCGCGTTACCGGATGCACGCCGCCGCGCGCCTGACCGCGCCCGGGCAGCGTGACATCGAGCGCCTCGGCCGCCAGCTTGCGCGCCAGCGTCTTGCGGCGAATCGCCTCGCGCCGCTCCTCAAGCGCCGACTCGACGGCTTCCTTGGCACGGTTGATCGCCGCGCCGGCGGTCTTCCGCTCGTCCGCCGGCAACTGCGCCAAGCCCTTGAGCAGCCCGGTGATCTGACCGCTCTTGCCGAGATAGGCGGCCTTCACCTGTTCGAGCGCGGCGTGGTCGTCGGTTGCGGCAAAGGCGCTGGTCGCGGCCTGGATGATTTGATCGAGATTGTGCATGGTCTACTGAAAAAAGGAGGCTTGCGCCTCCTTTGCCGGCGCTCGCCGCGGTCAGGAGTCGAGCTGGCTTTTCGCCTGCTGCGCCAGCGCGGCAAAGGCCGGTTTGTCGAAAACCGCCAGGTCGGCGAGCACCTTGCGGTCCACCTCGACTTGCGCTTTCTTCAGTCCGTTCATCAGCGTGCTGTACTTCATTCCCAGTTCGCGCGCCGCCGCGTTGATGCGGGCGATCCACAGGCTGCGGAACTGGCGCTTGCGTTGCCGGCGGTCGCGATAAGCGTACTGCCCGGCTTTCATCACCGCCTGCTTGGCGACGCGATAGACGTTGTTGCGGCGGCCGCGGAAGCCCTTGGCCAGGGCAAGAATCTTCTTGTGGCGCGCGTGCGCGGTTACTCCACGTTTTACTCGGGGCATCTCTTATCTCCTCAGGCGTAGGGCAACATTGAACGGACCACGGCCTTGTCCGCGTCATGCACCGCGGTCATCCCGCGCAACTGACGCTTGGTCTTCGTGTCCTTCTTGGTCAGGATGTGTCGCTTGTACGCGTGTGAGCGCTTGATACGCCCGCTCGGACTGATCTTGAAGCGCTTTTTCGCGCCTGTCTTGGTTTTCATCTTGGGCATTGAATGCTCCTGTTTATGAACATGCTGCCAGGTGGCTCCCGACGGGAACGCTTGTAACCCGGCACCACTTGTTATCGCCGCGTCTTCTTGTCGCGGCGCTGTCGCTCGAACTAGCGTCGCTTGTTCGGCGTCAGCACCATGACCATCTGGCGGCCTTCCATTTTCGGCATCTGCTCGACCAGCGCGATCTCCTGCAGGTCGGCTTTGATTCGCTCGATCTGGCGCATGCCGATATCCTGATGCGCCATCTCGCGGCCACGGAAGCGCAAGGTCACCTTGACCTTGTCCTCCTCCTCGAGAAAGCGCGTCATGTTGCGTAGCTTGATCTGGTAGTCGTTCTCGTCGGTACCCGGACGGAACTTGACTTCCTTGACCTGCACCTGCTTCTGCTTGAGCTTCTGCTCATGCTGGCGCTTCTGCTCCTGATACTTGAACTTGCCGAAATCGACGATGCGGCAGACCGGTGGCTGCGCCATCGGCGCAATTTCGACCAGGTCGACCCCAGCTTCTTCAGCCAACGCCAGTGCTGCCCTGACACTCATGACGCCCAATTGTTCGCCGCTGGCTCCGATCAGGCGGACTTCCGGTGCGTTGATCTCTTCGTTGACGCGTTGCGCCTTTTGCAGTGCGATGGTTCCGCTCCTTGTTTCGAGAAAAGTCAGGCCGTTGCGCGGCGCGTTGCGACTTCCTCGAGAAGTCGCCCGGTCAGGGCCTCGATCGACATCTGGCCGAGGTCCCGGCCGCCGCGTGTACGCACGGCTACCAGATTGGCTGCCACTTCCTTGTCGCCGACGACGATCTGGTAAGGCAGCTTGTTCAAGCTATGCTCTCGTATTTTATAGGTAATTTTTTCATTGCGCAAATCGGCCGCAACGCGCAGTCCGGCTGCGCGCAGATTGGCCGCCACCTGCTCGGCATAATCGGCCTGGCGCTCCGAGATATTCAGCACCACCGCCTGCTGTGGGGCCAGCCACAAGGGCATGGCACCGGCATGATGTTCGATGAGGATGCCGATGAAGCGTTCGAGCGAACCGAGGATCGCCCGGTGCAGCATCACCGGCACCAGACGCTCGTTGTTCTCCGCGATGTAGTGCGCGGCGAGCCGCTCGGGCAGGGCGAAATCGAGCTGCAGCGTGCCGCATTGCCAGACGCGCCCGAGGCAGTCCTTGAGCGAAAACTCGATCTTCGGTCCGTAGAAAGCGCCTTCGCCGGGCTGCAGTTCGTAGTCCAGTTGCTTCGCCGCGAGCGCCTGCGCCAGTGCCTGCTCCGCCCGGTCCCAGACTTCATCCGAACCGATGCGCTTGTCGGGCCGCGTGGACAGCTTGACGAGAATCTCGGTAAACCCGAAATCGGCATAGATCTGTTGCAACAGATCGATGAAAGCCGAAGTCTCGGGCAGAACCTGCGCTTCCGTACAAAAAATGTGGGCGTCATCCTGCACGAAAGCGCGCACACGCATCACGCCGTGCAAGGCGCCGGACGGCTCGTTGCGGTGGCACGAGCCGAATTCCGCCAGCCGCATCGGCAGGTCGCGGTAGCTGCGCAGACCCTGATTGAAGATCTGGATATGCCCCGGACAGTTCATCGGTTTGATCGCGTAATCGCGATTCTCCGCCGCCGTCGTGAACATGTGCTCGGCGTAGTTCTGCCAGTGTCCCGAGCGCTCCCAGAGCACCCGATCGACGATCATCGGCGTCTTCACTTCCAGATAACCGTGCGCGGCGAGGACGCGCCGCAAGTACTGCTCGACCTCCTGCCAGATCGTCCAGCCCTTCGGATGCCAGAACACCATCCCCGGCGCTTCGTCCTGCAAGTGAAAGAGATCGAGTTGCCGGCCGAGCTTGCGATGGTCGCGCTTCTCGGCCTCTTCCAGCATGTGCAGATACGCTTCCTGGTCTTCCTTCTTCGCCCAGGCCGTGCCGTAGATGCGCTGCAGTTGTTCGTTGCGATGGTCACCGCGCCAATACGCACCGGCGACCTTCATCAGCTTGAAAACCTTCAGCCGGCCAGTCGAGGGGACATGCGGACCACGGCACAGGTCGACGAAATCGCCTTCGCGATACAGTGACACTTCCTCGCCGGCCGGGATGGCGCCGATCAGCTCGGCCTTGTAGCGCTCACCGATCGACTCGAAGAAAGCGACCGCCGCATCGCGTTCCCACACCTCGCGCTGCACCGGCAGGTCGCGTCGCGCCAGCTCATGCATGCGTTGCTCGATCGCCGCCAGGTCGTCCGGCGTAAACGGACGCTCGTAGGCGAAGTCGTAGTAGAAGCCGTTTTCGATCACCGGGCCGATCGTCACCTGCGCCGTCGGGAAAAGCTCCTTGACCGCGTAGGCCAGCAAGTGCGCGGTCGAGTGCCGGATGATCTCCAGACCTTCCGGGTCCTTGTCGGTGATGATCGCCAGACTGGCGTCGCTGGCGATGCAATACGAGGTGTCGACCAGACGCCCATCAAGCTTGCCGGCGAGCGCCGCGCGCGCCAGTCCGGCGCCGATGCTCTGGGCAACCTCGGCGACGCTGACCGGCTGCGCAAAGGCTCGCTGCGAAGCGTCAGGCAGGGAAACGACGGGCATGGTGCACCTTGCAAATAGGAAGAGCGCAAAGAAACGAAAAAAGCCAGCAACTCGCACTGGCTGGCAGATGAACCGCGTGAGCCCCGCCGGCCGGCCGCCATGGCTGGTGCGGACGACGCCCGGTGTTGCTCGGCAGGCGCCGAATCATAGCACAGACCGGCTGGCATGACCTTTTCGGCGCGCGCGTTCGCGCGTTTGCAGGGCCAGTTTCAGTCCCGCGCGCAACGCGCCGCGCACGTGTGGGACGCGGTGGCGTCGTTTCCCGGCGGTATCGACCGGAAGGCGCCAGACCCGCTGGGTCGGTGCCGACTGACGCCGGGACGGTCATTGCGCGCAGCCGGCGCAGCGGTCGCAGTCGGGTTTGCCCGCTTCCCGCATTGCCGCTGCCTCGCTGCCAAAAGCGGCGTCGAATCGGCTAGACTGTAGGTATGCGCCACTCGATTGACCCGAAGATCGATTGTGTTTTCAAAGCGCTGCTCGGTGCGGACAGCAACCGACGGCTGCTCATTCACTTTCTCAACGCGGTCCTTGGCGCGGCACTGCCGGGTCCGATCCGCCAGGTCAGCATTCTCAACCCCTACAACGAGCGAGAATTCCTCGACGACAAGCTGAGCATCGTCGACGTCAAGGCGCGCGACGATGCCGGGCAGATCTACCAGGTCGAGATTCAGCTCTTGAGCTATGCCCAACTGCCTGCGCGTATTCTGTACGCCTGGGCCGACCTTTACAGCGCGCAACTGGGCAGCGGGCAGGACTACGCTGCGCTGCGTCCCACCTATGCCATCTGGTTGCTGGCCGAGAATCTGCTGCACGACGATCCCGCATACGCCCACAGCTACCGCCTGCGCGACGAGAACGGCCGGATATTGCTGGAGCACGGCGGCATCTGGCTGCTCGAACTGAACAAGTTTGTCGCCGAACGGGTCGAAACCGAGCAGCAGCGCTGGCTGAAATTCTTCACCGAGGGCCAGCGGCTGGATCAAACCCAGTTGCCAACGTGGATGCAAACCGACGAAATGAGGCAAGCCATGGACACCCTGAATACCTTTTCCGAAAAAGAGCGCGCCTACCACGCGTATCAGGCGCGGCAAAACTACCTGCGCGAACAGCGCTGCATTCAGCGCGAGTTGGAAGGGCGCCAGATGGAAGCCGAGCGCTTGCGCGCGGAAGCGGAAAGGCTGCAGATGGAAGCCGAAAGGCTGCAGACGGAGACGGAAAGGCTGCAGATGGAGACGGAGCAACTGCAAACGGAAAGCGCGACGCTGCGCACGGAGAAAGATGCGCTGCTGACAGAGAAAGATGTGCTGCGCACGCAAACGGAGACGCTGCGCACCCAGACGGAGACGCTGCGCACGGAGAAAGGGACCTTGCTCACCGAGAACGAGGCGCTGCAGGCGGAAGCGGAAACGCTGCGCATCGAGAGCGCGCGCGAACGTGCTGCCAGGGAAGCCGCCGTGCAGGAGAAGGAAGCGGCCTTGGCCGAGCTGGCGCGTCTCCGGGCGCTACTGCGTGATTCCTGAGCGAACGCTGATCGCTGCGCCGACCGACCGGTCTCAGGCGTAGCGTCGCCCGCTTCCCCCCGCTTCCCACTCTCCCCCGCCTCGCCTTGCGAGGCTGCGACCGCTCGGCAACGGTCGCGCCGGGCATTGCTCGCCTCGCCCGTGTGGCCGCGCTGCCAGCGGGCGTCCCGCCTGCCGCCTGTCGCCTATTCCCTATCGCCTACCACAGAACCGCGTAAGCGCTCGACCAGTCGCGTATCATCGCGGGCGGGGTATTTCGTCCAGTCCAGTAATGAGCAGGGGAGCGAGTGGAGGCTGACTTATCGAGGCGGGCGTGCTGCTTGCGCGTGACGATTGCTTATCTGCCCAGGCTGAACTGGTCGCTGCTGCGCGCCGGTGTGCCGCTGATCTGGCGGCTGGCGGTCGAAAATTGCGGGGCAGCGCCGGTCGCCGGCTGCGCTTTGCGCATCGAGCTGCCAGGGTTTCTCGACTCGGGAGCGATCGCCTTGCGCGAGCTGGCACCGGGCGAGACGCTGGAACTCGACGCGGCGCGCCTGCCGTGGGTGCGGCGCGATTTCGCGCGCGCGGCGCAGTTGACCCGCGACGAGGAAACCTCGCTCCATCTGACGCTGCGCGCCAGCGATGGGCCGCTGGTCGGTAGCGCGCTGTGCGCCGGGCTGTGCCCGCTGACCTTGCTGCCGCCGGATGAATGGGTTCCGGGCCTGCGTTACGACGATGAGCGCGCGGCGTTCGCGCTCGATCCGCGGCTCGATCTGGCGCAGGCGACGATCGATTTTCCCGGTGGCGGAACCGCGCAGCACGCGCGCAGCGAAGCCACGTGGCAGGGTCAGCCGCCGCTGCCGGCGGCGGTGGCGGCCTTGCTTTGCGCCGAGCATCCGCAGGTCGAGCTGATCAAGGACGAAGCGATGCGCATTCTCGGCGACGTGCTCGGCAAGCCGCGCGCCTCGCTCGACGAAGCGGTGCGCGGCTCGCCCGAAGAGCGCAAGGCGGTCGTGCACTCGCTGTTCATGGCGCTGCACCGCGTCTACCGGGAGGTGCAGCACGATGTCGAGCGCCTCAGCCTGGAACCGCGCAGCCAGCGGATACGCCTGCCCGCAGCGATTGCGCGCGGCGCGACCTGCGTCGATTTCTCGCTGCTGCTGTGCAGCGCGCTCGTCGCCTGCGGACTGCGCGCGCTGTTCGTACTGACCGCCGGCAGCGCGGGCCTCGGGCGCGCGCTGGTCGCCTGCCGCCTGGCCGACGGCGACCCGGACACGGCCGTGCTGCTCACCGACGCCGGAGCGCTGCTGCGCCAGGTCGACGCCGGAACGCTGCTGCTGGTCGACGTCACCGGCTTCGCGCGCGGCAGCGGCTTTCCGGCGGCGTGCCGCGACGGCCGCGAACAAATTGCGGCGGGCACGCTGTGCTACGCGGTCGATCTCGCCGTCGCAGCCGCCCCGCCCGCCCGGGCGAGTACCTGGGAGCGCCTGAAAAGCTGGTTGTTCGACCGCCGCTACACGCGGCGTTACCGGCGCCGGGTCGCCGACGAGATGGCGAAATTCACCTTCCTCGGCGTCAAGGCGCTGGCGCTGGAGAAAATCTACGTCGGGCTGCAGGTCGGCGACTACGCGCCGCGCGAGCTGCTGCCGGACGAGCCGACGGCGTCCGCCGACGGCGAGGCGCCCGCCTTGCCGCCCGCCGGAACGCCGGTCGAGGTGCCGACGGCCTTGTCGCTCTCGCCGTCGCTGCTCGTGCTCGGCGACCCGGGATCGGGGAAAACGACGCTGCTGCGCCACCTGGCGCTGCAACTCGCGCGTCGCGACCCGTCGCTGGCCGACTTCGCCCGCGCGCGCGTGCCGCGCCGCGGCGCGTTGACACTGGCCCGCGTCTGCCGCGCGCTGTCCGGCGCCAACCTCTTCTGGGCCGGGTTCTGGTGCAGCGTCGCCGCGCTGCTCGTCTGCTTCGTCCAGGTGTTCTTCTCGCCGCTGCCGTGGCTGGCGCTTCTCGCCTGGCTGGCGCTGGTCGGCAGCTTGTTTGTTCTGGTGTTTCGATACCCTGCACGACGTGTCATGGCGACTGCGTCGCTGCTTGTCGCCGGCGTCATGCTCTGGGCTGGAGTGCTGCAACCCGGACTCGTCGGGCGTTGGCCGCTGGCGCTGGTCGGCATCGCGTGGGCGATTGTCTCGTTTCCTGACTGGGTCAGGCTGCCGCTGGCTGCTCTGCGCGCCGGCTTGCAGCGCGTGACGCGCTATCCGCTGCCGGTGTATCTGACGCTGAACAACGCCAGCGCCGATGGCCGGCCGTTGCTCGCCCACCTGGCCGAGGTGCTCGGGCTTGCCGGAGTCCCGGCGGCGCCCGATTTCCTGGCGCGCAAGCTGGCGCGTGGCGAATGCGTGCTGCTGCTCGACGCGCTCGACGAGGTGGTCGATCCCGCCGCGCATCGCCGCGTACTCGCCGAGATCGCTCGCCTGCGCAAGACTTGCGGTGCGCACAACCAGATCGTCGTCAGTTCGCGCAGCGCGGGCTACCGGCACGCACTCGAAGCGTTTCTGCCGCTCGAAGTGCAGCCTTTCGATTCGGCGCAGGTGCGGCGCTTCGTCGCCGCCTGGTTCACTGCCGGCGAGCCGGCGAGCGCGGCAGCGCCGACCGACGGCGCCGCCGGATTGAACTCCGCGCTCGACAGCAACCCGCGACTCGCCTTGCTGGCGGCCAACCCCTTGCTGGTCTCGCTGATCAGCCTGCTCTACGAAAAGAACTGGCGTTTGCCCGCGCAGCGCGTCGACATGTACGAACAGTGCGTCGAACTGCTCGACGAACTCTGGGACCAGCGGCGCGGCGTCGAGTGTGCGGCGCGCTTCAGCCGCGAGCAGAAGCGGCACGCGCTGCTGGCGCTGGCCGCGCACCTGCAGCGCAAGGGCGCGCGCGTCTTCGAAGTGGACGATCTGTGCGCAGCGCTTGCCCAAGCCGGCGGCACGCCGGCGCCCGTTACGATCGGCGGCACGCCGGCGCACGTCATGATCAGCGGCACGCCGGCGAGCGTCGCCGTCGGCGACGCCCAGGCGCTCCTCGACGAGATTCTCGCGCACAGCGGGCTGCTGCGCCGCAAGTCGCGCTCGGCCTACGATTTCGTCCATCTCTCCTTTCAGGAGTACTTCGCCGCATGCGATTTCCTCGCGCGCGACGCCGGCGACGAGTTGCTGGCGCAGGTCGGCGAAGCGTGGTGGCGCGAGGTCATCCGGCTGTACGTGGCGATGGCGCCGCGAGCGCCGCAACTGCTCGCTGCGCTGCACCGCGCCGATCTGCTGCTCGCCGCCGGTTGCCTGGCCGACGCGCGCGATCCGGGGACGAGCGAGTTCGCGGCGACCGCGCAGGCGATTATCGCCGATCTGGGCGAGCGCCTGCACGACGACGCAGTGGGCCGCCATGCGGCGGCCGACGCACTTGCCGAATTGACCGCGCTGAGCGGCCGGCAAGCGAACGCGATCCTGCTCGCTGCGCTGGCCGACGCCGATCGCCCGGACCTCGCGCGTTCGGCGCTGCTGGCGCTTGCCCGCGCCGGCGACCCGGCGACGCAAGAGACGCTGTTCGCCGACCTCGGGCGGGCGCTGCGCCTGCTGCACGCGGGTCTGCCGCGAGCGGCCGGGGCCCAGCGCACGCGCATCCTGGCGCTGCTCGAAAGACTCGGGCAGCCGCTCGCCTGCGTTCCCGCCGGCGATTTCTGGATGGGCAGCGACGATGGCTCTGCTGACGAAAAGCCGCGCCATCGCCTCCGCCTTTCCGAGTACTGGATCGACCGCTACCCGGTGACCAACGCGCAGTACGCGAGCTTCGTCGAAGCCACCGACTACCGCGCGCAGGGCGCTTGGCGCGAGGCGGCTGGCTCCGGCCGCGAGCAGCATCCGGTGGTCAACGTCACCTGGAACGACGCGCTCGCCTACGCAGAATGGTGCGGCAAGCACTTGCCGAGCGAAGCGCAGTGGGAGAAAGCGGCGCGCGGCAGCGATGGCCGTATCTGGCCGTGGGGCAACGTCTGGGATGGCAACCGCTGCAGCGTGACGCGGCGGGGAACGACGCCCGTCGGCAGCTACCCGACAGGCGTCAGCCCGTATGCTTGCCACGACATGGCCGGCAACGTCTGGGAGTGGGTGGCCGATTGGTACGATGCCGGCTATTACGCGCGCTCGCCGGGAAGCGATCCCCGCGGGCCGGAGAGCGGCGATTCCCGCGTAGTTCGCGGCGGCTCGTGGATCGACTACGGCAGGGACGTGCGTTCCGCCAATCGTTTCTGGCTCGGGCCTGGCTACCGCATCCGGGTCGTCGGGTTCCGGCTCGCCCTAGGTCACCTGGGGCCGGCGGAGCCGGCCCAACAGGCCGGGGAGTAAGTGCCGGCGGACCCGGCACCCCGGGTAGTCGGCCGGGACGGACGGCTACCCGGCGGCCGGGTTGAGCTTGCGGGTGAGACGCCGTGCGGGCGATGGCCGACGAAGGAACCGGGGGGATGCGCAATCGCAAGGCGAGGATCGCGCGGCGCGCGCAGCGCGCCGCGCCGCGTTTTTTTGCTCGGCGCTCGTCAGCCGCCCGTCAATCGAACAGCAGGCGCGCGTACGGGTCGCCGAAGTAGGCGTAGGCGAGCGCTGTCGGGTCGTCGCTCGCCGCGCGGCGCAGTTCGGCGAGTGCTTCGCCGACGCTGTAGCCGGCCTTGAGCTTGCGGTAGAAAGCAACGCCGAAGGTGGCGGCGTTGGCGTCGAGCACCGGCCAGTAAGGCGCGACGACACCGCTCCAGCCGCTGGCGATGCAGTTCCCGGCAAGACCGCCGGCGCGCCCGAGAACGCGCCCGCCGCGGCCGACGGTGCACGCGTTGAGGAAGAGCAGCGGCTGCCGCGTATGGCCCAGGCGGCTGGAGGCGAAGGCCATCGCCGGGATCGACTCGCCGCCCTCGAGCGCGAGCGCCGCCAGGTCGGCGTTGGCGCCAGCTTCGCCGTGGCCGGAGAAATGCACCAATTGCGCGTCGCCGTCGCGCAGCAGCTCGTCGAGCCGCCGGCGCGTCGCCGGTGTCAGCGGCTGCGCGCAGGGCAGCAGCGCGCGCAGTTGCTGCAACTCGTCGGCGGCGCAGGGCAGGCCGCTGTCGCTCGCCGCCGGGACGACGATCGCCATGCGCGCCACTGGCAGCGCCTGCGGCTGCGGGCGGGCAGCGGTCGCCGGCAGCCAGCGGCCGAGCAGATGCGCGCTGCCGAGCGGCGGCAGTTCGACGAAGCGGCCGTCGATCGTGCCGCTCGGGCGGATCAGCTCCCAGGGAAACGACAATTCGTCGGCGAAAATGGACAGCGAGCGCGGCGGCTCGTCGAGCGCCATCAGCCGCAGGTATTCGTCGCGGAAGGCTTGCGGCAGATGCAGCCAGAGCTGCTTGCCGAGGTCGGCGAGCGTCGTTAGAAAGGCTTCGTTCCAGGCGGCGACGGCGGCATCGCAGGCGGCAGCGGACAAGCCGTCGTCGGGGAAGCGCGCGAAGCTCGGGTCGAGCGCCTGCGCGAGGTAGCTCGCCAGTTCCTGGCCGTCGAGATCGAAACTGCCGAAGTCGCGCGCTTCGTACTCGGCGCCGGGAATCTGGCAGCGCAGAGTGAGCGTGAACACCTCGCAGCCGATCTGCGGCCGGCGCAGGATGACGACCAGGTCGGCTGCCTGGCGTGGCTGCCGCGCCAGGCGAAGCGTGCTGCGCGGCGCCGGACGCTCCGCCGCGGCTTGCGGCGCAGCACGCGCATCGTGCGCGGCGGGGCTGCCATGCGCATCGTGCGCACGATGCGTGTCATCCGCCGGGACGACCAGCGTGCGCTGCGTGACGCCGCCGACGCAGTCGTTGCCGCGAAAGAACGAGACGACGATCGTCCGCTCGACCGGCGCGCTGCCCGGGTCGAGCGCGGTCAGCCGAAAGCGCGCGGTTTCGCATGAGGCGTCGCGCTCGCGCAGCAGGCGCAGCGTCGCGTGCCGCGCGCCGGCGATGGAAAATCCCGGTGCGCTGACTTCGGCGACGAGTTCGATCTCGTCGCTGCCGGCGGCGAAGGCGAGCGCCATTCTCCCGGCCGCCGGCGCGCTGCTCGCCGGCAGTTCGAGACGGACGACGAGGTCGGCGCTGGCGCCGGTGGCGAGGCGCTGGCAGAAATCGACTGCGGGTTCGCGGCAAACCGTATCCTCGCGCCCGCCCGGCGCGGCGCGCCAGGCGGCAGCGTCGCGCGTATCGTGCGCGTGCCCCGCGCCGCGCGGGGGCTGGGGGGGCGGGCCGCGAAAGGCCGGGCGGCGGGCCAGCGCCGCCTGCCGCACGCGCTCGAAATGCGCCTCGATATGCGCCAGCGTGCGCGGCTCGGCGAAGAACGCGGTGTGCCAGACGCCGTCGGCAGCGGCGTAGCGCAGCGCGTCGGCAATCGGAAACGAGGGGTGGCCATTCGCCGCGAAAACGCCGTCGGTCGGCACGACGAGGTCGTTGGCCAGCGCCTTGCCGTCGACGGTGAACACGCGATCGACCAGCGCGTCGGCGACGCCGGCAAAGCGATCGATCAGCCAGCCGTTTTCGCGCCCCGGCTGCGCTGCGAAGTCGGCGGCAGCGGCACTGTAGAGCGCCGGGCTGCGCTGCGCATTGCGGTTCAGCGTATCGACGATGTAGCCGCGCCGCATGCCGAGCGCGGCGATTCCCGGCAGCTCGTCGGTGATCGCGTACACGGCGAGCGTCACCAGGCCGAGCAGGACTTCGGCCGAGTAGGTCGCCGGTTCGTCCGGGAAAGCGGTGAGCAGGTTGCTGTAGATGTAGAGGTCGATCAGCTCGCGCAGGTGTGCGGCGTCACCGAGCGGCGAGCCGGCGTTCGGCGTCGCGGCAAAATAGACGCTGCGCCAGCGGCAGGTGCTGGCGGGCAGCAGTTCAGCGCCGCGTTCGGCGAGCGTGCGCGCGACGATGCCGCCGCGACTGTGGCAGACGATGTCGAAGACCAGCGCTTCGTTCGGCGCCTGGCGTGCGATCATCTGCAGCAGTTGGCGCGCGTTGTCTTCGGGCGAAACGCTCACCGTCGGGTGGTTGAACGCCAGCAGGCGGCCGTCGTAGCGCTCGTACCAGCTTTGCAGCGCACTGCGCGGCAAAGCCGAGAGCATGCCTTCGACCGAGCTGAAGATGCCGTGCACCAGCAGCAACACCGGCCCGGCGCGCAGGCGCGACCAGTCGACGCTCGCTTCGTTTGCCGCCGGCGGCCGACGGTAGTTGTCGGGCGTCGGCTGCCAGAGGAATTGAGGACGATGGCGCTGCTCGACTTTCTCGGCGAACCAGCGCAGCGGATCACCGAGCAAGGCCGACAGCGCGGGCACGATCAGCACCTTGAAAATCTTGCGCCCGACGGTGGTCAACGGCCCGCGCAGGCTGCGTCGCGGCAGTCCACCGCGCAGGCTGGCGCGCGCCGGCGCGCTGCGCAAGGGGATGACGAAAACCAGCCGCGCCGGCCTGCGCCAAGGAGCGCGCGCGGGCGATTCGGCTGCCGTCGCCAAGTGCCAACTGACGCCGCCCGATTCGTCCTGATAGAGGACGACGCGCGGCGCCGCATCGCCCGCGGGGATCGCCGGGCGCAGCGTCAGCCGGTCGTCGGCGCCGGCGCGCAGCTCGCTCGCTTCGAGGCTGATCGTTTCCTGCTCGCGAATGCCGAGTTCCTTCAGCGCACGCGTGAAGCTCACCGCACTATCGGCCTGCGCCGGAACGGCCGCCCAGCGCAGCGCTCCGCTCTCCGGGCGACGCTGGTGCACCCAGCCGTTGCCGCCGAGTCCCTCGATGATCGTTCCATTGCCGAAGCGTATCGGCGCCGGCTCCACCGCCGTATCGAGCTGCCTGCTTTCCTCTGCCATGCCTGCTCCCCCTTTGGCCGAACTGTCGCGCGCACGTCAGCGCGCAGCATGGCCATTTCCCTTGCCGAGCGCAAGCGCGGAACGCGGAACGCCGTGCGCGGTGCGCGGTGCGCGGTGCGCGGTGCGCGGCCGGCCGAACGGCTGGGCAAACCGCCGAAGAGACTGTGCTCTGCGTGCCGCCGGCAACGACCACATCCTGGCCCAAGGCCTCGCCGTGTCCCTCGCGTGCCTCGCTTCCATCGCTTCCATCGCTTCCATCGCGTCCATCGCTTTCCTCGCGCCCCTCGCCGTCTTCCGGGCTTGACGATGGGCGGCAGCGGCAGAGATACTTGAGTCACTGCGGTTGATTTTTCTCTCCGCATGGCACGCACGCTTGCCGGACTTCCCGGGCGCGCCGGAAACGAACATCCGGCAAACGAAGACCTGGTTTATTCCTGGCGATTGGGCAGCCGTGGCGGTCCGGCCTCGGCTTGCCGGGCCGAGTCGCCGAGGCCGGCAGCCGGTGCCCGCGAGCGTCGCGAACGGCGAGCGTGGACATGGCCGGCTCAGCCCTGCGTGCCGTCCCCGATCTTCGTCGGGACGGCGGTCGGCGTGGGGAAATGCGGGGTGACGCAACGGGGAAACGGAATGGCTGCCGACAGCATCTTTCTCAGCTATGCACACGCCCAGGGCGACTGGGTGTTCGAACGTCTGCTGCCCGCGCTGCGTGGCGGCGGCGCACAGGTGATCGTCGACCGCGAACGCTTCGCTGCCGGTCGCGCGGTCGTCGGCCAGATGGACGAGTGGCAGGACGCGGCGGCGAAAACGCTGCTCGTGCTTACACCCGAGTACCTGGCCAGCGCCTGCTGCCAACACGAAATGCGCCGCGCGATCGCACGCGACCCGGACTTCCGCGACGGGCGCGTGATCCCGCTGCGCCGCGTGGCCTGCCCACTGCCCCCGAGATCGTCGCCGGCGGGCCGTTGCACATCGACCTGACCGACGACGGCGCGTCATAAGTCGCGCAATGGGAACGGCTGCTGCAGGCAAGCGGCGCCGACCTCGGCGGCGACGCGCCGGCCTGGCTGCAAGCACGCAGCGAGCTGCGCCGCCACCTGTCGCGCGGGCAATCGGTGAATGTGGTCGTCGGCGCCGGCGCGCGTTGGCGGCCACTGTTTGACCAACTACGCCACGACCTGGCCAGCGAGGGGCGCCGTTTGGCGCGAGTCGACCTCCAGCGCGGATTGACCGCCTCGCGGCGGGGGCTGATCGGCGAGCTGCTCGCCGAGCTGCACGGGGCTTCGCTGCCGATTCCGCCCGAGCCCGACGACTTCGCCGAGTTCGACCGGCAGATCGCCGCGCGGGAAAAGTCGTGGCTGGCAATCGAGCACTTCGATCTCGTCGCGCACCGCCCGCAGTACGGCGTAGACCTCTTCTCTGCTTTGCGCTACCACCTGATGGAAAGCCGCCGTCTGGTGCTGCTCGTCCAATCGCACACGCCATTCGCCACGCTGCTGCCGCGCGGGCACCCGCTGTCGGCGATCGCCATGCAGACCGTCGAACTCCCGGGACGATGAGCGACCCGCCAGACGATCGGCGCGCCCTCGCCGACCTGCACGCCTTTGACCACCGCGCCGCGCTGTGGTGGCTGGCGCTGCTCTACCGGCAACCACAGCGCTTTGAGGAAGCGCTCGACGGGCTGGCCAGCCATCGGCAGCGTCTGCTCGTCGGCGTCTGCGTGTTCCTGCATGCGCTTCCCTACGTCGTCCTGCTGGCGATCGGCGGGCGCTTGCTGTTGCACGCGCTCGGCGCCATCGATCTCGGGCGCAGCGGTTTTGCTGCGCTGGCGTATCATGTGGTGCAAGGGATCGCCGTAGGGATCGCCGCAGGGATCGCCGTAGGGATCGCCGCAGGGATCGCCGTAGCGATCGCCCTTCTCCGCGCCTACTACCACCTTCTACGCTTGGCTTTTCGTTTGGCCGCGGGTGAACGGTCGTGCCTACCCTTGGCATCCGGTTGCCTGGGACGATCTTTGCAGCCTGCCGTTCGCCCGCCTTGACCGACTGCTCGTCGCCTACGCCGAACACGATCGGACGGCGGCGCTGGCCGAAATCGAGCGGTTGATCAGCGACTACCCGAGTCAGCGCCCATCGGCCTTGCGCGCTCGTACGCGCCTCGTCGTGCGCGCGGCCGCCGGCGCGCCGTCGCTGGCGTCGCTGGATGCGCTGGCCGCGCCGTTACCGGAGGGCGAGCGCGGCTTTCTCGCCGAAACCGCCCGCGTCAAACAGTGGATCGGCGAAATCTCGGCCGTTCAACGGCAGCTCGACAGCGCCGACCGGCCGCTCTTTCGCGCCCCGCTCGCCTCGCTGCTGGAACTCCTGGTCGCGCGCTGCCGCGAGGTCTTGGCGAGCAGCGCCCCGCCGGCGCCGGCGCGCTACGATCTGTCGACGGCGTTCGCCTTTTTCGCCGACATCGACCGCCGGCTGGCGGCCGAGCAAGGACGGCTGCTGATCGCCCTCGACGAGTACGAAATGCTCGACCAGAAAATCGGCGAAGGCGTCTTGCCGTCAGCGCTGCTCGACACCTTGCGCGAGTCGATCCAGTCGCACCGCCGGATCACCTGGCTGGTCGCCGGCAGCCACGAAATCGCCGAACTGCCGAACGCGGCATGGACTTCGTACCTGGTCAGCGCGCGCACGCTCGAGGTAGCGCTGTTCACCAGCGAGGAAACGACCATGCTGCTCAGCGATCCGCTGCGCCACTCGCGTTACTACCAGCAGCCGGGGCGCCAGCGACCGCGCTTCGCCGCCGATTTCTGGGGCGCCGACGGGATCGACCGCATCCACCGCGAAGCCGGCGGCTGGCCGCACCTGGTGCAACTGCTCGCCGAGACTGCGGTCGACCTGGCCAACGACCGCGGTCAGCGCACGGCAGACGCGGCGCTGCTCGAAGAATCCTTTGCGCAAGCAGTCGTGCGCGGCACGACGCTGCTGCAGGAACTGCTCTGGCGCGAGTGCCAACAGCCCGGCGAATGGCAGTACCTGCGTGGATTCGTGCGCAGCGAACGGCAGCCGCCGCCGATCGATGCGCACGTCTACGCCTCGCTGCGCCGCCGCCTGCTCGTGCTCGACGACGACGGTGCCTGCCGGCTGCGCGTACCCCTGATGCGGCGCTGGCTGGTGCAACGCGCCTGGACGATCCCCGACTGAGCATCGCCGCCTGGCTCTGCGCAGCGCACTGGCGCGGTTGCCGCCAGGCGAGCACCCGCCTTGAGCGCCAGTCGATCACGGCGAACCGATGCGGGAAGCCGCGGCACGCCGCGACGGCGCTGGCGGTGCGCCGGCGGAAGGCTGGCGGCGCGCCAGTGCAAGGCGAAACGCGGCACCGGTGGCGTAGCGTTTCGGGCGATAATGCGCGCCGCGCGCAATGGGGGATGAGCGCTGGCGGGCAGGCGTGCCGGAGGTCCCGACCGTCGATCAATGCGACCACAACAACCAGCAGAGGCGGCTTCTTCGGATGAGAAATCCTTTTCGATCAGGTGGCGATGCGCCACAACGCGGCGAAGGGAAGATTTCGGACGTCATCCAGCGGCTCGCCGCGCATGTCTGCAAGGATGTGCGGCGCCTGTCGTCCGGCAATGCGGAAAGGGCTGCGTTGATGCTGGCCGGTGCAGCATGGAACAGCGCGATTGACGAGCCGCTGCTCTCCCAGTCGTTTCGCCGGCGCCTGGCGAAGATCGATGGGCAAGGATTGGTTCCCTGGAACGAATTGCGTGCGGATAATGCCGCCGAGCTGATCGCCGTCTTGGTCGAGTTCAAGAAAAGGAGCTTTCCCGACGACTTTCGCCGCATCGTCTCGCTCGAACTGACGGCGGATGGGGTCGTCCGCGCGAACTGGCTGGAACCCGACCGGGCGCGACTGGCGCAAGCGTCAGCCGGTCTGGCAGCACGAATGCCGCGTGCACCGGGCACGGCGGCGCCAGGCAGGGCTACCGCTCCCGCCTTTGGCACGGCGGCGCCAGCGACGCGCAAGGCTACATCGACAGCGAAGGTACTGCCTGCCGCGAAAGCACCGCCTAGCGCAGCAGGACCGGCGAGCGTCCAAGCGCCAACCGCCGCACCGACTTCGCCGCGGCTCGCCGTCGTACCGGAAGACGGCCCGCCGCCGAGGGCTGCCGCAGGGAGCGTCGGCGCGGCGCGCCAGCTTCAACGGCGCCAGCCGATCGCTGACAAGCTGCTGCGGGCAATGAAGCGCTACAAGCAGGAGAAAGTCGTCGATCTTGGCGCCGTGCTTGCTGGCCGCAGGCACGCCGAAGACCTGCAGCAGACGATCGCCAGTGAGCCGAATCTGGCCAGACTGCACCCGGCTGCCGCCGCTTACGCGTACGCGCAGAACGTGCTGTCGGTGATGTCCGAACAGCTTACCGTGCTGCAGGAGATGGACAGGTTTACCCGCCTGATTTCGGCCGCCGAGGAGCAGTACATGCCTGGTGGCCCGCCGATGAGTCCGCTGACGACCTCGTATTTCACGTGCTGGGCCTTGTGCGACGTGTGCGTCGGCCTCGGCAAGGAAACGATCAGCAGCATCGCGATCGCGCTGGCTTCGGCCCACGGCCTGCAGCGCGAGCTGCTACGCGTAATGGGTTTCTTGGAGCAGTCGCGCATGGGGATCTACGTGCACCAGGGGGTCGACCGGGGGAACGTACTCTTGCGCGAGCTGGTCACCGGGCGGCTGCTGAAAACGATATCTCCGGCGGGCTACCTCGGAAACGAAGGCGAGATCTGGTACGCGCGCGTGTTGCCGCCACCCTTGCCCGAAATTGCCGAACATCTGGCGTTCACGACACCGTACGTGCTCGTTCAGGCCAACGAATTCGACTGGCAGAGCTACTTCCGCCGCCACTTGCCGGATGCGCCGCCGAGCGCGCGCCTCGCAGCGTACGAACGGCACATGAAGTACGGACCATCGCGCAACTACTGGCACGACTTTCTGCTCGACGCCTACGTCGATTATCGCAGCGAGGTGATCTACCTCACCGGCATACCCGACATTCCCGAGACGCTGCCGCACCACCCCTGACGACTGGCTGCGCAAGCGGCTGGCTGCAACGCGACATGCGGCGTGTCCGCACGGAGACTGTCGGCAGATCAGCAATTGCTCTGCTTCGCGCGCGGTGGCAAGCGTGCATCCCGGCGTGGAGGCGTCACCGATACCACCCGCGGCGGATTTTCGATCGGCGGTGCGACGATCTGGGGCTTTTTTGCCAGCGCGCGCAGCGAACTGCGAAAAGCAGCGGCAATGAGGTGCGTGCGATGCTTGCCGGCTCGGTCAGCGAACTCTGCCGCTGATCGCTGACATTCCAGGTGAGGATGTCGTGATCGCCGAAATCTCCGCCGGTGGCAACAACCAGGCCGACGATGGCGCTGTTCCTGGCGAGAATCGCCGGAATGTCGAGCGTGCGCGTCAGCACGGACAGCAGTGGACGGATGCCCGTCGGATTGGTGCGCACCGCGAGTGCATTGCTGTCGAAATCCACTTGGCCATACCAAAGATTGCCGTCGTCAAACGAGGTGTCCACGCGGACGGTATGCGGCGAGCCGGCACCCTGGTCGACGGGGCCGTTGGTGACGATGCCGAGATGATTCGACGAGGCATCGCGACTGACGCCGTTCAGCCAGGTGTCCCATTCCTGCGATTCCTGCGTATTCCACGGCCACGCCATGCCGGCGTATTCCAGGCCGCCCAGGCCAGCACCGGCTGAACTTGCCGGGCGAACTCGCCCTTGCGCCCCGCTGGCGTTCGTTCGCTGCTCTGGCATAATCCGAATTGGACAACCCCCGCGACCGGCAGTCCAAGCCGGCGCCGGTCGCCTCATCTGGTGGGAAACTCTGGTCGGAAACAATCGGCATGCTGCGATGAATACGGAAACCTTGAAGGAAACGCTTCGGCGGGAATTGCCGGCGCTGTTGCGCGCTGACCCGGATTTGCGCTCGTTCATCCTGGAACTGACCCGAGGACAATACGCCGACCGGGCTGAAACCCAGGATCGGTTTTACGAAATCCTGGCCGAATTGCGGCGTGACCGCGAGGAGCAGACCCGCAAGTGGGAGGAGCAGAACCGCAAGTGGGACGAGGAGACCCGCAAGTGGGACGAGGAGAACCGCAAGTGGGATGAGCAGAATCGCAAGTGGGATGAGCAGAACCGCAAGTGGGACGAGCAGAACCGCAAGTGGGAAGCGAACCAGGAGGAACTGCGGCGGCTCCATGAGGAGATCATGGAGCAGGCGAAGAAGGTTGATCGTTCGATCGGGGCGCTCGGCGCGCGCTGGGGCACGCAGTCTGAGAAAGCCTTCCGCGACGCGCTGGCGGGGATTCTCGAACAGAGCTTCGGGGTGCAGGTGATCAACGTCAACGAGTACGACGACCAGGGCGAAGTGTTCGGGCGGCCGGATCAGGTCGAACTGGATGTGATCATCCGCAATGGCCTGCTGTTGATCTGCGAGCTCAAATCGTCGATCGACAAAGCGGGAATGTACAGCTTCGAGCGCAAGGCGCGCTTCTACGAGCGACGGCACCAGCGGACGGCGAATCGGCTGATCGTCATTTCGCCGATGATCGACCCGCGGGCGGTCAAGCTGGCGGCGGCGTTGGGGATCGAGATCTACGGCGATTCGACCGAGGTGGAGGCTTTGTAAGGCAAGGCCGGGCCGAAACGCGTCTTGTCCAGCGCGGCCACATTTACGTCCCCTCCGGGGTCGCAAGTGGCCGTTGCGGCTACCGCCGGAGGCGCTCCGCGGCACTGTCCTGTTCCGGACTGGGGGACCTCAGGACGAAGCGAAAACCCACGGCGGCGTCGCGCCAGACGCGATGCCACGCGTTGCGGTAGGCCGAGCGAAGCCCCCTGGCCCCGTGGAGCCACGAGCCGCCGCGCACGACGCGAAGGCTATCCCACGCGTCGGGCTCCGGCCGCCTTGGGTCGTCCTGCGCCGCCGCGCCGTAGGGTCCGCAGTCGGTCGGCACACCACTCCCAGACGTTGCCGTGCATTTCGTACAAGCCCCAGCCATTCGGCGGAAACGATTTCACCGCCACTGTTCCGCCTCGCTTCCCCGCGAAGTTCGCCTGTTCGTGCGTGATTCCGTCACCGCAGGCGTATGCCGTCTCGCTGCCGGCGCGACACGCGTACTCCCATTCGGCTTCGCTCGGCAGGCTGGCCCGAACGACAGGTAACAGCTTGTCGACACGTCGCAGGAACGCGTGCACGTCGTTCCAGCTCACCTTCTTGGCCGGCTTCTGGCGATCGTCAGCGAAACGGCTCGGGTTGCCGTGCATCACCGCCCACCATAGCGCCTGCGTGCACGCAGTGTCGGCAAGCCAGAAGCCTCGCGTGATACGCACGCGGTGGCGTGATCCTTCGCTGCCATAACGTCCAGCCTCACTGGCCGGCGAACCCATCCAGAACTCGCCGGGGGCGATCCAGCGAAAGCGCTGGACGACGCCGGCGATCGTCAGGTCGGCGTAGAGGCCATACGCGAGGTCGACGCCAAGCACTACTCCCGGCGCGAGCTCGCGCGGCGCCGCGCTGTAGCCGTTCGTCCTTGGCGGCCAGCAAGCCGCAGCGTCGTCGCCGGCAAGCGGCGGCGAGTCCCATTGCCTGCGCCGTGCGCTGCGCGCTGCAGCGTGCGTACGGCGCGCGCCCAGCGTTCGCCGGCCTGCGCCGCGTCGAGCTCGGCGAGGTCGGCGGCGAGCGCCTGCTCTTCAAGCTGGATGAGCAGCGACTCGCCGACGCGCCGGCTGGCGACGATCTTCGCCAGCCGCCGGCGCAGCGGCAGTTCTTCACCACGCAGGTAGCGCCGGTGATCGGCAAGGCGTTTGCGGCGCAGTTGCGTGCCGAGCAGGCAGGGTTCGCTGTCGGCGTGGTTCCAGGCGGCGAGTTCGCCCGCCGTCGACACGCCGAGCGCCAGGCGCAGCGCACGCAGCAGTTCGGGTTCGACGACGACGGCGAGCGACAGCGCGGCGAGCAACTGTTCGGCCGCCAGCGTCAACGCGCTCGGGTGGGCTTTGTGCACGGCGGGGAAATGCAGCGCGCCGCGCTAGACCAGGTAGGCGATCAGCTCGCCGTGCGCCTTCGGCAGGCGCAGCGTGAGCACTAGGCAGCGGCGCAGGAAGGCGGCCGGCAGCTCGCGTTCTTCGTTCGAGGTGACGATGACCAGCGGCACCGGCGCCCCGGCGGGCCGCGCCACGGCGCGCGCCAGCGGCGGCACGCTGAAGCGGCCGTTGCCGAGCGCTTCGAGCAGGCCGTTCGGCAGGTCGGCTTCCGCCTTGTCGATCTCGTCAATCAGCAGCACCGTGCCGCGCCGGCGTCCACTCGCCGTCCGGCGTTTCGGGCGCGATGCCGCAGGCGCGCGGCGGCGAGCTGCGCCGCGGCGCCCGCCCAGTCGACCGCCCACCACAGCGCACCGGGCTCGATGTAGCGCGCAGCATTGAGGTCGGCCGGCACCGTGCTGCCGGAAACGGCGCCTAGGTGCACCGCGGCGGCGTGCGCCAGTTGGTTCTTGCCGGTTCCCGGATCGCCGCGCACGAGGAGCGGGCGGCCGGCGGCCTCGGCGGCGCGCAGCACGCGCACCTGTTCGTCGTCGAAACGATGCCGGCTGCCCGGCCACGAACCCGTCGCGGGCAGCTCGATTTCCTTGCGGTCGTACGTGGGTAGCGTCATGGCGGATTCGATTCGGGCGCGGCAAGCTCGCGCAGGAGGTGGGCTACCAGCGTCAGCAGCGTCGTTTCGTCGTAACGGTAGAGCCCATCGAGCCCCTCGCCCGCCGGGCGGTCCTGCAGCACGAGAACGTCGGTCGCCAGGTGGTCGACAAGCCACTGGATGAGCGCATCGCTCAAGGCCGACTCGCCGCCGGCGGGGAAGACGAAGAAACGCGCTTCGCCGTTCAACGCGGCAAACACATTTTCGGCACGCAGACGGGCGCAGGTCTGTTCGTCAAGCAGCGCCGGCTCGTTTCATCGCCGGCCTCGATGGTGACGGGGATCGCGGCGCGATCTTCGAGCGGCACGCGACCCTCCTTTTGCGGTGTCGTCCAGATCTTGTCGGGTTCCTCGCGATGCGGCAGCATCGCGCCCGGCTGCTGATCAGGCGGCGCGACGGCGAAACTCTTCAAGACGTGCCTCGTTCTGGCCGTGACGAGCAACTGTTGGATGATCGAACAGGATCGTCGCCGAAGATGCGCTAGACGAAGCGGAGCAAGAATGTTTCAAACACGACAACGCTTGATCGCCAGCGTGACCGCACTGCTGTGCATGGCGCAACCGGTCCATGCCGACTGGGCGGACGACGTCAACCAGATCAACAGCCTGACACAGCAGGGCAAGCATCCGGAAGCGCAGCACTTCGCCTCGGAGAGCCTGGCTCGCGGTCCCGGCGGACTTCTCTTCGCGGGCACCGGTACGCTGATCATCCGTCATCAGCGCGCCAGCATCCGTTTGCTCCTGGGGGATATCGCCGGAGCGATCGAGGACGCCGGCGTCATCGTCCGCGCGAACTCGGACCTGCTGAAAGCCGACGCGGGATACATTCGCATCCTGGCCAAGGCAGCGAGTGGCGACGCCGCAGGCGCGGAAGCCGAGTTTCTCGCCGGTAGTGAAATTATCAAGACGGGTCCGACTTCCACCTTCGCTCCCGCGAAGGGCTTCCCTGAGAACTTCCTGATCGAATCGCGCGCCGTTGCCAACCTGCTGCTCGGCCGCCTCGACCAGGCGGAAGCCGATCTCGCGCAGATCATTGCCGCCGATTTCGAAACGTCACTGCCGATGCTCATCGACCTGGTCGAGACGAAGAAGCGATCGTGGACGAAAACGCGCGAGACAATCGCAAGGCTGCGTGATGGCGACCTGCACGCCGCCCGGGAACTTGCCCGTCATGCGCTGCAAATCCTGTACGACGGCAAGGAGACCAGGAACGGCGCTGGCTTTTCGACCGCCAGGATGGTGCTCGACACACTCGAGCGCAAAGAAAGCCAACGCGGCGCGGCAGTCGAAGAAGGGCTGCTGTTACAGGCGCAGCAGCAACTGAGCGGCGGCGATCGGCGCGCGGCTTTCGCGACCTTCGTTCGCGCCTTTGGCGAACTACCGCCTTCTGCGGCGCAGGACAAGGCCTTTCAGGGCCTGGCGCTGATCTATCCGACACTGCCGACAAGACCGGGCCTGCCCGAGGCGGCACGGCGATTCCTGGTGCAGGCGCGAGGAGTCGTCGAGGACAAGGAGTACGCCCGCGCCGTCGGACGCTACGACCAGGCGCTCCGCCTGGCGCCGTGGTGGGCGCCACGATGACCGTGGCGCTGCTGCTCGGCCTGATCGGCCGCTACGGCCAGGCGACCGAGTCGATGCAGCGTCACCTGCAACTTGCTCCGAGCGCGGAAAGCGCCCGCGCGGCGCACGACAAGATCTACGAATGGGAACTGAAGATCGATACGCAGCCGGGCAGCGCGGGCCGTATGCGGCAGAGGGGTTATTGACCTGATGGCGGCGATTCACCGAAGCATGCTGGCGGTCGCCTTGGCGAACGCCGTTCTCATCGCACCGGCATGGGGCGAGAAATCGACTGTCATGGTAGTCTCGCCTCGTACCGTCTGAGCCATCCGAACTTCAACTGCACGTGCACTTCTGCGCGCAGCATGCCAAATTGCAGCGGCACGGGGGGGAAACAGCGACCAGTGGACGCGCTCGACCAAGGGCAAATATGCCAGTGCACGCGCATCGATCGGCGCTTCGCTCTTCGGCGCCGTGCTGGGCGCCGTGCTGGCAAGCCCGGGTCCATCGCCGGCAGATCTGAAACGCGAACGCCAGCAGGCGGAACTCCAGCGCCAGCAAGCCGAAGCCGAGCGGCTTGCGGCGCAGGAGCGCGCCCGTCAGGCCGAGGAGAAGCACCGCAAGCTGCTCGGCGCGCTGAGTTCGCTGCCTGGCGCGCCGGCTTCCGGGAGTGCGCCGCCGGCGAGCGGCGTGCGCCTGCTCGCACTCGAAGATGCCGGCGCGGCCCCGACCGATGTCAGCGTCGCGCGCTTGCCCGATCCCGCTGCTGCGGAACACGCCTTTCCCAGCGACGAGGCAGCGCGTGAATGGCTGGCCGGACCGGAAACCCTGTTGTTGGCCGTCTGGAAACCGCTGGCCGTGGCCCCTCCATTGCCGGCAACGCCAGCGATGCTGCCGACCTGCACAAACCCGGCGCAGGGCTGCGAGATCAGATTGCCGGCCGCCGCGTCTATCCCTCGCATTGCCACCGGCCAGCCGCCGACACGCGTGGACGCGCAAGCACCCGAGCCGGAAGCCGTCCAGCGAATGGTCAGGCTGCTGCGTCCGCCTTCCTGCATCGCGCCCTGCGACGACGAAAAGGATTACCTGCGCGCCTGGGGTGCCGCCAGTCTGCCGCCCGAAGTGGCCCGCGCGGCAACGCTGCTGACGCTGGTCGACCGGCTCAAGGAAACGCGCAAGATCCTTGTCGAAAGCATGGCGCTGATGGCGCTCGACACCGCCCCGAACAAGAATCTCGCCGCCGGCGTAAAGATCGTCTACAACGTTGGCGAAACCGCCGATACGGTGCTCAAGGATGCGCTGAAAGTCGCCGGCCTTGCTGTTTCTCTTTCCGGACGGCAGCGAAATCACCGGCCTGGCGGTCAACACCCGCAAAGGCGAGATATTCGTTGCCACCGCCGACGCCGTTTTCGCGCTCGACCGCGGCGTTGCGGAAAAAAAGCTCGCCGGCCTGGGCGGTCGGCTGCAGTGGCGCGACGGCTAGCTGTATGTGCTCGACCCGGTACATTCCATTTTTGCCCGCGTACGCTTCATCGGCAATGGCAACTGACATGCTGCGTGTTTTTGCGCGCATGCGCGCGTCCACGCGACCACCGTCAGTCTGTAGAGGGCGGCATGCTCTTGTGGCAATGCTTCTGGCCGCTACCGCCATCCTCGCCCCGGCGCGGGCGGAAACGCCAGTGGGCAGCGCAGATCCCGTGCAGGTGGCGACGGAAGCCGCGCCGGTGATCACGGTCAGTGGACATTTCCGCCTCGTCGTGCCGGCCGGATGGGATTCGGTGATCGATTCGCCGTCGACACTCGCGCCCGACGACGGGGAGCCGGCTGGGGCCTCACGCTTCATGGGCCATCGCGGGGCGAAGTCGGTTCGCGCATCTCGGTGCACTACCATGTCAGCGGTGGCTGGCCGTACCGATCCGATCAACCGCTATCTGAGCGTCTTCGCCAGGCCGCCGTTCGGCGTAACGCCTGAAGGCAGCGCGTACGGCCCCGTGGGCGATGCCACGCTGGCCGGGCGCTGGCGGCCAGGAATTTGCCTCAGGCGGAGACGACGGACGACGACGGCGGACGGCGGCGGCGCGTACTCCAGCCGACGGCCAGCAAGCCCCCGGCGATCAGCGCGTAGGTTCCGGGTTCGGGAACGACCTCGAAGCGGATGCGATAGACGTTCGTATCGGCGGCGAGTCCGCTGGTGAAGACGTAGCCGGCGGCGGTCGGCAGACCGTCGAAGCCCGCCAGCTCGGCGAAGTTGGCGCTGACCACGCCGTTCTGCGGCGTGCGCAGGTTGTTGTTGCCGACGAAGGCAGCGGCGGCGGGATCGAAGAGCTCGGAGCCGGCGTCCCAGATGTCGGCGGCGGTCTGTTCGATCGAGCTGAGCAGCAGATTGCCGGCGGCGTCGAACAGCCGATAGCGCGTCGGCGAATCGTTGCCGATGAAGAAGTCGTTGCTCGGGACGACCATCGAGGCGAAGGTGAAGAAGGGATTCGCCTGCGCGTCGACCTGGAAAGTCGCGCTGCGCGTCTGGCCGGAGTCGAGGCGGCCGGCGATCGTGCCGCGCGTCGCTCCCGGGTCGGTCGCGGCGAAAGCCGGATGCCAGGCCGAGCCGCTGCCGCCCTCGGCGACCGAGATGATTTGCGCTGTCGGCGTCTGGCCGCTGTTGAAGGCGTCGAAGCTGCCGTTGTTGAAGCCCAGATGCAAAGGTGCGAAGCTGATGCTGTTGCTTGGCGCAAGGTTTTCGACGGTAACGTTGAGCGTTAGCTGCGCCGCGCCGGCGGTGGCACAGAGCGCAAGTGCGGCAGCGCCGACGGTCAGCCGGGCGGGCGTGAAGGAACGAGGATGCAGCATGATGGATCTCCTTGAGCAATGAGGTAGTGCAGCGGAGCCAGGCGAGGGCAAGACGCAAGGCGCGCTGGCGCCTGTCGTTTCCCGCGCGCTGAATGGGTCAGGGGTCGTCCGCGGAAACCCACCGCGCGCGCCGGCGGTCTGGCCGGCAGGTGCGCGGATCGGCGAGCCTGATCGGGACGAACCCGCGGCGGAGCTTTGTTACTTCTTCATTTCATCCCTGGCCATGGCGTCCTTCTTCATGCCGTCCTTGGCCATGTGATCTTTGGCCATCGCGTCCTTTTTCATACCGTCCTTGGCCATACCGTCCTTGGCCATGCCGTCCTTGGCCATGCCGTCCTTGGTCATGTTGTCCTTCTTCATGCCGTCTTTCGCCATGTGGTCCCTGGCCATTTCGTCCTTCTTCATCTCGTCGGCGGCAAAAGCCGTTCCGCCGGCCAGCGCGAGGCTGAGCGAGAGCAGCGTGTGGGCGACAAGTCTCTTGATATTCATGGTTGACTCCTTGCTATTGATTGAATAAAAGCGTGATTGATCGGCAGGTTTGCCGCTTTTTCAGGGCAGTTGGGCGTCGCCGCTCAACTGCCGCCGAACCAGTTGTACCCCTGGTCTTCCCAGTAACCGCCGGGGTAAGTGTTGGTGACGAAAATGGCTTGAATGTGCTTCGGGTTCTTGTAGCCGAGCTTGGTCGGGATGCGCAGCTTGAGCGGGAAGCCGTAGCGCGGCTCCAGCGTGCGTCCGTCGCAACTGAGGGCGAGCAGCGTTTGCGGGTGCATGGCGCTCGCCATGTCGATACTCGTGTAGTAGTCGTCGGCGCACTTGAAGCCGACATAGCGGGCGCTCAGGTCGGCGCCGATGCGGCGCAGGAAGTCGGCGAAAGGGACGCCGCCCCACTTGCCGATGGCGCTCCAGCCTTCCACACAGATATGCCGCGTCACCTGCTCGCGCTGCGGCAGGCGACGCAATTCGGCCAGCGTCCAGGCGTGGCGGTCGGCGACCAGGCCGCTGACTTCGAGGCGAAAGCCCTCCTCGTCGACCACCGGAATCTCGTTTTCACCATAGAACGCGTTGAACGGAAACGGGCGTGCGATCAGCGAATCGGGATAGGTCGGCGCCAGTTGTTGCGGATCGAACAGCCAGCCCTGCGCCTTGTCGTTGAAACGCGAGATGCGCGTCAAGGCGTTCTCGACACTCTCTTCGTCGACCAGCGCGCAGCCGCTGAGCAGGGAAAGCCCGCCGAGCGTCAGCGTGCGGCGCAGGAAGGCGCGCCGCTCGGGCACGACGACGCTGCGTCCGACTTCGTTGCGCGCAGCGCGGAGGACGGCGTCGCCGTTGTCGGCCAGCCAGCGAAAGGGGTTTGCGCTCATGGTGATGGTTCCTTTCAGCGCCCGCGAATCATCGCCGGCAGGGTGCGCGGCACGAGCGCGACCATCGCCAGATGCACGACGATGAAAGCGAGCAGCGCCGACATGGCAAGAAAATGGACCCGGCGCGCCGCTTCGTAGCCGCCGAGCAGTTCGCGCAGCAGCGGAAACTGCACCGATTTCCACAGCACCAGACCGGACAGCACGAGGAGAACGGTATCCGCGATGACAAACAGGTACGCCGCGCGCTGCACGGTGTTGTAGTGCGTCGGGTCGGCATGCGACAGCCGGCCGTGCCAGGCCGCCTGCAGGTCGGCGACGAAGGCGCGCGCCGACAACGGGAAAAACTTGTGGCGCAGGCGCCCGCTCAGCACGTTGCACGCCAGGTAGAGCAGACCGTTGCCGGCAAGCAGCCACATTGCCGCGAAATGCCATTGGATCGCGCCGCCGAGCCAACCGCCGAGCGTCATCCATTTCGGGATGACGAAGGGGAAGAACGGCGCTGCGTTGTAGATGCGCCAGCCGCTGAGCGTCAGCACGATGACGGCGACGACGTTGAGCCAGTGCGTCAGGCGCAACCAAAGCGGGTGAATCACGGCAGTCTTCGGGTTCATGTCCTTTGCTTCCGGATGAGGCGTATATTTCGTCTGGCTTTCGTCTGGTGGCGGCAAGCGTTGCGGGGTCTTCGCCGGACGCTGTATTGCTTGCCTGTGCGAGGTAGTTCGTCGGCTGGCGGCAGCCGGTTACACCTTCGGGCAGAAATTCCTTGCGCAGGGACGAAAGATTTTTTTCGCTCGCGGGTAACCAAAGACCTCGATGCAACGAATAGAGAGAGAGAACCCTTGGCGTGCGCGCGAAGATCGGCTGCGCGAGCTGCTGCTCGCCGGGCTGTCCGGCGACAGCAGGCGCTATCAGACGTTTCTCGAAGAACTGAGCAAGCACCTGCGGGCGTTTCTGCGCAAACGCCTGCTGAGTTTGCCCGATGAGGTGGAGGACCTCGTGCAGGAAGCGCTGCTCGCAATACACAATCAGCGGCACACCTACGACCAGCGGCAACCGCTGTCGGCGTGGGTGCACGCCATTGCCCGCTACAAGCTGGTCGACTTCTTGCGCCGGCGGGCGGTGCACGACCTGCCGAACGAAGCGCTCGATGCGGCTGACGAAATCTTCACCACGGCCGACGCCGACGCCGCCGAGGCGCGCCGCGACCTCCACAAGCTGCTCGACGAATTGCCCGACCGCCACCGTTTGCCGATCATCCACACGCGGCTTGACGGCCATTCGGTCGAGGAGGCGGCGAGGCTGACCGGCATGTCGGTGTCGGCGGTCAAGATCGGCGTGCACCGGGGTCTGAAGGCACTCGCCGAGAAGATCAGGGGGACGCGATGAAGACCGACGAACTGATCCGCCTGCTGGCGACCGGCGCCGACGCGGTCGACACGCATGCCGCCGAACGCCGCCTTGCCGGCGCCGTTGGCTATGGCGCCGTCGGCGCGCTGCTCCTCATGCTTGCGCTGCTCGGTGTGCGGGCCGATCTGGCGCAAGCCGTGAGTTCGCCGAGCTTCTGGCTGAAAACCGGCTTCGTCGCCGGCGTCCTGGCCGCCAGCGCCTTCGCCGCCTGGCGTCTGGCACGACCGGGCGCGCGCCTGGCTGCGGTTCCCGCCGCGCTGGCGGCACCGCTGGTCGTGATCTGGGCGTTCGCGGCTTACGCTGTGCTCGGCGCCGACCCGGCGCAGCGCGCCGACCTCGTTCTCGGCGCGACTTGGCGCTGGTGCCCGTGGCTGATCGCGCTGCTCTCGCTACCGGCTTTCGTCGCCGCCATGCACGCGATGCAAGGGCTGGCGCCGACTCGCCCACGCCTCGCCGGGGCCGCCGCGGGACTCCTCGCCGGCGCCACCGGCGCGCTGGTCTACTGCCTGCATTGTCCGGAAAGCGCGCCGCCGTTCATCGGTCTGTGGTATGTCGTCGGAATGCTCGTCCCGGCGCTCGCCGGCGCGGCGCTCGGCGAACGTCTGCTGCGCTGGTAGGCAAGCGCGACGCGCGCTGATCCGCGCGCCGGCGGCGGCGGCGTCCACGCACCGCTTGATGCCTGATCCGCGCCATCGCTGGAGCTCCTCCCAGCGCCCGGCTCTCAGCCCCGTGTTCCGGCAGGTTTTTCGGATGGAGCAAGCGCCCTGTCCCGAAGAAGCTACCCAGGCGTGCTGCCGAGCGTGTTTTCCTGTCGGATGGCTCGTCGGCCGCTGAACTCGCCGTCTGGGCTCTGCAGATGCGCCCTGCAGAACCTTTGCGTCGAGGCACTATGCTGCTGCCTGTTACCTTGTTACGTTCGCCGTCCGATCTTGGCGCGCAGCCTGCTCAGCGCCGAATTCAGCTTCGTCGACACCGAATTTCCGAGGCCCGCTCGCGTCGTGGGAAATCCGCGTGTGCGTCAAGGGACACGACTTTTCGAGAATCCGGAATGTCCGTGCCCGAATTCACGCCGGCGGCAGCACCCCAACCGCGTCGTGGATGCGTGCGGCCAACGAACGGGCACGCCGGCAGGGTGTCTTTCCCAAAACGGCGCCCTGGGCGAACAAGGGCGCCAGTCGCGGCACGAGATCCGGCGACAAGGCCTTGGCAAAGTACCAGCCCTGCAGATAGCTGTCGCCGGCAGCACTCAGCCACGCCAAATGCGCCTCCGTTTCGACGCCTTCGCAAACCACCGCACAGCCGAGGCTGCGGCTCATGCCGAGCAGCAGGCGGAGCAGATTTTGCGATCTGCTGTCGGTGTCGACGGCCCGCACAAAGGAGCGATCGACCTTGATGCAGTCAACGGGCCAATCGTTCAGCGCCAGGAGATTGGAGTAACCGGTACCGAAATCATCGAGAGCGAGATAGATGCCGCGTGCCCGCAAGGCGTTAAGCAAGACCCTGGCCCGCACCGGCTCACGCAGGATGTGCGACTCGGTCAGCTCAAAACCAATGCCTTGCGATGGCACCAGATGTCGCGCCAGGACGCGGTCGACGGCAGCGAGGAAGCCTGCCTGCCCGATCGTCGCACGGCTGAGGTTGCACAGCAGGCGCGGCACCGCCAGCCCGCTGTCCAGCCAGCGTCGCAAGTGTGCGCAGGCCTGGTCGACAATCGCCAGATCGAGATCCTGCAGGCATTCAGCGATTTCGAAGGCGGACAGGAAAGCCTCCGGCAGTTGCATGTGTTCGCCTTCGCGGGCGTGCCAGCGTGCCAGAACTTCGAAGCCGCTGATGCAGCCCGTGGCGAGATCGATCTGGGGTTGGAAGTGCGGCACGAACTCGCCGGCGGCAAACGCTGCCTTCACCCGCTGCACATGGCCCAGCTCACGGCGGCGGGCGTGCGTACCATCAACGCCGCAATAGGACACCGCGGCGCCGCTGAGTGTCGCCTGCTGGGCCGCCAGCAAGGCTTCGTCGAGTAAATCCACCGCCGATATCGCACGACCGAAAGGCTTTGCGACACCCAGGCGCAAGTGGAGGTTCAAGACCTGCCGGTGTGCGCGAAACGGCGCGTCGACCAGGCACGCGAGACGTTTCAGCGTGGTGTCGACGCCACCGCCAGCCAGTAGCCGCAGTGTGAGAACGAATTGATCGTCGCCACAACGAGCGCAGAACTCGTCCTGAAAGCGACAGAGGGCGCGCATGCTTTGCGCCAGTTCCGACAGAAATTGATCGGTACGCTCCCAACCGCAAGTGTCGCGCAGGAGCGGCAATTCGCGAATCTGGAAGGCGACCAGCACCGCTTCAACCGACTCGCGCCGCCAAGTCTCCAGCAGCGGCTGCAGGACTTCCAGAAATCCCCGCCGGTTGGGCAGTCCAGTGGCGTGGTCTTCGTACAGCAAGCTGAGCACGGCCATGACGTGCCGGCTCATCTCCACAAGCAGGCAACGTTGGCGGCGGGCCAACCGACGTGGCACGCGGTCCATCACCCAAAGCGTGCCGATGCGAGCCTTGTTGGCGTCGATCAAGACGGCCGCGGCATAGCTACGCACGTGCGGCTCGCCGCGAACCAGCGGACTGTCGCGAAAGCGGGAGTCATGCCGCGTATCGGCAACCTCGAAGAAGCTCACCTTCGAATCGACGGCATGCGCACAAAACGCTCCGGAGCGGGAAAAACGGTCGATGCTCAGCCCTACCCGGCTCTTGAGCAGGACTTGATCGTTGTCCACCACACTGACCCCAGCCATGGGCGCTCGGCAGAAGCGGCTGACGAACCCGGTAATCGGGTCCAGTTCGTTCGAGCGCGCCTCGTAGTAGGCACGGTAAGCCTTCGTTTGTCGGTGATGACGTGGCTTGGTGGCTTTGACGACCTTGTTCATATCGGCCAAGAGAAGAACTGGAAACCCATAATTCCCCATTCGGGACCGGCCTGGCGCGCTACAGAGTCTGTCAGACTACGGCAACGATTGGCCAAAATCGTGCGAAATCGACTTTCGAGAGGCGTGAACGAGGTCTGTCGCGCCACTTTACTGCGCTTTTCACCGGCAATCGGTCGCCCGCGGCGGGCAAACACCTGCATGGCGAGCACAGCCGGATTGCCAAGGCAGAAAGAACGCGTGCCCCGGCGCTCGGTGCCTTCTCCCTCGACCGTGCCATGGCAAACCGCTTCTTCCACCGATCATTGACAGCCACACACGGTGCTGCTGGCACAGGCGCCCTGCTTGTAAGCCTTCCGGCTTCGGCGCACGCAAATGGGGTGACGTGCCGAGAAAACGCGAGCGTCGTCGTTCTCTTCCAGTGTTCCTCAACCTGGAGCCCGTGATCTGCCTGTTTCAGGCCAAACGGGCCGATGGTGCACACTGCTCACAAGGCGTGCAAAACCCCTTTAAGCCTTGAACGGGTAACCGTGCATTCGGTACATCATCCTGGCCGATGGCTGCTCAGCGCAACTTCCCACTAACGCACAAACCGTTGTTGATCGCCTCACGCTCGAACGGACCAGGCAAGGTGCAGCGACCAGGCCGACAAAGGAAAGCTTGTCACCCGATGTGATCTCGCCCGGCGGCGGCGTCTCGATTCATCGGCGATCAGGCCGCTTCATCGTCGACTTCGACGAAGCGGGCGCTTTCCAACAGCCGCCCGAAAGCCGACGACGCGGTGGTGCCCTTGCGGCCGACAAGCACCACATCCTTGCCCAAGGCATCGGCGAGGCCCGCTTCGTAGTTCACCCATTGCGAAGCCTCGCCCGCCGGTGAAGCGACGATGACCACGGCGGTTGCCGCGTCCATCGCGTCCTTCACCGTCTTCCGGAAGTCTTCGCCGGAAGCAAGCGCGTGTGCATCGAAGACATCGAGCGTCTGCGCATGCTTCTGCAACAGCTCGCTGATCTGCGGCTTCAGCGCTTCTGCGAAGTGCCGGTCCTGCGCCGCATACGAAAGAAAAACCTTGTCGCTCATGGTTATGAAGCCTCCTTGGCAAGCACGCGAAGGTCGCCGACGACCTCCTTCCACTGCATCGCTTGATTGCATTGACTGGCGAGCAAGAGCGGCGGCACTCCCGCCTCCCTCGCCTTCAATTCCTGAAAGCTTAGATGATGCAGCAAAATGAAAGTCCGTACGTTGAACGCGTCGGCATACGCCAGTTCCATCCATTGCGCTGCGCCACCGTCGAGGGTGCTCGGCGAGACCAGAAACAACATCGCCAGCGAGTCGCGAAGACGCGCCTTGAGTGCCGAAGCCACGTCCTGTTCCGAACGCGCCTGGTCGCGCTGATACGTCCACACGCGCAGCACTTCGGCGGCAAGCATCGTCTCGACCGCGTATTGCAGCAGGCTCGCTTCAAACGCGTCGTGCCCGGAGTACGAAAGGAAAACCAGTCTCTCGGCCATATGCACACATCTTCGCACAGATTGTTGCGCCCGCTGCCCGGCCATGAAACGCACGCAGGCGCCGACCGAGGTGAGCGTAGTACGGCGAGTGGTCGTGGTCAAGCAAAAGTCAGGGCAGTGTGGGCAGCGCAGTGGCCTGAAGAACAACGCCGTCGACCCTCTCACCCACACTCAAACGCATTGACCTTCAACGAGTCAGCCCGGCAGCGCCCGCTTTGCGCGCTGGAAACGCTTCCCGGTACGAAAGAGCGAAGCTTGCGCGCAGGCAACTGGCTACTGGCGCCCAATTCGGTTCCCGAGCCGACGACACTGGCGTTGCTCGGTTTGGGCGGACTGAGCCTCGCCGCTGGGGGCAAACGTCGTCCGCGTGCGTAGCGGCCGAGCCCAGCCCAGGTGCAGGCTCCGCTGCCGATCGCTAAACAAGCACCGAACAAGCGCTGAACGCGGTAGAACCGCTCCTGGGCGATCCGGTGGAGAATCGACTGCGAAGCTACGCCGAGTTGCCCGCACGCGCATCGGCCGCCGTTCGCCTGGCCGACCGGCCGCGCGGACGGGCGTACAGTTTCTCACTTTCGCCAATAAATCGTGCTGTAATAGGGGAAATGCGCAAGCGGCGCGCGAGGGGGAAGCATGAGCAAGGACGATATGGCAAGCGCAAGCCAGACGGCTCGCGCTTCCGCCACCTGGTTCGTTTCGCACAGCAGCGGCGACGACGGCATCGTCCGCCGTCTGCGCATCGCGCTCGCCGATCTGGACACGCATCTGACGATCGACTCGCGCGAATTCCGCGGCGGCGATCCGCTCGAATCGACGATTCGCGCCGCGATCGAGCGCTCGGCGGGCGTGCTGGTGCTCGTTTCGCCGCGCGCGAAAGACTCGGCGTGGGTGGGCAAGGAACTCAAATACGCGCTGACCGTGCAGAAACAACGCGGCGGCGCGGCGTGCTTCCCGGTCGTTCCGCTGCTGCTCGACGGCGCGCCGCTTGGCGCTTTCGAAGCGCTGTTCGACGAGCAGCCGATCCATGTCGCTATCACCAGCGGCGAGCTCGACGCGGCGCCGCACGACATTCTCGTCGCCCTGCACCGGCGGCTGCCGACCGACGCCGATCCGCAGGCGCAGCCGCCGGCGGAAGCGGTCGAAGAACTGCTGCTCGAACTCAGCGACCCGCGTATCGTCACTCATGCCGACGGCAGCCGGCGCGCCAGCGCGCGGGCGCGGCTGGTGCATGTGCCGGCGACGCCCGGCCAGCGCGCGGTGCACAGCGCGCGCTTCACGCTGGCAGCGCCGCTCGGCGTGATCGAAGCCGACGACCTGCGCTGGTACCTCGAAGACTACGCCGTCTGGCCGAGCCCGCTGCTCGCCGAGCGCGCGCAGCGCATCGAAGCGCAGCTCGCCGACTGGGGCCGGCTGCTGCACGACGCGGCGTTGCCGGTCGGGCCGACCGCTGAAGTGCTCAGGTCGTGGGCGAAGATCGGCGGCGCGCGCGTCGCGCGCCGCTTCTCGCTCGAAGTCGACAGCGCCGTCGAGCCGGAAGCGCCGCCCGAGCAGGCGCTGCTGGCACGCGAAGCCGGCACACTGCTCCTCGGCCTGCCGTGGGAACTGCTGCACGACGGGCGCAGCTTCCTCTTTCAGGGCGGCGAGCCGGTGCGTGTCCGCCGGCGGCTGCCGAACGAACACCCGGCGCCGCTTGCCGTTCTCGCCACGCCGATCCGCGTCCTGCTCGCCAGCCCGCGGCCGGAGGACGACGCCTGCGGCTACCTCGACCACCGCGCCAGCGCCGGGCCGCTGGTCGA